>Ga0209542_10018666_pt1 | contig 11199 bp, 11 predicted proteins | sample RifCSPhighO2_01_FD_184028 | JGI IMG/M metagenome (GOLD analysis project Ga0209542, IMG submission 184028) | Soil microbial communities from Rifle, Colorado - Rifle CSP2_plank highO2_0.1 (SPAdes) (version 2) | ecosystem: Environmental > Terrestrial > Deep subsurface > Rock core/Sediment ...
TCCCGCATCTTCCTTGAACTGCTTGATCAGCTTGTACTGCATCTCCTCGTCATTGTCCCGATACCCTTCCTCGCGGATGTCGATCAGTGTCGCGATATCATACGGCACGCCTGCCTCTTGCAGCGCACCACCCATACGCAACAACGTCATCCCCGACTCTGTTACATTTGTCAGGAGCAGTATTCTCCCTGGAATGGCCCCCTTAAGGTGTTTCGCGTAGGCCCGCATGTCCTCGTTGCGACGGCCCCACGCCTCGCCATCACCTGCAGCAAAGAAAAGCTGTGGCGCTTTGCCGCCGCGCTTTACCGCATACAACTTCGCCACATCACGTACAATCCGACCAAGAAGGCGAGCGCTTCGATCATCGGCAAGAATCGCTTCCCAGCGATTTGCTTCAATGCCTTCTTTCAGTTCCCCGACAAGGTGCGTAATCTTCTCTTCGTGTCGCAGTAACTGCTCCAGCGCACGCCCAGTCAGCTCGTCGGGGTCATATTCCGGAACAGGCCGATCCACTTCTTTAGGTGTTTTTGGTGGATGGTAGCGCTCGGTCATATGCACATCGCAGCTTACCGAATTTCCCAGCCTTGCTGTTTGAGCACCGCATCAATTTCCTCCTGCGCCTTGTTCACTTCCGCATCCGTCAGCGTCTTTTCGTCGCTCTGATACGCGAGTCGGAACGCAAGCGACTTCATCCCGTCCGGGATCTGATCGCCTTCGTAGTAGTCAAAGAGGTCCACGTCGCGTAGCCAGTCTGGCCCAGACACCACAATCAGTTGGTTCACCTCGTCCGCCGTCACATCAAACGGAACCAGCAGCGCGAGGTCGCGCATGACCTCCGGATATCTGCTTGGTGCACGGTACTCGTGTTCCTCGTTGGCAGCGGCAGCAATCTTTTCAAAATTGAACTCCGCCATCGCCAGGTTCCCCAGTGCCGGGTGCCGGGACAAAACCTCGGGTGCAAGTTCACCGACAATACCGACACGCGTCCCATCTACAACCACTTCTGCGCTGCGCCCCGCAGCCCATGCCTCGACGCTGCTCGGCACAAGGAACTGATCGGAATCGTTGAGCGGTTTACCCCGAGCGAAGTCGAGGGGCCGGAATGCCACGTCCGTAATTCCCATCTGCTCAAGGAGCTGCTCCACCGCACCTTTCGCTTCAAAGAATGCAATGTGCGCTTCCGCAATATGTACATCTGACTCCTTTGGCGCTTCCGCAAACACCATGCCGAGGGAGAGAAACTCCAAAAGCCTGCCTGTGCCCTCCGGCACGAATGCATCGCCAACCTCGAAGATGCGTACGGCGGCACGGCTCTTCCGTTCCGATTCTGCCATCGCAAGCAGGTTTGGCAGCAGGCTCGGTCGCAGGTGGGTAAAGTCCGCGCTTTGCGGGTTCTCAAGCCCACGGACCGGATGCTCGGCCATTCCCCAGGTCTCCATGAGGCCCACCGAAACGAAGCTGTAGCGCTTCACCTCCCGAAGACCCAGACGGACAAGGATATCCCGCGCCGTATCCGCCCATCGGTATACATCAGGAATCTGTGAAGGCACGATCGCCGCTGCGGGTGCCATGCCACGGACCGCCTCATACCCGACAAGCCGCCCAATCTCCTCGATCAGGTCTTCCTCAATCACCAGATCCGTCCGATCAAACGGCGCACCAACGGTCCATGTATCGTTTTCTGCCTGTACCTCGCAGCCAATCGCTTCCAGCGCCCGCAGGGCCTCCGCGTCACCGATATCGTAACCGAGCAGACCACGGATACGTGCGGGGTCCAGCGGAACCACGGTGGAATCCATCACGCCCGAACCCGCAAGAGCGAATCCCTTCGCAACGGCTCCGCCTGCAATTTCGCTGATGAGCTGCGCCGCGCGGTTGAGTGCCGGAATGGTCGCGGCAGTCGTGCGACCTGCTTCAAACCGCCGTGAGGCATCCGTCCGAATACCAAGCTCGCGCGAAGAACGATAGATACGCTTGGGATCAAACATGGCGGATTCCAATGCGATGTCTTTTGTTGTCTCTCCCACGCCGGAACCCGCACCGCCCTTGATGCCTCCAATGGCAATTGCCCCTTTCGCATCTGCAATCACGGCCACCTCCGAATCAAGTTCATATGTATTTCCATCCAGAGCATCCATCGTCTCGCCCTTCTTCGCTTTGCGAACGACAATACCGCCGCTGAGTTTTTCTAGGTCAAACGCGTGTAGGGGCTGACCGTATTCCAGCATCACGTAGTTCGCGACATCAACGATGTTGTTGATGGACTCAAGGCCAAGCACGCGAAGCTGTTTCTTAAGCCAGTCGGGTGATTCACCAACCGTGACGCCGCGCACAACCCGCGCGGCGTAAAAACTGCAACCATCCGTGTCTTCAATGGCAACCGAGACGAGATCTTTCGTTTGCGGCTCCGCATCCTGCGCAAATGACTCGTCAGGAAGTTTCAGTTCAGCCGGCTTGCCCGTAGGGTGCGACATCGTAAGTACGGCAGCCAGTTCACGGGCAACCCCGCGATGAGAAGACGCATCCGCCATCCGGTTCGGCAGGATATCAATATCAAGCACCCAGTCACCCTCCGCGCGCACAACACTCTCCACTTCAAACGAGTGAATGGTCAGCAGTTCGGCAACCTCCTTGGGCCCGGGAATGCCGGGGACCAAATCTTTAAGCCATTCGTAAGAGAATTTCATGCAAGAAAGCGACAAGCGACTAGTGGTAAGCGACTAGGTGCGGAAGGATTCTAGGAAACGGAGGTCGCCGGAGCGGTAGAGGCGCACATCGGGGACTCCGTACTTGAGGTTCGCAAGCCGGTCGATACCGAATCCGAACGCAAAGCCCTGTAATTCTTCCGGGTTGTATCCGACAGCTTTAAACACATTGGGATGCACCATGCCCGCACCCAGCATTTCCAGCCATCCCGTCTGCGAACACAGCGAGCAGCCCTGCCTGCCGGCAGGCAGGCCTTGGCGCCCCGAAACCGTACCGGTTCCGTCGCAGAGCACGCAGGACATATCCACTTCAATCCCCGGTTCCACAAACGGAAAATAGGATGGCCGCACCCGAAGCGCGATCGTCTTCTTGAAAAACCGCTCAAAAAACTGCGTCAGGACGGAAAGTAGCGTGTGCATCGTCACCGGGTGCGACGAATCGCGGCGGTCCACCATGAGCCCTTCAATCTGCCCGAACTGAAACTCGTGCGACGCGTCCGTCGCTTCGTACCGATACACCTCCCCAGGCGCAATAATTCGAAACGGTGGCTGGCTTGCCTCCATATACCGCACCTGCACCGGGCTTGTGTGCGTCCGCATCAACAGGGCGCCGGGCGTGTGATGTCCATCTTTGTTCTCAAGCCAGAATGTATCCCAAAGATCCCGCGCCGGATGGTCTGCCGGAATATTGAGTGCATCAAAATTATGATGGGCATCCTCCACTTCGGGCCCCACGGCAACTGAAAATCCCATTGATCGAAAAATCTCCTCGATTTCGCGCCGGACGACGGTGAGAATGTGCAGTCCCGGCCGACCATGTGCTCTGCGAGACGCGGGCAGCGTCACATCAATCGGCTTCTGCTTCATGTCGGGGACACCGCCAAGGGACACAAGCTTGTGCTCAATCGCTTCTTCAAGCACTCCCAGCGCGTCATTCACCTCTTTACCAAAAGCGCGTCGTTTATCCTCCGGAAGTGATTTCATTTCCTGCAACAGCAACCGGAGCGCTCCCTTCCTTCCCGCGTACGCACGGAACACCTCTTGGACAACAGCAGCATCCTCCGCCTTCTGCAGCGCCTCAAGGGCATCCGTAAGTATTTTCTTTACATTCTTGGTCATGTGATTCTTGAATCTTGAATCATGGTCCGGATCCATGCTTCATGTCCCATGCTTCATGTTTTGGCTTGCCGCGTTGCCCAGGCCTCAATACCTACTGCCGCGATCGCTAAGAGTAACACCCAGATGAAGGAAAGATTTCGGCTTGCCTGCAACAGTAAGCTTGCGATGACAATTCCGGCAATCAGCATACCCTGCCGAAGGGCACCGCCGAAATAGAGCCGTACTGGTCGCTTTGTTCGTCCCGCTTTTGCGCGCAGCAGCATGAATGTCCACGCCGCAACGCCCGCAATTGCGCCGAACATACTGACATAGAAACTTGCCATCGTACGGCCGGTGGCGTAGTCGGGATCAACCGTCAGAATCATTGCCCCGACGGCGAAAACGGAAACCGCCGTCAAAAACGCCAGCGCCACCAGTGCGTAACGGGGGGTTCCCATATCTCTAGGGTATAGGGTATAGCGTTTAGGGTATAGGGTGAGATGCTCCACAGAAGTTGCGAAAATCAGAAAGTTGTGCTATAACATTGATGCAGCTTGAAAAGTTCATACGAAGCCATCGGATGAGCATCCTCCGCGATCTGTTTGGGTAATCAGGATCGCGGCGAGAAGTAAGGCTTTCCCCCTTCGCCCCCCGGAAACGGGTAAGCGGGAGATCTCCTCTGTTGTAGCCGCGGAAACACCGCGGCCGAGCAAAGGAGACGGAAATGCAAGCGATATGCACCAACTGCGAGAGACAGTACGAAAAAAATCAATCTGGCGGTGCACTTGCGGAGGCACTCACACCGACGGATCTGGAGTTGCCAGTTTGCTACAACTGTGCACTCCGATACCTGATGGGAAAGGGTCTTCCTGAGAGCTCGGACTTCACCACCGCGAAAATCATCTCGGGAGAGATGACTGAACGGGAGTGGCTCCAAATCCAAGAGGATTTGCGAGCTGCCGAGGAGGGCCGGTCGCCTCGGGAGCTGTTCTTTGATGACGGCGAAGGGGATTACAACCCTTTTGACGAAGACGAGGACTGCCCGATGTGCTGGTACCCCGGCAAGAACGACTGGTGTACCTGCTAGAAAGAGGTTTGGAGCCCTGCGGCAACGCAGGGCTCCTCTCTATTTGATTTACGTTACCTTTAGAAGAAGCCCCGGCGCGCTGCGCCGGGGCTTCTTTTTCGCGTTGTTTCGCTTCTACGTTCTAGATTTCCCGGAACAGGTAACGCGACAGCGGTTCGAGCCGTCGGTGTACCTCGTTCCAATCTCCGTCAGTCAGGTACCAGAGCGTTGCCGCAACGGTTGAGAGAATTGGGTTGCCGTCCTGGGGTGTGAAGCAGAAGCCCACAACTTCACGTCCGCGCACCGCAACCGTTTCTGCCGCCACCACCGTCTGGGAGAGAATTCTCCCGAAATACCCGTGATCGCGCCCGAAGGAGAACACCTGGTTCGCCGACTTCTTATGCGTCACTGCGACGTGCGGGTTCGCCTCAAAATGCGCCAGCACGTCCTCGCGCGTCATCGGCGCATCCAGCTCCATCGAAAAATGGATCGCGTGCATGTACTGCGTGTTGAGCTTGAGTGCTGACGAAAACAGGTTGAGGTCGTATCCCATCGTCTCGAAGAGCCCGTGTGCATCCCGCGCATGGTGCGTGCCGAAGCGCGCATCCTTGTGTCCTTCCACGGTCGGACTTGCCGCAAAGCCGCTGTCCTGTGAAATATCATTCGCGCGGCGGATGCAGACGAAACGCCCATTCGTCAGTTGGTTTACACCATCCACGTCCATCGCCAGGGTCTTGATGAGCACCGCGATGTTGTGGGTGTTGCAGCTCACAATCTGAATAAAGCGGTGGTGCGCCGGCACCAGCGCATCATCGTTGATGCCGTAGGCATACTTGATGCCAAACCCGTCCTCACTGCCCTGTGCAAGAAAGCCCTTTGGGCCCTTCGCATTCTCGTACCATTCCGTTTTCAGGGCATTGCCCGCAGGCGTGCAATCTACCACGACAGCGGCCCGCTCGATGGATTCCGCGGTCTCGAGTTTCGGCGTCATGCCGAGTTCCACAAACGTGGTCGCTTTGTCTGCATCAGCCGCAAGCACCGCGCCGCGCCGCACCAGATCCTCAATCTTGCCGCGCTCAGTAAGCAGCGGCGTGCGCTTGTGAAATGTGACCTCCTCAATCCCGAAGGCGCGCCGGTTATCCGCGAGCAGCCCAATAAGCGGCTCGCCGATCGTGCCCGTTCCCACCACGTGGACAATGTTTCCCACTAGGGTCCTTTCTTCTCCATGTTTCACTTAATGAACCGAAACTATTGAACCAAATTTTTGGTGAATCAACAATGAAACGCTGTCGCCTTTCCTTGCTCTGTGCTTAAGCGAAAGAACCGGGCGCAGCATCGCAGCAGTCCATTTCCTAAATTTTGCTTTTTCCATATTTTGTGGTACAATGTATCCAGAACATTCCCGACCACGGAGGTGGACAACATGTTCTTCCATGGAACCTCCGATGCACTCGTCGATCAGGACACCGCCATGCTGCTCCCTGGAGCGCGCACGCGTGTCACCCGGACCGCAAACCCTCACCGCGTAGTCTTCCTGACGGATGACCGCGCGATCGCCGAGGGGCATGCCCAGAAAACAGCGGAACGGTTCGGCGGCAAGGCGATCATCGTGATCGCGATTCCTGAAGGGTCAGCTGACCTGCGAGGAAACGCCACGTTCGTAACGAACGCTGCGACCATCGAGCGCATCGAGTACCTGAACTAGAAAGACCCACGCATCGTATTGCTGTGGGTCTTTCTTCCTTTCATTAATCAAAATCACCTACGCCACTTCCTCTTCAGTCACTTCGGAGGCGGCCTCTTCTCCTTTCTTCAATTCAGGCTCAATGCGTTTGTCGGGCTCTTCGATTTTTTCCCCTTCGTCTTTCTTCTTTACTTCTTCTGCTGCTTTCCGCTGCGCCTCTTTCGATGCCGCGACAACTCTCTGAGAATCTTTGTGTCGCTCTTCCCATCCTGGGGCGACCTCGTATGGGCCTTCTGGGTTTGTCATATGCGAAACAAATTAGAGTGTTTACGCCTCAAGCTTAGAGCGCAATACCCGCACTGTCCATAGTTCCACGGATTTTCCCATACCAGACGCTATAGCCCATATCGGTAAGGTGAAGGCCGTCAGCCGCATAATACTGGTCGGGATTTTCCCGGAACGGATCGTCCTTCTTCGTTGTGTAGAGATCAACGTAGTGTGCGCCGTATTGCGTCGCAAGTTCCTGATAAATCGCGCGCACTTGTTCCGTTCGCCACGTTGCCGCGAGACTGAAGGGCCAGGGAAAGAAGGGGGCCAAGCCCATGTTTCCGGAGTGGAGGATCAGTACGTTGGGCGAGAGACGTTTTGCTTCGCGGAGGATATTCGTAACGGAAGCGCGCAGCTTCTCTAGTGATGTGAAACGGATGATGTCGTTTCCACCCGCATGCACAAGCACAAGGTCGTAGACGCCCTCTGTCCGAGAGAGCCGCTGCGCCACATCGCGGGCGCGAAATCCGCGCTGTCCCGAGTTCTGCACCGCCGCATCCGGGAAATCTTCCGCAAGCCGCCCGGCGATGGAGTAGCGCGCTTCGCTTGCGCCCGCCCCCACCGCCGTACTGTCGCCGGCCATCAGAAAGCGCAGCCGCGGTGCAGGAAGCTCCCGCGCAAATGGCACCGCACCCGCAGCGAGCTGCCGCCCCACCGAAACGCGGTAGGCAACGTACGCGCCGGAGACCAGCACATACCCGAGCACGAAGAGCCCCAGCAGAATCACCAGAAAACGCAGCATCACCTCCATCGTACCCCGTATACGTCTCGTCTTCCTCGGCGCTACGGGGCGTACCGCGAAAGCATGAAGCCCCCGATAGCATCGGGGGCCTCGCTTTACGGTGAATATGACACGCCAAGCTGTTTGGGTCCGAACGGCATCGGGAAAATACTCCCGATAGTCGTCCGGATGATGTATCCGCTTGCGTGCAAGAGCAGCACCCCAACTGAAGGATCGTCATGCGCGTTCTCCCACACGTCCTGTCGGCAACCCCCGCAGAGCGCGGAGGCCTCCGCGAAGACCTCCTCCGGTGTCACATCGGGATCCAGCAAGGGTGGCAGCGTGATGCGCTGCGTAGAGGGACCCGCCACAACGGCGATCCGGGCAATCTTGATTCCCGCACATTCATCGGTGATCGCCGCAACGATTGCGCATTTCTCCGCATGCGACGTCAACGTCCAGTTCGCGTTCTCCACGTTCATGCCTGCATAGATGCCACCCAGCTCCGTCTGTACTGCAGCGCCAACACGGAAGTCTTTTGAATATGGCGCCTGTGCATGCTCGCGAGTAACAACCGCCCGCTCAATCATCTGTCGCTCAACCGGAGCGAGTTCCTCCCAGGTGAGCACCTGTGCGACACCAAACCACCGAAACATTTTCATGGTCAGAGTGCCTCCACGATTGCGGGGACTTCGGCGAGTGTCTCGGCGATGACGACGCTTTCGTGGGCCTCTGCCTCTGCGAAGAACTTGTCCTTATCGTGGATCTCTTCCCAGTTCCAGGTGGGAACCAAGATACCGATGTACCCCGCTTCAATCGCCGGCTCAATATCCGACTTCCATCCGTTTCCGATGCTCACCCTAAGATGACCGACGGGCCCATAGGAGAACGCCTTCTTGAGCGCATCCGAAAACTCTTCTACGCCTTTCTTGGGAACCGGCTCGTAGAAGGCAAAATATTTCAACAAGCCCTGGGCCTGAAGCGCCTTGAACTTCGGATCCTGCACGCGCGGATCGCCCTTGGTCAGCAAGACCTGAATGGAACCCATCTCCGCAACAGCTTTGAGTACCGACTCCGCTTCGGGAAGAATGTTGTCTTCGTAGCGCGACGGGTCAAACGCCTGCATGCCAATCTCCCAGAGCTCCTCTTCAACGACCCGATCGGAAGTTGCGCCCACTTCAGCGCAAACATACTGATACGTCTTCACCAGCGAACCAGGGAATCGTTCCATGCTGAAGAGAAACTTCTCCCCGGTGTCAGGGTTGATCCTCTCTATCCGATCCTTGTCGATCTTCTGCTCAATCTGCATGAGTGCGCTCACGTGCGGGGCACGCCGGCCCAGTTCGCGCACAATCACACTCATGGAATCAAGGATCGGCTGCGCGTAATCATGGACGTTGTCCATGAGCGTATCGTCCAGATCCCAGACCACCAACTTCTTCGCCGTCATATCGGCCTCCTTCTTTTTTTGTCACGGTACCTGTACCACTTCTTACATATTTTCGCGAAAAAACAAGACGCCCGATCCAACAACCGGAGCGCATCGAAACCACAACGTAAACAAAACACCGCTCCTTTTGGAGCGGCGTTTCTCGTAACGAGCTATTGAGCTACCCACAGTAGCGCCAATGCCAGGGTTCGTAGGCAACCCCGACTTTGTTATTGCGAGGGTAGCTGAACATAAAACCAAACTGCTTCGCGTTCCGTACCAGCCAGCGGTATTCTTGCGTCCGAGAAAAATGACCGTTATACGTACCGCGCTTCGTCCCAAAATCAAGCGCCTGGCGTGCAGGATTTCCATGTTCGCTGTAGCCAGGAAGCGTAACATATCTCGCCGTCCGCGCGATACTGCACCCGTTGTTGCGAACATAACTGTTCACAAACACAAGGAGCTGGTACGTCGGCGAACGATATCCCGAAACAACGAGGAGTTCCTTTCCGATCTCTTCCTTCATTCGTCCGTTCAACTCCCGCCACGCATCAGCAACATGGCGCGGGGCGTATTGCGTGATAACCTTTTTCTCTTCGCGCTCCTTCCCGCGCCGATACCGCTGACCGCGAATTGCGACAAGGTTCCGCGGCGGCTCGTGCAGCCCGTAGTACGGACCGCGGAATCCGTATTCACGCGGATCAATGGATGCAAATTTTTTCAGCACCTCCCGCTGGTGCACCGTAAAGAGTCTCGGCAAATCGGCATCACGCAACAGCACGATACGATCCCCGTGCCGATCCCGTGCGCGATGGTACCGCTCCACGGTTTCATTGAGAATCTGCTTCTCCTTTTGGGTAAGCCGAAGACGTGCCATAGCACTAGGGTATACTTCGACGTCGCTCAGTACCAGTCGTTCGACTGCGCTCACCACAAGTGGGTATAGGGTTTAGGGTATAGGGTTCATGAAACGAGCGTGCCCGGTGTTTCACAAGCATTCAGTGGAGGTGTGTAAGGAGAAAGGCATGCGTACTCCCCCATGCGCCTCACCTTCCCTCTATACCTTTCGGTTGGTAGGTTCATAATAATATCATTCTTTGGAGGAAATGATACCATACATTATTTCTGGGTTACGACATCCTTTCCTTCATAATTTCACGGCCGTGTAATTATGAAGGTGGAAGCGCTTTCGCACCCTTTGGGTATCACTCGGGTATACACTCGGGTACAACACCGCAGCTCGGGTACAACACCGCAGCCCCGCACCAAATGGTGCGGGGCTGCTTCCTTCGCGCGTTTTGCTTCTATTCCCTCTTGCGCAGTGCCGTTCGGACGCCCACGCTATAGAGTCCGATGACCGCGAGTGCGACGAGCAGGAAGATCGCCATCGCACCGTTCACGCCACCAGTCTCGGGAAGTTCGGTGAAGCCAAGAACCTGCCCGGCAACCACCGTGAGCACGCCATCTGCAGAAACCTGGCTTGCGTTGTCTGCGTTCACCGTCGTCACCACCGGGTAACCACCCGCAGCAACCCCGGAGCCGACATTGAGCACCACGGACTGCGTCCAGCTCCCGCCTGCCGGAATGGTTCCAGCGTTCCACGTGAGCACACCTCCCGCGGCATTCGCATACGGGATCAGCGCCGCGAACACATTGAAGCTACCGAGTGCCACAGGGCCGTTCTCACTGAAGCCGTCCGGAAGGTTTATCGTGACAATGACATTCTCCGCATCTGCATCACCGGTGTTGCTCACCTCAAGATTGAGGGTAAACGTACCACCCGGGTTCGTCTGCGGCGGATCAATGGTTGTGGTGAGTGAAAGCTGCGGTGCGGCCTCTTCGCCAAGTACCTGCCCGCCAGCCACCGTGACGTCCGCACCTGCACTGGTCTGGAGGAAGTTCGTTCCACCGACCACTGCCGTGTTCGTGTACGTTCCGGCAAGGGCCGCAAGCGAGACATCAATCGTGTACGTCACCGTCTTGGTCTCCCCTGCCGCAATGTAGCCGAGCGTCCAGGTACGTACCGCGCCTTCTGGCGTTGCCTCAAGTCCATCCTCCTGCGTGTCCGTCACCACCACGTTCGCGGCATCTGCCGTTCCGTTGTTCGTGACCGAAATGGTGTACGTCACCGTGCCGCCGGGGCTTACTTCCGCCGGGTCTGCCGTCTTG
>Ga0209542_10018668_pt1 | contig 11198 bp, 13 predicted proteins | sample RifCSPhighO2_01_FD_184028 | JGI IMG/M metagenome (GOLD analysis project Ga0209542, IMG submission 184028) | Soil microbial communities from Rifle, Colorado - Rifle CSP2_plank highO2_0.1 (SPAdes) (version 2) | ecosystem: Environmental > Terrestrial > Deep subsurface > Rock core/Sediment ...
CTTTGGCTCCAAAACTCAAAGAGGGGCAGAGACTACCTCAATCCTGGCTTCAGTTATTCTTTCTCTGAAATGGAACAATCCCGAGAATTGGTTTAAAACATATCTTGCTCTAGGGCGTTGAAAACAAGGGGGGGGGTTGGAGGGTGTGGATACTTACCGAATTTTTTGTTGACATAAAATTTAATTAGGGGTAATATTGCCATTAATTCCCCCTCGGGGGTTTTTTAAACCAGCGTAAAGCGGATAGCGTAAAGCGTGAAGTCAGAGTAAACTAAACGCTAAACGCTAAACGCTAAAAGCTAATCGCTTTACCCATATGAAAATAATCGATTACATTAACGAAACAAAGGTTGAAATGTCTCACGTGTCCTGGCCGTCAAGAAGGCAGGCCATCACTTTCACTGTACTAGTCATAGCGTTTTCATTTGGGGTGGCTGCTTATCTCGGACTTTTCGATTACATTTTCAGTTTGGCCGTTCAAAAGTTAATAATTTAAAGGCACTAGCCTTTAGGCAATAGGCGCTAGGGTAAATCCCGAGCTTCCCTAAAAACCTAAGGCCTAAAATCTAGAGCCCAAAACATGAGTAAACAGAAAACAGACGGAGAGCGACACTGGTACGCCATCCACACATACGCAGGATACGAAAACGCGGTTGCGCGCAATTTAAAACAGCGCATCGAATCTTTGGGTATGGAGGATAAAATTTTTAATGTTATTGTCCCAACCGAAAAGAAAATCAAGGTTAAAGGTGGCAAGAGGGCAGAGGAGGAAGAGAAAGTATATCCGGGTTATGTTTTGGTTGAAATGATTGTTACTGACGATTCGTGGTATGTTGTTCGCAATACTCCGCGTGTCACTGGATTCGTGGGCTCAGGCGTTTATCCGGTCCCTCTTGAACAAAAAGAGGTTGATCAGCTTCTTAACCGCATGAGTTCGGATATAGTGAAACACAACATCGATCTTGAGATTGATGACGCGGTTATTATTGTCGACGGCCCGTTCAAGGAATTGGAAGGAAAGGTGGGAGAAGTTGACGAAAATCGAGGAAAGGTCAAAGTTCTCGTTTCGATGTTCGGAAGAGAAACGCCGGTAGAATTAGATTTTCTTCAGGTCAAGAAAATCTAATTAATGTTTAAATTTTTAATTTTATAATTTTTAAATAATTTCTTAATTTTTAAGTATTGAAACATTATTTCAAAAATTAAAAATTGGAAATTAAAAATTGGATTCAAATGAAAAAGCCTGTAAAAACACTTAAGTTAACAATCGAGGCTGGAAAAGCAAATCCTGCGCCTCCAATCGGTCCGGCTCTTGGTCAGGCCAAGGTTAACATTGGTGAATTCGTCACGAAATTTAATGCAGGAACCCAGAGCATGAAGGGCGATATGGTGCCGGTAGTTATCAATGTATACGAAGATAGAACGTTTACGTTGGACTTCAAGGCTCCTCCAGTTACGAGTATGCTTCTTAAGGCTGTTGGCAAGGACAAGGGTTCAGGAAAGCCAAATACGGCTAAGCTCGGAACACTTTCCAAGGCAAAGATAAAAGAGATTGCCGAAAAGAAACTGAAAGATCTTAACGCCACTACAGTTGAAGCCGCGATGAAAATAGTTGAGGGTTCGGCAAGATCGATGGGGATAGACGTTAAATAAAATAGAATCGAGAATCAAGAATCGTGAATCGAGAATAATACGGAAACAAAAAAACGGCCGAAAGGCCGTTTTTTTGTCAAAACAAGGTTTAACTTTTCAGAACTTTATATTCGAGAAAAACTGAATTATCGCGTTTTTCCGAAGAAACAAGTTCAAGGTTGGTGCTAATTTTCTCCTTAAATATATTGAGGCCGGAACCAAAGGTTACGGGTTCAATAGTAAAATGAATGGTGTCTACTACGCCGGCTTTCATAAACATCGTGTAAATTGTCGCCCCGCCGCATATGGCAACCACACTTACTCCTTCTTTTTCCAATTTGGCGATCAATTCTTGGGGTGGGAGAGTGGTGGTTTCGACATCCCTGTGATTTACAGGCTCGGGGGAGTAAATAATGTTTCTTCGCCCAGGCAGAGCCTTGCCGATGGTCAAAAAGGTGTTTAAACCCATGACTATAGCGCCGGCACTTTTCGACACTTCCATAAAATGCTTTTTGTCGGCCTTGCTTGTCCAGGCGGTCGATGGTTCTTTAGGGTCTTTGGCTATAAAGCCGTCCGCTGTAAGAGCTGCAATGACAAATACTTTCATGTTGTAAAGTAAAAAATTTTAACTTTGTCACTATAACACAAAAATGAGCGACCTTCCCCTTTGATTGAAATTTATATTGGTTATCATATTGTCATCAAAAGTAAATCAATTAAATGCCATCAAAAATTTCAATCAAAGAGATTCTCTCGGGCAATTCTAGCTTTGAGAAAAGATATATTCGTGACTTCAACAATTTAAAGAAGGTTGTGGCCGAATGTAGGAAGAGGAAGCTAAAAATCGTTTTAACTCAAGGTGTCTATGATCTTATCCACGGCGGGCATGCGGCGTACCTCGAAAAAGCCAAATCGCTTGGAGACGTTCTCATTGTCGGTGTTGATTCCGATGCCCTGACCAGGGAGCGCAAAGGGCCGGGCAGACCGATTGTTCCGGAAGAAGAAAGGCTTCGAATGCTTGTGCATTTAAGGCATGTTGATGTTGTTACGCTAAAAGATGTTGATCAGGGTATTGGAGACCTCATACGGCTTGTTAGGCCCGATGTTTTGGTGGTCTCGAAATCAACAACAGACTTTACAGACGAAATGGCAAAAGAATACGAGGGAGTTTGTGGAAGAGTTGTTTCTTTGCCTCCTCAGGCCACAACTTCGACAAGTGCTCGCATAAGAATTTTAACTATAGATGGGGCGGAACAATTGGCCGGGGAAATCGGTAAAATAACCCAGAATTTTCTCAATAAAATAAGAGGTAGTTGATTCAAAATGAAATCAAAACTGATTGCTTTCGTGCCCGTTATACACAAAGGATATTTGGATTTGTTCCAAAAATATCCCGATGTCGGACTGCTTGGTCAAGAAATAATTGATTCGTACACATCCCTTTTTAGGGATTTGCGCGTGGTTTCTCCGCAATCAATGGCGGAAATTTTGTTAAAAAGCGGCGCTGTAGAAAAGGCGGATGTCTTAGCGAGTGGTGATTTAAAGAAAATAGCAAAGTCCGGAGAGAGGATTGTCATGGTGGAGGATGATGTGAGCCGTGATATTGCCGCAAAATATTTTAAGAATTCAGATGTTACTTTCGAGAAGATTTTTTTGCGCTGGGGAAGCAGACTTCAAACGGAAGGAGAAAACGTGGTGCCGCCCGACCGAAAAATAACGAAATTGGCAGTGGACAGAAAATTTATGAAGGAGGCGGCGGGGGAGGCAGAGAAAAGTTCGGATTGGTGGCGGCAAATCGGGGCGGTGATAGTGAAAAATAAGAAGGTAATTTTACGGAGTCATAACCGGCATTTGCCGACCGATTATCATCTTTCGACTTTCGGAGATCCAAGAAGTAATTTCGATAAGGGGGAGAGGCTTGATATCTATACTTCAATTCACGGCGAATCCGATCTTGTAGCTAAGGCGGCCAGCAAGGGGATCAGTCTAAAGGGCACTTCAATTTATGTTTCAACTTTCCCGTGCTCAAATTGTGCACGGTTGCTTGCCGAGGCCGGCGTTAAAAAAGTTTTCTATGAGAAGGGTTATTCCCGTTTGGATGCGGAAAATGTTCTAAATGCTTACGGTGTGGAGATAATTTTGGTCGGTAAATCTTAACCTACTCTAGCTTGGAGTCCGCTATTCCCATAATCCGGGCTTTCGGGGTTGGATTGTATTAAATGTGCGTGGAGGTGTGTGACGGATGCACCTGTGAAAGCGGTGTCGCCAAAGCGCATGAGGAAAGAGCCGCCGGGGATTTTTCTGTCTGTAATAATTTGTCCGATCATTTTGTGGATTTCTGCCCAGGCTTCGCCCACTATTTCGGAGATATTCTCAATGTGGGTTTTGTGTATAAAAATGAGATGATTTTTTGCTGGCTTGTATGGATACATGTTGTCGGTCGCAAGCCAAAAAGTGCCCTCGATCAAAATGGGGTTTTTATGGTATTTAGCGATGTGTTCCGGACAGAAAGGGCAGACTTTGTGTTCCGCAATTTCTTTTATGACGTTCTCATACTTGTCTCCAGACCGAGCGTTGTTTGTATTTACGTAGTGTTTATCGTTCATGTTGTTAAAATTCCCAATGGGCACCATTCGGTAATCTTAAATGGTGCCCATTGGGAATCGGTTGCCAATTAAACGGGTGTAGGTATTAGCATCGCCGGGTGAGGATTGTAATCAGTTAGGGTAAAGTGTTCGAATTTGAAATCAAGAATATCTTTGACGTTTGGGTCTAATGTGACAGTGGGGAACGGCCGGGGTTCGCGAGCGAGCAATTCTTTGACTTTTGAAATCTGACTTTCGTAAATATGCGCATCAGAGAGAGTGTAGACCAACTCTTTTGGTTTGTATCCCATGACCTCGGCAACCATCATCGTAAAAGCCGCGTATTGAATGAGATTAAAGACAACGCCGACTGGCGTGTCGCCACTTCGCTGAAAATGATGAACCGATAATTCTTTGGTCTCCGGGAAGGCCAAAATGTGGAGCCATCCGTGGCAGGGCGCTACAACAACTTTTCTTTTTAGCTCGGAGTGTTGAATGGCGTATTGAGGAATCCAAGGCGAAATAATGTGGGTGCGAAGGTAGGGTCTTTCCTTAAGCTGCTTGATGACATTGGTTATTTGGTTAAATGGCGTACCTTCGGCTGTGGGAAAATTTGCCCAAGCGGCGCCATATGAGCCGGGGCCGAGGTCTCCTTCAGGCAGACCAAAAATATCGCACTTTTCTTTTGTAACCCAGCGCTTCCACCAGGGACAGCCGTATTTTGAAAGCTCTTCGTGAGTGCGGGCACCGTGAAGGAAACCGAAATGTTCCCCAAGCGCGCCGGCCATAAATTTTCCGGAAAGATCTCTTTCTGTAATCATCGGAAAACCATTATCGAAGTTGAAGCGCATCTGGTGGCCAAGAACCATAAGTGATTTTTCACCGCTTTGAGCACCGATTTTTCCCTGGATCGGACTTACTTCCGTTCCTTCTTTTAAAATACGCTCGAGCATTTGACGGTATTGCAAATCCGGCGTCCTTTCTTTAAATGGTTTCATAGATAATATTTAAGTATTATCAGCGAATTATACACCGTCCGTTTCCTCAGATAAATAAAAGCCGCTATTTTAATAGCGGCGTCAATCTTTAGACAAACAAGTCAAGGTTCTTCGTCGAGCAATTTCTGAATTTGCGGCCAATTTTGACCTTTGCCAAAGACAGCAATGCAAGTGTGGATGCCATCCGGCGCTTGAAGGTGAACGTGGAGATGGGATATGGTTCCCTCAACGTTGCCGTTTCGAATGACGATGCCCACATGTTGAAGAATTGGGAATTCCGATTTGGCCCAATTTACCAATTCGAGAAGTTCATCTCCTGCGCCGCTCTCCAATTCGGAAAGGTCTTTCGCATGTTTGATTGATGCGATGATGAAATGTCTGCCCTCGAGGTGTTTATAGGGAATAGGGTTCCACCAGCACCGCCAGAATTTCCCGACTTTTAACGTTACATTTTGGGGACCGAGGGGGTCGCAAAAAATGCATTTTCCGGTTTTGTTTGAATGTTCGAGCGCTTTTTGGTACTCGATATTACGCGCATGTTCCGGCGCGGCTAATCGTTCACGTTCATTCATAATAAGAACAGGGTTTTACGGCTGAACTCCATCTTATTCATATAGGGCACGTAGTCAACTCAAAATTATGTCCAGTCTAGTTTATTAAAAGAATTACGTTGAACGATGCATACGTTAACAATTAGCTATAGCTGATTGTTAACGTATGCATGAAATTTACTCCCCCGTGATTCTTTTTTGATTGTTAATCCACTAAACCGAAAAATTTCTTGAGCTTAAATGAATACTCCATTTCTTCTGCAACCAGGTAAAGGATATCTTTGCCAACCTTAAAGTCGGCTTTCAAAAGCGTTATCAGATCTTCGCAGGGGTAGGGGTAGACCCAGACGCTATCTTGAACTCGGACGAAGCCAATTGCTCTAAGCGTGCGACGCACTTTTTCTCGCAACGCCCTTCGATATTCTGGTATATCGAAGATCAAAACTCTCCATTTCTTGTCCCATTTTTTGGGCTTTTTAAATTGAAAATCTGTCAACTCGAGCCGCCGCAGAGTTTGTTTCCCCTTTGCTGTCAGCTGAAGTAAACCTCGGCTGTCTTTTGTCAGTAAGCCTTGCTCGACAAGTCGTTCCCGCGCTACATTTATAAATTCCTTTTGCCTTTTCTTAAAATTTATAATACCCATCTTTTCTAGAGCTTGAAGGGCATTTGGTGCCAAGAGAGTGACACTTAATACGCCCGCTGCCGCCACACTCAGTAGTAGGGCTTTCTTTAGATTGGCTCGTTTCACTCTTTTTGAACTTGCTTCAAGTTTTTCCATACGTTAATTGTAAGCTATAGCTAAAAGTTAGCGTATATTGACAAAAAGTAATGCAGAGGGCAGGATTTCAAAAGGTATTGAGCAGACAACACTGTTTTGAGCGGGTATCCATAATTTGTTTCTTCAGAAAGATTTAAGGGGGATGAATTTTACTGGATAATCTGCATCAGGCGTTCGTTTTAAAAATAAATATGAATCAAGCACCTATTAAAACAAGAGGTAGGGTATTTAGCGCAACTTCTTACTCGCGGAGATATGGCCCGTTCGAAGGTAAAATGACTGGTCAGAGTACCGCCTCCGGCATACGAAACCTGTTCAGGTTCATTAGCTGGTTCATAGGAAGTCTTAAGATAGGCGAAGAGCAGGAATTTCCTTATAACACCGGCCATTTCTATAAACGTCTATCGGCGCGCAAGTTCAGATTTGAGATTCGGTCGACTCCTGAACAGATCGCTCGGATTAAGTACCTAGCGGGGCATGATTGGGGAGCAGCAAGGAAAATGCGTTGCCGGTGAAAGCCGGCTTTTATTTTGGGTGGGAATTGCTACAATTTAAAAGTGCCAATCAGCGAATGAATACGAATCTTGGCGAATTATCTTAACGAATAAAGTCTCGGTATTCGGACTCCATTCCAGTGTTGATAACAAGTTTTATGGGTAGTCACTTACTTTTAATATGATATAAGTTTACACATGATTTGGTTCTCTCCGATTCGTTAAGTTTATTCGTCATTATTCGCTGTTATTTGTAGATTTGCATTTACCATGAAGGACAAACAAATCGAAAAACTCATCAAAGCAGAAGAAAAAAGGCAGAAGAAAGTTATAAATCTCATTCCTTCCGAAAATTACGCTTCAAAAGATGTTTTGAACGCGCTTGGCTCCATTCTCGATAATAAATATGCAGAAGGTTATCCGGGTAAGCGCTATTACGGAGGCCAGGAAAATACAGACAAGGTTGAGTTGCTGTGTGAGGAGAGAGCTCTAAAACTTTTCAAATTACATAGAGAGCAATGGGCAGTAAATGTGCAACCTCTATCCGGTGGCCCCGCAAACCTCGCTGTTTATCTGGGGCTTGTTCCGCAGGGAGAAAAAGTTATGGGTTTACCGCTTTCCTCAGGTGGCCATCTTTCGCACGGGCAACAGGTTTCGATAACGGGAAAAGTTTGGAAGCAAATCCCGATTGTGATGGATTTGAAAACCGAACTTATTGATTACGACAAAATGAAAGAAGACGCGATTCGGGAAAAGCCGAAAATGATGATAGTTGGGTTCACTGCGTATCCCCGAATCGTTGATTTCAAAAAATGTCGGGAAATCGCGGATGCAGGCGGAGCGCTTCTTATGGTGGATATGTCTCATTTTGCCGGATTGGTGGCGGGCGGAGTTTATCCATCGCCGTTTGAGTACGCCGACATCGTAACAACAACTACCCACAAAACTTTGCGTGGTCCGCGGGGAGCAATGATTTTTTCCCATCGAGAGAAAAAAGTGGGGGATAAAAGTATTTCGACAATGATAGACAAGGCGGTTTTCCCCGGGCTCCAAGGAGGTCCTCACATGAGCCAGATTGCGGCGATAGCCGTTGCTCTAAAGGAAGCCGATAGCGCCAACTTCAAAAATTATGCAAAACAAGTTGTTAAAAATGCACGGGCATTGGCTGGTGAACTTTCAAAACTTGGATGGAGGGTAATTTCCGGAGGAACGGATTCACATCTTATTCTTGTTGATACTTGGATGGACGGCATCCGTTCGACAAGCTCGGGACGAGGAGGTGTGCCAGGAAAAGAAGCAGAAGCCAGGTTGGAGAAGATCGGCATTATTTGCAACAAGAACACTATCCCCGGTGAAAAGCGTTCGCCCTTTGATCCATCAGGCATTCGGCTAGGCAGTCCGGCGGAAACAACCCGAGGCAAAAAAGAAAAGGATTTTATTGTCATAGCCCGAAAAATAGATTCGGTTTTGAGAGAAAAGTAGTGATATACTGAAGTTTGGAGGAATCAATGAACAAACTAATCAAAAGTTCTCTCTTTAATATAAGCACGGCTCGGGAGCAAAGACGGCAGGCGCGGTGGCTCGGAGAAAATTCTTCGCCGAGGGATGTTCGACGTTCGGATAATGATTGGGGTCAGGTCGCCGAGGCTTTTCGAAAACATGATCCAGACGGGCGCAAGTTGGTAACTCTGTTTGCCGAGGAGGTCGAGTAGGTTTTTTTACTCGTCCTTTTTATTGGAAGCGGCCAGAATACCCCGTCCTTTTAGGGCGGGGGTGAATGGCCGCATAATAAATAGTTGCGCCCGGTGGGGCGCTCCTATCCAACAAAGTTTTCCCGGTGCCTCGCCTAATGCCCCGCCGAGGTACCCCGAGGGTACCCCTTAGGGCGGGGATATGGACGAGGCAAATTTTATTAAATTTGTACTAAAACACATGAAAGTAAATCCACAAATTTTTAGAGCCTATGACCTTCGGGGAGTGGCTAATGTCGATCTTAATCCGGAAATTGTTGAACACATCGGACGTGCTTTCGGCACATATCTTAATCGTCATGATATTAAGGATGCTGTAGTCGGTCACGACTCAAGAGAGAGCAGTCCCTCATACAGCGAGGCTCTAATCAAAGGAATTGTTTCGACAGGTACCAACGTTACGGATATCGGCCTTGCTATGGTCGGCATGTTTTATTGGTCTCAATATTATTTGAAGACAAAGGGTGGGGCATTCGTGACGGCTTCGCACAACCCTCCGCAATTCAACGGTTTTAAATTTGCCAATGATTATTCGGAAACGCTTGTGACTGATGGGATGAAAGAATTACTTCGCATGGTTGAAGAGGAAGACTACGTTGAGAGCAAAAGACTTGGGAAAGTTAGTAAGAAAGATATTCGGGAGGCGTATTACAAAGATTTGCTCTCGCGCATGGATATCAAAAAGAAATTCAGGATTGTTGTTGACCCATCGGGTACCACTTCGGGAAAGATTATGCCTGAATTGTTCAGGAAGGCTGGCATGGAGGTTGTTGAGAAAAATTGCGAGCTTGTCCCGGGATTTTACAAAGGTGCGGCCGATCCGACTGAAGCTTTGATAGCCGAGCGCCTGCGAGAAGAAGTTTTGGAAGAAAAAGCCGACCTTGGTTTCTCCTACGATTGTGATGGGGACCGCATTGGCATTGTCGATGAGAGGGGGACGATAATTTGGAACGACGTCCTCGTGGCGCTTTTTGCCATGGATGTGCTCAAGGATCACCCGGGAGACATCATCATGTTTAACACGCTCTGTTCCAAAGTTGTGCCACAAACCATTTTGAAAGCCGGCGGCAAACCTTTTATGTGGCGGACCGGCCATTCATTTCTCAAGAAAAAGAATCAGGAGGTTAAGGCGGCGTTTATCGGAGAGCTTTCGGGACATTTTTTCTTTTCCAAAGATTTCCACAATCATGACGATGGCAGTTATTCGGCGCTTCGCTTGCTTCAATATCTCTCCCGCATAAATCAGTCGCTAGGGGAGGCCATAGCCAAATTGCCGCATTATATTTCAAGCCCTGAAATAAAATTGTTTTGCGCTGATGACAAAAAAGCCGATGTTGTTGGGCGTATCAGCCCGATCCTTCGCAAGGATTATCCAAAAGCTGAAGTGATCGATGATGAGAGGGCGGGGGATGGTGTCCGTTTTGACATGCCGGACTCGATGTTTGTTGTTCGTTATTCCCAAAATGGTCCTTACCTAACCATAAAATTCGAGGCGACCACCAAAGAAAGATTTGAAGAATTGCGCCGCTATATCAGCAAGTTACTCCACTCGTTTAAAGAGGTGGATTTTGAATCAAAAATTAGCGTCAATTTAGAATTGCTAAAATAACCACATATGGAAAACAATTCGATGGAAAAAGAGATAGCGGTACCGTCTGTTGAGGATACTAAGACTAAGGAGGGAATCGAAGCGAGGACCAAAGAATGGGAAAAAATGCTTGCGGAAGTTGATTCTTGGACTGATGCTCAGGGTACGCATATTGAGCCCGGTATTAAAGAGGTGGTCGCTGGTTTCAATGTTCTTGGATTGAAGACAAAACAATCTTGCGAAGGTCATTCTAACGAAAGAGGTTTACCATATCCTTGGATCTCTTTTTCGGTTGCTGATGAGCCCGAGGAAAGATTTGTCGGGGAAAAATCTACTTTTAAGAGAGTCGCCGAGGAAAAGAAAGCTCTTTTAGATTACGATGCGCCGTACCATGGTTTAGATGAGGAAACGTATTGGGAAGTTCAGAAAGAGGTCGTCAATAACGAAGAAACCGATGAGTATAAAAACTGGGCTGAGAAGAATAAGAAATTGTACGGAAAAACACTGAAAGCTGTGGAGTTATTCAATTCTACCCATAATTTGCCGGACAATTTGAAATTGAGAGTCAGTCAATTTTACAACCAAGGTTTCGAGTTGGCTTCCGTCGATGACGAGACGACGGTTTGGCATTGGTGAGGCCGATGAGGGGGAGCGCGCTCGACATGTTGTCGAGCTGCCTGGGAGACAAGCTGCCTAAATTCACCCCAGAGTTAGGACACTCTCACTTTTAATATTTTTAATGATACCAGAGCGTCTGGCGACCTCCAAGGCGCTCTCATAGCCTAGAATCTTTCTCGGTTTGTTGTTGATGCGATCGACTG
>Ga0209542_10018669_pt1 | contig 11198 bp, 16 predicted proteins | sample RifCSPhighO2_01_FD_184028 | JGI IMG/M metagenome (GOLD analysis project Ga0209542, IMG submission 184028) | Soil microbial communities from Rifle, Colorado - Rifle CSP2_plank highO2_0.1 (SPAdes) (version 2) | ecosystem: Environmental > Terrestrial > Deep subsurface > Rock core/Sediment ...
CCCGGACCGCGTGGAGCGGATCAAGGAGCTTTCCCGCGCGCGCTACGGCCGCGACCGCCATGAAGTGGAAGCGGCGGCACTGAAGCGGATAAGGGAATAGAGCACATCCGCGCCCTTTCAGGGGTCGGCTCACCGCGCTCCTGCGGCGCGGCGGCCTTCGCCTCGACGCCTGTGCTCCGCCTCCGGCGGAGACCAAGCCACAGGCGCCTGCGGAAACCCCTTCAAGGGCGCGGACGTGCTCTTAGGGAGGGGGGACGAAGAACAGAATGCCCGCCCGGTTTTAGCGGGTTTTGGCGAAAATTACGTCGTCGATGAGCTTATTTCCCCTTTTCACTACGTTTTTACGGATACCCTCTCGTTTATAGCCGCATTTTTCTAATACCCGCATTGATCCTCTGTTGTGGATAAAAACATGTGCGTAAATTCTCCGAAGGCCGAGTTTTCTAAAACCGAAGTCGGTAAGAAGCTTTAGGGCGTCGGTCATTATTCCTTTATTCCAGTATTTCCTTGCAAGCCAGTATCCTACTTCTGCCTTGTGGCCTTTTACCAGGTGGTGAAACCCTATGGCACCGGCAACTTCTCCGTTGATATCAACTACAAACGACATCGTCTCGGGCGTTTTCTTCCGATTTTCCTTCATACATTTCGCTATCCACTGTCGAGCATCCCGGAGAGTATAAGGGAAAGGAACGCCTAGAGTGTTCTGGCTGATAGTCTTGTCGTTAATGTTCCCTGCAAGCGAGAGCGCGTCGCTCTTCCGGTAGGGCCGCAGAACGAACCGTCGAGATTTGATCATCGTCTTCATGACGTTGTCCTAACCAAGGCGGTCGTTCTGGATGAAGATCTTGAGGCCGGCGAGCCAGGTGCGCAGGGCCTGGCCGAGCGGCATGACGGACTTGAGATAGTAGAACTCCACAAGACCCTTCAATACCCAGCCCATGAGGCCCGTGATGATCACGGGACCGAACTTGGCGACGGCGTGCTTGCCGCCGACGGGGATGATGTAAGGATAGTTCAGGGGCCGATAGACCTTGTGGCGGATCTTCCTCGAGATGCCCTCCGCCGCCTTGATGTCCTCGACGGCGTTATGCGCCACGATGTCCGCCTGGATGAGCGCGGCGCGCGCAACGCCCGGCATGGGCCGCTTGGTCACGGGGTCGTAAAAGCAGATCGCATCGCCCAAGCCGTAGATCTCGCCGTGGAGCTTGAGGTCCGGCGTTTCGGGGAGGCATTCCATGTTCTCGGTCACCTCAATGCGTCCGCGCTTCTCGCGTTTCACGGGCAAGCCAGCGATGGTCCGCGACGCTTTAACGCCGCCAGCCCAGACAAGGACGTCGTAGAGAATGCGCCGCCCGCTTTTGAGCCGCACCTCTTTCGCGTCGACGGATTCGATGCTTTCGCCGGTCGAAAGTTCTACGCCGAGCTTCCTAAGGCGCGTTTCCACTGCCGCGGTAACGCGGGGATCGAAGCCGCCCAAGATCGAGGGACCGATCTCGACGATCGTCACGGAGGCGGTGCATACCCTCCGCTCCTGCATCTCGCACGCCCATTCGAGGATCTCGGCGCCGAGCTCGACGCCGGTCGAGCCGCCGCCGCCGATGACCACCCGCACCGGAGCGCCTCCCGCCCGCCGCTCCGAGAGCGCATCCCGGATCACGCGGGCCCCTTCGAAGGTCTTGAGGTCCAGGGCGTGTTCCTTGAGGCCCGGTATGTCGAAAAAGTTCGTTTCGGAACCCAGCGCGAAGACCAGGCAGTCGAAGGTGAGCTTCCGGCCGTCCGAGAGATGCACGTCGCCTTCCTTGAGGTCGAGGAGCTCCACTTCGGCCTTGATGAAGCGGACGGGCGATCCGGCGATGAGCTCGGAGACAGGGAAGGCGACGATGGACTTGAGCTTGATGGCATCCGCCGTTTCTTTCGAGGTCGTCGCTATCTCGTAGAGCGTCGGCGTGTACGTGTGGTAGTCGTTCCGGTCCACCAGAACGACCTCATAGCGGTCGAGAAGGTCGAGGCGGCGAAGCTTTCGAGCAATGTTCCGCGCCGCACGCAACCCGCCGAAGCCGGCGCCGAGGACCAAAATTGTCTTTAGGGGTTTCGATTGCATATATCCGTATTATAATTGAAACGTGCCCATTCGTTATGTTGACGAAGTAAATCCCGCAAAGCTCCGGGGCGTTGCGCTTCTCCGGCTCGATTTCAACGCCGAGGATGACTGGCGCATGCGCGCCGCGCTCCCCACGGTGCGTTTGCTCATGCGCCATGCGCGCGCCGTGCTGGTTCTAAGCCACCGCGGCCGGCCCAAGGGACGCGACCCGAAGCTCTCCCTCCGGCGCGATGCCGTACACCTATCGCGGCTCATCGGCGCGTCTGTTCGGTTCGCGCAAAACATGGCGTCGGCGCGGCGCATGCTCGCGGCGGGCGGCATCGTGGTCCTCGAGAACCTCCGCTTCGAGAAAGGAGAGGAGAAGAACGACCCCGTCTTCGCGAAACGTCTTGCCGCGCTGGGCGACTATTACGTGAACGACGCTTTTCCGGTCTCGCACCGCGCGAACGCCTCCGTCGCCGCCGTCACGAGGTTCCTCCCGTCCCACGGCGGGCTTTCGCTCAAAGAGGAGCTCCGAAATCTCTCGCGGGTGATGCGCCGGCCCCGGCGGCCGCTCGTGATGATCTTCGGCGGGGCGAAGATCAGCGACAAGCTCGGGATCTTCATCCGCTTCCGACGCGCCGCCGACCGTTTCCTTGTGGGCGGCGCGCTTGCGAACACCCTTCTTGCGCTCCGCGGGATGGACATGCGGGAGTCCCTGGTGGAGAAAAAGCTGCCGAAGAAGGTCCGCGCGATCCTCGGCTACCGGAACGTCCTTGTGCCCGAAGACGTGGTCTGGCATGGGAGGAGAGCGTTCGACATCGGCGGGCGGAGCATACGGTTGTTCTCGAAGGAGATCGCGAAGGCCCGCACCATCGTCTGGAACGGCCCCATGGGCGTTTTTGAGAACCGCTCCTATGCCAAGGGCACAAAGGCGGTGGGAGCGGCGATCGCAAAGAATCGCAAGGCCTTTTCGCTCGCGGGAGGAGGAGAGACGGTGACGGCGCTCAAGAAGTTCGGGTTCGATAAACGCCTATCCTTCGTTTCGACCGGCGGCGGCGCGATGCTCGAGTTTCTCTCGGGCAAGAAGCTCCCCGGCATAGTCGCCCTCGAGAAAAATCGAAAGTAGGATATACTCCAGTATCTCCATGAGCAAATTCGTTGAACGGCGCAAACGGACGCGCGTGCCCAAAAAAGATATCGTCGTCTTCTACCATTCGAACTGCACCGACGGCTTTACTGGTGCCTGGGCGGCATGGAAGAAGTTCGGCGATACGGCGGACTATGTGGCGTGGGTGCATCAGACGCCTCTACCTCCTCTTAAGGGCAAGGAGCTCTACTTTATCGACATCTGTCCCAGGGAGGATGAGGTAAAGCGGCTTCTCGCAGCGAACCGGCGCGTAACGGCCATTGACCATCACATTACGGCAGAAACGGCGGTCAAGATGACGGACCGTTATTCCTACGCCCTCGAGCACTCCGGCGCCATGCTTGCCTGGCTCTATTTTCATCCCGGAAAGAAGGCGCCCAAACTTCTTCGCTACGTGGAAGACCACGACCTGTTTTTGAAAAAGATGCCGCATACGGATGCGGTTCACGCCTATCTCGACCTTTTCAATTTTGAATTTCGCCGCTGGAGCCGCTTCGCGCGTGAGTTCGAAAAGAAATCGTTCGAGAAAAAGCATGTTGCGATCGGGAAGTTGATTTTGGAACACGAGCAGAAACTTGTGGAACGCATCGTTTCCACGACCGCGGTGCCCGTGGAGTTTTTCGGCATCCGGACGCTCGCAGTGAACTCTCCGACTTTGGGGTCGGAAATAGCTTTCGCGCTCTACAGCAAAAAGCCGCCCATGGGCATCGTCTGGTACGAGCGCGACGGACAGATCAAGGTGTCTCTTCGTTCGAACGGCACGGTGAACGTTGCGAAATTTGCGGAGAAGTTCGGCGGAGGAGGGCATAAGGCGGCTGCGGGATTCGCTGTTCCGGTCAATAAGGGAGTGCCGTGGAAGCGGCTCTAGGGAACGCATGAAAGCAAAAGAGCGAGCGCAGAAGAAGTATTATGCCTACGTCGTTCCCGCAAAGCATGTGCGGGGAGTCACGGGAAGCTGGACTGAATGCGAAAAGATCGTTTCCGGCGTAAGCGGTGCTCGCTATAGGGGGTTTAAGATGGAGGCGGAAGCCAGGGCATGGCTTGCGGAAGGAGCCGTCTATGCTGAACGGAAAACGCCGGTTGCGTATGGCGCAAAAAAAATAAAGAAGCCGCTCGAATCGGGGATCTATTTCGATGCGGGGACCGGCAGGGGAGAGGGCGTCGAGATCAGCGTTACCGATGAGCGGGGTCGCGATCTTCTCGCGGATGTCCTAAAACGCGGAAAAGTAAACCGTTTTGGCAAACATCTTCTCGGCAGGGGGGTCACCAACAATTACGGCGAACTCCTCGCGTGTCGCTACGCCCTTGCTCTTGCGCGCAAAAGGAGGATCAAGAAAATCTTCGGCGACAGCAAACTCGTTATCGACTGGTGGTCCAGGGGGTTCATCCGGGAAAAGAAAGTCGCGCCGGAAACGGTGAAGCTCGCGGCGCAGGTCAAGAAGCTTCGCGAAGAGTTCGCCCGGGCGGGCGGGAAGGTGGCGCATGTCCCCGGAAGCAGGAACCCCGCAGACCTCGGCTTCCACTAACGCAAAACGCCCCTTGCGGGGCGCTCGCGGTCGGTGGCCGATACGCGGGATTCTGTCATAGTCGCGTAAAGCGACCGGGACGGCAATTTATCTGGGCTCCGCATTACTGCGGGGCTCGAGCGGCACTCCCCGTAAGGGGCGCGGCCTTGCACTCGGTAAGGATTTGGCCGTTTCACCTCCGCTTTTTTATCCCTATAGCGGAGTTGGACCTTCGAGCTTGGGATGGGGTCCTCCCGAAGGTTTCCCCTCGGGACGTCACTGTTCGCACCTCTGCATTGCTGCTGACGGCTGTTAGCCGCTACCGTTCCCCGCCGAAGCGGGGGAGTGTCCCGACGTTCCTCCCTGCCGTGAAGGCAGAGTAGCCGTCTGGACCACCAACGACAGAATCATACCCCGCGGGCCGCATCTTGTCAAAATAGAAAAAATAGTGCATAATTGAGCGCAGTAAATTTACGCATGGAGGAGGGGACAAGTGGATAAAAGGACGGAGGTTCTCGGATTGGTTTCCGGCGCTCTCACCACCTCTTCGTTCCTGCCGCAGGTCGTTGCGGTGTGGCGGATGGCGCCGAAGCCGGCAGCGGACATTTCGATGCTGATGTACGGCATCCTTCTCGTCGGCATAGTGGGATGGATCGTCTACGGCTTCAGGATCAAGTCATGGCCGGTGAAGATCTGGAATGTGCTTTCCCTGCTGCTCGCTCTCGCCGTCTTCAGCTACAAGCTGATCTACGGGTAACGGAAGAGAGGAGGGAACCGTCTTGGCACAAGGAATTCGTGTCATCGCAGTTGCCAGGGACGACGGCGGAGTTGCCGTAAGCGTGCTCCTTGGATTCGAGGAGATCGAGGTCAGGTTTCGCAAGGGGAACGGCCGCCTCGAGGAGATATCGCGCGTCTTCCACGGAAAGGGCGCGGGTACCAGCCACTGGATCCCCCGCGGACTCTATCTTCGGTTCATCCGAACCGCGTGGGGAGTGTTCGAAAACAGCCCCAAGGAAGGAGCCGTTCCATGACGAAGCGCAGGCCTCTCTGTTACCCGTACTCCCGATGGTGGCAAAAGCTGTGGATGTTTCTCCATGGCTGTGGCCGCCGGAACATCAGACACGATGGGATGGGAGGCGCGGATTGCGGCACGTGCGGCCGGATGCTGTGGGTTGGGTTGTAGTGCCTGTCGGTCTCGGCATCGAGTAGATGTCCGGCGCCCCGCATCATGCGGGGCGCCAAAACTTTTACCGTACTTTTATCGCATCCGCTTGCTCTTTCTGCAGTTACATTATAATACGCCATGGCGTATTATAATGTAACGCCAATAACTAGACTCAGGTTACGAATGTAATTTGATTTTATTTTGGTAAGAGGCCCTTCTTTTTAAGCGCGAGCGTGATGGGGCACTTCGCATGGTCGTGGGGCCTCGCGGGGCAGTACTTCCTCCCGTAGTCGATGAGGCGATAGGTGAGTTTGAACCATTCTTTCTTCGGGTAGAGCGCCATCAGATCACGCTCTATCTTTACCGGATCGTCGTGGGTCGTGAGGCCGTATTTCTTGGCAAGGCGGCGTACGTGCGTGTCGACGGCGATGCCCAGGACGACGCCGTAGGCGTTCCCCAGGACCACGTTCGCGGTCTTGCGCGCCACGCCGGGAATGGTGAGCATCTCCGGCATCGTTTTCGGAAGCTTGCCGCCGAACTTTTCCTTGACGAGTTTCGCCGCCGCGAGGATGTTCTTCGTTTTTGCGCGGTAGAATCCGGCGGAGTGGATATCGCGCTCAAACTCTTGCCGGTCAGCGCGTACGTAGTCGTCGAGGGAGCGGTACTTTCTGAAAAGCTTCGCTGTAATCTCATTCACCTTTTTGTCGGTGCATTGGGCGGAAAGGATGACGGCGACCAAAAGCTGCCAGTTGTTCCCGTAGCGGAGCGAGATCCGCGCCTGCGGGAGGATCTTTTTAAGCACGGATAGCGTCACCCGGGCGCGCTTCTTGACAAGAGGAAGATGTGGCGTGTTTTGAGCGGTTTTCCACATGGGGTCGGGGTCGGATGTTATGAGGATATGCTTTATGGTACTATGGAACCCATGAGATCAATAACCAAATTAATAGTTTCGGGGTCGACGGCCTTCGCCCTCATGGGCGCCGTCGTGATCCCCGCCGTCGCGCAAACGGGGAGCGCAACGACGAGTCCGCGAGATCTCCGTGATCAGCGGCGTACAGAGGTGCGCGAGATGCGGGAGGCGCAGAAGGTCGATTTTGAGGCGCGCCGCGAAGAGTTGAAGAAGCAGATCGAGGAACAGCGCAACGCGGTCAAAGAGAACTTTCAGGCGGTCCGGGAAGCGACGCGCGTGAAGGTAGAGGAGAAGCGTGAGGAGTTTAAAACCAGGGTTCAGGCGATTAAGGATGAGCGCAAGAAGGAACGCGCGCTCCGTGTCGACGACCAGCTGAGCAAGCTGAACGAGCGCTGGACCACGCACTTCATAAACGTGCTTGACCAACTAAACAACGTGCTCGGCAAGGTCCAGCTCCGCATGGAGAAGGCGGAGGCGAACGGGGCAGACGTTCTCCGCGTGAAGACCGCGATCGAGGCGGCAAAGACCGCGATCGGCACGGCTCGCCAAGCGGTCGAGGCGCAGGCGAAGAAGTCGTACTCTGTGACGTTCACGTCGGAAGACGCCCTGAAGCAGGCGATGCGGAACGCCCGCCAACTGCTCCACCGCGACCTTACGGCGCTCCGCGACGGCGCGATGAAGAACGCCCGCCAGGCGGTGCAGAACGCCATCCAGTCGCTCCGCGACATCCCGCGCGTGGATGAGGAGTCGGCAACTTCGACGCCCCCCGTGGCGACGTCGACGGCGACGACATCAGCTCAATAAGGCAAACTCGTCATTACCATGGAAAACAAAAACAAGATGATGTGGGTCTGGGTGGTCGTAGGCGCACTTGTGGTCGCCGGTCTCTGGTGGTACGCCTACTACCAGCCGTGGTATCAGGCACCTGGAGCGCAACCGCAGGCGGCTGAGCCGCTCTCCGGCGGCGACACAACTGCGGATATCACCGAGGACTTCAACGCCGTCGATCTCGGCGACATCGACAAGGACCTCCAGCAGCTCGACGCCGACATAGAACAGCTCTAAGCCGTTCTCCACTGCAAAATACCGCCTTCTGGGCGGTATTTTGTTTTACTTCTTATTCTCAAAACCGAGGCAGACGGAGTTGATACAGTATCTCTTTCCGGTCTTGTCTTTCGGACCGTCGTCAAAAACGTGGCCGAGGTGCGCTCCGCACTTCGCGCATACCACCTCCGTGCGGACCATGCTTGCCCGTCCGAAGCCATCAGGCGAAGGAGGGCCGCCGCTCGTGTCCTCGCGATACTCGATGCTGTCCTCGTGGGCCGGCGCCCAGAAGCTCGGCCAACCGGTTCCGGATTCGAATTTCGTGTCGGAGGAGAAGAGCTCGTTGCCGCACCCGGCGCAGAGATACATGCCCGTTTCTTTGTTCTGCAGCAGTTTTCCCGAGAACGGCGTCTCCGTGCCTTTCTCGCGCATCACGCGATACTGTTCCGGCGCGAGCTCTTTTTCCCACTCCTTCTCGGTTTTAACAATTTTTTCGTCCACAAGGGTACCTCTTTAAAAAAGATTGAAAAGGCCGATCGTTCCCGTGGCGTAGAGCGAGTTGAACGCGAGGTTGCCGGCAAAGGCGATGGGCAGGATCTGGAGGAACCGGTAGCCGAGGAGCCCGAGCGGCACGACGAGTATCTCGTTCGGAAGCGGCACGAAGGCGGCAAAGAGGAAAAACGCCGTGAGCGGCGCCCAGTGGTAACGTTCGCGGACACGCTCCAGCCGGAGGATGAGCCGTTCCTCGAAGGCGTAGGCAAGGACATGCCGTCCGATGCGGCCTGCAAAATAGGCGACGCTGTCCGCCAAACTCACGCCTGCCGCGATGACGAGGATCGTGGGGAGAAAGCTCAACCCGGAGGTAAGGAAGAGGGGCAGGAAAGCGATGGCCGGCACCGGGACGACGAGATTGAAGCCGCTCACGACGGACACGACGAAGATGCCCGCGTAGCCGTAGGCCGCGACGATCTCCTGAACCGCTCCGTTCCCTTGGGCCAGGCGCGCGAGATAGAACGCGAGTGCGATGACCGCGATGAGGGCCACGCTCTGGACCGAGATGCGCAAAGTTTTTCTCCGGATGTTGTTCATTGCTGGCCGTGGGTCTTGAGGAGGTCCGCAAACTCCTTTTGGAGCTTCTGTACTTTCGGTTCGATGACGACCTGGCAGTAGGGCTGGTCCGGGTTCTTTTTGAAATATTCGCGGTGCTCGTCCTCGGCTGGGTAAAAAGCGTCGAGCGGCTTCACCTCCGTGACGACCGGCTTGCCGCGCGGGTCACGGGCGGAGAGCTTTTTGATGAACCTTTCCGCTTCGCGCTTCTGTTCATCGGTCGTGTAAAAGATGACGGAACGGTACTGCGTTCCCGTATCCGGCCCTTGGCGGTTCATGGTCGTGGGGTCATGGGTGGCGAAAAAGACGGTGAGAAGGTCGTGGTAGGTGATCTCGTTCGGATCGAACTCTATTTGTATGACCTCGGCGTGCCCCGTGTTGCCCGCGGATACCTGCTCGTAGGTCGGGTTCCGGGTGATGCCTCCTGCGTAGCCGGGCATCACCGAGCTGACGCCGCGGAGTTCCCTAAAGACCGCCTCCGTGCACCAGAAGCATCCTCCGCCAAAGACCGCGATCTCTTTCGGCATTAGAACCATAGCGCTTGGATGGCCGGCAGTGCCGCGCCAACGATGAACCAAGGGAGCGTGGCCATGGAGAAGAGGAACGCCAGGGCCTGGCCTAAGCCGAGTTCGCGCGCCGCTTCGGGAAGGGCATCCGCAAGAGCGGTGCCGAAGAAGATGCCGGAGGCGAGAATAGGAAGGATTGCTTTCAAGTTCTGCCAATCCATTTTCTGGGTCATGTGCTCATTCTACCAGAAACGTTGACCATGTAAGCTGTTTTATGTTAGAAATATCGCCAGCTCATTCCACTTCGATTAATTATCGCAGTGTACAAGGAGAAAATGGAATGCGTGTCCGTACCCTACTCATGGTGCTCGCCCTCGTCTTCGCCGCCGTGCCGCAGTCTGCAGCCGCGCTCTCGAAGGACGCCAAGCAGGAGGTCGCGAATCTACAGCAGCAGCTCAACGCCCTGGGCGACGAGTACGTCGCGCTCGATGCCACGCGCGCCTCGATCGTGGCCGAGGAGCAGCGTCTCAAGGACGTCGACGAGCTCCTGAAGGGCGCCGTTGCCCGCTACAAGCGCAACACGGAGGAGCGCAACCAGCGCATCGCTGCGCAGCAGGCGGAGGTGGTAAACCACAACGGGCGCTGCTCGGGCACTTTCTCGGACCGGAACTTCGTGGCCCAGTGCAACGCCGAGGCCGCCCAGTTGAACGCCCGTAAGGCTCAGCTGATCGCCGAAGTCGAAACTGGCCGACAGATGAAGCAGGGCCTTGAGGAGCGGATCCAGGGCCTCTCCCAGGGTACGCTCGAGTGGGCGCAGAAGGTGAAGGCCCACAACGGCAAGCTCGAGGACCTGAACGGGCGGAGGCAGGTATTCCTCAACCGCATCAACGCGGTCCTCGAGGATCTGAAGACGCGCGAGCGGATTAGCGTTTCCTGCGTTGGCATGGCCGATCTCGAATCGGCGCATCGCTGTCTCCAGCGGGTGTGGGACGGAGCGAAGTAGCCCCATACGCAAGGCACATTATACAAGCGGACCCCCATGGGCCCGCTTGTTCCTTTTTATGAAAAGCGAAGGCGGGCACCAAGGGGTGCCCGCTGGGTCGTTACGGCAGCGCCACGCGGAGCTTCCGCTCCACTTCATCGAGGGTCTGCTGTTCCTCGAAGAGCAGGGAGGCGAGGGCCGGCAGGAAGGCCTTCTCCCAGGCCTGCGCCAGCGGGAAGGTCCTCGGAAGCTCGCCGACGAAGTTGCGCGCACGAATGCGGAGCTCGTCCGGCGCGACATCGTGGAAGTAGATCGTCGCCACGAACTTGCCGTGCCGCCGGAACTCGCAGAAGAGGTCGGAGATGCTGTCGAACTTGATGCTCACGCCGCCCAGGTGCCGGTGCATGCGAAGCGCCAGGTTCCGGCAGTACTCCCAGTGGGGAAGCATGTCCCGGCTGATCCGGCACCCTTCGGCGATGAGGATCGTAAGCTCCTTCTCGCGGTCGCCCATGTGCTGCCTCCATTGCCGCTTGGGTTCGTTCCCTGCGGCTCACGGGATTGCGGGTGGAACGGTGAATTGCTGCGAAAGACAATACAATAAAACCTATGGATTGTAAATAGGAGGAGGAACGGTAGGCACCCCTGCTCCCATCTGCCACTGCAGAATCGCATGGGAGGGGTATATGAGCATGATGATATTGAGGAGCAGGTTATCGCGGATGGAGTAGCCGACAAAAAACTCAAGCGCG
>Ga0209542_10018672_pt1 | contig 11198 bp, 17 predicted proteins | sample RifCSPhighO2_01_FD_184028 | JGI IMG/M metagenome (GOLD analysis project Ga0209542, IMG submission 184028) | Soil microbial communities from Rifle, Colorado - Rifle CSP2_plank highO2_0.1 (SPAdes) (version 2) | ecosystem: Environmental > Terrestrial > Deep subsurface > Rock core/Sediment ...
AGAACTAAATCATTTGGAATAGCTTTTATTTTTCTCAGCATATGCTCATTATATTTAACAAAAGATTCCTGCTCCTGCAAATCTATTAACGGAGGAAGATAAATTCCGGCATCGAAAATGATTACATCGTCGCCAATTTTTACTGCAGTCATATTTTTTCCAACTTCTTCATAACCGCCGATTGTACAGATTTCCATTTTTGTTTTTTTAACATTAATCTCTTTTTAAATAATTATGAAGATAGTTTTAATAATGTTTCTAATGTTATAAAATCATGAAAGCGAATCAAAGATTCTCATTCATTTAAATTTCAGGAAAAAATTCAAATGAAACCCCTAAAACCATCTATGCGCGAAAGAAAAAGATATCTTTTAGTCAGCGGAAAAAATTTAAAAGAAAATATTCCAAAAGCAATTAAAGATTTTATCGGAGTTTTGGGAATGTCAAAAACTTCTTTGAGTTTTATTAAATCTGATGAAAATTCTGCTATAATTTCTATTAACAGGGAAATGCTTGATAAAGTAAGAGCTTCGCTTTGCGTCTGGCCTGAAAAAATGGAAGTAAAAAAAGTGAGCGGAACGATTAAAGGGTTGAGAGAGAAATAAGAATTTGTTAAAAAAAGTTGCTTTGCGATTTTAGTTTTAACTACCAAAGTTTTTTGGATTTTCTTCTTCGACCATCGCTAAACAAAGCTTTTCTTGCTTGTCCTTTTGAAGTTTTTGGTCCTTTTTTCTTTGCCATTTTATTTTTTATTTGTAAATTGGTAAATAATAGTAGCTATTAAAATAAATAAAGCTAGTGCAAGACCAACTGCGTAAATTATGTCCATTTTAACCTCCTTACAATATCTATTAATCTTTTATCACTTAAAATTAAATAAATAACAAGTGCGGAGATTAATAAAAACACAACGATAAAAACAATTTTGAAAATTTTTTCATTTAATGGGGTTTCACAAACTCCTTCTTTTCCATAACCCGTTTTACATTCAAAATCGCAAGAATACCTTTCTCCTACTTTTTTTATTCCAACTTTAAGACAAGATTTATTATTACAATTTTGTAAACCTGTCGGACACTCGGTGATTCTTTCTGTCCCACAAAATCCAGCAATATTGCAAATTCCAGAACCACAGACAGAATTAGAAGAACATTTTTCCCCATCATTTAAACAAATCTCTCCACCACATTTTTTACAAACTTCTTCGTATATTTTATCAGTTTTTAATTCTAATTGTGAGTTTGATTGATAAATTATATTGACTGAGTCCGGGTCAACTGAGCAACTTTGTGCTGGAGCAATATTCTCAATTGTCTCTGAAACTACATAGTTTTCAAAGGGGGAAAGAGTTAAATCTAAAGATCTAGGCGTGAGGGTTAATTTCCCATCTTGATTATATGTATGAATGTAAGAAATTTTTAAGGGAATCGCTTTATCAAGAGTATTTTTCAAAATAAACGTAGTTGTACAACTACCTATAAATACAGAACCCGTACTTTGACCGCTAAAATCTCCAGCTTGAACAGGATTTTCGTATTTATTTCCTTCATCATCTTGTAAGTAAGAAACTACTTTTCCTGTATCTTGTTGTGCATTGTATTGACAAATTGTATTTGTTGAATTTCCAACAACTCCTAAATCCTCTTTCCCATCATCTGATAAGATAAAAAAAGATGCAACAATTAAACCAATAAATAAAAAAACAAAAAATGGTTTCCAATTAAACTCTCTTTTTTGAGTGTAATAGTTTTCATTTTCAGGAAGATAATCTTCTTCATTTCTGCTTTTAACTTCCCAACTATTTCTACAATATGGACAATATTTTCTTCCAGCACCTCTTATTATTCTTCCGCAATTCTCACATTCTCTTACCATTTAAAATAAAACCCTCCACAAAATTATAAAAGTAATGGCAAGGATACCCAAACTAATTGCTATTTTAATCAGTTTTTTCTTAAAAATAGCTCGTCGAATAATTCTCTCGATTTTTATCTTTTGGGAGTCAGTATAACCTTTTTTACTAATTCCTATTGTCTGTTCAATTTCTTCTTGCACATTCTTTTTATCTTTCTCAGAAAGCATTCTTTCATCAATTAATTTCTCTAAAATAAGATATCTTTCATCTCCCCAATTTTCAGAAGAAGAATCTTCTTCTTGTTTTTCAATAAATGTTTTTATTTTTTCAAAACCAACAATTCTTTTAGAATCTTCTGAAAGATTAAGTTCACTTAATTTTTTTAGAATATTGTACCTTTTATTGTAAGAAAGGTTAGACGATTTTACCAATTCAAAAATTTCTTCTAATTCAATATCGTCTTTTTTGCTCCTAATTTTTTCTTCTAGTTCTAAAAGATTTAATTCTTTTTCAAGTTCTTCAGAATTTTCAAATGTTCCAGTACTTTCTTTTAAAAATTCTTTATTTTTCTCTGAGATATTTGCATTATTAATCAACCTCTCCATCTTCTTTTGAGAAACAAAAGTCTCTGGAAGTTCAAGGTTTGTTCCAATTTCTTGTTTAAGTTCCTGATTAGTTTCTATTCTTTGGAGTTTTCTCCAATAATCTTCATTCCATAAATAGACTCCTTTTTTCTTTAAATTCTTTGCATATTCATCAGATAGATTTTTATGTCCAGTTATAGCTAAAATAAGTTTATCTGCTTCTAAAGATTTTCCGTCTTCAACTAAATCATCTATTACCTCCTCTATATTTTCAAAAGGAAATTTTGCATAATCTTTACATTGGATTAAAATTTTTAAATTGCCTTTTGTTGCTAAAACATCTTGTTCGGATTTTCTTCCGTCTTCTTTTTTAGTAAAGACATGACTTTTTACTACAAATCCTATTCTCTGAAATAAATCAGCCATCTCTCGCTCAAATTTATCTCCCATCCTATCCCTATTTTCATCTTTCATTTTATTTGTTATCTCCTTCTATCTTTATATTTTCTGTATTTCCACATTTCCTACATAATAACTTTTTATCTTTTCTTCTAATATAAACAAATGAAGAACCGCATTTTGAACATCTAAAACCGGTTTCATCTTCTTTAACATATTTTTTTAGAAGTTTGTTTAAACTAGAAACTTCTTCGTTTATTTTATTCATTCTCTCTACAATTTCTTTATCTTTATTCATTTTGTGTGTAATACTTCTACTCACACATTATTTATAAATCTTTCGATAAGCCAAATTTCTATTTAAAAGATTAAGAACCAAATAATGTCAGTCAAATTAACTCAAAAAATCATCAAAGAAAACAAAAAAATAGGAAATTTTTTGACGCATTTAAATTTCAGGAAAAAAATTTAAATGAAAAGAAAACATTTATAAATCTTGCAAAATTCTTTTTTTAGACAGAGAAAATAAAATTAGATAAACATTATAAATTTCTCTAATAAATGAAATGGATATGCCAATAGATATGCAGCATCAGGCAATGGGTTATGACAGAACTGCGACTATGTTTTCTCCTGACGGGCATTTGCTTCAGGTTGAATACGCGGAAAAAACTGTCAGGCTCGGAAGCGCAAGCATTGGAATGGTTTGTTCAGACGGAGTTTTCATACTCGCTGACAAAAGAATTGAAGACGCGCTGATTGTTAAGGAGTCAGCAAACAAAATTTCTGAAATTGATTCTCATATTGTTGCGAGCGTCGCCGGCATTGTTTCTGATGCAAGAGTATTAATTGAACGCGCCCAGCTTCTGGCGCAGCAGCACAGAATAACTTATGACTCGCCGATTGAAACAGAATCAGTCGTAAAAGAAATCGCGAACATGAAACAGCAATTCACCCAATACGGCGGAGCAAGACCATTCGGCGTCTCTATGATGACTGCAGGCATTAACGGAAAAAAACCAGAATTATTTGTGAGCGACATTACAGGAAATTATTTTTCATATCACGCCAACGCCATCGGCGAGAACGACGACAAAATCAAGGAAAAATTAAGAGAAAAATACAAACAAGGATTAAAAATTAAAGAAGGAATAAAATTAGCTCTGGATATTTTCAAAGAAATCAAAGGAAATAAATTTTCTTTAAGCAAATTTGAACTTGTTTATATTAATTCTGAAAATAAAAAAATTGAAAGAATAGAGGGGGAGAAAATTAAGGAGATTTAAAATGGTTATTAAAAAATATAACTTCTCTAATTATACTTATCAAACATTTTGTGATGAATTCAAAGAAAATTTAATAGAAGAAAAAAAATTTGATGGAGGATTTTATAAGAATAGCATTTTTAATACAAATGGGAATACTTTAATTTTAACGCAAGCCGGAAATTCTTCAAATAAAATTTTAACAATAGGATTAGATGAAAAATTAATAAATGAAACTATTGAAAAAATTAAATCAAACGGATTTGCTTTAGAAGAAATAACAAAATAAAATGACACAAACAATAGTTGAAGAAAAAAATACAATGCAGAATTTAGAAAAGATTCTTAAATATGATCTTAATGGAAAACCTAAATTAAGTTTTACTATTAATGAATATCCAAATTTTGCAATAAATACTCAAAGAAAAAAAGATTATGACGCTTTAATGCAGGTTTTTGAATGCGGTGATTATAAATGGAACCATGAAAATTGTTTGCCAACAGAATTTGATAATTGGGACTTATATAAAGAAGATTATTGTGTGAGTATATTGCCCAGGAAAGGGGCGATTTTCTATGAAGAAAGGCGAGAGGTTTTAGCAATAGATATGCGACTAATTTCAGCTTATGAATTTTATGAAACTCAAAAGATAACTTCTAAAATGATTAAAGAAATAAATAAATGGTTTGATAAGAACAAACCAAATAGAGCAAGCAGGAGTTTAAAGTTAAAATGACACAAACAACCGCAAGAATAAAAAAAACGGGAAAACATTTTGAAATTTTAGTTAATATGGAAAATGCTTTGAAATTTAAGAAAGGCGAAATTAATTTTATTCAGGCAGATACTACTTTTATTTTTAAAGATCTAAAGAAAGGAGAGAGAGCGTCTGAACCAGAACTAAATGAAGCTTTTGGAACAACAGACATCAACAAAATTGCGTCGGAGATTGTAAAAAAAGGCGAAGTTTTGGTTACGCAGGAGCAAAGAAGCGCCGAGCAGGATAAAAAATTCAAGCAGGCAGTTGATTTCTTGTCTGCAAATTCAGTTGACCCTAAAACCGGAAATCCGCATACAGCAGAGAGAATTAAATCAGCGTTGGAGCAAGCTCATGTAAATATTAAAAATGTCCCAATTGAAAATCAGATAAAAGAAATAATTGCGGAGATAAGCAAAATTCTACCGATAAAACTTGAAACAAAAACAGTCAGAATAACTATTCCGGCGATGCACACGGGAAAAGCTTATGGAATTGTCGCTCAGTATAAAAAAGATGAAAGCTGGCTTGACGATGGGAGTTTGAGAGTTGTTGTTAATGTTCCCTCGGGAATTGTAATGAATTTTTACGATCAATTAAATTCAGTGACGCACGGAAGCGCCCTGACTGAAGAGGTTAGAGAATAGATTTATTAATCCAAATTCACGCAGTAATTTGAACAAAGAAAATAATTAAATAAAAAATGACAGACAGAAAAATAGTAATTCCAGGCGAAGTAATTTTTTCAGGAGAAGACTATCTTCCCGGGAAAGGAACAGAAAAAAAAGGAAATGAAATTGTTGCAAATGTGTTTGGGTTGGCAGAAGAAGAAAACAATTTAGTGAAAGTAATTCCGTTGGCTGGAAAATATGAACCAAGAAGAGGAAACGTTATAATCGGCAGAGTTGAAATGCTGACTCACAACGGCTGGGTGATTGATTTTGGAAATTCTGAAAATGCGTTTTTGCCTTTGAGCGAAACTCCGAGATTTGTCAGTAAAAATGCCTTAGAAGAAGTTATGAAAGTCGGGGACATGACCATCGTAAAAATTTTCGCAATAGCGGGAAGAGGCGTTGATGTGACAATAAAAGAAAGAGGGCTGGGAAAAATTGAAGAAGGATTAATTTTTAAAATAAATCCAAACAAAGTTCCGAGAGTTATTGGAAAAGAGGGAAGCATGATAAAATTAATCAGAGATAAAACAGGATGTGATATCACTGCCGGTCAGAACGGATTTATCTGGATAATCGGCGATAAAATTGAAGACGAGCTGCTTGCAAAAAAAGCAGTTGAATTTATTGCTGAACGCTCTTTTGTTGAAGGCTTGACAGAAAAAGTTGAAAAATTTTTCAGCGAGGAGAAAGAATAAAATGACAGACGGAGAACAAGCAAGAGATTTTATTGAAACTACCTTGAATGGACTTGAAAAATCAGTCAATGAAAAGAACAAAATAGCAATACAACAAAATACACGCTCATTTAATGCTCTTATTTCAGAATACAAAAAAATAATAGGAAGAAATGAAACCCAGAAATATTTAAATAATTATACAGAAATAATAAAAAAGGAAATAAAATAAATGACAGAATTTAAAAGACCAGACGGAAGAAAAGAAGACGAATTAAGAGAAATAAAAGCAAAAGTTGGAATTATCCCAAACGCCGACGGAAGCGCAATGTATCAGTCAGGAGACACGATTGCTATTGCTGCGGTATATGGTCCAAAAAAAATGCATCCCCAGCACAAACAGGACCCTAAAAAAGGAGTTTTAAGATGCACATATAATATGAATAGTTTTTCAGTTTCTGACAGAATCAAACCGGGTCCGTCGAGAAGAAGCACTGAAATTTCAAAAATTATGGAATGGGCTTTAGAGCCAGTTCTTGATTTGGATAAATATCCAAATACAGTAATTGATGTTCATGTAAATATTATTCAAGCCGACGCCGGGACAAGATGCGCGGGAATAAATGCCGCTTCAATGGCTTTGGCGCACGCCGGAATCCCGATGAAAGATTTAATTTTAAGCATCTCCGTCGGAAAATTAGATAAAACAATAGTTCTTGATTTAAGCAAGGCAGAAGAAGATTTTGAAGACGGCGAGGGCTCAACGGATATTCCGATTTCAATGACAAATTCAGGAGAGCTGACTCATCTGCAGTTAGACGGAAAAATAAATTCAAAACAACTAAAAAAAGCAATTGAAATGGCAAGAAAATCATCAAAGAAAATTTATGATGTTCAAAAAAAAGCATTAAAAGATGCTGTGAATATTGGGGACGAGTAAATGGGATTATTAAATTTATTATTTGGCGATGCAAAACAAAGCGGTAAAGTAAAAATGACTATTAAAACCAACGAAGGTAAAATTGTAGAATATTTAGAAATTCCAGCTTCACTCAAAGACCAATCAGAATTAACAAAAATAAAAAGAGACACTTATCTAACAAAATTAATATGCGATAAATATCTTAAAAACAATACAACTGTTTCCCAAGTTACAGCTAATTATATGGGACACTCAGTTGAAATACGGATGGAAAAATAAAATGAGCTTATTGAATAAATTATTAGATAAAGATAAGATAAAAATCATAATCGAAACAGAAGAAGGGAAATCTACAAAATATTTAGATGCCCCAAATTTCATTAAAGAAAACGAAATGAATAAGATAACTTATTTGGGAGAATTAATGAGAAAACAAATAAAAGAAAATATACAGAACTATCAAAGAATATATATTGAATATGATAAATATGGAACATCCATAGAGGCAAAATAAAATGGAAAATATAAACTCAACGCCTGAAGCAACACTTAAAAGAATAAGGGAATATTTAAAAGAAAATAAAAGATTTGACGGGAGAAAAACTGATGAATTCAGGGAATTAATTATTGAAAAAAATGTTTCAAAAAAAGCAGAGGGCTCTGTAAGGGTCAGATTGGGGAAAACAGAAGTTCTCGTCGGTGTCAAAGTCGGAATTGCTGCGCCTTATCCAGATTCTCCGGACAAAGGAAATTTAATGGTTACTGCCGAATTGCTGCCTTTAAGTTCTCCGCGATTTGAACTTGGACCTCCGAAATTTGATGCAATTGAACTTGGAAGAGTCATTGACAGGGGCGTCAGAGAAAGCAAAATAATTGATCTTGAAAAATTAGTTATTAAAGAAGGCGAAAAAGTCTGGACAATATTTATTGACATATATTCCATTAATGACGACGGAAATTTGCTGGACGCCGCAGGAATCGGAGCTTTGGCTGCATTGAAAATTGCCAAGCTTCCTGAATATGATGAAAAAGAAGAAAAAATTTTATATGACAAATGCGAGAAAAAAATTCCATTGACAAATGTAAATCCAATCCCGATAACTGTTCATAAAATAGAAAATAATTTAATTGTGGATCCAACAAAAGAAGAAGAAGACGCCGGCGAGACAAGACTGACAATCGGCATTTCAGACGGAATAATTTCATCAATGCAAAAAGGCGGAGCAGTCCCTCTGAAAGATGAAGAAATATTTAAAGCAATAGATATGGCAGAAAAAAATTGGACGGAATTGTTTAAAAAGATTGAAAAGATTATAAAATAAAATGGATGAACTAAAGGGATATTCAAAATACGAGATAACAAGAATTGTAGGAGCAAGAGCTTTGCAGATTGCAATGAATGCGCCGTTATTAATTAAAATTAAAGACGAAGACTTGGAAAAAATAAATTATGATGCTCTGAAAATTGCTGAAATTGAATTAAATTCAGGAATTCTCCCTATTTCTGTAAACCGCCCTTTTCCAAAGAAAAAAGAAGGGTTTAAAAAAATTATTAAAAGCGAAAAAAAAGTAGAAACTGAGCAAGAGACAGAAAAATTAGAAGAAAAAGAGGAAAAAGAAATAATTGAAGAAGGCGAAATTATGGAGCTTGCCAATCCTGAAGATGAAATTGGAGAAGAAAGTGAAGAAGGCGGAGAGGGTGAATAGAGTAATTTTTTCTTATAAGGAATTGTTAGTGATGTAATCGTTAAGTTAATCAATTAATGCATAAAAAATTTGTCTGAAGAGATTTCTCAAAAGATTAAATTCCTTTATCCCTACATTTATTACAGAATAGGAGGATTTATAAATATGTAGAGATAAGATATTTTATGGTAACAATAATAAAGAAAACCATTGGAGGGAACAGCTATTTTTATTTAGAACATAGTTTTAGAAAAAATGGAAAAGTAGAAAAAAAAGAATTGTATTTGGGAAAAGAAATCCCAAAAAATATAGAAAAAATAAAAAGAGAATTTATCTCAGAGATATATAATGAAAAATGGTTAAATAATCTAAACAAGATAAAAGAGAATTATTCTAAAGAACAAAAGAAAACTCCTGATTCTGCAAAAGAAAAAGAAATGGAAAATTTTATGATTAAATTTACTTATAATACTCAAAGAATTGAGGGCTCTAAACTTACATTAAGAGATACTGCAAATCTTTTAGAAAAAGGAGAAACCCCTAAAAAACCATTGAGAGATATAAAAGAAGCAGAGGCTCATAAAAAAGTATTTTATAATATGTTAAAATATTCTAAAGACCTCAACCTCCAAATTATTTTGCAATGGAATAAACTGCTGCTATTGGAAACTAAAACAGATATTGCGGGAAAAATAAGAAATCACGGGGTTGCAATTTCTGGAAGCAAGTTCACTCCGCCATTGGCGATAGAATTAGAGGTTTTATTAAAAGAATTTTTTGATTGGCATAATAAGAATAAAAATAAACTCCATCCAGTTATGCTCTCTGCATTAGTTCATTTAAAGTTTGTAACAATTCATCCATTCTCGGATGGAAACGGAAGAATATCGAGATTAATGATGAATTTTATTTTAAACAAAAATGGTTTCCCGATGTTAGATATTCCGTATAAAAATAGAAATAGTTATTACACTGCATTGGAAAGATCTCAGGTAAAAAAGGACGAAAAAATCTTCTTACAATGGTTCTTTAAGAGATACTTGCAAGAATACAAAAACTTAATTTGATTATAATCTCTTTGGATGAATAAGGCGGAGCAGAATAAAGATAAATAAAAAGTTTTCTAATAAAAATTTAATTCCACAAAACAAAATTTTATAAACTTCTTTTCTTTTTTTAATAAATGATAATTAAAGGGGTTTCTGCAAAATCAATTTTAAATTCCCGCGGGGAAAAAACAATGCAACTTTTTATTAAAACTGATTTTGGAAATTTTTCTGCTTCTGCTCCAAGCGGAAAATCAACAGGAAAACACGAAGCAAAGCCGTACAGAAAATCTCTTGAAGAAGATATAAAAACAATCAAGAAATTTTCTGATTATTTTTCTGAAGAAATCTTGGAGGGATTTGAGGATCTGAAAAGAATAGAAGATATTGTTGAAGGGCATATTGGGGCAAATACTTTATTTGCGCTTGAATCTGCTGCGTTAAAAGCAATTGCAAAAGAGATGAAAAAAGAAATTTGGGAGTTAATTGCCCTCAATACAAAAAAATTTCCCAGATTAGTCGGCAATTGCATTGGCGGAGGAAAACACTCAACAATAGGAGGAAAAAAACCCGATTTTCAGGAATTTTTATTAATTCCGAATATGAAAAGCGCAAGAGAAAACTTTGAAAAGAATAAAAAACTAAAAGAAGAAACAAAATTTCTCTTAAAAAATAAAGATGATAAATTTAAAGGAGAAAAAAATGACGAAGATGCGTGGAAAACAAATTTAAATGAAAAAGAAGTTTTTGATGCGCTAAAAAAATTAGAAGTTCCTGTTGGAATGGACGTTGCCGCTTCAAGTTTTTTTAAAAGAAAAAAATATCATTATGAAAATCCAAAATTAGACAGAACAATTGAAGAGCAGTTTGATTATATTTCAAACCTTATAAAAAATTTTGGATTATTTTATATTGAAGATCCATTTGAAGAAGAAGATTTTGAAAGTTTTGCAAAATTATTAAAAAAATTCCCAGATTCATTAATTGTCGGCGATGATTTGACTGTTACAAATTCCAAACTTTTGGAAAAAGCAATTAAATTAAAAAGCATCAACGCCGTTATTGTAAAACCAAATCAAACCGGCTCTTTAATTGAAGTTAAAAAAGTTTGCGAATTAGCCAAAAAAAATAATATCAAAATTGTGTTCTCTCATAGAAGCGGGGAAACAAATGAAACCATTCTTGCTGATTTGGCTTTTGGATTTGGAGCTGATTTTTTTAAATGCGGGATAACTGGGAAGGAGAGAGAAATTAAAATAAAAAGGTTGATTGAGATTGAAAAATCAGTTAGATAATTTTAGATATAAATTTATTTAAAGAACTTTTTATTTGATA
>Ga0209542_10018673_pt1 | contig 11197 bp, 10 predicted proteins | sample RifCSPhighO2_01_FD_184028 | JGI IMG/M metagenome (GOLD analysis project Ga0209542, IMG submission 184028) | Soil microbial communities from Rifle, Colorado - Rifle CSP2_plank highO2_0.1 (SPAdes) (version 2) | ecosystem: Environmental > Terrestrial > Deep subsurface > Rock core/Sediment ...
TAATCTCATTATAAAAATACCATGCGTTGGCTATCAAACGCCTCGCAGATAAGTGGGAAACTGTTCTTCTAGGCATAAAAGACTAGTAAAAGTTTAGTTTTTAAGCTTATGCAAACATTAATCTGTAAACGATTTATAAGCAGACCTTATCGTAAAAAGATTACCAAGGGAAGAACCTATACATGTCCCAGTAAAACCGCAAATAAGCGCCAATCCTCCATCGACTGCATATTGAAAAGTTCTGGGAGCTTCCTTCAAAAAGCCGATATACTCGTTAAGAGATTCCCCTGCCGCAATTCCTATAACTGCTCCAAGAATAAATCCAAGTCCAGCACCAATAACATAATTTCTAGACCCTCTTCTTGCAACTCTTTCTATAGGCTGAGATTGTTCATCATTCGGAGTGTTAAGTAAGTTAGTTCTTCCCATGTTACAGAGAAGAGTTCCATATAATGAGTTTATAAACATTTAGACAAAAAATTTACGAATGTCAGGAATCTCATTCCTGAGCACAAGAGAATTGCTTTAACAATTAAGGATTCAAAAACACTTCCCCGTTAACGTTCCTAATAATATTCGTACCCATCTGCAAATCCCCGGTCACGTTTAAAACAGAAAGAGCCAGTGAAACTCTTTCATCATCGCTTTTCATAATAATCCAAGAACCTTCTATTTCAACAGTATAATCTCTCTGATTAACCGTTTCAGGCAGTAAAAAACTCCTCTCGTATCCATCACTTGTTTCATGCGCAAGGGCAATCTCCTGCTGTATGCTTTCCGCAAATTCAAAAAAAGCTTCATTTGTCCTCTGGGTTCCCCTCTCAGACAATATCGAATTAAAAGTAGCAAATAAAATGAGAAAGAAAAACATAGCTGCCCCTATAATCATAATAAATTCAATAGACAATTGCCCTTTTTTATTTCGCATATTTTAATCAGCCCTCAGTTATCAAAACATCATTCTGCCTTGCCTGAACACGCAGTCTCTTCACTCCCGGAGTGCGTGAAATCTCTCCAGTAAGCTGAACTTTGCTCTGATAAACAATATGCGCCGGTCCGGATTGGGTTGATAAATCCATCACAATGTAATACTTGTCAACACCGCCTTCGTCATTAACCAAAAGTTGTAAAGAATCAACATTCTCAGGTAAATAGGGAGTGATAGTTGCCAAAGAAGGCTCGCCTTCATAAAACACCCCTTCAGCGCTGGAGATAATCTCCTTGGCAAACTGCTCCACATGTGTAAATAATAGTTTATCCCTGCTTGAACTGGTATATTTAACAGAAAAAGCCATCAATCCAATAACAAAAAAAGTCACAAATCCTACTAGAATAAGATACTCTATGCTGCTTTGTCCCCTCGATTTCATCGTATACACTAAGTTTATATAAACCAAACAATAAAATATATAAGAGCGCATATTTAAACGTTCCCGAATAATGAAAAAAAGAGGCCATGTATCAATATACGGAATATTACTTACAGTAATATTTGCAATAGCTTTAACAAACACAGGGATATATTTCATATTAGACAATAAAACAAACCAGACTCTTATCTCTGGACTAGCAATTGAAAATTCGAGTGAAAGTACAGATGAAAATCAAATAGTTCAACCCCCAGTCAAAGAAAATAAAACCTCTCAATTTATTATCATAGTAGAATGGGTTGTTTTAGTATTGGTCATCCTCGCAGGTTTCGCCTTTGAAAAAATGCACCATAAAAAAGAAGATCAAAATTATATTGAACTTCACTTGCCGCAAAAAGAAAAAGGAAAAACGGACCTCGATTTGCTGTACGACTTGTTAAAAGAAAAGAAAAAAATAAAAGTCTGGGCCATAGCAAAGCTTTTCAATGTAAGCGAGGACATAGTTTTAGAATGGGCTCGCATTCTTGAAGCGGGAAATCTGGCACTATTAAATTATCCTAAGTTTGGAGATGCAGAAGTCGCCTTAATAGAAAATTCAAAATGATAAAAAAAGAAACAAAAAACCCTGCAGATATAAAAATCTACCAAAAAACTAGCTTGCCTGAACTTCCCCAGAATCCAAAAATCAGCAATTCAGTAAATTTGCAGGATATAGAAAAATTAAAGCAGCGCTTGCAGCTTCTATCCAACGAAGTTCTCAAACCCTCTGCTACAGAAAATAATAACGCGGTTATTTCTCCCATAAAAACCATTCCTCAAATTGCAAAACCCATTATCAACCAAAATCCAGTTCAAGTTATATCTCCTATTCCAAAAACGCAGGAGAATGCAAAAATCATAGAGATGCCCCGAATTACATCCCAAAATATCCAGCAGATAAGAGAGCAGGAAAAACAGCCCAATTTAATATATCTGCAGAAGCCAGCAATAGAAATTAAAGAAAAAGACAGAAGAAATGTAACTCTCCTTGAAGAATATCAGATAGAGATAGATAAAGCAGGAGTCACAGTAGCCATAGTAAAAGACAAAGACGAGACGCGATACGAACTTTCTCTTCCAGAATTAAACATAGCAAGCATTGCATTATTGAAAGAAATGCGAAACGAGCTCGTTGCAGTAATGAACATAAGTATGAAAGAGCTTATAGACCCGGAAGCATTCTTAGGGATCAAGGAGAAATTTATAAAAGAAGCCAAAAGACTCTTGAAGGTAAAACTTCCAAATATTGAAAAAAGCGTCGAAGAATTCCTCGTTGGAACATTAATTCAGGATATGCTGGGGCTGGGAAAGATAGAATTTCTGATTAACGACCCGATATTAGAAGAAATAGTTATTCAATCAGCAAAAGAAAACGTCCGGGTATATAGCAAAAAATACGGATGGATAAACACAAATATTAAAATTGGAACAGAAGATGAAATAATAAACTATGCCAACATTATAGCTCGTAGAGTTGGAAGGCAAATAACGGTTTTAACCCCTTTATTAGACGCGCACCTTATTACAGGCGATCGTATCAACGCTGTCCTTTATCCAATTGATACAAAAGGAAGCACAATAACAATAAGAAAATTCGCCCGTGATCCTTACACAATAATAGATATGATAAGGCAGAAAACTTGCGATTTAGATGTTGCCTCGTTGATATGGCTTGCAATAGAATATGAAATGAACGTCCTTATATCAGGAGGAACAGCTTAAGGAAAAACTTCGTTTCTGAACTCTTGCCTGCCGTTCATTCCTCCAAACCAGCGAATAATAAGTATAGAAGACACTCGCGAGCTTATGCTGCCTGAATTTCTTTATTGGACTCCCTTAGTCACAAGAACTCCAAACCCTGAGGGCAAAGGAGAAGTCTCAATGCTTGATCTTCTAGTTAACTCTCTGCGTATGCGCCCTGATAGAATCATCTTAGGAGAAATGAGAAGGCATGAAGAGGCAATGGTATTATTCGAAGCGATGCACACGGGACATTCAGTGTATGCAACAGTGCACGCAGATTCCGCAGCAGAAACCGTTGCACGTCTTATAAATCCTCCATTAAATGTCCCCCCAAATCTGCTGAAAGCCGTAAATCTCAATGTTGTAATGTTCCGCGATCGCCGAAAAGGAATAAGACGTGTTTTGCAGGTCGCAGAATTCGAGGCTACAAAAGATAGTGCAAAGGCGAATATAATTTATAGATGGACATCTGAAGAAGATAAAATGATAAGGCATAGCGAAAGCGCCCGTTTCTTTGAGGATATACAAAGGCACACTGGAATGTCCCCTCAAGAAGTCGATCGCGACTTAAGTTTTAAAAAAGCAATTTTATCTTGGATGATAAAAAATAGTATAAGAGACTTATCGAGTCTCGGAAAAGTAATGGATACTTACTACAAGAACAAAAACAAAGTTCTGGAAGCAATCACAAAAGATCAGGCTTCCATAATATTCGGACAAGCATGAAATTCCATATCCCATTTACAATAAGCCGTATACAGCGCCTGAAGCAAAGGTCCCACCTCGTCTCATTATGGATATCCAGAAAAAGGCACTCCAAACTTGAAGAATATTTAATAACCGCAGACGTTCCCCTCACAAGAGAAGAGTATCTTGGAACATCATTCATAAGTTTCGCAATAACTTTCATCATAGTATACCTTCTGGCAACAACAGCTCTAGTGATTACAAACACTAGCAACACATTCGTTCTGGGATTAGGAATAGCCGCTCTAGCAGGCCTGTTCATAATGTTCAGCCAGCTGGTCTATCCTAAAGTTTACGCATCAAGAAGGCAGAAAAATATTGAAAAGAACGTCATTCCTGCATTAGAAGACATGCTTGTGCAATTAAATGCTGGCGTTCCACTATTTAACATTCTCGTGAATATTTCGGCATCAGACTACAATGAGTTAAGTGTAGAATTCAAAAAAGCAGTTAAAGAAATAAATGCGGGCAGGCCTCAGGTTGAAGTTCTAGATGAGTTAGGCAAAAAAAACAGCTCACAATATTTCAGGCGCGCGCTCTGGCAGATAAGCAATGGCATGAAAGCAGGAAGTGACATATCTATAGTTGTTAAAGAAACAATGAAGTCCTTAAACGAAGAGCAGTATATCCAAATTCAAAACTACGGAAACAAATTAAACCCCCTGATAGTCTTCTACATGCTTGTCTCGATAATTCTGCCTGCGCTTTCAATAACCTTCCTTACAGTTATCTCCTCATTGATAAACCTGTCAAAAACAGTCACCATCAGTATGTTTGTAGGGATATTCTTCCTAGTGGTAATGGTGCAAATAAGTTTCATAGGAATGATGAAATCAATAAGGCCAAGTTTGCTATAACATGATTGCGAAAGAAAGAAAACCATTAAAATATAAAATAGAGATAATAGGTGTAATTTCTATCCTAATAGGAATAATTACTTATTATATCACCTCTAATTGGATAAAATCAGTAGTGTCCATAATTGTTGTTCTTTGTTTGATTATATTTGGAATTATAGCAAGAAAAAAATTAAAAGAATCAAACAAACTAAGAAAGATGGAGACTGTATTTCCAGAATTTCTAGAGCTTGTTTCAAGCAATCTTAGAGCGGGAATGACCATAGACCGCGCTTTATTATTAAGCTCAAGAGAAGAGTTCTCCCCTCTAGATGAAGAAATAGTCCGGCTTGGAAAAGACTTAGTAACCGGCAAAGAAGTAGAAAGCGCATTCAAAGATATGGCCCAAAGAATAAATTCAGATAAAATACGCAAAACACTTAATATTATAATAACAGGAATCCGTTCAGGAGGAAATCTTGCAACAATTCTTCAAGAGACTTCGGCTAACATGCGCGAGCGCGCATTTATGGAAAAGCGCGCAGCATCAAATGTGTTAATGTATGTTATATTTATCCTCGCAGCTATTGCAATAGGAGCGCCAATCCTCTTCGGACTATCCGTTGTTCTAGTAGAAACGTTATCGGGCATTCTAGGAAACCTGCCCGAGCTAGGTGCTGATCAAACGCAGCAGCTGCCATTTACATTAACAAAAGTAACCGTTTCAACAGAGTTTATCACTTACTATGCAGTTCTCTTTCTAATTGTAACAAATATTCTAGGAGCGCTGGTTATAGGGATGGTTAGCAAAGGAGAAGAAAAGGCAGGTCTAAGATATGTGATTCCATTAGTGGGCATAAGCCTGACAATATTTCTCGTAGTGAGGTTCGCTCTGGGAAGCTATTTCAAAGGCTTCTTTGGTTAGAGCAACCTTTTTATAATCTCTCATTATATATTACCATGGAAAGTACGCGAGTAGATTCTGGAATACCAAATTTGAATAGTCTAATCGAAGGAGGGTTTGAAAAAAAATCAACCAATCTTATAGTTGGAGGGTCTGGAACAGGCAAATCAATTATATCAATTCAATTTTTAATAGCAGGAATGCAAAAAAACGAAAAATGCCTCTATGTCACGTTTGAGGAAAAAAAGTCAGAGGTCTATGAAAATATGAAGCGATTTGGATGGGATTTGGACAAATATGAAAAAATGGGCCTGTTTGTCTTCCTAGAGTACACTCCAGAAAAAGTGAAGACAATGCTTGAAGAAGGAGGAGGTGCAATCGAAAACATCATAGTAAAAAACAAAATAAGCAGGATGGTAATAGACAGCATCACCTCATTCGAACTATTATTTGAGAAAGAGCTTGAGAAACGTGAGGCTGCCTTCGCTTTATTTAACATGATAAGCGGATGGAATTGCACTGCGTTGTTAACTTATGAAAGTGATGCCATGAAAGAGTCCACACTAGATCACCGCACTCTAGAGTTTGAATGCGACTCTATAATACTCCTCTATCATACAAGAGAAAAGACAAAGAGACAAAGGTCAATTGAGGTTCTCAAAATGCGCGGCACAGAGCACTCAACAGACCTCTACAAATTTGAGATTACAAAAGAAGGAGTAATTGTAGACAAAAAACCATATAGAGGAGCAAGTGTAAAAAAATCTAATAAAGGGATTTAAATATCCTATAAGATTAGATAGGGATAATGAAAAAAAGAGGGCAGGTATGGGGTATAGATTTAATTGTGGGAGCTACAATTATCATGGCAGGAATTTTTTCATTCTATTTGTATTACTATAATCTTTCATCAAAGCAAGAGACAAAACTCAACGATTTATCGCAGGCAGGAGACCAAATCGCAGAAGCTCTCCTTTCCTCAGGAAACCCCCAGAATTGGGATGCAAATAATGTCATAAGAATAGGCCTCGCAGATAATGGAAAAATCAATAGCACGAAATTAGACATGTGGTACGAGCTGTCAGAAAGCGACTATCAATACACCCTCCAGTTGTTCAAGGTAACTTCAAATTACTTTGTCAATTTTACAGAGCCGTTTATTTACAAAGGAAATCTTATTATAGGCATAGGAAAAATGCCGACAGCAGAAGCATCAGACGTGGCAAAAACAAGCAGGTTTACCGTATATAATAACAAACCGACTACAATGAGGATATTAACATGGGAATAAAATCCAAGAAAGCAATATTCTTCAGCATAGATGCGTTCATAGCTCTTGGAATATTGTTTATCTTCATTTTTATGGGATATGTTATAGTTCTAGAAAAAGCAGATTCAAGCAAAGTGCATTATGACGTTCTCAAAACACTTTCAACATTAAAAGTAAGCGAATTTGATAATGCCTACGTGCAGTCTCTCGTATCAAGCGGAGCAATAACCAACCCGGACATTACTTTGCTGGAAGCAATAGGAAATTTCTATGTCTCAAACAAAACAATTGCAACTAACATCACAAACGAAGTCCTTTTAGGATTAGATGTAAAAGAAAACATAGGAATATGGTATGGCCCTTCTCTTATCTCTGTAAAAAACACAACTTCATTAGAAAAAGCAACAAGCATACAAACCGCAAAGCAATTTGTAACTGGAATATGCGACGAGCGCACAAATACCACATGTGGAGTAACAGGATTTTCAGCTCGCGCCTTTCTCTCAAGTTCATCAAGAACTAAATACACTTACTTGGGAGGATACGTTGGAGACGGCAACATAACTCTCACAACAGCATACGAAGGCAACATTACAAAAGCAGTTCTAGAATTAGCAATAAATAAAGCATTCGAAGTCTATATAAACAATAATCTGATAGGAAGCTTTGCAGGCTCTCCAGACACAAAAACCCCCGTAAACTACACTCTCCCAATTAACTTATTTCAGAGTGGAACAAACTCTATCGAAATCAAAGGAAACAATCTGTACATAGCAGGAGGATTTCTAAAAATATTATATGAAGGAGGAACAGAGCAAGAACAAATACCAAAGTATTATTTCCCAGGAATAAAAGGAATAATTAACCTCTACGATGGATTCTATGTTCCAGGAACTCTGAATGATTTGAAAATCTCACTCCATTACGATAGCCCATATGAAATCGCGTTAGTAATGGGAAACAAGACTATATACGAAAATGCAAGCAATGGAAACACGACCGTATCTCTAACAAACTCATATCTATCTTCGATATTAGACTACAATGAATTATCAAACAAAACCACTCCCTTGCGCTTATGGCTCAAGAATATTTCATATGTAACACAAGGTGGAAATGGAGAAATCGATGTTGTTTTGATTACAGACGTATCCGGAAGCATGGACTGGAACATGACTGAGGATTATAGTGAGAGTGTTATACGCAATTGTAACGACCCTCTGCTAACCAGCCCATCCACACAAAGATTGAGCCTGGCAAAATGCATCGATAAAGACTTCGTTGCGACAATATTAAACTCAAGTACAAATAGCCGGATTGCTCTCGTATCATTCAGCAGTCATGCAAACACTTATACAAGCCTGACAAGAAATCAAACACTTCTTAACAATACAATCAATAGCTACCTCCCAGATAGTGCAACATGCATCTCATGCGCAATTAATAGAGCTTATCAAATACTCGAATCTGAAAGCAGCCCAGAAAGGCCGAAGGCAATATTAGTAATGAGCGACGGAGTAGCAAATCGCCGAAGCACATTAACATGCACAAACTTCAATGGTGTGGGAGGGTATAACCCCCAGACAATTGCCGCAGGAGCAACAGATGGAAAAATAGTCAATAGAAACGAAGCAACAGAAGCATGGAATCTACTCGCCCAAGCGAGCACACAAATAAACGACTTGGATTTTTTGAACAGCACTCTTGCCTTTGCAGTGGGAAACAGCGGAGTGCTTCTGCAATGGAACGGTTCAGCATGGAATTCATTAGTATCCCCGACAACAGAAAACTTAAACGGAATAGATATTTACAACAAAACTTTTGCACTCGCAGTAGGAAACAAAGGGCGCGTGATTAAATGGAACGGTGTATCTTGGTCAGCCCCGCAAGCTCTTGGTCAAAGCCCTCCCTTGAATGATGTAAGCATTTTCAGCCCTAATTTAATGTTCATCGGAGGTGCTCGTTCAGGTTCAGGCAGAGTGTACAAATCAACAAACTCAGGCTCTAGCTGGTCTATAGATAATAGTAATCTTGGAACAGTAGTAAGGGGAGTCAAAACAATTTCATCTAATCTCGCTTTTGCCATCGGGAACGATGGAAACATATGGAAATGGAATGGAAATTCGTGGAATCTGGATAGTTCACCCACAACTCAAGACTTATACGGAATAGACGGAACAAGTTCAACAAATTTATTTGCAGCAGGAGGAGATTTCGGAAATGCAATAATTACATCTTATAATGGAAATTCGTGGTCATTAGTTTACAACACCAATGGAAAAGACACCCTTAGAGACATAGTCTCTTTCAATGATGCCGCTTTCACGGTCGGAGATGGAGGCCTCATAGTAGAGCATCAATCTTCGCAATGGAATCAAAATTTCAACGTGCCTCCGGCCTATGAGGGCACAAGCACAAGCGGGCTTTCATGTACAGGGGATGAGATTTATTGTTCTACGAATAATACATTTGCATCATTAAACGCAAAATACAGTTCATGCCGTGCTAATGACAATCTAAACGCAACTGTTTATTCGGTAGGATTCGGTCCCGTGACAACTTGCGGTTTTGCAGCAAATACATTGCAATCAATAGCAGACTGTGGAGAGGGTGATTATTATGCCAGCACGAATGCCTCAGAGCTGCAGCAGTTTTACGCCAATATAGCCCACGAATTTATCCAAATAGCTTACGGCGAACAAACATCAAACGTTTCAGGAAACATTTCAACGAGATTATATGAAGATTCATATATAGAATTCAACTACACCAAAAAAGAAGTTCCTTTCGGACTGCGAGCCACTATAGAACAAATATTTACAAACAAAACTGCCGGACTATTAAACGTTCCAATAGATGCCTTCACGGTTGACACTCAACTAGCCTCGTACTCAGGACCTCTGTGGACAAAAGAAGTCAAATCAAACAGCCAAACTGTGTACAATATAAACGATTATGGGCAAGACTATGTAAAAATAGGAGACCCGTACAATATTCACATTCCTTCTAGCACCCTGAACAGCTCAAACTTAATCAGCATGCTAACAGGCTCCTCTCCAGCAAATTCATCGGAAGGCTCGCAATATAATAAAATTATCCATACATTCGTAAAAAACAGCACAGGATATTCTCCAATAGTCGCGCTCGCAGAGGGCTGTACTTGGGCAGTCGAATTCAACGACGCCAGTAATACAACTTTAATAATCCCAAAGAATTACACCGGAGCAAATGCCTGCCAGTACACTTTCGCAGCAGTTTCATATGAGCAAAATGATGCATTACAAACAGCAACATACAACTTATTAAAAACTCTCGACATCAACTCAGACAATCGCCTCGATGTCTATCTAACACAAAACGACGTTCAAATAGATTTAAGCCAGCTTACAGGAGTTCCATTTACATGGTCAACAGAAGTGCAGGTAAGAACATGGATATAAAAAGCATAAAGAAACGAGGAATATTTTTCACAACCCTCGCCCTGATAATGATTACAATAGTTGTATTAACTTATACTTTATCAACAATTGTCTACACAAACGCATCAACACAAAAACGCATAAGTTCAATGAACTCTTTCCTCCTGACAACAGAAGACGACTTAAAACGCCAGCTCTACGTTTCAGCTTTCCGAATAGTGTTTATCCTAACAGATTATATTACCCAGCAAGGCACCTATCACTCCAATATCCCTGCGGCAGCAGAAGAAATTTTCTTTAACGGCACATTATATCATGCGCAACAGCCCCTAATGATTGAAGCAACCTTTAAAGACATGCAAGAAACAATACAAACACGCGCTCGTTCATTAAATCTCAATCTTACACTCGTTCCTGAATCCCTATCACTAACTCAAAGCGACCCATGGAATATCAACATCACTTTAGTGACTCATTTAACCCTCTCTGACAACACTGGCTTGGCAAAATGGGACAGAACAGAAACACTTAGTATATTAGTTCCAATAGATGACTTTGAAGACCCCCTATATATTGTAAGCACAAACGGTGCGATAACAAACCAGATTCATAAAACCCCTTACACATTCGTTCAAGGCGGCAGTGTTGCAAATCTCCTAGATCACACACTCAATTCCTATTATATAAACACAACTTCATCTCCAAGCTTTCTAGACAGATTGAAAGGCGACCTTACCGCAGATCAGTACGGAATCGAATCTCTTGTAAATCGAAATAAGCAAGGAATGCCGCAATATGATAAATCAGTAGTCGATTATATCTACTTTAATCCGCAAAACAATCCAGAATCAGTCCAAGTCCAAGGAATG
>Ga0209542_10018675_pt1 | contig 11196 bp, 9 predicted proteins | sample RifCSPhighO2_01_FD_184028 | JGI IMG/M metagenome (GOLD analysis project Ga0209542, IMG submission 184028) | Soil microbial communities from Rifle, Colorado - Rifle CSP2_plank highO2_0.1 (SPAdes) (version 2) | ecosystem: Environmental > Terrestrial > Deep subsurface > Rock core/Sediment ...
ATTACCCAACCCCAAATACCTATTACTACCCAACGCCGTCAGGTTCTTATTCAACCCCTGGTTCCTATGCTTATCCAACACCTTATACTGCTCCTAGCACTAGCGGCTATTCTTATCCAACGCCATCTTATGCATCTCCTCCCGAGAGTTATGGAACTCCTTCCTATGGGACACCATCGTACGGAACTCCTGAATATAGCACACCAAGCTATGGTACTCCATCATACGGGACTCCTGATTACGCAACTCCAGTGCAAGGAGCATCTACATCTATAAGTTTGCTAGAATTACTTTGGAATAAATCTTTTGGTAAAATTCTTGGCAATTAAATCTTCAGCTTTTCATTCGGTCTTCTTTTGTGCAATAATAAAACGGTGAAAAAATTGTCTTTCTTGCTTTTTATAATTGTATTTCTAGGTTGGCCTGAAGATATTTTCGCGCATTCAGAAGTTGTGGTTGTGGAAATGACTGCAAATGGATTTGAGCCGCAGGAGATAAAAATAGATAAAAATTCGTCTGTTATATTTATTAACAAAGATAGTGTTCAAAGGTGGCCGGCAAGCAATACGCACCCAACTCACGAATTGTATCCTGAGTTTGATCCGAGAAAACCTATTATGATGGGAGAGTCCTGGGCATTTAAGCCTAAGGAAGGCATATGGAAATACCACGATCACCTCTTTCCCCATATGAGAGGAGTTATAACAGTTGTTGGAGAAGAAAACGATAACACAAAAAGTCCGTCTGTGTCCACTGATATTATCGATCGGTTTAAAAATGCGATAACTAATTTGGCAAACAACATCAAAAATCTATTTAAACCAAAAACAAAAATTACCAAACCAAAAGAATTACCCAATAAAGACGAGTTCGAGAAAATGTCTTTCGAAGCTCAATCCCAAAAACTTAATGAAATCGTCCAAAGTAACGGAGCAACGAGCGCCTGGAAATACATTCAGGATGTTTTTGGAAACGAAGGAGGTTCAACAGGAAATATCCATGATTTGGCGCACCTCTCAGGCATTTTAATTTTCGAGACTGAAGGGTTCGAAGGAATTCAAGATTGCACTGCGCAGTTTTCATTCGGGTGCTATCACGGATTCCTGGACAAAGCATTTGCCAAAAATTTAGATAATTTGCTTAATGCTCAGGACGCCTGTCTAAAGTTAAGTCCAAAAAAAGGAGCAATCGAAGGTCCGGCCGCAAGCTGTATTCATGGAATCGGGCATGGAGTCGCTTCTTTTTATGCAACATCGGATTTGGAAAAAGCTCTTGTTACCTGTCGCAAACTTATTTTTGGGAGCGAATATTGTTTTGACGGGGTATTTATGGAATTTGTACGTTCCGCACCCGATTCATTTTTCAAACGTGACGATCAATATTATCCTTGCAATAGTTTGGAGAGAAAATATGGATATTCGTATTCGTTTGCCTGCGGCAGAAATCAGCCTTCCCTTTTGATGGGAAGATTTAAAATGGGTTTTGATGAAGTGCTGCAAGTCTGTGTCAATACAGACTCAAGCCCATTTAAAAATGCATGTATTGATTCTTTGGGATTTTCATTGGCTTCAACAGGTGACCCGAATATTATAATTAATGGTTGTCAAAAAATAGGCGTTCCGGAATTTATAACAAAATGCATTAAAGCAGCAGCCGGAGAACTGGTATTTCAGGAAATTCCCGGATGGCAAGAAAAATCGCTTCAGGTTTGCAATGGCGTACAGGAAGCCCAAAATGAATGTCAGGAACATATTGATAGACTGATTAGGGAATATAATAGGAAAGTTCAAATCAATTTTTCCCCAAAAGAAGCCTCTATAGATATTGATTTGTACACAAGAGAAGTACTAAAAAAATGTTATGCAACAGATGGCAGTGACGGATGTTATAAAAAAGCTTCCGAAGTATTGCATAGTCAGTTCGGTCTAGCTAAAACGCTTGAGGTTTTTAAAAAGAATGAAGACTTTCCGGAAGTCTATGCCAGATGCCATGAGGTTACACATTATCTTTCACGTTTAGAATATGAGAAAGAAAAAAGTATCGCAAAGGTTTATGCTCAGTGTGATTCAACCTGTCATGGAGGATGTTACCACGGAACACTGGAAGCATACCTTAAAGAGTCCTTCGATACTGAGCGAAGCCGAAGTACTCAGGATAAAAAACTCAATTTTTTAGCTAGTGTTTTTCCCAAAGTTTGCGGGAAAATAGGAGATTATCAAAAGCCTATTGAATTTAACGAGTGTCTTCATGGCATGGGGCACGCGGCAATGTTTGTAACAGAAATGGAGCTTTTCGATTCATTAAAGCTTTGCGACACGATGACGAATCAGGCATACAAGGAAAGGTGTTATACGGGAGTATTTATGGAAAATTCGTCTTCCTCTACTTCTTTTGACCATGCCAGCATTTATATAAAAGCCGATGATCCATTTTATCCTTGTAATATTTTGGAAGAAAAATATCAGCCTCTTTGCTGGCAATACCAGAGCTCATACTTTTCAATCATTAGCAATCAGGATTGGGCAAAAGTAGCTGATCTTTGTTTGAAAATCCCAGAAATTTATCAGGATCGTTGTTTTAGAACAATAGGTACCAATCAAGTTGGATTTACCTCTTCTCTTGCGAAAATGAAAGAAGGCTGCAGTGTTATGCCCAATTCTCATTTTCAGGAAATTTGCGTGTCAGGGGTTATTTCGTCTCTTTCCTACAGATTTGTGGGAGAGATACAGAAAATGATTGATTTTTGTTCTTTGGTTGAGCTTCCTTATAAAGAAATTTGTTTTAGACAGATTGGAACTTCAGTTATGGATTGGAGCTCGAATAAAGATCTTGCGAAAAAAGAATGTAGCAAAATATCTGATGATCAAGGCAATGCATGGTGCATGAGCGCAATATAATTATCGACACATCAAATGACATATTACTTCACGCTACACCCTAAAGACTTCTCTATTTTCCTTAAACATTTTTGGGGCTTCCCACATGTCAAGTCAAGTGGGAGCACGGTTCTAACTTTACAAATTGTTTTTCTTATCCAAAATTACCACTAATAGTAGTCACTAGCTGTAACCTAGGTGGTAGTTTTTGAATGGCTCTTTGATGGCCCGTTCCAAAAATCGTTAAGACATTTGTTGGTATACTTGGGTCAGCACTTCTTTCTAGTTTAACTAATTGATTAGCTATACCTTCATCCGACTCTCCACCACTTCTCATCTCCAACTCCTTCTCTGTTTCATCAAGTGATTGCAACATTTGTTCTATGGACATCCCGCGAAAGTATCCAGGTCTAGATATATCATGATGTTTTCCTCTCACCTGCCCATTTTCAAACATTATGCGAAGTGAATATCTTTTTAGATGCTGGTCCAAAACTTGGCATGTTGTCCATAGATGCGTAAGAGTGGGGTTAGTGTGTAATTTAACATGCTGTTCAAGTAGATTGGCTTGTGAATCGACCATTCTATTAGTAGTAGCTCTTGAAAGTTTTATTGAATCATTAAAGCTTGGAAGGGAATATTCAAGTTTTAGACTCTTGAATGCTAAAGCCTTTATCGTAGAACCATAATATTTTAATGTATCCTGAAAATCTACATCGTTATAAATATCTCCGGAGGCATCTTCCATAAATACAATATTATTATCGCCCGGTCTAAAGAACTGTTCTATTTCTTGACTCAATCCTTGCCTAAATAGCTCTACCTTTTCATCTCTATACAAAACGTGGGGTCCAAAGACACCTCTTATTCTAAAATTTTCAGGGGGTTTAATTGCTCCTTCTTTAGCACGTATGTTTTCAGTACTCATAGGCTTCAATTTTAGCTTGTATTTCTGCTTCTCCGGAGGGAAAAGGAATATCGGATACTCCTTGACTTTAACATAGCAAAAACTAAATCTGCGCACTCAGCATTTCTGAGATCTTCATTCTTCCTTAATCCGTTTTTTATCCAACGCATCGACATAGCTAAAGTTTATTATAGGATAAATTTAATTTGTAGTCAATCTTGTGGATTATATTCTGTTAGTACGAGTTATTACATATTCTGACGTTACCAGTCGTTGTCGTTGCGTTTCTTAAGAACAATAATTTTTTTCTTTATGTCTGGTTCTACTTTTACCCACGTGACTCCATCCATACCAAGTCTTCTAAGCATTTTCTTATCCAACGTTATTCCAACAGAATTTCCAATCCTCATTAACTTTCGTATCATATTCCTATCATAACACGTGAGTACATGTACTTACAACAAGAGTGCTCGGAGATTTATTATAGAATAACTAAGATTTTTGTCGCGCCACCTTTAGAGCTTTTGCGTACCAGATGAGTTCGTCGAAGAATGTCTTTAGCCTTTTCTGATATGTTTCTTCTTTTAGAAATTTTCCTTTTTGGTCAAAAATATTTTCTACATCGAAAAAATATACTGCAGTTCGAATAGGAACCATCTGAAGCTCAATTGAAACAAGACGTAGTTGCTCTACCATGCGTGCTCCACCCATATGTCCTTCAGAAACGCCGCAAACTCCAATTGGTTTGTGCTTGTATTCATTATATAACTGGTCAAGGGTCATTTTGAGCTCGCCTGGAATTCCGTGATTGTACTCAGGTGATACCACAATAATACCATCTGCTCGAGTCATTGTCTCGGAGAATTTTTTGGATTTTTCTGTAGTTTTTGTATCATCCGTTGCTGACAACCCAAAGCTTCTCGCATCAATAAGTTCTGTCTCAAACTGCCCGTATCTTTTTACTTCTTCAAGAACGAAATGAGCGACTTTTTCAGATTGCCTTCCTTTTCTCCCAGTTCCTAATAAAATCGGAATAAATAACATAAATTAATATGAATAAATTCTGCCATCGAGTGCAGTATTCTTTCTAGATGCAAGGGAAAGAATCATTTGCGCTATATCTTCTGGTTTTAGAACTTTCGGTCCAGACTGTCCGCTGAGCGCGGCTTGTATTTTTTCTTCCGATTGACCAGCTCTCCATAAAGCAGTATCTACTGGATTGGGTGCAATACCTAATACTCTAATCTTGTCTTTAAAACTTGATGCTAACGCATGAGTTAATGAATAGCTTACGCCTTTACTAGCAAAGTAGGCATCATTATTTGGAGGAAGTGATGGCGATGTGCCTGAGCAAACATTGATTAAAGTACCATGAGATTTTATTAAATAAGGTAGAGCTGCTTTTGCTACATTCCAAAATCCCAAGGCATTAACTCTTAATAATCTTTCGAAATCGTGAGAGGACACATCTAAAATATTACCAGCTACTTTTATGGCGGCGTTATTAATAACTATATCCAATCCGCCGAGCTGTTGAGCAAAATCATTAATAGAGTCGTTTACCTTATTCCAGTCGCTTACGTCTGCATGGCGAAAAGATGATTCTGGTAGAAAATCTGGTCTTTCTCCTACGTCAAGTACCGCAACTTGTGCGCCCTCATTTATAAAGTGACTGGCGGTAGATCGTCCGATTCCGGTTGATCCTCCATAAATTAATACAACTTTTCCTGCAAATTCTTTACTTTCAGGTGGCATTAGTCCCCTTGTTTCTGTATTCATCAAACTTATTTTAACATAAAGCTTTTTTCGAAGCAAAGGGGTCTACGACCGGGATATTTTATCTTTACGACTAAGATGCGAGTTTATAATAGGAGGTTTTGGTTTTGCAAGCTGGCACTAGACATCGGATTAATTACGTGTTATTATGCGACAAGTGTTCAATTTTATAAAAATCCTGGTTTTATTCATAATTATAACGGTTGCGGCAAGCATCCCAGCCGATGCCCAGTCTGCAGTGAGCGCCAATCCGTTAATCCGCGGTACCGTCACGATCAAACCGGAACCCTACAGTCCTCCCAATGACCGGTTCACCACAGGGACGTATTCTGTCGGGGCCGATACGCTAGTTCTTCTCTGGCTTTCCATGGATCGCAACGAAGACCTTAATGCCGCAGTCAGCTTAATCACCGGTGATGGCCGCGCATGGACCAGGGCCTACTACTTGAGCGGCGGCGCTAAAGGAATGTACCTTTACGTGTCCAGGCAAGCTGAAGTCAGTACCAACATCCAGACAACGGTACAATTGGTCGGTTCAGTTGCCAATTCTACGCGATACAGCTACAACATCGTAGAATATACCGCTTCTGCGATAGGAAACATTGATTTCGCCCACCAAAACAATAATGAAACCAGTGACAGCGTTCTGTTGCCGTCAGCTACCCAGAGCGGATCTGCAATTGCAGTGGGATTTTTCGTACCCAAAAAGCCCGACAAGATTCTGACCGCTGGGTTGACCGACCCCACATCGTTTGTATTTACGGGCTACGATACTTTTGACGACCCTGTTGAAGTTCGCTTGGCAACGGAATTCAGCCCCGTATATGAAAATCCGGCCGGCGCGCGATGGAGCGTGGGAGGCCGTTCGGACATGATCGCTGTGGAGTTACTTCCAGTTGGAGAGCCGGACCCAAATAATTTGCCGCCGACAGCCGATGCTCAATCATTGATAGTGATGGAAGATACAGCGAGCAGTATCGCTCTGACCGGCAGTGACCCTGAAAGTATGCCCCTAAGCTACACTGTGATTACACTTCCTGTAAATGGCGTGCTCACAGGGATTGCACCTGACCTGATCTATATGCCAGCAACTAACTATTCTGGCGCTGATTCCTTTGCTTTTAGAGTCAGCGACGGAGTCAACACCAGCCTTCCGGCAACAGTGTCTATCACGGTCAATCCGGTCAACGACATGCCCACAGCCAATGTCCAATCGGTAACCACAATAGAGAACACGGCGAAAAGCATCACTCTGACAGGCAGTGATCCGGATGGCGATCCCTTGACGTTTAGTTATACCGAACCAATTCATGGCGTCTTGACAGGGACTGCGCCTAACCTGACATATACGCCTGATCTTGGCTACGTTGGAGATGATTCTTTCGACTTTACGGTGAGCGATGATGGCGGAGTAACCAACAGCGCTTCGGCCACAGTGTCCATAACAGTGTCAGTGACTCCTCCTACCCAATCTGTGGACGCAGTTGGTCTTACATCTGGACAATTGCGGAACATATTGTCAGCCCAGACCGCCAGCTTCACAGCCCCGGCTGACCGGCTGTTATTGATGTGGATAGTCCAGTCTCTGTCCCCTTCGGCAGCCCCCCCCACCGTATCCGATCCTTCGCGCACGTGGACATTGGTGGAGTCGCGCCATTTATCCGAGACAGGCATCAGTCTTTGGCAGTCCAAGTCAGACGTAGAAACCACTGGAGCAGTCACCATCTCATACCCGACCAGTAATAGCTTCATATGGTCGATTGTGGGTTATGGCGCAGAAGGTGTGATACAGCACAACGGCGTTGTGTCTCCCGAAAAGACTTTCGTCGGTCAGGTTTCCCTTCCGCTTGCGGGCATCCCCAACAGCGCGGTGGCCGCGGGGTTCGGCATGAGGCGCGACATCCTGCCGCTAACTCCTGGCGAGGGTTACACATTCACTGACGATCCTCCAACAACAGGCGTGAGGATGCAGACAGAATTCCGTCCTGACTTTTCGCCCATAGCTGACATGAGTTGGGCGATAAGCACGCCGTGGATAGGAATCGCAGTGGAGATTAGGTAAATCGAAGCCCTCAAAGAACTTTCCGATTACACCCTCGGGGTGGTTTGAGATTGCACCTGTAGATTATTAGATAGTTTATAAGTAACTGGTTTTTGTTTTGCCGAATTCCTCAGGTTGTTTGTTCAAGCCAAGATTTTTTATAAATTTTTATGAACAGTTTATTTACTTGGATCTGTAGAGTTCTTTGGAATCACGACTTCGCTGATCTTTGTAATCCCACGTCTTTAAAATTAAACTTGGTGGTATACCCGCATTCAGCACTGATATTATCCAATCTGAATCCGTAGCTGCCGCGACAGTATCTCCGATAGCATTGAAGGTTGGATCAAATTCTTTAATTTCAGAATCTTTTATTTGAGATCGTACTTCGTCAAAGACAGCAATCGCTAAGCGCGTTTTAGCTTTATGTTCCTCAAAGCGTTGGTTAAGTAATTCTGCTGCAGGTATTTCTCGCCGTTTTTCTGGCATACACAAATTTTAGCGAAATGCTTATGGTGTTAAGTAATACTCATAACATGCACGATGCATTTCTTCTTATAATGACTTTTGAGCTAATTTGTAATAACTTGTTTTTGTTTTGCCGAATTTCTCAAGAAGGCCTTTTTTTACCAGCGAATGCAGAAGACTATGCGCCTGCTGGCGAGTTACTGATAAAGCATTTTGAATATCGGATGTTCTTATTGCTTTTTTATCTAGAACTATTTGCAAAACTTCTTCTTCGCGGGAAGTTACTATTACTCTTTTTTCTCCGGTTACTTCTTCAAGGCTCGTCTGTTTTAGTTCATTAATTCTAGCGAGCGCACCCTGAAGAGAGACCGCAATCCCCTCCAGAAAATATTCAAGCCAGGCAGTATTATCGCCTTTATCAGCCGTATGCAAGGTATCTGAATAAAGCTGTCTGTCTATATCATAAAAATCATCCAGAATAAAAAACTTGCTGACTTCATAATTGTTAAGAAGCAAATAATAAGTTGTGAGTATTCTGGCAAGCCTGCCATTTCCGTCAAAGAAAGGGTGGATGTATGCAAATTCATGGTGAAAAATTCCTGCTTTTATCAGCGGATGGATATCGCTTTTCTGATTCAGCCAATCATAAACATTTTTTAAGGCACTTTCTATTTCTTTTGTGGTATGGAAAGGCGGATTATGCTTGACCACTATTTCCACTTTAGTCCTGTGCCCGACAAAAACCGGTCCATTGCGAAATTTGCCCAAGCCTTCCCTTTCTAATCCCTGCATAAGATCCAAATGTAGTTTTTGAGTTAGATCAGTTGAGATCGGCTCATGTTCTTTGGCAAGAACTGCGATTCTATTAAGAACCACAAAATAATTTTTAACCTCTTTTTCGGATTTGGTAACAGGAATCTGATCTCCAAGTACAATATTTGTCACGTCATGAGGGTTAAGAGGATTCCCTTCTATGCTAGTTGAATGGTGCGTAGCAAGCACCATATTCTCCTGTGACAGCTTCAGGGCAAGAGAAGGAATTAACTTTTCCGCGGTAAGCTGGCCATAAAGGCGTTCTATGGCTGCGAGTTCATTTACAATCTTTGGGGTATACGCAAACTTAGGCTCAAACATATTGCTATTATAGTATATCATACGTTAATTGTCAAGATATATGTAAACTTAATTGTCCATATAGTCTCATAAATTTAATTGTAATCATATTTGTAAAGGTAATTGTCAAGCTATTTTAGGGGATTGCGGTGTGATTATTATAACGGCGAAGGATTGGAATCGCATATGCCATGATCCCAACTATCGCAAGAGTTATTGCTCCGCCTGTTGCTACAGCAAATGGCGCTCCTATGAATGCTGCAAGAAGTCCTGCCTGAAATTCACCGAGTTGTGGCCCTCCCATGAAAAAAATCATATTCACTGATGTCATTCTTCCCCGTATGTAATCAGGGGTAACGATTTGCCGGATTGTGTGCCTTATGATTGTACTTACACTATCCCCTGCCCCAAGTACAACGAGTGCGGCAATCGAAAGAAAGAAAGACTTTGACAATCCAAAAGTAATAACAGCCAGAGCATAAAGACCAACTGATATAAAAAGAATTTTTCCTTGATTATATAGTGTGCCCATGTGTGATATTACTACGCCTGCGATAACTGCTCCAATTGATGGGGCTGCATACAAAATTCCAAGTTCTGCCGGCCCGACATGCAAAATATCTCTTGCAAATATCGGGAAAAGCGCAGTTGCCGAACCAAAAAGAGTGACAAAAAAATCCAAAATCATTGTTGACCAGATAAGAGTTTTGGATTTTACAAATGATAGCCCTTCTTTTATGGAACCCAAAGATAATACAGACGTGCCATTTTTGACGCTTCCATGGGTTTTCATAAAAATTACAGATGCAATTACCGCAAGGTATGACACAGCATTTATAGCGTAGATATTCCCGATATTGTATTTAGCAAGCATAAATCCGGCAATCATAGGACCAACAATTGTTGATGTTTGAAACATAACTATATTCAGGCTCATCGCATTTGCCAGGTGCTTGCGGTCAACCAGATTTGGGACAAGAGCTTGCCGCGCCGGCTGGTCAAAAGACATAGCAACTGCAGAAAGAGCAGTGATTATATATATTATTATTGGGTTAATAGATTCTGTAAAGGTAGTTATTGCAAGAATAATAGCAAGGATTGTCAATATGCTTTGAGTAATAAGCATTATTTTTTTTCTATTCAGAACATCTGCAAATGATCCTCCGACCAGAGAGAAAATGACAATTGGCACAAATCGCATAAGACCAATCAGCCCCAAAGCAACAGGAGAATTTGTAAGAACGTATATATGCCAGTTCAGAGCAACCAATTGCATCTGGCTTCCAACAGTTGACACGAACTGCCCAATCCAAAGGAGTCTGAAATCAGGATATTTTAGCGCGGCAAACCGCTCATTTTTGGGCTTGATTTTTGTTTCTTCCAGCATAGGCTAAAAGTTAATTTTATCATACAATAATCGTTTCGTATATAATATATAGACCAAAAACAAGACTTAGGATTCCTGAGGAAATTATCAGATAACGGTGAATTTTTTCACTTTTCTTTTTTATGAGAAGAATTGATGCGCCTAAAAGCGTTGTAATTATCATCATGCCAATTATTACTCCAAAATGGAAAATAAAAAGATAAATTACGGCAAGTTTTGGATTCTTGATGGTTGATAATATCAAGATCGCAACAGCAGCACTTCCAGCTAAGCCGTGGATTAGTCCAAGCACAATTGGACGGATTGTTTGGAATATACCAATATGATGAAGATCCTCGTTTATGGAATTTAAAATATGAAGATGGAAATGGGAGTGTTTGTCATCTGCTTTGGATTTATGGGTATGCTTGTGTACTTTTAAAGGAATAAAATCTTCTGATATTTTTTTTGTTACTCCAGACAATGTAAAAATGCCCAAAATTACTAGCATAACCCCTACCAAAAACTCAAGAGTATCTCCCAAGCGGTCTGGAATAACCAGTGAGTAAAAAATAACAGGAATCGCGACCAAAGTTACAGTTATAGAATGCCCTATCCCCCACAAAATTCCGATAAGAGCTGAATATCT
>Ga0209542_10018676_pt1 | contig 11195 bp, 6 predicted proteins | sample RifCSPhighO2_01_FD_184028 | JGI IMG/M metagenome (GOLD analysis project Ga0209542, IMG submission 184028) | Soil microbial communities from Rifle, Colorado - Rifle CSP2_plank highO2_0.1 (SPAdes) (version 2) | ecosystem: Environmental > Terrestrial > Deep subsurface > Rock core/Sediment ...
GCAACTCACATGCAGTTTGTTCTATAGGTTTGTTGTATTCGAATCCACAGTGGTTTTTATCTTCACAAATCCTTATAGTCTGTCCTAAAACACACTCGCTCCATCCAGTGCATTGCCAGTCAACATTACAGAGGCTTAGAGTTTGGAGTTTTCTTCCACCATCATTTCCACTTTTATCATAGTCTTCCTCAAGTTCAACCATATCGCACTGATTGGAACAATAACTACAATCTCCATTGTCATTATTACATATCTGACCATTATTCTCACCCTCATCACACTGTTCACCTTCTTCAATTATATCGTTTCCACATATTGGCGAAGGTGTTTCTATCATGCATTGACTTGAGCAACCATCTCCATTAACAAGATTGCCATCGTCGCATGTCTCTGGTTCATTTGTAACATTGTCTCCACAATAATTTCCAGTTAGCTCAACAACTAAACACTCATTTGAACAATATGAACATGAATCTCCGTATGCAGGATCACATACTTGCCCATTTCCAAGCCTTTCATCACATTCCTCACCTAAACTTGTTTGAATAATTCCGTCTCCACACATATGTTCTGGCATGTGGCATTCTCCTTCCATACACATATGACTGCATTCTTCAACACCAACTTCTATAGTTGAACTAGAACAGTAAGATTGAGCTGTTCCAGGATAATTGCAAGTGTATGATGTGCGATTCTTAACAACACTATTTTCTGAACAGAAATTTCCAGAATCATAATCTACCCCACAATCCATATGATTATAACAAACTATTTCTTCTTCAACAAAACATTCAGCGTCACAACCATCTCCACTATGAATATTACCGTCGTCGCACTGTTCCCATTCTTGATTTATTGAACCATCACCACAATAAGTATTAATAGTGCACATATTGCTGCATTGATCATCATCTACATTATTTCCATCATCACATTGTTCGCCTTCCTCAATAATTGAATTTCCACAAACACGCTCTTCATCTTCACATCCCACAACTCTTAGGGAAAATACTATGTCTTGATAGTCCCAGTCCTTGAATGTGTCCTCAAAAGCAATAACATACTCGCCATTCTCGTTCATTGCGTTTGCATCATAAATAATTGAGTGGTCTCTTTGAAACGGATTTAGTGAGTTCTCGGTATAGATCTTGCCTGAGTAAGATATCTGGTCAAGGAACCCATAAACATCAATAACAAAACTAATACTCTCTCCAGTCTGCAGATCAATGTCGAAAGTTTTTCCCGGAGAGCCAAGAGGCAAGTTATAGTCAGGATGGTCTGCGTCTTCAAACAGCGGAACAAAGTTTTCATAATCTCCATTTAGGTAGTATCCAACAACATGTGAGTATGATGCAACCATCTTCAACACTCTCAGTTCAAGTGTTATATCTTCTAGAGCAGTAAATATTTGTATGTTTGTTTGATCGCTATTAACGTTCAAAGAATAGCCTCTAGAATTAAGAAGCTCTTCAAGCGTGATTTCATCGTCATGGCTTAAACTTTCAGGCTGATCATCTTCAAGAGTTTCTGTTTCTAGTGATGGCATATCACAGCTTGAAATAGCTATGTTGCATCTCATAAGATCATTATTTTCTGAATTTATGAACTGATTTATTCTTGCATAGTCTATAATTGTCAAGAACCTGTCTCCATTAGCATCTGAAAGGTCAAAGCTAGTAACGTCTCCTCCTTCGAACAAATAAGAATTAAGCATCTCAAGGTCGTAACTATTAACACTTCCGTCTTCGTTAACATCTCCGCAAATTCCCGAAGCTGAAGCTAATGTTAAAACTGAGAGAAATACAACCATCACTAAAATAAATTTTTTCAACATCCTACAACTTCATAAAAAGATTTCTTTATAAACTTTGTTGTGGTAACAAACCAATCACGAAATTTACCTTCTAACAGTAACGATTTTTATCATTACTGCCAGTATTATTATTCCTATAAGTAAAACAATGTCTATTATCATTAGTAGACTATCTCTCTCAATACCTGATTTTGATATGTAGTTTGATTTTCTTCCTTCATTGTAGATTGCATTTTCGTAGTCGCTGCTGTCTTTTACAGGTGGAGTATAGTAAAAGTCTGGCTTAGGAATATTTGTATATGAAGTATCGCTAAGTCCGGTAGGTTTGCCTGTTACCTCGGTGTTTGAAGGCAAGCTTGGAACAGCTTTCTTTGAAACAAGGATTGTGAATGGCGCCAAAACGTCTTCTCCTTCATAGACTAGTCTTCCCAATAGCTCATACTCTTTTTCAGCGGCAGTTCCAGGCATTGTTACCCTAATTAATATAGTATCTTTATTATCTTTATCGAACTTCTCTATCTCAAACTCATCTCCCTTAACAGAAAGTCCTAGTTCGGTGTTTTCTATAACAATATATGCATCTTCGTCGTTCTTTCCTAGGTTCTTTACATCTACTTCAACATCAAACTGATCCCCTGGAGATACTATCTGGGGGTATGCGTTTATGTTTTCTATAACTAAGAAGTCTGCTTCCCTCTTTATCTGGATGTCAACATAAGCCGAGTTACATCTTTTTTCTTCGTCTTCAACATAAACATAGGCTGCAAAGTCCTTGCTTTCCGTATCATCAGGCAGCTCCAGCGTAAACTCAACTGTATCTGAGTCTCTACTATCTAGATCAAGAGAGTCGTCATCGTCGTCTACAGCTTCATCTTCTTCAGTATCATAGAGATATGCGGTTATATCAAAGTCAAGGTCCTCATCAAAGTTGTTTTTCACCTTTATCTCAACATTAACCTGTTCCCCTATCTTAAAATCATCACCGTTGTCAGGGTCTTTTATGTCAATTACTATTTTTTCGTTTGCTATATTGCACTCTTCAGCATCATCAAATGTTAAAGGAGCCTCTACGTCCTTTACTATTATTGTTACTATCCTCGAGCTTTCTAGATTATCGCTGTCTTTGGCGAAGAACTTAACATTATATGTCCCAGCCTGCTCAAAGTTTGTTTGCCATGTGAACAATCCTGTCTTGTCGTGTCTATCTGTAAATGTCGCCCCACTAGGAAGGTTTTCTACTCTTAGAGTTAATTCGCTAGAATCTCCATCGCTTGCCTGAACAACAAATTCGATATGCTGGCCCTCATTTATTTGCTTGTCAGCCATTGATTCTATTGCAGGAACGTCAGGAGCAGAAACCTGGAATGTCCTGTCGCTTGAAGACGATCCACTTGTAAAATTATCATAGCACATAACGTTCCATGCGTAATTTCCATCAGGAACGCCATTAACATTAAAGCTGTTAGTTGATCCATTTGCGAAAGTTCCTGAAGTCTCTGTGCTTCCGTTTATCTTTAATTCACATAATAAGTTTGCAGCAGAGTTATCTTGAACCCGGAATCCAAAAGAAACATCTCTAGTATCTGTATAAACAGCCCCATTATCCGGGCTGTTTAATGTTACAACAGGAGGCGTTAAGTCAGAATTGTTTGCAATTCCCTTGCTTGGTGTGCTGAACATTTTGAAATCATCTTTGTCAATTCCGGTGTCTTTTCCATCTGGATCTCTTCCAACACTTTGCCCCTGACCAGGAGCTTGCGCGTTGTCTTCTGCATTTCCGTCATCCCAGTTTCCATATGAAACTTTGTCTATCAAAGATCCGTAACAGTACAACGCAATCAAATCCCCATCATTGTTTAAAGTTGAAGATGAATACTCGAATACTATAAACTTTCCTGCCTGAATGCTTGATTCTAGGACAAGCTCGTGATCAGCACCATCCTTAAGAATGCAATTAGTAAGACTGAATGTTTTGTCTCCAGGATTATACAATTCAACCCACTCTTTCCCTGTACTTGGGTCAGATACAAACTCATTAATAACTATCTTCTTGAATATTCCTATTTGGAACTCTGTCGAATCTTGGGCTGTTCCATCACTTACACTTACTACAACGCTTTCTTCTCCAGCATCTCCTATCTGAGTCTGCCACCTGAATATGTTTCCTTCCTGTGTGAATTTATCATCATTTATGGAGTAAACTAGAGTATCTCCATCAACGTCTTGAGCTTGAATGTTAAGTTCTATAAGGTTTCCTTCAACAACTAATATATCAGCAATATCTGTTATTGTAGGGGCGTCGTTTACAGGATTTACTTTAAGGTCTATTCTTCCGGATAACACGCTTAGGCCGCTAAGGTCCTGAGCCTTTATAACAACCCAGTCTGTTCCATTCCAATTTTCAGAGCTTGAGAATCTTATAACTCCTGATGGGAATATCTCTAGGAGAACATTTTCATTGTCTGAAGTTTCTTCTATAGAATATGCAAGCCTGTCTGCATCAACGTCAGTGAAATGGCTGTCAAAGTCAATTGTTGTTATGCCGTCCTCATTCCACTCTATATTTGAAAGGTTTCCGTTAAAAGTAGGAGCCTTGTTTATACAATCCTTTCTTTCATCACTAGCTCCAGGATGTACTGTCCTATCTCTGTCATTGCAGTCATCTCCCCCAACTTCCGTTGAATCATACCCGTCACCATCGACATCACTTAAATCTCCATCTTGACAATTCTGATCTATCCCATCATATGGAATTTCGTTTTCTCCAGGATTTATGTTAGCATCATGATCATTGCAGTCATTATTTGCAGGATATCCATCTCCATCCTGGTCTTGGTCTCCAATAAGCCATGTTATTGAGTTCTTGAATAAAGTTTCAGAATATTGTGTCCAGAATTCAGTTTCAGTTATTCCGAAGAATATTCCCCTTGCATTAGAAACCTGCCCGTTCTTAAGCTGAGTTCCGACATCTGCGGTAGCTATAACAAAATCTTGCATTTCGAGGCTATTCCCGGTTTTGGAAACCTCTCCTCTAAGTCCCAAGGATCTTTCAGATCTTGAAAGGAAGAACATTGGAATGCTTAATCCTCCATCTTTTGCCTGAGTGTAAACCTGGAAAGGCGATGGAATTCCTTCAGTTATAAGGCTTGTAGTGCTCAAAACATTTGCCGTTAAAGGCTGATTACTTCCAATAGAATCAGCTCCCCCAGAAACCCAATTCCAATCTCCAATATTATATGTGTTTATTATAAGGCTGCTTTTTTCGTTTACAGGAATTTCATTGACCAAATTTCCAAAGTTACCTTCATCAACAATAATCATCCCGTAATCATCAAAGTTAGTTGATGTTATGTCTGAGTCATCTATCACCTCATAGGTATATCCTGCTTCTGTTATAGCTCTTGTTATAACACTGTCCGCACTTCCTGAATTTTTGACAATAAAAGCAATGTCTGCTGCTGCGCTTGCTAAGGGTGCAATGAGCATTAATGCTAAAAATAAAATTAATAATTTATTTCCCATTTTTCTTCTTGCCTTCGCTTTTTTTATTAGCTTTTTTATTCATGAGGGTGATCAAGAAAACAAGAACAACCAGGAGCACGGCGGTTAGTGCTGTCATAAAGACTACCGGATTAAATTTCTTGTTTCCTTCATCGTTTTTTCCATCTATAACTTCCCCAGTAATAGGATCAACTTCTTCTTCAGTGTTTTCTTCCTCTTCACTGTATCCCTGATCCTTCTTTGCGATCACTACAACTGATGATGGGAGCGCGACTCCAGCTTCTTTCCCAGAAACTGGTGAAAATAATACCACTATTTTTCCATTGTAATTTCCTTCTTTCTTAACTTTAATTATGAATGTTGCTTTTTTCTCTGTTGCAGGCTCTAATATGAATGTCTCATCAACAATCTCAATAAATTCTGCTGAGGTTTCATCAACTTTCAATGTAATATTAACCGGAACGTCATTAACATTTTTCACTAGTATACTTTTTTCTATAGTCACTGTATTCTTTCCATCTACTTCCGGGTATAGAATCATTCTTGCATTTCCTATGCTTCCAATCAACGCACTAACGCTCGATAACGCAAATAAAGAGACCACTAGGACTACCAGAAAGTTAAGACCTTTTTTTTCTAATGTCATGATTCTTTAGAAGTTACACTGTTTATAAGTATTATTGTCGTCGAAAAAGTAGTTTTTTGTTGTTACTTTAAATTGATGAATAAATTAGTTGATAATAATCAACTGACTAATTATCCTTTCTTTTTGGTCTTTCTTTTAGCTTTGTTTTTCTTCTTGGTGACTTTTTTAGAACTATTCATTTTTCTCTCAAGATTCTTAGCAACCAGGAAAGATAAAAGGCCTACTGTGAATAGAAAAATAGTCGCTATGTTTTTTATTCCCAGGCTGGAATCTGAAACCGCATTAGTAGTCAGACTCGTTCCGAGTAAAATAAAGGCCATGATTAATGAGACAAGTGATATCCCCCCTGCAATCTTGCTTAACAACGCCAATTTCTGGAGATTTTTATCTGGAGCCTCTAATTCAACAAACTGTTCAATTATATCTCTGTTGTCTTTTTTAAAATTCTCTTTGTCATAGCCTTCAGGTTTCACCCCTGAATCAATACTAACATCCACCTCTTCCTTCTTAAAATTCCTTTGGGCAATCATTATTTAAAATAGCGAAATTAACTATAAAAGCCTTATGCCTGTTCGAGAATTATTCTTACTTTTAATTTTTTGGGTCTCTAATTCATAGTCTCTGTTTCATTCTTCCACTTCATCTTATCTTTTTATCTCCAATGGCATCTTGTCACAATAATAGTTAAGGAAAACAAAAACAACTTCATCTCCCAGCATTTCAATAAGATCACCTTTCTAATTTTTACTTCCCTTCACACCACTCACAAGCGTCTTCAGGACAGTCTTTGTTTAACATTTCTATTGCCTCTCTGAACAAAGCCTTAGCATTCTCTGCATGTATCTCCATCTTCTTCAAGATTTTGTCAAATATAATTTCTCCAGAATCTGTGACTTCTTTGGGATAATAGAAAAGCAAGTAAGCATAATCTTCACTTTCATAGCCTGATTTATTAAGAAGCCAGGTATATATGTTAAGCTGATCTTGGTAGTATTCGTGAGTATCTTCCTTCAATGGAAATCCTCTAGTCTTGTAATCAAGAACAATAAACTTACCATTTTCAATGTTCACAAGTATATTGTCAACTCCCCCATGGAGCACGTTTCCTTCGTCATCTTCATACCACAACCCCTTCCTAGAATTTCTCCACTCTTCCAAAAGTTTTTTGTCATCAAAGAGCTTAAGATTTTTACATTCTTGCTTGTCGCGTAGCTCAGGGGGCAGCTTTCCCATTTCCATAAACTTGTCAAAATGTTTCTTCAAGACAGAATCTATTCCTGAAGGTAAACTTGGAAATATTCCAAATGGCCTCTGCCATACTCCATTCATTGAGAGCCAAAAACACCTAGGACATTCATTCATCAAATTTAGAACAGAAGGTGAAAGTTTGAATGGCATGAAAACAACAAGTAAACGACTTATAAAAAGTTATTCTTGACATATTTTTCATATGCCTTACATAAATAGGTACCTTAAAATTCACTCTTTAATAATCAACCAAGAAGCCGACTTCTCCTTCATCTGCGTTTCCGGCTTCGTCAGTTGCCTTTATTATTACGTTATGGATTCCTTTCTTGAAGTTCTTTGTCTTCGCGTTATCTTGGCCATAACTTTCGCAACTTCCGCAAAGCTTCTTCCATTTAGGGTTTTCTTCCCATGTATCCATATACTCAATATAAACTTCCTCACTCACAGAAACATTAAAGGGCACTTTCTTGTCATAAGTCCCGTTTTGAGGCATATTAATGGTAAGTGTCGGCGGTGTAGTGTCTATTGTTATATTAAATCTCTTGCTTATTGCCGTATTTATTGTGTCAGAAACTTCAAACCAGTAATTAATAGTGCTTCCGTCATGGTCTTCCAAGTCTATGGATGCAGTACATTCCTGGGACTTTCCACTCTCACAGTTAAGTTCATGGCTTTCAATGCCTAAATCCCCTTCTGTATACAGCATGACTGACTGAACATCTGTTTCAGTATACTTAATGTAAAAGTCGCTTCCGTTTGAAACCCCTTCTTTTTTTGGAAGCATAGAGTGAATTATAGGCTTCTTTGAATCAACAAATACCGACACATTCTCTTCCTTTGAAACATCACTTATTATTGCTCTTATTACTATATCATTCTCCCCCTCATTCAAATTCCTATCTCTTACATACCCATCGCAATTGTTGCAAAGAGTTGCCCATCTAGGTCTCCTATCATTATTGTTAATATACTCAAGCTTATCTACAACAATTGGGTCTTCATCTTCATCTAGCGTTGAAACATTAAGAAAGACTCTCTTTGTTTCATAAATTGATTCCTCAGGAGAGAATATCTTAACTGAAAACTCTGGCGCAATGTCAACATTAAAACTCCATTCCTCAACACTGCTTCTTCCTGTATTGTCTTCAACATAGATATTTACTGTATGTTCTCCAAGTGTTAAGTCCGCAGTGTAGTTTATCTTAGCGTCTATTCCAATAGCCTGAATGTTAGGTGTAACCTCAACATTGTCAATTTTCATTATGATGCTCGAAAGGTTAATTCCAGAATTCCCATTATACACTTCATCAAGATATGCGTAAATCTCAACGCTTGACACATGAACAATGGCATCTTCTCCAGGAACAAGATCTTCTATTGAAGGATTTGTAAGGTCTACTTTCAATAGCTTTTGTTGAGGAGTCTCATTCCTTCCAAGATCGTTTGCACATACATCACTGAAATAATTCAACTCCAAAAATCCGGCAGACCATATTGTCCCATCTCCATGGACAGCATTAGGAATATTATCTAATCCAAATGATCCTGTCCCGGCTGGCGAATAAGGGATAACGACATCACTATCCCATTGATACCATATTGAATCGGAATCATCACTGTCTAAAAAAAACTCAGGCTCGCTAACATACCATTCATTCTCTCCGTCAGGAAGAGAAGGATTTATTGAAAGGCTTGTTCCTTCGTTAACAAAGAAATTCTGCCAATTTCCTTCCATAGTTCTGTTAAAGCAGTCCTCAGTATTTACCTTCCAGTTCACAGAGCCAGGGTCAAATGCATGTGCGGGAATAATAACTGAGTAATTGTCTGCAATTTTTGTTGTGTTTAACTCACCTAAACTGTCAACCTCAAACACAACTTTAGTTATGCAAAATCCAGAGATAGTCGCAAGCAAACTCATGCTTTCAGATTCAATAAGGCAAATTTTGTCAGTCCTTTCATTGCTTATAGCTGTAGGCAAATTTGAAAAACCCTTTGTCTTGTCTTCAAACACGAAACTTCCCGTTCCATCGGGAACTCTCTGCCAGGTATTGCTATTATCTGTAGCATCATCTAAGAAGCCAGTAAAGTCAATTAGTGTTCCAAGATTATTATACAAACTCAGGTTTTCGTTGCTTGTTCTCAAACCAGTTAGAGAGTCAATAACAAGAAAATCAGTTATGAGTCCAGATAGATTAAATTGATGGCCGTCTCTGTCTATGATATACCATCCAGTCAAATCCTGTGGAGCCCCTTCACTATATAGCTCTATCCATTGGTGCCCCGCATTTGTGCCTGGCGGATTAGCCTCAAATTCATTGATCGCAACTCCAGCTAGAATAAATGGGGATGCTAAAACTATCATAGCTATCAAGGCTATCGTTGCTTTTTTCATTTTCAAAATCTTTTAATAATCAACAATGAACTCAGCAGGCACTGCAATGCTGTTTCCTGCGTCATCAAACACGCTTAATGTAAGGTGCCATTCTCCTTCTCTGAAAGTAAGCTTCTTCTCACACATCCCCTCTTTTAGCCTCGAACATAAAGTACTCTCCTTAAACTTTCCTTTACTGTCGAAATATGAGTATATAACTTCATCAAAGTTTTCTTCATTTATATTCAAGTGAAAGTAAACATACTTTGTTCCATTAGTATAAGTGAATAAATCTCCCGGATTCATAATAGCTGGCGGAGTTAGGTCAACCATTACATTAACCGGCTTTGAATTAACATTATTTCCAACAATATCTGTTAATGAAAACCAATAGTTTATCTCCTGTCCGTTGTAAGGATTTAAGTCTACATTCATTGTGCATGAATACTTGTCAGGGCTTTTATCGTCCTGCTGGCAATTTGACAGTGGAACATTAACACTACTGCTTCCGTTGTTTCCGTAGAATAATGTCAGTGTTGTCGGGTTTGATTCCTGGAATTCAACATAAAACTCTCCATCTGAAAAACCCTTCTTTGGAAGAGTTTTCTTTATTTTAGGCTTTTTGCTGTCAACCATGAAGCTTATATCGCTGCTGAATGCCTCGTTCCCATAATCATCTACCGCTCTAAATCTTATTGTATTCTGTCCTTCGTCAAAACTCACTCCTTTAGCGTATGGAGACTCGCAATTGGCACATATCTTGCTCCATCTTCCTCTCCCATTTATAACATCAAGATAAAACACATCTGCAGACTCGTCAAGAGTAAAGCCAACATCCACTTTTCTAGAGTCTGACAACAGCCCTTGAGTCGGATTCGTAACAGTTAATACTGGAGGCAGGCTGTCAATCCCTCCACCGCCACCGCCGCCCAATCCACATTCCTGGGGAATGGAATAACAGTCTTCATAAAATTGGTGAATGTAACAGTTATTAGCTTCATCATAAGATTTCATGCAAAGCTGACATCCAGAGTTTATGTTACATGTCCTCGGAGGCTTGTAGTCATTGCAATAGTATGCCTTTTCTCCCTTGTCTAGACATGCCCAGAAATACGCGCTTGTGAGGCTTGTTATAGCTAAAACTAAAAGTATAAACGCTACACTTAATAAGATAAAATTTTTGTTACCCATTTTTTTGTCTCTTTTGAGTTCAGTATTCATTTTTTATTTTGATCCTTTTTAACTATTTGTGTTTTGTTTAATATATTTTTAATCTATTGTTTTAATTTATCCGTTTTGTTTTTTTCCGTCGCTGTTCATTATTGTGCCTTTCCCCATCTAGGGAGATGTCCTCTTGTAGAGGAGGAGTCCTCTTAAAGGAGGATTCATAAAAGGAAACTTGGTTCCTTTTATTGTGACTATAATGAGGGATATAACCCCTCCCTCGAGGGCTATATATTAAAAAAATAAAAAATAAAAAATAAAATTGGTTTTAGATAGCTTCTCCCCAGAAGTAAATCTGTCCTGAGTCGAAGTCTCCGTTACATGGCTCTGGCAAGTCTAGTCTGAATGTCAAAGCGAATTCAGCACCAGGTGACAAGATGTTTGGTTGATAG
>Ga0209542_10018678_pt1 | contig 11195 bp, 10 predicted proteins | sample RifCSPhighO2_01_FD_184028 | JGI IMG/M metagenome (GOLD analysis project Ga0209542, IMG submission 184028) | Soil microbial communities from Rifle, Colorado - Rifle CSP2_plank highO2_0.1 (SPAdes) (version 2) | ecosystem: Environmental > Terrestrial > Deep subsurface > Rock core/Sediment ...
TTCGGATTATTTGGAGTACATTCGCATTATTCGCGATTACTCCTTTTCAACGAGCAACGAATTTTAGGGTATCATTTTTAGCATAAATTCGCAATGTTTTTTCCCTTTCTTTTGGTCTTCTTTTTTGTTATAATGGAAACAATCTCCAATGGCAAAATCTAAAGAAAAATCTAAAGAGAAAAAGACCTCAAAGATAGACAAAAAAGAACCCTCTTATACCGCTAAAGACATTTATGTTTTAGAGGGTTTAGAGCCGGTGCGAAAGCGCCCGGGAATGTATATTGGCTCAACCAGCGCCGATGGCCTTCATCATTTAATTTGGGAAGTGGTGGACAATAGTATTGATGAAGCGATGGCTGGTTACGCGAAAAATATTCGCGTGGAACTTTTGCCTGGCAATCGCGTAGCGGTTACGGATGATGGCCGTGGCATTCCCGTGGAAATCCATAAACAGACTAAAAAATCCGCGTTGGAAACCGTAATGACCACTCTGCATGCCGGAGGAAAATTCGGCGGCGAATCCTACAAAGTTTCCGGAGGTTTGCACGGCGTCGGCGTTTCCGTTGTTTGCGCGCTTTCTATTTGGATGAAAGTTGAGGTTTCTAGAGACGGCGGCTTATATGAGCAAGAATATAAAATAGGCGTTCCACAGTATAAAGTTAAAAAAACCGGCAAAAGTGTCAGTACCGGCACTAAAGTTACTTTTGAGCCGGACGCGACAATTTTTGCTACTATAGAATTTAATACCCAACGAGTGATTGATCATTTGCGCCAGCAAGCTTTTTTAACTAAGGGCGTAAAAATTGAAATAGTGGATGCGAGAGGCCCCAATCTTGTTGAGGGATATCACGCTTTTTATTTTGATGGCGGGCTTTTGTCCTTTGTTAAATATTTGAATTCTACGGAAAAAGTCGTGCAAGATACGGCTTTTTATGTTCATAAGCAAGACGGCAAGGTGGAAGTAGAAGCGGCTTTTGCCTATAACAACGATATTGATACCGAGGAATTAAGTTTTGCTAATAATATTTACACTCCGGATGGCGGAATGCATTTGACCGGTTTTCGTTCCGCTCTCACTCGTTATTTGAACGATTTTGCCAGGCAATATGAATATATTAAAAAAGACGATGATAATTTTACTGGCGATGATGTTCGCGAAGGCTTAACCGCGGTTGTGGCGGTTAAAATTCCGGAACCGCAATTTGAAGGGCAAACCAAAGCCAGATTAGGAAGCCCAGAAGCTCGTACAGCAGTGGAAAGCGTAGTGGGCGAAGCTCTTAAAGATTTCTTAGAAAGAAATTCTGCCGACGCGCGCCGGATAGTAGAAAAATGTTTGTTATCAGTTAAGGCGCGGAAAGCCGCTAAAGCCGCGAAGGAAACTATTTTGCGAAAAGGGGCCTTGGAAGGAATGCTATTGCCGGGTAAATTAGCGGATTGCAGTTCGCGTAACCCGGAAGAATCAGAATTATTTATTGTTGAGGGTGATTCCGCAGGCGGCAGCGCCAAACAGGGAAGAGATCGGCGCACTCAAGCGATTTTGCCTTTACGGGGAAAAATTTTGAATGTGGAAAAATCGCGCGTGGATAAGATGATTGTTAATAAAGAGATTAAGTCTTTGGTAATGGCTCTGGGAACCGCCATTGCCGAGTCTTTTGATATCACGAGATTGCGTTATCATAAAATTATTTTAATGACTGATGCTGACGTTGACGGCGCTCACATCCGTACTTTACTCTTAACTCTTTTCTACCGTTATTTTCGGCCGGTGATGGACAGCGGGCATGTCTTTATTGCCACCCCGCCTCTTTTTCGTGTTCAAAAAGGAAAGGATATTCATTACGCCTATAAAGAAGAGGATAAAGAAAAGTTGGTGAAGCAGTTAGGCAGTGGCGAAGGCGAGAAGGGTTTAACTATTAGCCGCTACAAGGGTCTTGGTGAAATGAATCCGGAACAGCTTTGGGAAACTACCATGAATCCCGATACTCGGCTTTTGAAGAAAGTTAATATTCGTGACGCCCAAGAGACTGATAAACTTTTTGATATTTTAATGGGAGAGGAGGTGGAACCGAGAAAACAATTTATTCAGTCGCAAGCGCAATTCGTGAAGAACCTTGACGTTTAAAAGTAAATATATTAAAATAACACAATCATGATCAGTAAAGTTAAATTGTTTTTACAAGAATCGCAGCAAGAGTTTAAAAAGGTTAATTGGCCAACTACTAGAGAAACAGCGCGTTTGACCGCCATAGTGATTGGAATGTCTTTGGGAGTTTCGGTTTTTCTCGGTTTTTTAGACTTTATTTTTTCTACGGCCTTACAAAAGTTTTTAATTTAAAATGAGCGAAGTTGCACAAGACAAAAATCGTCATTGGTACGCGATTCACACTTATTCGGGCTACGAAGATGCGGTGGCGCGTTATTTAAAGCAGCGCGTAGATTCGTTAGCGATGAATGATAAAATTTTCAGCGTTATCGTTCCTAAAGAAACAAAGATTAAAATTAAGAATGGTAAGCGCCGGACGATTGAAGAGAAAATTTATCCCGGCTATGTATTGGTAGATATGGTGTTGACTGATGATTCTTGGTATGTGGTTCGGAATACTCCTCGCGTAACCGGTTTCGTAGGTTCGGACACTACTACGCCGATTCCTCTTTCTAAAGAAGAAATTGATGCTTTGATGGCCAGGATGGTTGGTGAGGATACTAAGAAATTTAAGGTTGAGCTTTCAGTGGGCGAATCCGTAAAAATTATTGACGGTCCATTTAAGGAATATCAAGCTAAGGTTATAGAAATTGATGAAGAAAAGGGAAGAGTTAAGGTTGCTGTGCCTATTTTTAATCGCGATACGATAGTAGAATTAGATTCTTTACAGGTGCAGAAGATATAAGAATTACGGACAATCAGTTTACTTTATTCGCATTATTTGTTAATATTCGCATTATTCGCGGTTACTCTATATGGCAAAACCAATAAAAACAACTCTCAAGCTTCAAATTCCAGCGGGTGCCGCGAACCCAGCTCCTCCGATTGGGCCTGCTTTGGGCCAGCACGGCGTGAATATTGCCGAGTTCTGCAAGCAGTTTAATGAAGCCACTAAAACCATGACCGGGGATATTGTCCCCGCGGAAATTACGATTTATGAAGATCGCAGTTTTACTTTTAAATTAAAAACTCCGCCCGCTTCGGCTTTATTAAAAAAGGCTGCTGGCATTGAAAAAGGAGCAGGCACTCCCAATACTCAAAAAGTTGGCAAAGTTACCAAGGAAGATTTGCGGAAAATCGCAGAGCGGAAGATGCCGGATTTAAATACCGACAACGTTGAAGCGGCAATGCGAATTATTGCCGGCACTGCCAAGAATATGGGTATAGAAGTAATAGAATAATTAGAAATTTAAAATAAAAACTGCCTTGCCAAGGCGGTTTTTATTTTTTATAATCAGTACACGTTCTTTTAAACTTTAAAAATTAGAGGTATATATGGATAAAATTGAACGTCCGACTTGGGATGAGATTTTTCCATTAATGACTGCGGTGTTTTCTTCTAAAGGATCTTGTGATCGTTTGAGAACAGCTTGTATTTTAGTGAAGAATAAAAAAATTGTCGGCGCTGGTTATAACGGCGCCGTGGCCGGTCTTGATAATTGTGATGAGGTGGGCCACTTAATTATTGATAATCATTGTGCCCGGACTATTCATGGCGAAGATAATGCAGTTAATAATGCTGTGGCTGACTTGGACGGCGCCACGGCTTATATCATCGCCACTCCTTGTTTGGACTGCGTTAAGAATCTTTTACAGAAGGGCATTAAGCGCATTGTCTATATTGGTTCTTATGCAAATTCTAAAGGTCTGAATTATATTGAAAGTATTTGTAAAGAAAAATCCGTAATGTTAGAGCATTTTAGCGATCCTAGAATTCTTTTGACCATTTTGCGGAAAGTGCTTAATCGTTTGCGCGGTCCGGGGGGCATTTTTAAAGATATTCCAGAAGAGGAATTATTTTTATTGTTAAGGGGAGGCGATAATGCCGCAAAGCAATGATATAATGAGAATTATTAGTATGAGACGGGGTAAATTTATTATTTTAGACGGAGTGGATGGTTCGGGCAAAGGAACACAGGCGGTTAAGCTGGAAGAATATCTTTTTAGAAAAGACAAATTTTTTCATCCGGCTTTAACGCGAGAGCCGTTTAATTCCGAACACTACGCCGAAATCCGTCGGATTTTAAAGGAAAGCAAAGATCCGCGGGCTAGAGCGGGGGAATTGGCGGAGTTGTTTGTTAAGGATCGAAAGGTGCACGCCGTTATCATTGCTTATCTTTTAGAGCACGGCTTTGATGTTATTTCCGACCGCTACAAATATTCCACTTTGGCTTATCAGCAAACGCAAGGCATTCCGTTGGAAAAATTGTTAGAGATGCACAAAGGAATTTTAGTGCCGGATTTAACTTTAATTATTGATATTCCGGTTGATGTTGCTTTAGCTAGAATCGCTAAGGACAAGGGCAGGGAATATAAGGAGGTTTTTGAGGAAAAACAATTTCAAGAGGAGCTACGCCAGAATTTTTTGGCTTTGCCTAAACAGTTGCCGGATGAAAAAATCGTCATTATCGACGGCAATCGTTCTCCAGACAAAGTTTTTGAATCAATCAAGCAAGAAGTAGATAAAATCTTATAGCTAAACCCGCGAAAATCGCGGGTTTTTTACTCTTTACATGATCGTAATCCTTTGTTATTTTTTAAGTAGTTTAAACTCCCACCCATAATGTCCTATGTTATGTGTGGGATGAACCTTGATAAATTATAAAGGCTGAAAGGGGGAATTGTTCAACATGCGTCCTATAGTGATTTGTTGCAGTCAAAGGTTTAAGGAAGAAATAAAGATTTTTGTTCGTTTTTTACAGAAACGTGGAGTATTAGTCAACGCGCCCAATTTTCGTAATCAGCGTCGAAAAATTATTATGTTGCCCGAATTTTACCGTATGAAATCTCCGGAACGAAGAGCGAAGGTTCCGGGTATGGTTTTAACCCATCTTCATAAAATTCAAGAGGTTGGCAATATGGGTGGGCTATGTTTGATTTATAATCCATTGCCTAATAAAGAAAAGAAACAAAAATCACCTAATGGTTATATTGGCAATAATACTCTTGGGGAAATTTTTGCCGCGCACACTAGGAGTATTTTAACTATTATGATGAGGCCGCATGAAGAAGAGTGTATTATGGCGCTTGTTCCGCGAGACCATAAAGAAAGAATTTTTGCTTTGCAATTTCCTAAAGCTGATCCTTTAGATCATGATTTTGTTTGGGAGCATTGGCTAAGGAGGTGGCTCAATGGGCAATAAAAATCGAAAACCGCCTTGTTTAGCTGTTGGGGCGATTATTAAGAATAAAAAAGGCGAGTATTTGGCTTTATATCGATTAAAGAGACCTTTGGGATTAGCCTTTCCTGCTGGCCACGTTGAGATCGGTGAGGCCCCGCTAGACGCTTTTAAGAGGGAAGTTTTTGAGGAAACAGGCCTGCGAGTTAAGCGATCGATTTTTGTATTATCCTTTACGATGTCTTTAAAGTTTTTTTGCGATCGTGGCGCAAAAAAGCATCGTTGGTATGTTTATAAAGTTTTAGAATACTCTGGCAAGGCTTATACCAAAGAGAAGAAGAAGCATTCCGGCGTCAAGTTTATGAGCCCCAAGCGGATTAGGGATTATATTGAAAAGGGCGACATTGATCCTTCGTGGGTGGAAATTTTCAATCGATTGAAAATTATGAAGGGGTGATCCATGACCATACCGGATTTTCGGAAATGGAAGTTGGCGATTGTAGAATCAATTTTTTTGGACATCGTCAGAGTTAAAATTTATTATGTTAAAGCGAGTCTGGAAGATGAGCAGGAGATTTATTGGGTTGGTTATCGGACTAGGTACGCGAATCCGGATAATTTGGATCGGGGCGTGGCTGTCAATTTTTTCGGTAAAGGCGAGGTTTTAAAAATTTGGGGCGGACAGGAACTGGATAAAATTGCCGTTTTAACCCCTGACGGCTGGAAAGTTTTTGACGCTAATCAATATGTTCTTAAGTTTAAGGTCAGGATGAAAGACTCGGTCTTGACGGCAATGCACATTCTTTTGCAGGGCAAAGAGGCTTGGCAAGGACAAGAAGAGTTCAGAATAGTTAAAGATCCCCACACATAAGTTTTATGTGTGGGATTTTGTTATAATATTAAATATAAATCTATGCAGGATTACATTCCTACAATTGGTTTGGAGATTCATGCGGAATTGAAAACGCGAACTAAAATGTTTTGCGACTGTTTGAATGATCCATTGGAAAAACATCCTAACGCGAATGTTTGCGCTGTTTGTTTGGCGCATCCGGGTTCTTTGCCGGTGATTAATAAATCCGCCGTGGAAGCGGTTTTGAAAGTCGGCATTGCTTTAAATGGAGATATCCCGCAGTTTTCCAAGTTTGACCGGAAAAATTATTTTTATCCGGATTTGCCTAAGGGCTATCAAATTTCTCAATACGATTTGCCTTTAGTTTTCGGAGGCATGTTGCGCGGGGTTCGTTTGCGCCGCGTGCATTTGGAAGAGGATACGGCGAGACTCGCTCACGAGTTGAGTTCCGATAGCACGTCTGTAGAGCGCCATGGGGGCCCTTCGACAAGCTCAGGGCGATCAGCTTCGCTGGTCGATTTCAACCGTGCCGGCGTGCCTTTAATGGAATTGGTTACTGAGCCGGATATAAAAAATGCCGATCAAGCCGTGGAATTCGCTAAAGAGCTTCAGTTGATTTTGCGTTATTTAGGTGTTTCGGATGCGGATATGGAAAAAGGCCAAATGCGCGTTGAGGCAAATGTGTCTGTAAGCAAAGACTCTACATTTGGCACAAAAGTAGAAGTTAAGAATATCAATTCCTTTAAAGCGGTTCATGACGCGATTGAATATGAGCTTAAGCGTCAAGAGGAAGTTTTGGAAGGAGGCGGGAAAATCCATCAGGAAACTCGTGGCTGGGACGAGAAAAAAGGAGTAACGGTATCGCAAAGAATGAAAGAAGAAGCGCATGATTACCGTTATTTTCCGGAGCCGGATTTGCCTCAAATGGATTTAAGCAAGTTTGACTGGCAGGCGTTGAAGTTGGAGATTCCTGAATTGCCGCCCGCTAAACGTTTACGCCTTTCTAAAGAGTACGATTTTACACCAGAGCAAGCGGAGATTTTGATAACTGATAGGGGTATGGCGGAGTTTTTTGAAGAAGCCGCTTCGGAATTAAAAGAAGAATTGCCGGACACTAGAGATTATTCGCTTCTTTATAATTATTTAGTTAGCGATTTGCGTGGTTTTTTAATAGAAAAAGGAATTGGCTTAAAAGAATCCAAAATTTCCCCGGAGAACTTCGCCGATTTAATTATTTTAGTTTTTTCCGGAAAAATTAATAGCCGAGTAGCGAAAGACTTATTAGTGAAAATGGAAGAAACCGGCCTTGATCCGCGGGAAATTGTTAAGAGCGAAGGCTTAGAGCAGGTTTCCGGAGAAGGGGAGTTATCTAAAATTGCCGAAGAGGTGATGAAAGAAAATCCATCCGCAGTTGAAGATTATAAAAAAGGCAAAGCGCAGGCCTTGCAATTCTTAGTCGGTAAAACTATGGGCCGTCTTAAAGGACGGGGGAATCCCACAGTTCTGCAGGGTATATTTAAAAAATTGCTTTCTTAAAAATCCTTATCTTTAATCTCTTTGAGCAATTTTTTTACTAAGTCTTTCATTGGCAGAATTTGCGATTCTTTAGTTTTGTAATAACGCGCGCTGACGGTTTTAGCCGCTATTTCTTTTTCGCCAACTACTAAAATATAAGGAACATGGCGAAGTTCGGCTTCGCGGATTTTTTTGCCGATTGTGTCATTGCCAATGTTTAATTTAGTTCTAATTCCTTTAGCAGAAAGTTTTTTTGCTACCTGTTTAGCATATTTAGAATGGGCTTCGGCAATACTCATTATTTCTGCTTGAACAGGAGAGAGCCAAAGCGGCAGGCGGCCGTCAGTATGTTCTAAAAGCATTCCGATAAATCTTTCAAAGGATCCGAAAATCGCGCGGTGAATCACCCAGGGGAGTTTTTTGGATCCGTCTTCAGTAACATAATAAGTTTCAAATTGTTTTGGGAGCATCACTAAATCTAATTGAGCAGTACCCATTTGCCAGTCGCGGCCTTGGGAATCTTTTAAGTGAATTTCAATTTTTGGTCCGTAAAAAGCTCCTTCGCCTGGCGCGGTAGTGTATTCCTTTCTGGATTTTTGGAGGGCATCGGCAAGAGCTTTTTCCGCTTTATTCCAGTCGTCAATCGATCCGAGCGCTTTTTCTGGTCGAGTAGCCAGAACATAATTAATTTTTAGTCCGAACAAGGCATAGAACTTTTCTATCATTTCAATGATTGCCACCACTTCTTTTTTGACTTGTTTGGGTAGAGCGTAGATATGGGCATCGTCCATGGAAATTTGCCGGACTCGGAAAAGGCCGCCTAAGGTTCCGGAAAGTTCGTTGCGATGCAGGCGGCCGATTTCTGCCAGCCGGATAGGCAGGTCTTTATAGCTTCTAACTTTGGCGTTGTAAACAAAAGTAGATTCCGGGCAATTCATTGGTTTGACCACCAGCACTTCTTTTTCATCGCGCGGATTGGCAAAGTAAAACATATTGTCTCGGTAATACTCCCAATGCCCGGATTTTTCAAACACTTCTTTTTTTACCATAATGGGCGTGGAAATTTCTTCATAGCCCATTTCATCCAGTTCTTCGCGAAGATATTTTTCTAATTCTTTAAAAATAATGAAACCGTTGTTATGCCAAAATGGCGCCCCCGGAGCGATTTCTTGAAAAGAAAATAAATCTAGCGCTTGGCCGATTTCTCGGTGGTCTCGCATCTTTTTTCCAGCGCTTTCTTCCATGAATTAAAGTATAGCAAAATAAATTCAAAATCCTAAAATCTAAATTCCAAATAATATCTGATAACCAAAACCCAAAATGGTTTAGATTTTAGGATTTAGTGCTTAGGATTTATAAGGAAATTGCTTCTTCGCAAATAAGCTTAGCGTCTCCGTCACGCAAGGAAATTTTTCCTCTGATACACACCGGCCCATTTTCTATCCAAACAGGGATGCTCCTCGCCAGTATTTCGGGGAAAACCACTATTTCCATCGCATCATTAAAATCTTCTACTTTTGCAAACAACATTGGTTTGCCGGTTTTGGTAATTATTTTTTGCAGTTTAGAGATTATCCCGGCAATTATTTGATAGCCGTTGGTTTCCGCTCGCACTTCTTTAATGGGCCTTGCCCTCAAGGATTCTATTTTTTGGCGATAACCATTGAGGGGGTGATCCGAGATATATAATCCGAGTAGTTCTTTTTCCCAAGTTAATTTTTCTTGGGGTGTCGCTGGCGCCACCTTTTTCAGTCTTAAGGATTGAGAATTTAATCCAGCGCCGCCGAATAGTCCGATTTGACTGCTGACAGATTCTTTTTTAATCGCGCCGTGCCACTTGAGAATTTCTTCTATACTGGAAACTATTTGATTGCGTTCTATTCCCAGAGAATCCAGCGCGCCGGACTTTGCTAGACTTTCCATAGATTTTTTGTTGAGGTCTTTATGCTGAACTCGGTTTAATAATTCGGTAAGATTGGCAAATGGCCCGCTTCGTTCTCGCGCCTCAATGATCGCGTCCACTACCGCGGCGCCGACATTTTTAATAGCTGTAAGTCCAAAGCGGATATTATTTTCTTCGCAGGTAAATGCGCCGGAGCTTTTATTGACGTCCGGCGGCAATACCGAGATGCCCATTTTTTTGCATTCGCTGATTAAAAAAGCAATTCGTTCTACGTCTCCGGAATCTGCGTTCAGTAGGCTAGCCATGAATTCCGATGGATAGTTGGCTCTTAAATAGGCGGTTTGATAACCAATTATTGCGTAGCAAGCGGCATGGCTGCGATTAAAGCCATAGCGGGCAAAAGGAGGAAAGAGGTCCCAGATGGCTTTGGCAGATTTGGAGTCAATTCCGTTTTTGATCATTCCGTTGATTAATCTTTCGCTTTGTTGGTCCAGCAGTTCTTTGATTTTTTTGCCGATAGCTTTTCGCAGGGTGTCGGCCTCCGCCAAAGTAAATCCCGCTAAGTCTCTGGCAATACGCATCATTTGTTCTTGGTAAATGCCGACGCCGTAAGTCGGTTTTAAAATCGGCTCTAACTTCGGATGAACATAAGTAATTTTTTCTTTGCCATGTTTTCTTTTGATATAGCTTGGGATAAGTTCCATTGGTCCGGGACGATACAGCGCCACCATGGCGATAATGTCCTCAATTTCGGTGGGTTTTAATTCTTTGAGATATCGCCTCATGCCCGAAGATTCTAATTGAAATACTCCAGTAGTTTCGGCGGCTTGAAGCATGGCAAAAGTTTTTTTGTCATCAAGTGGTAAGTTGGAAATATCTATTTTTTTGCCGGCGCGTTCTTGGATTAGCCGGAGAGTATCTTCAATGATTGTTAAATTTTTTAATCCCAAAAGATCAATTTTTAAGAGTCCAATATCTTCCACGCTATGCATTTCAAACTGAGTAACAATAACATCTTTGGATTTTTGAAGCGGCAGATATTCCGTCAGGTCTTTGGCCGCAATGACGGTGCCGCAAGCATGGACTGAAGCATGGCGGACTACGCCTTCAAAATGCTTGGCTATATCTATAATCTTTTTTGCCTCGGCATCGCTGTTATAAAGTTCCGTGAGTTCTGGGATTAATTTTAACGCTTCATCAATATCAGTATTAAAGGGAATGAGTTTCGCCACTCTATCGCATAATGAGAGGTCTATGCCTAAGGCGCGGCCGACATCACGAATAGAAAGCCGCGCCGCCATTGTTCCAAAGGTAATAATGTTAGCCACTCGGTTTTCTCCATATCTTTCTTTTAAATATCCAAAAACTTCATCGCGCCGGCGGTCAGTAATATCCACGTCAATATCAGGCATTTGAATGCGGTCGGGATTCAAAAATCTTTCAAAAAGCAATTCGTATTTTAATGGGTCAATATCAGTAATTCCGAGTATATATGCCAACAAGCTGCCAGCGGCAGATCCTCGTCCTGGGCCGACAACGATATTGCGGTCTTTTGCCCAGTTAATAAGGTCTTGAACTATGAGAAGATAATCTTCAAATCCG
>Ga0209542_10018681_pt1 | contig 11193 bp, 5 predicted proteins | sample RifCSPhighO2_01_FD_184028 | JGI IMG/M metagenome (GOLD analysis project Ga0209542, IMG submission 184028) | Soil microbial communities from Rifle, Colorado - Rifle CSP2_plank highO2_0.1 (SPAdes) (version 2) | ecosystem: Environmental > Terrestrial > Deep subsurface > Rock core/Sediment ...
AGCATCTCTTCCATACGGCAGCGTAATATGTGTATTTTTCTCGGTTCGCATCGGCAAGGCGCACATGGTTCCGAGCATCGTCTTCTCGCACAGCACGCGGGCACAGCCGGACCAGAAGTGCCAACAGAGCAGCCGGTCGTTGCTCCTGCGGAGACACCGCATCAGGCAGCCCGTGAACTTCTGGAACAACTTGCGCGGGAAATACAACGACAGAAGCTTCAGGGGAAAGAGAAGGTTTCTTTCTTTAAGAATCATGTATTGCAGCTTACGGAAGGGAAGATCAATGACGTGAGTATAATTCTTCATGATCAGGTTGCCGTTCCGGAGATCTTCACGGATGTATTTAAGATCGGAACACCGGAGTATCAGGAGGTGCTTGATGCAACACGGGATAAGTTGCAGTTCCTGAAATCTTCCATGAAGGAATTGACGCACACATCCGGACAGATGGCGATGGATTTTGCGGAGGGAGTAACGAATTTCGTTCTTCCGAAACGCATCACAGAAAGCATGACTCCTCTCCAAAAGAGGACATTTGGCGGAGCACTCACGGTGGGAACGGCGCTGCTTGCTGGGTGGGTGGCGTATGGGCTCGTGAAGGCAAGTAAAGGGGTCCGCGAGGCCGGACGCAAGGTTCGCAATACCTTCTTATGGTTTCTCGGTGGGGCTGCAGTTATTGGAGGCACATATATCGGATTTCAGGCATGGCAAAACTGGGGGGAAATCAAAAAACAAATGGCGGGGCTGCAATCTAAATTGGAACTGACCGCCAAAGCGACGGGCGAAGCAAAAGACAAGCTTATGAAGGAAGCAGAGGAAATGCGAAACAAAATCGAGGAAATAAGACAGAAGGCGGTCGCCGCAGTATCAGTGCCTGAAAAAAAAGATGAACCTGCTGTTTCTGCGGCAACACCAGCTATTGAAGATGTTTCGGCTGCCCCCGCGAGCCCGTTAGTGAAGTTGACGCCGGAAAATGTCGGGCAAATCGAAAAAGAGTTGGATGAAGGACTGGAAAGAAAGGCTCTCGAATGGACGGGGTCGGGACTGTTGCTCATGTTTGCCAATCGCGCAGAGGAATCTGGTATAGAGGAGGCAGCCGAGCAGAATGCTGTCCGCGTGCTTCTCAATAATCCGGATATCCAGACACTTAAGCTTCAAAAACTTTCGACCATACAATCACAGGCAGATACTTTGAATTTTCTTGGACCAGATGCCCCTTCTGCCAAACAGAAAGCTTTACTGTTCCTTGCAAAAATCAGCTGTGATCTGAGCGCAACTGCACAAGAAACAACAGACAAAAAACAGATCGAACAATGGACTTTGAAGGATCTGATTGACCAAGTTCATTACGCCCCGCGCGCATTCGCTCGTCTGCAAAATGCACTGAAAGGAAAAAACTGGAAGGATGTCGGGGATATTGCGACTGTCCTCACCTCCGTCTTCTCCGAGGAAGGGCTCAACGATCTTGAGAATGACATGACTGTTCGCAAAGAACTAGAAATGCTCGGGGTCAAAGGCCATGAACGACTGTTCTTCGCCCAATGTCTGGTACACGGCAACAGTAAGCTCATCAGCGAAATCGATGTGGAAGCCAACCAGCCGGAAGCGATGCAAGCTGTCCAAAAGGCGCTCATTGCTATTAGCGGAAAACTGCAATCGGCCGAAGTCGCCAATTACCTTGAGAAATATCTGCACAATCGTACGGATCTTCCCTTCGCAGCGAAATTACGAGAGCAACTTTTGCAAAATCTGACAGTCATGGATGCGGTGCAGCTGTACATGTATCTCAAGCTCGCGGAGAAAAACGGTGCGTTGCCGCAGGACACAGCTTCCTCACCCCCCATCGGCGCGCTGATGCTGCAGATGAAAGTGATTGATCTTCTTGGAAAGTCTGACCATGCGCTTGCGGATCATCTCAAGGTCGATTTGACGGATGATCTTCTCTCCAATCCTTCCTCTCTGCAACTTCCCGAGGGAACACGGGAGTTCCTGACCATGCTCATCACCAAAGGTGGTTCAGTTGCAGTCGACTTTGGACAGGACTACGTCCAGGATCTTTATGAACGTTCGCTTATCGTGCTCTATGAGATGCAACGTAAGCATCCGACTATGACAGCATCGGTTGGCGGTGTTTCAACCACTTTGCCCATTATGTGGGGCATGATTGAAGGTCTTCAATATTGGAAATTGGGGTCCTCTGGACGAATGACAAACAAGTTGGTGCTCACAGGTGTGACGCGGTATATGCCACATCACTGGATCAACCGCCTGCGAGGAGTCTGGAACGAACCGTTGCGGCTTGCCTGGGATCCGGGATCTGCTCTCACACTGGGAACAGACATCAAGAATATCGAACTGTCACTCTTGCAAAAAGGAGTGGATCCAAAATTAAATGTCGCTTACAACAGCCTGCACTATCGCGGGTATTCTCCTGAATCATTTCAGCAATTCTACAGAGAGCTTGCTGCTCTCAAAAAACAAGGCTCTGATCCTGCTGCAATAAAAGCACTTGCGCAGCAAGTACGAGGAGCAATAGAGCCTCATGCTCTTACATTACAGTACCGCCGCTTCAACTATTTCCAGCGCCAGTGGTATAACGCAGTTCCCTGGCAGCGAGCAGCATGGGTCGGGGGAGTGGCTGCACAGGGATACATGGTCTATCAGGACATCGTCGATATCGGGGAAAAATGGGAAGATGAAAAAAAAATGCAGAACCGAATCAATGATCTGAAAAAGGACATTTGTGGTGAGATCATCAGAGGGGGTAATTTCGAAGCGGTCGCCGGTCAACAGGATACGTACCGGCATAAAGTATCTGGGGTTGAGATTTCATTGAAGCAAGTGACACAGCAACTCAAGCAGGGATCCGAACCTCTCGATATGCGTACCTATGCGCAATATGGACGTGCCGCAATCAGCACCGCTTCGCTGGTAGGAACTTTGATTATGGGTGCCAAGGTATTTTCCGGTCCTGGAGGACTGGCAATCGCTGCAATCGAGATCACGGTCCGCACCGGTATCAATGCCTGGGAACAGGGTAAGATGCGTGAATTCATCAAGGATGCACCGCCGTGGGTCCTCACGCTGCTCGGCACTGAACAAACGACCGGCGCAAGTGAGGCGGATTGGCTCACTAATGCCTCCGGCTGGATGATGTCGGATATTTGGAAGGAGAGCTCTGACAAAGCGGGAATCCGCGAGAAGATGCTCTTCACGATCTTCAACCACGATCTGCGCACATACGCGCCGGAACTCTTCGCGGATATCACACAAGGATTGGATGAGCCGCCACTCCTCGACGGACTCTTCGAGAATGACTTTAAAACAGTCATCCTCCCTGCCTTCTGCATTCGTTTATTCGAACTTGCCGGGAGCGATAGCGTTTCCTGGAAAAATTTCTCTCAAGGTAAAGTCGACAGTGGTCTCATGATCATTCCGCCTGATGTCACGCTCGTTCAGATTCGAACGGCGATGCGCGATGCATCCGTGCTCTATGCCCAGCATCTGCGCGAGGCTCGCTATCTTGAACTCATCCGCGCTCGCGAGGAAGCAGCTGCATCGGAAGATGGAATCGACCCTGTATTGGAAGGAGTGATTGCTGCAGCAGGTGAAGAAATTGCACTTGGCTCAAAACTCTCCGATCTCACTCCGCAGATCATCGCACAAAACGGCGGCAAGACACGCACAGAATTGCTCATCGAAACACTCACCAAACAATTGACGAATGCACCCGGTGACGCACGCGGCGATAAGTTGGCAAAGCGTTCGAATATATTCACCGTCGCTCCCGGGACTATCGCTGGTCTAAATAATGCATTCGATGCGGGCAATAGCCGAACAATCATCGATCTTATTCCCGACCCGGTCCTGCGCGAACAATTGAGTAGAATCATTCCAGAAACCACTGAAGAAAAAGAAGGGGCAGCGAACACTTCCTGGAAAGAATGGTATAAAGGAGAATCATGGAAAGAGTGGGTGCAGCCCGCTACCGCCTATGATCGAGGCACCGGAGCAGACATGGCAACTATGGCGGCAAATTTCCTCCAGAATGAATTGCATGCGCCATCTCTCGCGGGAAATACATCCTTGGAAGCGGCGGCACGGGCAATCACCCTGGGAGGAGTGGAACTTATGGCAAAAAACAGAATGAAAGGACCTCTGCAGCATGACGAAAAACTTGCGGGCACAATCTATGGACAGTCTCTGCATCGGCCAATCGTGTTCTCTCGCCTGCAAGGCAAAACCGATGAGCACGTGCAACGGCAAGTAGACCTTTGTCGGCAGCTGAGTATTCCCAACACCTCGCAAAAGGAGTTCGATTTCGAGCATGTTGCTGCGGTGTTTTTTGAAGGCATGACAATGAAGGAAAGCGGTCACAATGTGGTACTTGCAACGTTCGTGTATGTAGATCCAGAGGATACTTCCCAGCAGCCGAATTTCCTGACCGTGCAGCAAGCGGCGGCAACATCGGCTACACGTTTGGGCACAACAATGACAGGGGGGTTAGCACTCGCATCCAATCCAACCGAATTCTTTGCTCAGGCAGAAACTCAGACTATGCTCGGACAAACAATCACAGGCATGCGTGCGCAGCAAAAAGATCTGGAACAAGCATCGAAGCGTACAGAAGAAGTCAACATCGAAGTAAAAACCGAATGGGAACGGACTAAGCCAGATCGCGATGCCGCGGAAAAGTCGCAAAATACGCTGCGTGATGCGGCGCTCACTTGCACATCGGTGCCAGGCACAATCGTCTATGTACCGGGAGCATATGAGCGTGACGAGTCGAAGAGAATCTTCCGTCTTCAGGAAGGAAATTTTGCCGGAACGATTGATGGAACATTTGTTTCATTTGCTAGTCCTTCATCCTCAGGCACACCGTCGATGTCTGCCGTACCGGCAGCAGGCAGTGCGCTCCTTCGCCCCGCAGAGAAAGATCGTTTCCGGTACACCATGAACAAAGACGGTCAATCGCGGGAAAATATTGTGGCGGATCTTGCTGCCGCGGCGAATGGTCCCGCTTCCACTCGTACGTTGCTGACAACGCCGCTCAATCTCAGCGGCCATCCGCAGGCACAGGATTCGCGCTTCATCGAACAGGTGCAAAGGCATGAACTCGAGAGGCTGCTCAATCTGGCAACCTACACGAAATCGCTGATGTGGGGCGCAGAAGAATATAAGAAGAATCTTTCTACGGAACTTTGGCCGTTCTACCGCGATGCCCAGAACAAACAGATATTCCTGAACACTCTCATGAACAATCTCCTCACGGAGAAGGAAATTTCGAGCGGCGCCTACAAGCGCATACTTCGCAACATGCGGCAGCAATACTAGGGAAGAAAAGGGTCTGAGGAAGAGATGAGAGGCGGTAGAATCGATGGAGGTGCCCCTCAGCTACTCTCAACTCTCGTCGTACCGCTCCTGCCCCCGAAAGTACGAGTACGAATTCATCAAAAAGCTCCCGAAAGCTCTTTCACCGGAGCAGTGCTTCGGGATCAGCATGCACTCAGTGCTTTCGAAGTGGGGAAAGGAAGAAATGCGAAAATGCGATAAATGCGAAAATACGAAAATGCAGAAACAGCTTTTTGAGGAAATATATTCTCCTGTTCACGAAACTGAACTCACATTCGATGCGCTCCTCGCATTGTGGCAGCAATCCTTCGTCACTGCCGGATACGATACGCTGGTCGCTGCGGATTTTGATCGCAAGCGCGGTGAGAAACTTCTCGGAGAATTCTACGAATGGTGGAAGAAAGAAGAACGGAAGGTGATCGGGATTGAGAAGGGATTTAAAATAAGTATCGATAGTGCTTCGATACGCCCGACTGTGTCATCCCGAGTAGCCCTGAGAGCAGCGAAGGGCGTATCGAGGGATGCTTCGACAGGCTCAGCACAAGCTTGGGCTACTCCCGCCTTCGCTGAAGCTTCGGTGGGCAGGCAGCATGACACCCTTATCACCGGTCGCTTTGATCGTGTCGAAGAACTTCCAGATGGCACGCTCCGTATTATCGACTTCAAAACGTCTCGTATTCGTAATCAGTCCGAAGTCGATCAGGATCTCCAGCTCTCGGTCTATGCGCTTGCGGGGCGCGAGGAGCTTAAAAAAGAAGTCTCGCAGCTCACGATGCTCTTCCTTGTTGATGAATCCCTCACGGAGGTGGTGACACGGCGCGGGGAAGGGGAGCTCAACACTGCGGCAAAAACGATCGAGCTTCTCTCTGAGCGGGTCCTCTCCGGCGATTACACGCCGACGCCGAGTAAGGAGAAGTGCAGAGGGTGTCCGTATCGCAGAATATGTGACGCATCAGCGTCACCCTGAGCCTGTCGAATGGGCGACGTTTCAGCGGTATGACATCTTAGAGCAGGTTTTCGATGTCTCGCTTGGTGTGTAGAACGCGGATAATGCTGATGGCTTCCTTTCGCTTGATGTAAAAAATCAGGATGGTATCGAAGCCATGAACATGCCAGACGTGCAGACCATCTATCTCTGATGGATGAGCCCTTCCGAGGTTTGGCATGGTGGCGAGAAGATCGAAAGTTTGCGCTGCGGATTCAATGAATCGTTGAGCGATGCGTGCATCATCCAAGGAGAGGTAATCTGCAAGCTCGATGAGATCGATGAGTGCCTGAGGATGTTTTTCCACCATGCGGCTCATTTTTGCTTGCGATGTTTTATGCGCATCTCTACTTCCTCATGGATGCGTTCCCAGTCTTGCCCGGTCATGGGTGTCGGAGGACCGCTCTCCAGTCCTTCCAAAAGCAATGCATCCAACTTCTCCTGCAGAGCTTTTCCTTTTTGGTTCTCCCGCAAGAGAGCGCGAACGTACTCGCTCACGGTGCTGTAGCCGTGCTGCTTTACCTGTTCCTTTAAGAACTTCAGTAACGCCTCGGGGAGAGAAATGTTGATGGAAGCCATAGTATCCACAGTATAGCGCGTATGGCAAAAATTGTCAAATAATGGCAAGAAAATGTGGTGGATATTTGTCCACCATATGCTACACTCCGGCGCATGGAGTATGTTTTTGGTGTCCTCATTATCGGCGCGCTTGGTTTTCTTATTTGGAAGCAGTTTGGTGTGAAGAATGGAGGAGAAAATCGGGAAATCGGAAGGTTGCAATCCGAACTCACCGAAGTGCGAAAAGAAAAGGATGAACTCGCTGGGAACGGTAAACAGCTCTTTTCCCGATTCAAAGATCTGGAGGCCGAACACAAGGCGATCCGACACGAGCGGGATGATATTAAGGAGCGTCTCGGAAAATATGAGGAGGCCGAGGAGCGTCGCCGTCGTGAGCACGACGAAAAGCTCCAGAGGCTCGATCGCGCGGAGAAAAGTTTCGAAGAGGAAAAAGCGAGGGTCCGCAGGGAAGACGAAGAGCGGCAGAAGAAAATGATAGAGGAGCGCGATCGCATGTGGAACGATCACGAACAGAATGTCATTACCCAGCTTCTTGATCTCTGTAAGAAACCGGAGTTTGCATTCCCCGCATTCGATAACGATCACCTGCCCGAGGAATTTGATGGCAGCGTAAAACCCGATTTCCTTATCGCCTTCCTCAATCAGTATGTAGTCTTTGATGCAAAGGCTTCCCGCTCGGAAAATTTTCAGAACTACATTACGACGAATGTGAAGAAAACGGCGGAGAAGTACAAAGGGAATCCCCACCTTTATCCTACGATCTTCTTCGTCGTACCGACCGATGCGATCAGCGAGCTCACCCGCCGGTCGTTCACAGAGAACGGGTTCACGTTCTACGTGATTTCACCGGAATCTCTTGAGCCAATCCTCGCCTCCCTCAAAAAAATTACGACCTATGAATTTGCGGAGAAACTGGATCCCGAGGAACGTGAGAAGATCATCCGTCTTGTGGCATCGCTCGATTTCCACATCAGCGAGCGAAATGCGTTCGATGTTCTCATGGCGCAGCGCGGTTCTGCCGTGCTCTACGATGCGGGGAAGATCTACCCCGAGATTTCCGATGAAGTCCGCCGCGAGAAAGAAAAGATGCGTTTGCCCAACTTTAAGGGGTCTGATCTCAAGCGCCTCATTGGCAACATCGACGAACGAGATCGGGAAATCGAAGATCTCACTGCCCCGAAACCTGAGGTCCATAAACGCGATATCAGGCGGGTGCAGGAGACGCTGATTGATGCGTGATTACTTCCACGCCTTCTCCGAATACTCCTGCACACACCGGTGGGTATTAAAGTACCCGATGAGTCCGATCGCGCGCTTCATACGGCGAATCCACCGCGTATGCCCTTCGTACTCATACTCCGGAATAATCTGGTACTGGAGCTCTGTGTAGATATCTTCCGCATCAATTTTTCGATGCTCACTGGAATCATGCGCAGGCGCCAAGGGGCCGATGCGCCAGCCGGCTTCGGGATCCCGCTCATAGCCTTCGATCCACCAGCCATCGAGCGTGCTTACGTTTAAGACTCCGTTGAGGCATGCCTTCATGCCGGATGTTCCGGAAGCTTCGTGGAGCCGCATCGGCGTATTGAGCCATACGTCCGCACCCTGCACTAAAAGCTTCGCGAGATCGGGATTGTAATTCGGCAGGTAGACGATGCGTATAAAATCTTTCAGGTGCTGCGCGCGTTCGATCATCCGCTGAATGACTTCCTGCGCGAAGCGATCTGCGGGGTGCGCGTTCCCTGCATGGATGATCTGCACATGACCGTGGCAGACTTCCTTCAGTCTTTCCAGATTCTCGTAGAGAAGCTCGGGGCGCTTATAGCTCACGATGCGCCGCGCGGAGGCGATAGTGAGTGTCTCCGTATCAAACGGCGTGACCGTGTGTTTGTTGACTTCCGTTATGAGGCGAGTCTTGGCCGCCTTGTGCGCTTCCCAGAGTTCGTTATCCGGGAGATCCCTGCAGTGCTTTTCCAGAAGTTCCGGATTCTCCCGCCATCCCTTGATGTGGACATCGAAGAGTTTCGCCATTTCCGGCGATACCCACATCGGGTGGTGAATGCCGTTCGTAATACTGTCGATCGCTGCTCCCGGAAACATTCTGCGGGAAATTTCTCCATGGACTTTGGAAACGCCGCACGTGTAGCGGCTTAAGTGCATCGCAAGCTGTGTCATGCCGAGCCTGTCTTCCCCCGCGATCTTTTTAATATGCCACGGAATCATGTCGCCTGCGATTCTGTGAACGAGATCGTATTCAAAGTAATCGTGACCGGCTGCCACGGGCGTGTGCGTTGTGAAGACGCAGGATTTCCGGACATTCTCATCTTTGTACTCGCGCTCTTTGAGGAGTTCGAGCGTAAGGAACGCGGCATGCCCCTCGTTCATGTGGTAGGTGCCGACTTCGTTATACCCGAGCGCGCGGAGCATACGGACACCGCCGATACCAAGCACGAGTTCCTGTTTGAGCCGCATCGCGCCGTCGCCGCCGTAGAGGTGGTTCGTGATCTCGCGGTCTTCGGGACGGTTTTCCTCGAGATTCGTATCGAGGAAGAAAACGGGGACATCTTTGAGCGAATACATCCATCCCCCCACGGTTACTTCTCTTCCTTCGATCTTCACAGCCACCGTTTTCGGCAGGCGCTTCATGTGCTTGCGCGGATGCCATGCAATATCCTCATACTGCTGCGATCCGTCGAGTTTGATTTCCTGTTTCATGTAGCCGTGCTGCCAGCAGATCGTCACGCAGCAGGCAGCGATCTCAAGATCCGCCGCCGAGCGCATGAGATCCGCAGCGAGAACGCCGAGTCCTCCGGCGTAGGTGGGGATATCCTTTTCGAGAGCGATTTCCATCGTAAAGTAGGCGACGCGAAGTGATTTTTTGGTTTTTGGCATATTCATCACATTATAGCACAAAAAGGGATAAGAGATAAGAAGAATGGCTCGGGCACGCTATACTCTCCTTCAGTGAAACTGACTCAGGCAATTCTCCCGCTGGCAGGTCTCGGTACGCGTTTTCTTCCATGGACGAAGGTCGTGCCCAAAGAACTCCTGCCGATTGGCAACAAGCCGATTGTTGCCCTCCTTGTGGATGAGTGCATCGATGCGGGGATCACTGATATCTGCTTTGTGATCAGCCGCGGCAAGGAAGCGATTCCGGAATATTTTTATGAGGATAAAGCGCTGGAAGCGGAACTCAAACGGCGGGGGAAGACTCACTTACTCGAGGAACTGAATCGCTATGACGCGGTCAACTTCCATGTGGTGTATCAGGATGAGCAACTCGGCGACGGCCATGCCATTCTGCAGGCAGCAGAATGGGTAAAATCGGATCACGTTGCCGTGCTCTTCGGCGATGATTTGATCGTGGGAAAAGAATCGGGACTCTCACAGCTCAAAAATCATTTTAAAAAAGGAGCGCTGCTTGGTTTGCAGGATGTTCCGCGGGAGAAGGTTTCCTCGTACGGTATTGCGGATGTAGCTCCCTCGAAGGAGCGGTTCAAAGTGATCAAAGGACTCGTGGAAAAACCAAAACCTGCGGATGCACCAAGCACGTTCGCCATTGTGGGGCGGTACATTCTTCCGAAGGAGATTTTTTCCGTTTTGCCCTCGGTCGGCTCGAGTCATGGTGGGGAGATTCGTATTATTGATGCCCTCATTTCTATGATCGGTGCTCAGCCAATTTCCGGATACGTGTTCGAAGGGCAGAGATTTGATACGGGGACGCCGGAGGGATATCGGGAAGCCGTTATTGCTCTTGGATGATGATCCCTTGATTTTCCTTGCACCACCCACTTGTGGTAGAATACTCTGATGTTCATGCCCTCCTACGATGATCATGCCGTGCCGATCTTAGAAGAAGCGGAGAAGCTGAAGCTCAATTGCCAACACAAAGAATCGATCGAACTGCTGGAGGGGCTGCTTTTGGGTGATCCCGCCAATGTCGCTGCGCTGGAGGAACTTGCGGATAACGAGCTCTCACTCGAGCGGTACGATCGCGCGCTCAAGGCGGCGAAGCAGGCGGTGGCGCTCGACCCGGAGAGTTACATGGGGCACTACGTGCTTGGGTTTGTTGCTTCCATGCAGGAAGACTGGGAGGTGGCGGAGAGCTCACTCAAACGGGCGAATGAGCTCAAAGCAAGCAATGCGGAGATTCTACGGTGCCTCGGCTGGGTGCTCTTCCGTCGCGGACAGAAGGTACAGGGTATTGTGACTCTCGAGCGCGCGCTTAACTTGGATCCCGAGAACACCCTCTCCCTCTGCGATCTTGGCGTGTGCTA
>Ga0209542_10018682_pt1 | contig 11193 bp, 8 predicted proteins | sample RifCSPhighO2_01_FD_184028 | JGI IMG/M metagenome (GOLD analysis project Ga0209542, IMG submission 184028) | Soil microbial communities from Rifle, Colorado - Rifle CSP2_plank highO2_0.1 (SPAdes) (version 2) | ecosystem: Environmental > Terrestrial > Deep subsurface > Rock core/Sediment ...
AATAGGGATTTGGGATTTATCCAAATAAATTTGCAGACCATCAGGTAGAGTCCCAAAAAAACCCTCTGTCCCGACAACAACAGAGTCGTTTTTCTTCTGATCTTCCAGATACTCCGCTATTTTTTTTAACCCATACCCTGCTGTCCATTCCTCAAAATACCCCTTTCTTTCTTCTTTAGGCAGGTCATCCGGCGGAGGGTTTTTAATTAGTTGATAATCAAACCTTAAACTGAAGGGCAGAACTACAATCAGCGCCACCAGTATTTTCAAAGAATTTTTTATTTTAACTTGTCCTAAAATTTTAGTTAGCCCAAAACCTGCAAATACTAAAAATGGCGCTATAGACGGCAGAAGATAACGGGCGGTATAAGTTTTAAGAAATGCCATTGAAAACAATAGCGGTACTACAGCCCAAAGTAAAACTACCAACCCTAATCTATTAAGTTTTGTTATCGCATAAAAGATTCCTACTCCAACCAAAACTAAGATTGGCCAGGTAAAAAGCTTGGGAAACCAATCTGACATATCATGAAAGTGTGGAATAAAAGGATCTAGGGGTCTGCCCGAAAGCTCTATCGGAGAAAAAACATAATCTGCATTTCTGGAAGATAACAGGTGAAAGTTAGGGCCAAGCCGCAAAAGGTTGTACATAACTAAAGCTATGAGGATAGAAACACCCCAAAATAAGAAAAGTTTTAAAAGATTATGCTTATCCTCTTTTACTCTCTTAAAAGTTAAAATAGAGATAGGTAAAAGTAAAAGGTTTAAAACAGCCGGAGTTTTGGCAAGCCACGCTCCTCCAAGTATAAAACCCAATATCAAGCCTAAATCCAATCTAACTTTTTGAACAAGCCATAGAGCAAAGTAGATTATCCAGATCGTGAATGCTGAAACCATAGAATCAACCAAAGCCATCCTGTCAAAAAAAACAGTGTAAGGAGCTATTGCATAAAATAAACTTGCCCAAAGAGCTACTTTTAAGTTAAATACTTTTTTTGACAAGAAAAATACCCCCATTAAAGTAAAAAAGCCGGAAATTATAGATAAGAATCTACCAGCAAATAAAGGGTCTTGGAAAATTTTAAAAAGGGGAATCATAGCCCACATAAAAAGAGGTGTTTTACCATCTGATAAAGGTAAAAATCTCAAGGTAGACTCGGCCCTCATCACCTGTGCCCAACGGATATAAATAGCTTCATCGGCAAAAATAGGCTGCAGCGTCAAATTCGGCAACCTTAAAAGAAAATAGAAGGCAATTAAAACAAGTAGCAGCGCTATTTCAACTTTGTGTTTTGCAACAAACTTCACTAAACCATTATATACAATTCAAAGGGCTTGTAAAAATCTAATATTTTCCTGATAGATCATTTATCCTGATCCGTAACATATCATAAATGGCAGCAGCAGCATCTTTAATAACCTGTACCCTCTCCGTGTCAACATAATTCCACTCTACATTCACCTCTGCAATTTTAAATCCATACTTCTTAGCCAAATATAAGAGTTCTACATCAAATCCGGCATTAACTGCTCCACCTTTAAAGTGCACCACTCCCCACTCACCCTTGACTTTAGGCAAGATTTTGTTAATTGAAGCTTTATTAAAAGCCTTAAAACCACATTGCGTATCCTTAAAAGGCAGGCCTAAGATAATACCCCGCAATACTGAAAAACCCCAGGCTGCTAACTTTCTAACTATTGGGGCACCTTTTCTGCCAGATCTTGAACCAATCGCAATATCAAAACCTTCTTCAAAGCGCGGGATAAATTTATCCAATTGATTAATAGGAGTTGCCTGATCCATATCTGTAAATAAAACTATCTCCCCTGAGGCAGCCTCCATTCCTGTTAAAACTGCCATTGCCTTACCTCCATGTTTATTTTGAATCAATTTAAAGTTTTTTTTACGAAGTAACGTCTCTTTTTTAGAGATATACTCTTTTACAAGTTCAACTGAAGTGTCTGAGGACCCATCGTCCACTACAATCACCTCATAATCAATTTTTAGATTCTTTAAATGATTATCTATTCCTTCTAACACTCCTTTTTTTATATTGGCTAACTCATTGTATGAAGGGATTATTACTGAAATTTTTTTCATGGTTTACCACTTGGATTAGGGATTAATTTGTAAATTCTAACACCTGAATATTCTTTCATCCATTCGATTTTAGACATACCAAAAGCTGCTATTTCATACTTCGGGCTGTGGGTTGGATCACAGCTTTCATCTTCACAAACAACAAATAATTGATCAGTTTTATCAGATGGGACTATTTTTGGTTTGTGCCCCAATTGCTCTAAATAAAATTGATAAGCAGCATCGTAATTATTCTTAGAAAGCAGGGCAAAATTAAAATCTCTTGCTCCGGTTTCATTAATAATATATTTTGCAATTTCCTGAGTTCTTTTAAGTTGATTGTTGGGAGGATTATGAAGTGGATTTTTTTGCAGATTAACTGTAGTTAAAAACATAAGCAAGACACCTAAGGCTGCTGTTAACAAGTACCTTCCCACTTTCGATGTGGGAATACGGATTAAACTAATTGTAGACCCTAAAAGTAAAAAGGGCACAGGATTTAAAAATCCCAAGTAATGATCGTAAATTGCTGATTGATATAATGACAAACCTAATAAACCAACACCCAGCCAGATACTTAGACAGAAAATGGGCCAACTCTTCCTTAGCAAAGATAGAAGAATAAGAACTGATAGAATTAAAGTTAAATACAAATTCTCCCCGCTCATATGTCTTCCTATTAAATTATTAATAAAAATTGAGGGAATTTTTAAAACATTCGTAAGGAAATCTACCTTGATATTACTACCTTCAATAAAAAGTTGAGTAATAGCCCGATAATTTAAAAAATTATGCCTTAGATCAAACAAAATCAGTGGAAACATCACTAAAATAAATACTAAAATTCCCATTATCGTCCCTGAGATTAAATGTTTAGTAGGTCTTTTTAAAATTATTTCAGACAACCACAGACAAGCAAAAATTGGTAACAAAATTAAAGCTAAGTAATGCATCTGCAAAGCAGCAGCCGCTGATGCACCAGTCAATACCAACCATAAAAAATTGGCTGTTTTGTGTGCTTTGTAAAAACCAAACATTCCCAACAGTGCGAAAAAAGGTGTAGGATTAGGATTCCAAGAAGAACGGGAATAAATTATGGTTACGGTAGAAATAGCATAAAGATAAGAGGCAATTAACCCACCCACTCTGCCAAACCAAATTTTTCCCAGATAATAAATAAACCCAACAGTTAAAACTCCAATTGTCGCATTCATGGCTGCTGCTGAAACAGGATTGAAATTAAATATCAACATAGGTATAAACATCATGTAATAGTAAAGAGGTCCTAAGTAAATATTTCCTACAGAGGTGGGAGGACCAATCAAAGGGAAATCTCCTGAAAGAATTTTTTTCATTATCAGTGCATCTCTACCCTCATCACCCAAAAATGTCATGTATCCTGATAATTTGTAAAATCGCAAAATTGAAGCAAATAGCAATATGGCAACTAATAATATAAATAGAATCTTTTGATCTTTAAGTTTCCACCATAGTCTTATCAGATCAATATAAGATTTAATAATTACCCTGACACTTGCACCGGTTGGCCTGCCTGAAAGACGGGGATAATGATTTACTCCCACCTCTGTAACTTTAAAACCAAACTTTTTAGCCTTAATTGCCAGCTCAGCATTAATCATAGCCCCTCTTTGGGATTCCAAATGTGGGATAGCTTCCAAAACTTTTCTTTTTATCATCTTAAAACCACAATCCGCATCCTTTAAAGTAAGCGCAAAAAATGCAAGCAGTGATAATCTCCAACCTTTTCCAAAAACTAATCTTAGGAATGGATCTTGTCTTTTTATACGGTAACCGATTACCAAATCACAAGAGTTAATTTTATCCAAGAATTTTGTCACCTCCGAAAAATCAAACTGTCCATCCCCGTCCGTATAAACAATGGTGTCGTATTTGGCATTATAAAAGCCTGATTTTAAAGCCTCACCGTAACCTAAATTTTGAGGATGATTTATAACTTTAATTTTTGGATTGTTTTTGGCTAAATTTTCAGAAACTTGCGCAGTTTTATCTGTTGATCCATCATTAACTATTATGATTTCATATTCCAGATTAAGCCTTTGTAAAACCTCTACTGCTTTTTTGACAGTTAATCCTATGTTACCTTCTTCGTTAAACGAGGGGAAAAATATAGATAAAGCCTTCTCTTGCATTATTAAAGTGTAGCATAGCAGATTCCCTTCATGCTAGAATGATGAGAATATGGGTAAAACCATCAAAGATCTAACGATACTTGCCATACTCACACTTTTAGTCACTCTTTTAATCTGGCTGCCTCATCTTTTGGCTGTTCGCAATTTTTGGGGATTAAATTTTGAGTCAGGTTTTAATACTATCTATCGGAATTTTGATGGGTTAGAGTATGTGATAATTGCTAAAAGTTTTTATAACCCGAATCTAATTGCAACTCTGCCTCAACAACTTCCTGCTAACTATTTTGCTTCCCACTTTCCCGGATATGCCCTGCTCATTTTAATGTTTGCCCCTGTTTTAGGTTTTCTAAAATCCATGCTGTTTGTATCTATTACATCAACTATTTTAGCTACTGGGGCTTTTTACTTTTTGGTCAAGAATCTTAAACTCACTTCCAATCCCCTTTTTTTAAGTTTTATATTTTTGATTTTACCTGCTAGATGGTTAATCGTTCACAGTATCGGCTCATCTGAACCTTTATTTATCTTTTTAATAATCGCTACTTTGTATTTTTTTATAAAATTTGAGCAAACTGGGCATTTGCCTGACATATTCTTGGCAGCAGTTTGCGGGCTGCTTGCTCAAATCACCCGGCCTCCCGGAATTTTACTTTTTATTTCTCTCATCTTTTATACCCACTGGCGTTTTTATATCCAAAGCAAAATTGTAGGTTTACAAAAAGCCTGGCGCAGTCACTTAAAGTTTTTCCCCATGATTTTAATTCCCTTAGGTCTTTTGGGGGTATTTATTTTATATGGTCAAGTTTATAACGATTTTTTTGCTTACTTTCATAGTGGGGATAATATCCACCTGAATTTTCCTCCTTTCCAGGTTTTTAATAAAGCACAATTTTGGGTGGGGGATATTTGGCTTGAGGATATAGTTTTACTTTTTATACTCGGCTTTTTGGGTGGCGTGATGTTATGGAAAAGGAAATTGTACTCTCTATCTTTTTTCGTTCTGACATATTTATCTGCCGCCACTTTAGTAGCCCATAGAGATATCAGTCGTTATATCTTACCAGTTACTCCCTTCATCTTAGTTGCCTTCGAAAAAGTCTTAACTAGCCGTGAATTTAGGATTATATTACCAATTATCGCCTTGGCAATTTATTTATATTCCCAAAATTTCATTATCGAAAATGTTGCCCCAATCCCTAACCTACAACTTTTTAATTAAGATTTTAGTTATTTTAGTCCTCCTGGCGACGCCAAGTGATAAAATGATTTACTGTAAAATTCCAAACCATCACCGGAGGAATGGTGACAAAAAAATAGAAATTATTATAAGCTATTGGCTTTCCTAAAATATTCACAAATCCATCTCCATAAGTTAAATGCAAATACTTGACAATTAAAACTGCCATTGTTAACCCTCCAAGACTTACTAGATTAAAAATTCCCAGTTTCGTCCAAAGGCGGGTTTTTGTCCTACGGTATTTAAAAGTCCAATAATTATTGAGTACAAAATTATTTATAATTGCTATTTCAGTAGAAAAACCCTTTGAAGTTGCCGGGGTTAAGGCAAGATAATTAATAAATATTTTATAGAAGAAAAAATCCACTATGGTACCTACAACTCCAACCAAACTAAATTTTACCAAAGTTTTTGCTTTTCTGGTAATTTTGAAAAATGGGATATTTATTCCTAATTGATTTAGCTTTACATCAATACAGTAGGTAATAACATCATAGGTATAATTAAAAACCTTATTCTTAGAATAACCTTCAAGTCTGTTTCTAAAAACCAGTGGCACCTCTTTATATTTTGCTCCTGCTAAAATAGCTTCATGTAAAAAGGCGGGCTGAACAATAAACGTTCGTTCTCTCCAAGGAAGTCTTCCTAAATTAATTTTTTTAAAAAGCTCAGGAGTAAAAGCTCTGGCAGAATTAGTAACTTCTTTAATATCCCAGGGTCCCACCAAAAATCTGTAAAATATTGAAGCACCTGCTGTAAAAAGTCTTCTGACGGGAGATAGACGATTTTCTCCCCCACTAACAAATCTCGATCCTATTGCCAAATTGTACCCTTCCTCGATAGTCCTAACTAATCTGGTTAAAACATCCGGAACAATCTGACCATCTGCATCAATTTGGGCCAAAACATCAGGGTGAATATGAACAAGGGAATACTGGTGGCCTTTTATCAAACCTACCCCTAAGCCTGGCTCCACTCTCAGTGGATGAATTTTGCTATTTTTTTGAGAAAGGTTTTGGGCTATTCGGTAAGTTCCATCTGAGGACCTAATATCATCAGCAATTACTACATGTATTTCCCATCCCGGGAGATTTTTTTCCTGGTTAAGGACCTTTTCTACGGTATTTTCAATGTTGGCTTTTTCATTATAAGTAGGAAGTACTACACTAACTATTTTTTTCATCAAGAAAATTTAGCGAGGTCTGCATGAACCATAATTCTGACTAGATCCTTAAATTTAGTCTTGGGTTCCCATCCTAAAACCTTCTTTGCTTTAGTGGCATCTCCACAAAGGGGTCCAGTCTGCACTGGAGGAACAAAATGTGGATCAGTTATCACAAAGTCTTTATAATTTAATCCCACTACCTCAAATGCTTCTTTGGCAAACTCGGCAACTGTGTGTATCTCACCTGTTGCAGCCACAAAGTCATCTGCTTTTTCTTGCTGTAACATCAACCACATTAATTCTACATAATCTGGAGCATAACCCCAATCTCTTTCGGCATCAAGATCTCCTAATTTTACTTTTCCATCCTCTACAATTGGTTCGCCTATTTCATTTAAAGGTATTCCTTCTTTTCTGCCATTCTTAATACAAGCAACAGCGGCAGTAATTTTTCTTGTCACAAAATTTAAACCGCGTCTAGGACTTTCATGATTAAAAAGAATACCGCAAGAAATAAATTGTGGTTGTTTTTTATCTTTTCTGGCAATTACAGCCATTCTATGAGCAAATTCTTTGGCTGCGGCATAAGGATTGGCTGGGTTAAAGGGAGTATCTTCGTTTTGAGGAACGTGTTTTGGTGCCCCAAACATCTCAGATGTAGAAGCCTGATAAATCTTTGTATCAGGAACAATTTGTTTTGCCCGCTCAAATACATTCAAGGCACCAATACCTGTAACCATTATCGATGCAAATTTATCGGAAAAAGACCCAAGAGGTGATGATAAAGAAGCTAAATTATAAATTTCATCTGGCTTAAAATCATACAAAGCCAGTGCTACTGATTCAGGAGATTGTAAATCTCCATAATAAATCTTAATTTCATCTTTCAACTCATTAATATTGCCTAAATCTAAAACAGCATTTCTCCTGACTAAACCGGCTACTTCATATTCTTTATCCAAAAGAAATTCTGTGAGATACGAACCGTCTTGTCCTGAAATTCCTGTGATGAAAGCTTTTTTATTATTTGCCATATTTTGACTTACTATATCTAATTTATAAGGGCGGGTCAATCTCCTTTTTGAAAATTATTAAGCCCTCTTCCACTGTATGCAAAATCTCACTACCAAACACACTCTCAAATTTGGCTGGATTTAACCAGGAATATTTTAACAGTTTTGCCTGTTTATTTTTATTATACTCTTCTAAATTTATTACACTGATTAAAGAATAATCGAGATGAAAAGTTTCAGCGATAGTTTTGGCAAATTCCAAAGGAGTGACAAAGTCTTTACTGCTGACATGATAAATACCCTTAGCTTGATTTTCCAATAGTACAACCAAAGCGTCAGCTATATCCCGAACCAAAGTGGGTGTGATTCTTTGATCTTCAACTACCTTAATCTGATTATTCCTTTTTAATTGTTCCAAAAAAAATCTGGCCACATCACTCTTTGCCTGATAATAACTGGAATAAGGCATAGATATTCTAATTATAGTTGATTGACAACCACTTTCTAAAACATACTCTTCCCCAAAAAGCTTGGTGATTCCATACCAATTAATGGGTTTGGGTTTATCTTGCTCTGTATAAGGACTATCAGCCTTTGTACCGTCAAATACATATTCTGTAGAGATGTGTATTAACTTTTTATCAAATTGTTTACAAGCCGCTGCCACATTCTTTGCTCCAATTGCATTAACTTGAAAACATAAACCTTCTTTGTTTCCTTTTTCTTTTTCTGATTCCTCAACATTTGTGATAGCAGCAAAGTTGATTACACAATGAGGATTTTCCTCTTCCAAGATCTTCGTTACTTGGTCTTTTTTTAAAATATCCACAACTGAGACACTTGGAGCTTTTATATTAAAGTTATCTCTGTTTAACTCAACGAATCTGGAGCCGACTAAACCACCACCACCAAAAACTAGAATCTTTTTCATTTGAACTTTTCAGGAAATAGCTCCCTAAGCCTAGGATTATTTTTATCCCTCTCTGAAATAATAGGGTCTTTGATTGGCCAATCAATCGCTAAATTGGGATCGTCCCAAGCGATAGCTTTTGTATCTGACCCATCATAATAAGCATCAACTAGATAAATATAATCAACACTTCTATCGCCGGTTATACAGTAAGAATTTGCCAAACCTTTGGATACAAATAAGGCAATTCTATTTTGATCATTTATGATAAATGTTTCAACTCTCCCAAAAGTAGGGGAGTCAACTCTGACATCAACTATGGCCACAAAAACCTCACCATTCACAGGATAGATTACTTTATTCCAATTTTCCGCATGGATTCCTCGCAGTACCTTTGGGACTGAAAAAGCATGATTCATCTGTACGCCTTTAAATTGCATACCCAAAAAATTTTCTATTTCATCAAGATGAAAAATTTCCCTAAAAAAACCTCGCGCGTCTTCGTGTTTGGGTCTTTTTAAAACTAATAATCCTTCTATTGAAGTTTTCTCAACAAAATCATTCAAACTCATTTACCGTATCCTTTTTGGGCTGTCCTATCCACATTTGGTCTGCCCTCTTTTAAGGGTTTCCACCACCACTCATTTTGTTTATACCATTCAATTGTTATATTTAATCCGGTTTCAAAATCAACCTCTGGTTTCCATCCTAAAGCCCTTAATTTAGAATCATCAATTGCATAACGGAAATCATGACCCAATCTATGTTCTACATACTCAATAGATGATTCATCTTTACCCAGCTGATTAAGAATATCTTTTGTCACCTTAAGATTAGTCATTTCAGTACCGGAGATTAGATATCTCTCTCCTATTACTCCTTTTTTTAAGACAAAGTCTATTGCTCTACAATGGTCCTCAACATATAACCATTCCCTAATATTTTCTCCTTTTCCCATTAATGGAACAACCTTTCCTTCTAACAAGTTAGTGGTAAATCTGGGTATTAGTTTTTCCGGATCATGGTAAGGACCAAAATTATCCGCACAATTAGTGATAGTGATTGGCAGGCCATAAGTAATAAAGTAAGCCATAACTATATGTTCTGCTCCTGCTTTAGAAGCTGCGTATGGAGAGCGGGGTGCAAATGGAGTATTCTCGTTAAAAGGAGGGTCATTGGGCCCCAATTGTCCATATACTTCATCTGTGGAGATATGATGAAACCTTTTAACTTTACTTTTTAGTGCCTGATGAAGTAATATCGAGGTACCTAAAACATTCGTCTTAACAAAAATCTGCGGATCAATAATGGATCTATCCACATGAGATTCGGCAGCAAAGTGGACAACAAAATCTACCCCATCCATTACACTTTCTACAATTTTGGGATCTGTAATATCACCTTTAACGAATTCATAGTTGGGATTTCCTGCTATATCCTTAAGAGACTCCAGATGACCTGCATAAGTTAGGGCATCCAGATTTACAACCTGATCCTCAGGGTGAAATTTTGCCCAGTAATGAATAAAATTTGAACCTATAAATCCGGCCCCTCCAGTAACCAGTAGCTTCATAATTATATCTGTATCTTACACTTTTCCCCTACAAAAAGTGAGGTAATTGCTCCCCTATTGTTTTTGCCAATTACTTCACTACCTGTTCCAATTAAGCTATTATCCACTGGATGCTTATTCACCTCCAAAATCTTGACTCCACTCATCAACACGCTATTTCTAACTACACTGTCTACTATTTCACAATTATCAGCAATTGAAGTAAGAGGGCCAACTTTTGAATTAGTGATTATCACATTATCGCCTACTATGGCAGGACCAAAAATTTTGGAATTAACAATTGTACAATCTTTGCCTAGTGCCACTTTGCCTTCTACTATTGATGAGGGATTTACTTGACACTCAATTTTTTCAACCAGTTTATTTTCCAATATAAATGTATTCGCCTCAAGCCAATCATCAAACTTACCAGGATCTAACCATTTCCCTTTATACTCAACTACATCAACTCTAAAACCATTATCAATCATCCATTGAAAGCTAGCCGGGATTTCATACTCTCCCCGCTCAGAAGGCTTGATTCTATTCTCTCCTTTAAAGCATTTAAAAAAGTTGGCGTCTGCAAAGTAGACCCCGGGTACAGCAAAATCATGTGGAGGGTTTTCCGGTTTTTCTACATATTTAATCAATCTGCCTTTCTCATTAAAAAATGGTACCCCCATCCTTCTATTTTCTTTATGGTGAATCATGGTCACCAACCCATTAGGTTTTTCTTTTTCAAAATAATCAACAGCATCTTTAATTCCATCAACAAATATATTGTCTCCTAAATGAAAGATAAATGAGTCACCCCCTACAAACTCTTCAGCAACCTGCACAATATTGGCAAGTCCGGCAGGTTTTTCTTGTAAGATATAGGTAAACTTAAGTCTCCAGCGAGTTCCATCTCCCAGATATGCTTTTGCCTCCTCTAATCCGCCTGAATTATAGGTAATACCTACCTCTTTGATCCCGGCATCGGCAATGGTTTCAATTGGATAAAAAATTAACGGCTTATTAGCAACCGGGATAAAATGCTTGTTTGTAGAGAATGTTAACGGACGC
>Ga0209542_10018684_pt1 | contig 11192 bp, 9 predicted proteins | sample RifCSPhighO2_01_FD_184028 | JGI IMG/M metagenome (GOLD analysis project Ga0209542, IMG submission 184028) | Soil microbial communities from Rifle, Colorado - Rifle CSP2_plank highO2_0.1 (SPAdes) (version 2) | ecosystem: Environmental > Terrestrial > Deep subsurface > Rock core/Sediment ...
TGAACTCCGCCAGCGCGCCAATGGCGCGCTCTGCCCGACCCTCCCTCAATCCATGCATATTTAGTTTCGCGCGGATTTCTTTTTTTGGAATGAGAGAGAGGGCTACCTTATTATAATAAACTAATTTAAAAAAAATTACAAAATAAAAAGCCCCGCATGACACGTCGTCATGCGGGGCTCAGATGGTGCCGGAGTTTCCTGTGACTCCGGCGATTTTTATTGGGGCTATCAGGATTAGCCTTTAACTCTACTTGCCACCGAACCTCGCCCGCAACGCGTCGAGGGCGGAATTCAGTGACTCGCCGGCGAGAGGCTTGCTCTCATCCGGTGACAGTGCGAGCGGTTCAGGCTTGGACTTGAGATCCCAGCCCTTGCCGATCGACGGGCTCGTCGTGCCCGACATGCCGACCGCGCCTTCCCAACTAGCCTCGATCTCCCGCTCGATGCGGTTGACCGTCTGGAGCTGGGCTTCAGTGCAGTCGGACACCGGCCGGTGATCGATGGCGAACCGGTGGGATGCGGCCGTGTTGGCCTTGCTCCACGAGATCGCCAACTCATCCGGACCGACCAACCGCCAATGCTTGCTCCCCTCCGAGGTGTACCGCTTGCGGTACTCAACCTCGTCAAAGAGACGCTCTTGGCCGTTCGGACGAATGACCCAGTACTGGGCATTGCCCGTCCGGCCCATTACCCGAAAGTACCCGCCCCAGTTCACCAGGATCTCTCCCGCGTCCTGGAGCTCGCGGAGTTTCTCGGCCTGCGCCCACGCCTCGGAGAGACGCGGCGCGAGTCCACTCATGTCATAGCCGTACTCCATCGCCTTTCTCACCTCGTCGGTGAGCTTGGACGACAGGCACGACCACTGCGGCGCGGACTCGAGCGTCGCGACGAATTCCCGGACTTGCGTCTGGTAACTCGCCGCGATTTCCTCGCGCTTCTCACGCGGGAGCTCGTAGTCATCAAGCTCCTTCGGTCTCGCCGGTACGGCTGCCGGGAGCGGCTTCGATACGACATCCGCCGTGAGCTCGGATTCGAGACGACGAGCCGTGATATACGACTCCGCCTCCTGCCTCGCTTCGGCATCCGCCTTAGCCGCATCCTCTGGCGATTCGATCCACTGAAACTCCCAGTGCTCGGCGTAGCCACCCGACTTGCGCAGGGCGGCGTAAGCGGTGAAGGTCGCGCCGGTGATGAGGTCGTACCCCCACTCCACCGGCTCGGGAGTTGCGGGAAGATCCGCCTCGCGCGGACTCCCGACCTTCGACTCCTTCGGGAAGTTCTGCGAGCGCTGAATTTTCGTCCACCGCTCCGCAAAAAACTCCCGCACCTTCTCCAGCCGCTCGGCCTCTGGCATTTCGACGGCGCTTCGCAGGCCGTAGTCGAGCTGGTCGCGAGCGTATCCGAGCTCCGTGAGCACCGGATACACCTTGACGAGTGGCCAGGCTTCGACCATGCGAAACTCTCCGATTGAGAGCTCGACGGTCGGAACCTCGTCCCCAAACCCGAAGCTGGCGTGCTGCTTCTTCGGCAGCCGACGCCCGAGCCCCGGAACCTCGATGGTCCCCAGTGTGTCCATTCCGGCGACGAGCTCCGGCGCGATTTCCTCGGCAGTGACCGTGAGGTCAGCCGGGATTTCACGCACGAACCGGACGTTCGCCGCCTGGAGCTTCACCGTGACGTTCTCCCGGACGAGCGCGACCATGTCGCGCGTCTTTTCGCCCGAGAGGAGCACTCGCCGTCCCTCGAGCTCGGTGAGCTTTCGGGTCAGAGCATCACACTCTTCACAGAGGCGATGTTTGAATGAGGCCCAAAAGGCGCCACGGATCATTTCCGCTGAGATCTTCTCGGCGCCAGGCTCCTGCTCCAGTTCGGTCTCAAGAACTTTCAAGACCTTGCCGTGCAAGAGTTGAGCGCGATCCGCGACGTAGCGTCCATCGCGCAACCAGCGATAATTCACCAGTTGCACTTCGGGGCGTCCGCCGGAGACCCGCTTACCGGACAAGATCTCACGCGAGGTGATGACAACCATCCCTTCGCCGAGATCCCAATTGCCGGTGCCCGGATAGGTCAGGAACGCGCCCTCGAATCCTGCATTGTTTGCCAGAAAATCGACGATGCGCCCATGTTGGGCCTTCCGCTTGCCGCCGATCCCGACGACCGGAACCTGCGTCAGGTCCAGCCGTTCGCCGATTTCGGCGCGGGGCACAGGGGTGAGTTTTTTCTTGTCCTCACCCAAGATGTACACCACGCCGTGAAAATCGTGCTCTTGGCGCGCGCCCTTGCGGCGATATGCCAACACGATCTTCGACTGAACCGGATCCGACCAACCAAATTGATCACTCATCGTACACCTCCAACGATCGGCTTACGCCTGTACGTCGGCTTTTGTCAGCTATTAAGGCTGCTTGACTTCGCCTTCGTCTGAAACCAGACAATTAAACAACAAATAAAAATTTACAATCTAATTGTCTGGTTCCAGAATATTTTATTTAAAAAGAACTAATCTCTATGAATCCACAAAATAAAATTTTATGAATTCAATTGAGAGGGCGACCGATGAAATCAGTCGCCCGATTGCCGAGGTTTGCATGTTGCTACCTCTCGGCTTAGGTATCCCCATTTTTAAAAACGGGGACAACTTACCCTACCCCCGGGTCCAGCCCGAGCGGTAGCGCCGGCCGTCGGTACCGACGTACCAACCGGCCTCGTTGCTCCACGTGGGCCGGTTCGGCAGTCCTTCGACTGCCGTCACCAACCCGTACGACGATGCCCACCAGGGCATTTTTTCCTCCGGCTTCACCACGTAGGTGATGCCGTCGGAGCGGGTGAAGCGGTCACCGACCTCCGGCTTCTCGTCCCCGGGGACGAGAAGCGTTTGGGGCGGGAGCCCCATCGGATTGCCGCTAGCGTGCACGTCCAGGTAGGTCACCTGGACGAGTTCGAGGCTGGCGACGACGGGGCCGCGGGTTTTGATTTCCATTTCATCCTCCTCCGACCTCTTAGCGCGAACATGTCTTGGCCTTCTGAAGCCAGACAATTAAATTACAAAATAATTTATAACCTAATCACCTGACTCCAGAATATTTTTGAAGAACTAGCTTTTTCGTCCTTTCGGACTCATCAGCTCCGACACACATCGGAGGAAAGCGCGGGCGATTCGATGATCGCCCGACCTAGAAATATTCTTCCAGGATTTTGATACTCAGATGCCGGGGAGTATGTCGCCGACGGCGTACTTGCCGCCGTGGGCGATAGCGACCACGAAGTGGTTCGGCTTCGGGTCGTAGCACGCGACCGCCTCGTAGAGGTGGCCGAGTGCGTGAGCAATGGTCATCGCGACCGGCAACGAAGCCGGTCCGTTGACCTTCATCAGGCCCCCGCCCAAGAGCTCGCCCGACGCCGCCAACGCGTCGAGCTGGGCCTTGCAATCGACGACCTTTGGGCCGTTCTGCGACTCGGCCCCGAACCTGACCGTCAACATGTCGTCGGCGGTCTTGGTCACGATGTACGTCAATGCCATGATACACTCCTTTTACTGTCTGCTGGATTGGCTACCAGCTAAGGTTTTTTCACACCTCTATCTCAGCAGGTGGGCAATAAAAACAATTTTAATTGCATTTATAGTTCACCTGCCGAGGACTCTGGTTATTTTTAAAGAACTAACCTTACTAATATGAGTATAGCATATTCGGTCTATAAAGTCAAGCATTATTTATTAAATAACTATATAAATAAGGATATATTCACATAAAATTGACAACCTGTATACTACTATGATAGTATAAGGCTATTATTGTTATACAAAAATAACAATTTGAAAAACAATTTATGAGTATAAAATTACTAGAACAAATCGGCTTAAATCCAGAGCAAGCAAAGGTCTATCTTTGCCTAGTGTCATCTGGAGAACTTCCAGCAAGAAAAATTGCCCTAGAAAGTAGAGTGAATCGCAGTTTGGTATATAAAATATTGAAACAACTCGTTGAACTTGGCCTTATAACCGAGAATACTGTCCCCGGACGAGTTAATACTTTCACTGCACTCCACCCCTCCAAACTTCACTCTCTAATAAAAATGAAGGAGGAGGATTTAAAAATTGCAGACCAAGCTCTACATGAAGCCGTGAGCACACTCGGAGCGCAATTTAATCTCGCTTGCGGAAAACCATCAGTTCGTTTTTATGAAGGACATGAGGGGATAAAAATTTTAAATAAAGACATATTGCATACTAAAGTAGACATCAAATTGATTCGCTCACCGTTTGATAATAATACTGAAGAACTGGATATTAAAGCAAAAAAGCTTCTTGAAGAACGGGCAAGAGCCGGAATTAAAACAAAATTAATTGTTCCGATAAAAAACACACCATCTTCGATAACGCCCGAATGGGATCAAACTAATTTAATTGAAAGACGACGTGTACCGAGAGAAGAACTGTTAAATTCTGCGCAAGTTATAATCTACGATGGCAAAGTTGCTTTTTCATCATTCAATGATTGCATGATAACCACTATCATAGAAGATAAAGGTATCGCTGACACATGCTCAATGTTATTTGACGCGCTTTGGGTAAAATATAGTGAGAATAAAACAATGGAGAAAAAATAATTTTACTTTTATTTTCCGAGATCTAATATAAATTGTGCAAGAGCCTTGATAGCTTCTCGGTCAGTCAATTTTTCACCACGTTCAAGATGATGCGTAGATCCTCTGAATACACCATCTTCTCCGACTCCATCTAGTATATCTTCTTTGCCATGATAATCGGAATAAACTTCAGCAATAATAGGAATACCAAGTTCAGTAAAAAATTTCTTCCATTCCACTCCCGCATCAGCTTTGACAGCAGTTTCCCCACAAAGAAATACCGCTCCGTTTGCGTGCTCACATATTTTTTTATTTTCAGGAGAAATAACACCTCCGATATCAATAAAGCTAAGAGGAAGTGCTAAATTCTTTACAGAGCTGGCAATCCTCTCCGCAAATTCTGGACTAAATTTTGATTTATATTCTGCTTTAAGTTTTGCAGCCAATGCAGGATCATTGTTCATTGATTCCTGAAACCATGCGCCCTCTCCGTCGGGGCAAGCTGTTAGTATGTATGGATACACATCACTTGTTTGCCTTATAACATCTTTCAATCCTTGGCGAAGGCAAGACTTGCCGGAACGGGGTGGGCCGGCAAGCACGATTTTCTTTTTTTTCATTGCTTCTCTGCCTTCTGGTGTTTGGAGAAAATCCACCAAACGAATACCTGGAATCTTCGCTGATGATGTCTTTAGTAAATCAAGCCCCGCGCGTCCGGTAAGTGGCGGTGCTGGCATTTGTTGGTCTGGGGTTTTCATAGATATCAGTATACTGTAATTATTTATTTATTTGCAACTTACTTGTGCCATGACAATTTGGGCATGTAATATCTATCGCTTCGCCATTTTTATAACGGGCATAATCTCCCTTACCTAGTCGTTCCATATATTGGCAATTACCACATTGAAAGTTACGTCCTCCCTTGTCGACAAAAGTTACTTCGAGCACATTTTCTTTTGCTTTTTCTTTGTCTGAAATTTGAGTGTTCGAAGCTTCTTCTTTTTTTTGAGTCTCAATTTCTTCAGTTACTCGGCTATCGATATTTGGTTTTATACCAAAAGCCGCACAAATTTCTCCTAATGTTGGACCCTGCCCTTCTAAATTTTCCCAGTCTGCTGATAGATACTGGGAAATACTTGTTCCGTCATAATATATCTCACCAATACCTTTACTATTTGCTAATGTATATGCGTAAGCTAATCCGTCATGGGATTTAATCCACTTTGCTTTCCAATCTGGACTATCAACGATAGCGATTAGTTCAGCACCATCCTTGGGAACTATACTAGGAATAGATCTTTCTCTTCTACCTCCCAGAGGACTTAAATCAAATGTTTCAATTTCTGTGCTATATCGTCTTCTTCTGCTTCCAGGAATACTAATTCCAACTACTGCTCTATCGCCGGGAAGATATAGTAGTTTCCCAGCAACTTTTTCTCCAAATCCCTCGCCTAGTTTACGTCCATAAGCCTCGAATATTTTCGGATCAATATCCCTCAAATGCCACTTAGCCGGAGTTGGTGTAACCTCAAGCGCTCGTTCAAGCGACCCTGCATCAGGGAAATCTTTTTCTCCACTGTTATGTAATATCTGTTCAACCAATATATTTACTTTTTTAACATATGCTTCCAAGGCAAGCACATTTTCTTCAAGCGATTCTATAGAATCGCCTCCAATATCAATATTAAATAACCCTTCAATTTCACGCAAATTAATACGAAGGTTTTCAGCTCGTTTAACTGCTTTTGTCGATTCTTCTCTAGCATGGCGCACTCTTTCCGCCATAGCTTCATATGCATCCCAGATAGCTTTTTTTTCTGCTAATAATTGATCATCTTCCATTCTCCACTTCTCTTCGGTTAATTGCTGTAACGCATCCCAGCGTGCATCATAAGCTTTAGTCCAATCTGCAGCACTTGCATTAGATGGTGGTATTATTTTCTTTTCGCGAGCAAAATCATCTTTAATCTGTTCTTGTCTATTAGCAAGCATTTCGGCTTTAAGTTCCTCAGGAGTTTCTACTGGCGTCCTCGCACCTTCTCCCCCAAAAAGATATAGTTCCTCTCCTCCATTATATTTATAGTAATCACCGAAATGTCCGCGCTCTATTTTTCTGGCGCCAACTACTAAATAATAATTTGTTATTGTGGCTTGGCGTCTGTAACCCCCTCGCTTCTCATCTCTAGACAGAGGCTCGGTAACATCTGTGTCCTGAGAAGAAGAAAATACATAAGATTCTCCGGGTGCTTTCAAGGCGCGAATATCTTTTCGAAGTTCAGAAAACTTACGTTGTATAAATTCCAAACCTATAAAACTGCTGAAATTCTTTTCAGCTTCTCCTTCTGGCGGGAGTATACTTTCTCTATCATTTGGTTTTGGTGCTGATCCTATTGGCATAGATTATTATCAATTACTTTATAATTACTTAAATTCCCCTTTTTTACTGCCTTATTATATTCTTAATTATCAAGCACGCCATTTTTAGTCTTCTTTGTAAATTAAAAGAGTATTTCATTGAAAAAAGTTAGTGATCCAAATCTCCTAATTGTTCTCTGTCGATCTTAGGTAATTGCCGCAACCAACCATAAAATTCCTTGACTTGACTAACCTTAGTAGAGTCATTTGTAAATTCAGTTAACTGTCTTTTGAATTCCTCTACCTGTTTCTTGCGTTCATCGCCATCCAAATTCTGATAGTTTAAATTTTCCGCCACCGACCCTTGGAAAATTTCACAAATCAAGCGATATGCTTTTTGTATTTCTTGGTCATCAGTTTTTATTTGAGAGTAATTGTTCGGGCTGACCTCCAACTGTCGACCCGACTTGAGAAGGTTTAGGATTTTCTCCAGCCCCCTCAATATTTCTATTATTTCACCCCCATCTTCTTGTTTGGTAAAAATTTCAAGCTGGTCAATAGGAACTACATCGCCAAGGTAATATTCATCCAGTGACGACATGGGAGTAGGCCAGCCGGAGGTGTTAAGGCCGCCATCAGGTTTAAAACTCATGGATCCCTTGCCAAAGTACCTTGGGCGGCTCGGCCATTTCTTCAAATCCGTTTTAATCAAACCTTTAAAACTATCTCGATCAAAAACCATTTGCCGGTCAAACCAAAAAGTCGCCAGTGTTCCTTCTGGCAAAGAACTGTGAGCGCTACCGCCAAAATGTTTTAGAGGCAGTGTTCCGTTTTGATATAAAAGAAATAAATCCCCTACGGTTGATTCTCTATAAAGGGTACGCTGATAATCTTCGGGGGTTAGGCCTTGACCGACTGTTTCATAGGGGCGTTCTTGAAAATATCTGGCTTTAAGCGCGCTGTATCCGTCAAGCTCCTTTTGGATATCATTATTCGTAATTTCGAAGCCGAACTGTTTTTTAAACTCGGCCAGTCGGTATTCTGCCAACGCCTGGAAAAACTTCCTCAAATCCTGGATAATTTGGTCTTCTGTATAATTTTTTCTGTTTCTATCTCGGCTTATTTGCTCAACAATATATTGATCTTTGCAAAACCTCTCAAGCACGTCTTGCTTAATCTTCGCAACATCGGATTCTTCCAAAAGCATACCTGATGAATTTTCCCAGCTGGCCATACCGTCTATTCTGTCTAGTAGTTCGGCGGAAACTGCGAATGCTCCGATATTCCTGTCTGATAACCTTTTAACTAATTGAATAGTACTTAATTTATTTACATCCTGACCTGATAGCTCTGGTGGTGGATTCACAACTGGTATTTCAGTTATCATCTGATCGCGTGACCATACAATAGATTCAAATCGTCCAGTTCTTTTATATCGTTCGGATCGATCCTTTTCATAATTTGTCTGGTGTAAATCGCGAGCCAGAACTGTCATGAGGATATTTGGATCAAAAATTCCGAAGTGATCCCGTGCCGTCATAAACAGTTGTAAGGAACGAGCAGCGGGATAAACACTAGCTTCCTCCGTCCTTTGCAAATTTTCTAGTTTTTTAAAACTTTTCAAGACAATCCGGACAGCTTCGGTAATTCGATTTTGATAAGTGGTTCTATAATATTCATGTCTTTTTTCGTTATATTCAGGTGGATTAAATTGGAAATAAGCGCTAATTTTCTCATCCGAAAGCCCTTCGTTATCAAACCTTTGACAAACATCACGACTAATTCTAGCAATACCTTCTTTTCTATAAGATAAAAAATCTTCGGGCTTTTTTTCCTTGGTAAATTCTGCCCCTTGCTCAATACTCTTTTGCACCCGGCCGTCTGCGGAGAACGACCTACCATCGGGTCCTTTTGCTAGACTTGCCCCATCTGGTTGAAATGGTTTCATAAAATGAGTATATCAAGAAAGAAGAAAATAGGGAAGATTTTTTGTTGTTTTAATTTTGTAACGATACGTTTAAAAGTGAGTAGAAATCAGTCTTGGTTGTTTCTAAATTTTTACAAAAAAGTTTCTGGACATTATTGCTTTTTTTATTTACAATTACCTGGGTCTATATTATTAGAGTTAACGTAAGTAAATTTATGCCAACTGAACACGTACCACCTAGAAAACAAATTAATAAGTTGAAGTCGGAACGAATAGGAGCTACAAAAAGTATGCTGAGTAAGGGTGCTGAGTGGGGAACTGATTCGGCAGGAAACAGAATGTTGATGGTTGACCAAGAAACAATTGGAACCATAGAAGCAGAACATAAAAAAGCGGAAGTATCTGTGCAGAAGTTAGAAAGTCAAGAATTTAGAAAAGCTTATGATGTTCTAAGAAATGAGGTTGAAAGCTTTTATAGTGATCCTGGGACAAAGGATGTTTTGGAAACTTTGCGGAATCCAGCTTCAGGGTCCGAGATAATGCATAGATATGGGCAGATTAGTCAAGAAGCACGAGATAAATTTGTAGAAGCAAGAAAACTTTTTTATTCATTTACAGATAAAATAACCCAGTTTGTTAGTGTTTTTGGGTTGGGGAAAGATTTTTCATGGGGATCTAAAGATTTAGATGCCAATTTTGGATATTCTCCAAATACACAACTAATTCACGAAGTTGGTAGAATTAAAAGTTTAAATCCAAATAGTTTGATGGAACTTATTGATAATGCAAAAGAAAAACGTGTCGCTAGGCTTAATAAACAATTAGGTAAATAACACAAGATGTAATTAAAGAGTTGGTGAATAAATTAAGTGCTTTTAGTTATAAACACTAACTCTTTTTTATTATTTATGCCCGACGACCAAAATATAACTCAACTCCCGAACAAATCTCTATTCCACCAAGCCCCCAAGAGCCTACCGAGCCTGCTTCTAAAAAAACAACGCTTTCCGAACCCTCGACTATGCCCTCTGGGACCCCAGGAGCCCCTAGTAAGAGCGGAAGTGCCATTCCGGTCAATAATGATAATTCACTCTTAAACGAGTCTAAAGCCATAAGGCCAGAAATGGGCGAAACCCCAGAAACACCTAAAAATGAAGTTTCCTCAACAACCGCAACGGCTCAAATACCGGTATTTGAGCCGTTGCCTGAATCCAAAACAAGTACTTCTGAACTTGAATCTAAAACCCAAACCTCAACCCAAACAATTACTCAATCAAAACCATCACAAAAAGATCTTTGGGAAAGATTCTTGGATAAAGTAAATATTCGTAGAAGAAAGAAACTGGATCGAGTCATGTCCTTGTTTCTAAAACAATCTAAAATAACAAACGACGAAGTCGAGAAATTTCTTCACGTGTCTGATGCAACAGTAACTAGGTATCTCTCAATACTCGAAAAGGAAGGGAAAATAAAACAAAATGGAAAAACTGGACACATGGTTTCGTATTCTAGAATTTAAAAGGGAGTGAGTTTTGCGTGCACGCACGGGTGGGGTAGAGTTTTTGTGTAATCACAAAAACTCGGGGCAAGCACGATGGCATTGCGCCTTCGGGAATTTCTGCTAGGGTGTCTGGGCTAAAGACGAGCGCCTGAGTGGTATGAAATACTAAAATCTAAAAGCGAAAGCGACACCACAGAAGATAAATTGAAAAACCTGAGAGGGGTTTGCGCGGTCGGGTGGGGTGAGCCCTGTTCCGCTCTGCGGAATGCGACCGCAGGGAGCACGAACCGAGACAACGCGCTGGGGAGAGGAGAATCCTCTCCCCAGTTAGAAGCGGACTTTTTCTTGAACGGCTCATTTACTGGTATTTGAGCCGTTCGAAAAAGTCCTGCTACCTAGAACTGGCGCTCGTAGCCCTAGCGGAAATTCCCGAGGCGGATGCCGAGGGTGTATTCCCTTTAGGACTGACACAATGATATGATGGACGAAGGCACGATATTGAAATTGAATTTTGTATTTTGTCTGTATTTTCTTTTGCGCCGCTTCTTCTTTGAAGAAGCCTGCCCTCTCCCCATCGCCCATACCAAAAAAAAGAATTCCCCCCGTCAAACAAAAATAGAATGGAATTGCGATGGGGTGAGGGCAGACGCTCCGACTTTGGTCGGAGCGTGGCGGAATTGTTAGCATTACCACATTAGCCGAGCGTAGTGATTAGTTTCAAGTTATGAGGCACGCGGAGCGTGCGCATTGGCTGGAGTTTTGCTAAAATAGGTTCGAGCAAATTTAAGTAATACGCACCGCCTTTCCCATTTGCCCCCGTAG
>Ga0209542_10018686_pt1 | contig 11191 bp, 9 predicted proteins | sample RifCSPhighO2_01_FD_184028 | JGI IMG/M metagenome (GOLD analysis project Ga0209542, IMG submission 184028) | Soil microbial communities from Rifle, Colorado - Rifle CSP2_plank highO2_0.1 (SPAdes) (version 2) | ecosystem: Environmental > Terrestrial > Deep subsurface > Rock core/Sediment ...
TGGATTGGTTCTTGACAGTCGAGGAGACACTTGATTATCACGGCGGCTACTATGGAATGAAAAAGCCGGAGCGCAAGAAGCGGATTGATGAGCTTTTGGAGGCTTTCTCTTTAACTGAAAAACGCCAGGTTAATACCCGGATGCTGTCTGGCGGAATGAAGCGACGGGTAATACTGGCCCGGGCCCTGATGCATCATCCTAAAATGCTGATTTTAGACGAACCGACTGCTGGTGTTGATGTGGAGCTACGCTTGGAACTGTGGCGTTACATGAAACAAGCTAACAAATCCGGCACCACCATCCTGCTCACTACCCATTACATAGAAGAAGCGGAGGGCATGTGCGACCGGATTGCTCTGATTAATCATGGTAAGATAGTCAGGGAAGGCTCGTCCGAGGAGCTTAAAGCAAAGTACAAAAAACCTACCTTGGAAGATGTGTACTTATCTGTTATCGGACGTGAAGAATTAACCCGGTCAGTCATTAATGCTTGACTCTTACCTTGGTTTTTATACGGTATTACGCCGTGAGGTTTGGCGTTTTTGGTCGATTAAGCGACAGACGATACTTGGTCCCCTGTTGGAAACCTATCTTTATATCAGTGTTTTTGGAGCGGCCTTGGGTAGTCGGATTCAAAGCCTGGAAGGGTATTCTTATACCGTGTTTATTATCCCCGGCCTGCTACTTATGGCTATGGCTATTAACGCGTTTTCCAATAATTCATCTTCCCTTCTGCAGCAAAAAATCCAGCGGGGCATAGACGACCAGCTAGCCTCTCCGGTCTCTAACGCTTCTTTAATGGCTGCCTACACTCTTGGTGGATTTATCCGTGGCTTAATCATCTCCGGCATTACGTTCGTTACGGCATCTTTATTAATTACCCTGCCGGTAGCCCATCCTTTCTTATTGGTTACTAGCTTAGCGGTATGCGGATTGTTTTTCGCCTCACTCGGCGTATTAGTCGGTGTCCGCTCTGAAACATTTGATAACATAAGTTTTTACCAAACTTTTGTAATCCAGCCTTTAATCTTTTTAGGAGGCGTCTTTTATTCGGTTAAGCTGCTGGCCGAGCCATTTAAAACCTTGGCTCACTTTGACCCCATGCTTTATATGATTAGTACCGTGCGCTATGGCATGTTAGGCAAGGCTGATGTTAACCCGTATTTCTCACTGGCTGTAATTTTCTTGGTAACCCTGGCCTTAATAGCCCTAAACCTACACCTGTTTAAAAAAGGTTACCGCCTGCGCAGCTAATATCAGCTACTAAAATCTAATTCTCAATCAAAAAGCCTGCTATCAAAATGGCCGCAATTAAAAGAACGCTGATTACCAAGGCGATGGCTACAACGATCTTTAGTCTCATGATATCGAAAACTCCTCGGAGTGTATCCGGCCCGGCTTAATACCTCTGTTCTTAAACTGCTAGCGCAGGAGTGGCTTATCCATAGGCGCTGACTAACTCTAGCTTTTGTCATTACCTACAGCTGTCAGCCGCTTAACGGCTAGCAAAAAAGCTGCCTCCTTAAGGGAGATTTGTTGTTCGCGCCCAAGTTCGTACACCGCATCTATAGCCCGGGTCATATAGTCCGTGAGCTCCTGAACAACTCTTGCTTCGCTCCAGTGCATGCCCTGCCTATTTTGTAACCATTCCAGATAGCTGACAATCACGCCCCCGGCATTGGCGATAATATCCGGCACTGTAACCACGCCTTTTTTTGTTAAAAAGTCTTGGGCAATTTCGGTGACTGGGCCATTGGCCATTTCTACTATATATCGTGCCTTAACCTGCCTCATATTGTGATGAGTGACCGCATTACCAAGGGCTGCCAAAACTAAAACATCAACTTCCAGTCCGATTAAGTCTTCATTGGAAATCGGGCGACCCTGGCCTGCTCGGTATTCTAAAAGTTTGCCCCGATTTCGCTTGAACTCATCAAGTTTTTTCCCGCTAAGGCCTCGGGGACTATAAACTCCGCCGCTTGAATCCGTAGCTGCCACAAGTCGCCAGCCAGGTCGTTCTGCTTCGGCTACGGTCGCAAAAAAGGAACCGACATTGCCGAACCCCTGAACGGCGTAAGTCAGTCCATTTCGTAGGGAGTTTTGAAGTCTCAAGAGTTCTTTTAGGGCTAATACTCCGCCTCTGCCCGTGGCTGCTTCCCTGCCCAAACTACCGCCCTTGCCCAAGCTTTTACCAGTAAACGAAGCCCCCGAGTCATCACCCGTCAGCTGCTCAAATTCATCTACCATCCAGTCAATAATTTGACTGTCGGTATTCATATCCGGGGCCGGTATATCTTTTTCGGGTCCGATATGAGGATGCAGGTACCTGACATATTGACGGCTAATTTCTTCGAGCTGTGTTAAACTCATTTTTTTCGGATCAACCCGCACCCCCCCTTTGCCACCGCCGAGCGGTAAACCTACAGCCGCCGTTTTTAAGCTCATTAAAAGTGCCAGGGCCCGTACTTCATCTAAGTCAACTTCCGGATGGAACCTTATTCCCCCTTTATAGGGACCCTGTTTGTTGCTGTGCTGGATCCGGTAAGCAGAGTACTTGCGGCCGTTTGACAGGCCGATTTCAAAAATATGTTCGACATCGGCTGTCAGTAGAGAGTTTATTTGTTTATCTTTTAAACCGGCCCGTTTGGCCGCCCGCCTAACCAGTGCTTGGGCAGTCTCCAGCATGTCAGGCTATATATTCCGAAGTTTTGGCGCGTTTTTTTATAGCCGTAAGTCTTGGTATATAAGAGTTAGCGGCTCCATCCAAACCCAACACCTTCAGGGAACCAATCAGTACATAAAGCCTATCAATATCGCGTTCCAACGCGGCAGGTGCTGCTTCAATTTCCTTAAAAAAAGCCTCGACTTTTTCAATCAGCCACTTGGCCTCGCTGGTCTTAAGTTGCTTCGTTACGACTTTAGCCTCTGCAGCGGGCATCTGAGAGGCTTTAATAACTTCCAGTGAGCGTGCCGAGCGGTCACGCTTGTGTAAATGGCCGCGGGTAATTAAGTTATTGACATGCAAAGCTACAGTCGCCACCGAGTTATAACCCACCCCTTGCATGATTTCCCGGTAACTGGGGCTATACCCCTGCTCGGCAATAAAATTTTCTATAAAAACCAGCAAATCGTGCTGCTTTTTTGTAGGCCGGATTTTAGCGCTGTCTTCTTCCATAGCCTTAGTTTAAATGATACGCTCTGTGGCCGTGCGGACGATGGACCAACCCCCGCACAACCCGAACTTTGTGTTTTTTAACAGCAAGTTTTTCAGGAAACACCCAGAACCGATACCATAAATAGTTCCACACCGTGAAGAAACCAGACGAAGCAAACTGCCCAATGTACGGTGTTATTCCGATTTGCACCAGTCCATAAACAATTAAGTAGTCCAGTAGAAAATCAACCAGTGTTATAAATATGAAGCGCCCGGTAACTTCGCCCATATGGCCTTTTAGATGGGGGTTACGAAAAACCCAGTAGCGTTGCAGGATAAAATTGACGCTCCAGCCAATAAGGTTGGCGACCAGTTTAGCCCACCAAAGGTTCCAACCCAGAACCGACCAACATAGAGCAAATACGCCGTAACCGGTCCAAAAATAGGCCCCCCCACTGATCATATATTCAATCAGTTGGGTAACAAGTTTTTGTTGTCGTTTTTTAAGACCGAACATTTTGCTTACGCCTTGGACCTAGTATATCAGGCGCCATAGCTACTCCAGCCAGGCCCCACCATATCAAGCGCAACGTGTAGTCAGCCCAAGGGTAGGACACCAAATTTGATCGTATGTGTATCTTACTTCAATTTTTTGATCCCAGAGGCAAAAAAATACTATATAAGACCTGCTTAGATTTTTAGAACGACATCCAGTTAAAGGTTAAAGCCATAAGAGGAGCAAAGACAAGACGCTACGAGCCTCATTGGTAAAATAGCTACCTTTGTTAATCAATGTTTTTATCTCGGCCAATGTAAGCCAGTACAACTCATCACCAACTTGGTAGGTTTCACCAACATCAATTATTCTGTAGCGGTTGATGTCTTGAAAAAATCGACCGCCCTCATCGGACTGCCATAGCTCAACAAGTATTTTAGCTTTAGCTTTTAATGCCAGATCGTCTTTTGGAATCACCGCGATACCTGGTTCCTGAATAAATGTAGGGCCAAGCTCAACATAATCATGCAGCCCAGGTTCCCTTTGCATACGAAACAGAAATTGCAGAACACCTTTTTGGCGGCCACAGACTAAGTCAACATACCCGCAACCTTTACTGTCAATGATTGGTTGATCCCAGGCAGGTACTTCTCTGATTTTGGCAGTTACTTGGATATGTTTGACAGCAAATGGCTGGGCACCCTGAGTTTCCAAACCATGATTGGTTAATTGCCAGCCATCAATTCTATTTATGTCAACGATTCGTATTGGGTGAACCCCGCTTCGAAGTAAGTTCAAATCAGCTTCAATCTTTTTTAGCTTAGTAGTCGATCTGGATTGATATGATTCTTGTAAATCTTTTGCGAACTCCGTCGAATGACGACTAAAGGGTCTCCTGCTTACAAGCTCTTCCCAGGGACAACAAACAAGTACGGAACGTGCATCAGTATTAACTAAATTATCGTGCGCCAAAAGTTCAAGTAATTCGTCCACATGAAACCATCTATGTGTTTCGGCTGCATCAAACCAGCTGTCTGCTGTGGAGAGTATGTTTCGATTTTGTTTACCAAGGAAACGACTACCTTGTTCGCTCTGCAATGTCTCGGATATTAAAAACTTAGAGTTAGGGTAAAAATTTGCTGAATATAGGGGTTGTCTTCCGCCGTGTATGCAGGCTGCGTTACTCGCAGTAGCCTGATATGTTGGCGCTAGCTGAACCGCGCCAACATTGCCAGGTTCAATCTTAGCTTGTACTAGTAACCGGTTTTTGCCCTCTTCCTTCAATAGCAAAAACCCAAGCGACCCGACCTCACGCTGTTCGATGAACGGCTGTGAATATGACCGCCCGGAATCTTCATCCCAGCTGACTCCGACGATATTAAAAAATAATCCCGAACTATGCCTGATAGCTCCGTCAACTACTAGCCAGTTTGTCGAATCCGTCAACCGGACGGGTTTAACTTCAAAGCTGGCGTGTTCAATAATCATGTCTACCCATTTCTGAACGTTTTTTGGTCTTGATTGTCTTGATCTTTTTGTCACTTGATAATCGTTTCCACGCTCCCGCGGTTTTCAATAAATTTTTTGACCATTTCACTACCGAATACGCTTGTTGCTTGTTGGCAAATTTTTGGGTCATCAATTATTCCAGCCAGGACAAAATCGGCGAATCGCCGATGGGCAGGCGAGCTTCGTCTCAGACAATAATAGGCCAGCCCGACTTTTAGAATCGGCAGGGGCTTTACACCCTTCGGAAAAGCGCCCTGAAACACCTGGGGGGTATGATTGACAACTGGTAATTCTAGGTAACGTTTAAGGATTTCAGTTAATTCCAAGCTGCTGCGTCTGTGCGCCTCTGGCGTTGGATAACTCAAATTTTTTTTCGACATTCTCATTTTAGTGTATCTTTTATTGTGAATGTATAAGCTTCCAACAGCCGCAAGCCTTACCCAAAGATCTAAATCTGACAGCTGAATCAAACTGGATTTAAAAAACCCGACCCTGTCTAGGCTCGATCGTCGTATCACAGCTGAAGAAATACAAAAACTGTTGCCTTTATCAAAAAAGTGTCTCAGCCACTGCTCACTAGTGGCGTTCTCTGTTAAAAACCGGCCGTCGAGCCAACTCGACGTTGAATTCCCCTTGCCATTAATTAACTCGACATCCGTAAAACTAACCGCTAATGTTTGATCGTCTTCTAGTTTTTTGAGTTGAGCCTCCAATTTTCCGGGAAGCCACACATCGTCCGAATTCTGGAAAGCAATGTAGCGTCCTTTAGCCATACTAAGAGCCAAGTTCCTCGGGTGTGTTAACCGATTTTCCGGCAAGCGAACAAGTTTGATACGATTATCCTTCATTTGCTCAACCTTGTCCGGGGTACCATCATTTGACCCATCATCAACTACAATGATTTCGATATTGTTAACGTTTTGATCAAGAACTGATGTAACCGCCTCTTCAACAAAACCAGCATGGTTATAAGATGCCATGATTACTGATACATTAGGGCGTCTGAACAACATCAGAGATTGTGCTTAGTTATTTTTAGCTTAATATTACCGGATAAGCATACCCCAGCCAGTCCCCACCACAGGTAGGCAAGGCTGTCATCAGCCCAGGCATGTGAAACTAGGTTAACAAACGTCAAGCCCGCTAAGCTAGCCAGCAGCATGCGTGGCAGTAATTTACGACGCCGGTGCCAAAGCTCCTTAGCAATAAAGTAATTAATAGCTATAAAAATTAGTAGCCCGAGTATGCCTACCTCCTGTCCAATCTGCAAAAAATAGCTTTCTGCAATGCGCGGAGCCCGCTTGTTATTACGAAAAGACGCCGGACCAGCTGTACCGGGTCCTCGACCGGCTGGTTCACGGATAATATCATGCCAGCCGAGAGATAGCGCATAGGAACGGACGTCGTTAGAGCTGCGGCTCGCGCTCGATGAACTTGTGTGAAAAAAGGTTGTTTGGGCCGAGGGTTCGTTGCGCAGACTGTACATGCCAGCGACAGCCAAGATTATCAGTCCAGCCAGCGTTAGTACCAGCACGCGACGCTGGCGCTGGCTGTTAAGTGACCAATAGACTAACAAACCTATAGCTATCGCCGCGCCGATCCAGGCACTTCGGGAGTAACTAAAAAACATTACGGCCAAGCCCGCTGCCAAACCGGCAGTTGCTAGCCAAAGCCGGCGATGGGCCGCGAACATGCCCGTAATAATTAAAACTAAATAAGCCCCCAGAGGATTAGCCCCCCGCAAAGTAGATTGGATGCGGCGCAGTTCAAGCTTGTTATCAACTGTCTGGTAGGCCGGTATGGTATCCGAGCCGTATCCCAGATGCTTTAGCCAATCATACGGCAAGGCCAACCGCTGCAACAGGCCAAAAACGATAACACCCGCCGCCGGCCAAAATAAAATCTTGCGCCAGTGGGTAATTAAAAAATTACTGCTGGCCGCCACCAGTGCACAGATGATAAAAAACCCTATAAAGCGCAGGTCTATCAGCCAGCCATAAATCAGGGCTTCTCCATTAACCCTTCCCCTCAACAAGGCCGGCAGGCTAGTTATCACAAACACGCCTAAATATGCCAGATACAGCCGCACTATCCGGTTGCTAAACAGCCATTGCCGCAGGGCCGTTTGCTGCCACAACAAATAAGCAACTCCCGGTAGCATGCCAAGTATCAGGACTTCCTTCCACAGCCGCCACAAATCCAAGTGCCCTAAGTTGCTGCCCGCCCATGTAGTGAACATAGCATGGAACGGTAATAGCACTAATATGAAGGCGATAATTCCCGAAAGAATTCCGGTAAGTCTATCAACAGTAGTAGGTGACCTCATAAATGCTACAATCTAGTATAGACAATGATTACTTACCAGCCGCATCTTTCTTGCTTTGATGCACGACTAGGCACAAGCGAAACGCAAACTAAGCCGTATAGGCAATACGATGAAGAGTAATGCCTCACTGATATATAGTTTTGTGCTGGTAGTGGGCGATTTCTTGGCTTTGGTAGCAGCTTTTGTTGGCGCCTACGTCTTGCGCGTAACCCTCAACCCACGGCCTCTAGTTGAACCGATACAGGCCAAAACTTATCTTGGGATTTTTCTGGTACTGCTGCCTTTTTGGATTTTAATATTCGCGCTGCTTGGTCTTTATAACAACTCCATCCACGAAAAACGTTTCGCCGAAGCCGGCCGGCTGTTAATCGGCTCGTTTATTGGCCTGCTGTTCGTAATTGGCTACGCCTACTTCCTAGACCGGCCGGTATTTCCGGCGCGCCTAGTGCCAGTCTATGGCTTCGCCTTAGCCTTTGTGTTTTTGGTGCTATTTCGTAATTTGGCCAGAACCGCAAGAAGCTACTTGTTTAGCTATGACATAGGTATAACTAACATCTTGATTGTCGGTAATACCAGGGTTGCCCGCGAACTAGTTGAGGCTTTGGCCGACCATCATGTTTCCGGCTACCGGATTGTGGGTATAGTTGGCTCTAAAGCCCATAGCCAAAAGAAGTCCCCCCAGCTGCCTGTTTTTATTACGTTCAAGGAGGCAATTTCTAAACTGCGGGCGCATGATATCCATAGTATTGTCCAAACCGAGCTGTATCCTGACAACTCCAAAAACAATGAAATATTGGAATTCGCCCAGACTAACCACATAGCTTATCGTTTTATTCCCGGAAACAGCGAGCTGTTCGTTGGCAACATAGACGTTGAGCTGTTCCGTTCGTCCATTCCCGTTATTGCCGTCCACCAAACGGCCCTGATTGGCTGGGGGCGCATCGTCAAACGCTCAACTGATATTCTGCTGGGAGGGACAGCCTTAATTTGTGTCCTGCCCTTTATGGCTATCATCAGTTTTTTGATTAAAGTTTCCGATTTCCGGGGAAAGGTTTTCTATAAAGACTCACGCCTGACGCGTTTTGGCAATAAAACCAAAGTCTATAAATTCCGCAGTATAAAGCGCGCTTACAGCGGCTTAACGCCCGAGGAAGCCTTTACGAGGATGGGTCGGCCGGAACTGATTAAAAAATACCGCGCCGGTGGTGACCAGCTCCCCGATGACCCCAGGCCCACCCGTATCGGACGCTTTTTGCGGCGTACCAGCCTCGACGAACTGCCCCAACTCATCAACGTAGTTAAGGGCGATATCAGCTTGGTTGGTCCGCGAGCCCTGCAACATCCGGAGCTGGAGCGCTACGCCAAAAAAGATTTGATTTTAGCGGTCAAATCAGGGCTTACCGGCTTAGCCCAGGTTTCCGGCCGGCGTGATATTAGTTTTGACGAAAGACGTAAGCTCGACTTGTATTACGTGCAGAATTGGAGTTTGTGGTTGGATTTAACAATTATCATCAAAACAATCCGGGTAGTTTTTAGACGCAGCGGAGCCCGCTGATGTTAGCTAAAAGCTGTGGGCTTAGAGCTGAAAACGTAACAATAAAGAATTATTAATGGAAGCTAAGGACTCTAAGCTAAGGACTCTAAGCTCGCGCGGCTTGAAAGTCGCAATCGTTCACGACTGGATGGTTGGCGGGGGCGCGGAGCAGGTAGTATGGCAACTGCACCAGCTTTTTCCAAAGGCGCCAATTTACACTTCCTACTGCACCGAGCAGTGGCACAAAAAACTGGCTCCGGCAAAGGTGGTAACTGGCTTCCTGCAGTATTGGCCATTTTCGAGCTTGCGTAAATATATCCCTTTTTTACGCATTTGGTGGTTTTCAAAATTAAACCTCGACCACTACGATTTGGTGATAAGCAGCTCCGGCGCCGAAGCCAAGGGAATCCGGGTAAAAAAACCCGCTATTCATATCAATTATTGTCATGCGCCGACACACTACTACTGGGAGCGCTACGAACAATATCTGGCACACCCTGGGTTCGGTATTTTTGACCCCCTGGCCCGGCTCGGCTTAAAATTATTGGTCGGCCCTCTGCGCCGATGGGATAAAAAAGCTGCCCAAAGACCTGATTATATACTCGCGAATTCGAACTACACGAAAGACCAGATAAAAAAATACTACGGCCGCGACTCGGTAGTCATCCACCCGCCGGTTGACACACATCGATTTCAACTACCAACTACCAACTACCAACTACCAAAAGCCAGACATGGCTTTGTAGTTGCTGGCCGACAAACACCCTATAAGCGCTTCGATCTAGCCATTGAGGCTACCGGGCAGCTTAATGCCCCGCTGCTGGTTATTGGCCGTGGGCCAGATCACAAAAAACTAATAAAACTAGCCGGCCGCAACGTTACTTTTCTAACCAAGGTCAATGACGAGGAAATGCCCCGTCGTTTCGCCGAGGCTGAAGCTTTTATCTTCCCTGGAATTGATGATTTTGGTATTGTTGCTGTCGAGGCCATGGCTGCCGGCACGCCGGTAATTGCCTACAAAGGCGGAGGGGCACTGGATTATGTAATACCAGGCAAAAGTGGGTTATTTTTTGAAAGCCAGACACCCGCTAGCCTAGCTGAAGGGTTGCGGCGGTTTAACCTCTCCAAATTCAACAATGGAGAAATTTCCAAGTGCGCTCAAGCTTTTTCGGAGAAGCAATTTGAGAAGAATATCAAACAATATTTACAATCAGTAAAAATTAGGATATAATCAAGTATCACAATGTGTGGAATTGTTGGTTATCTTGGTGGGCGAGGTGCTCTTAGACCGGTAATTTCCGGGCTGAAAGCCTTAGAATACCGGGGCTACGACTCGGCCGGCATAGCTTTTTTGGACGCCGGCAAAGGTTCGTGTCTTAAGCAAGCCGGGCGGGTTGAGGGTCTGGAGTTGTCTGTTAACTCCAAAGTGAAGACCTCCCCGGAGGTTGCTATCGGGCACACCCGCTGGGCAACCCATGGTTCTCCCACAACCCGGAATGCCCATCCTCATTTTAATAAAGACCGGACTATTTTCGTGGTGCATAACGGCATTATTGAAAACCACACCCAAATCCGGGACAGGCTGGAGCATTTGGGTTACCAGTTTGCTTCTCAAACTGATACCGAGGTCATTCCGCATCTGATTGAATACCACTACCGCAAGCAGGGTAAGGCAAAGTCTTTTGAAAAGGCTTTCGAGCGCACCTTGCAGGAGCTGCACGGGGCCTATGCCATAGCTGCCATTACTACCCACGAGCCAGATACCCTGTTTGCCGCCCGGTTATCCAGCCCGCTAGTACTGGGTGTGGGTGAGGATGAGTTCATTCTGGCCTCGGACCCAACGGCTATCATGGAACACACCAAGAAAGTCGTGTACCTCGACGATTATGAAATGCTCTCCATCAGTAAAACCGGTTACCATATCAAAAACATCAAACGCGCCAAAACGGTAAAACGTTCCGCGGAGACCCTGGAATTCGATCTACAGCAAGTACAACTGGGCGATTATCCCAATTTTATGCTCAAAGAAATTTTTGAGGCGCCACAAACCGTCCGTTCGGCTACCTTGGGTCGTATCCGGCCTCAAAGTACCACTGTCAAACTGGGTGGTTTGGAAAGCGTTGAGCAACAGCTTAAATTTATTGACCGCATTATAATCCTGGCCTGCGGTAC
>Ga0209542_10018687_pt1 | contig 11191 bp, 10 predicted proteins | sample RifCSPhighO2_01_FD_184028 | JGI IMG/M metagenome (GOLD analysis project Ga0209542, IMG submission 184028) | Soil microbial communities from Rifle, Colorado - Rifle CSP2_plank highO2_0.1 (SPAdes) (version 2) | ecosystem: Environmental > Terrestrial > Deep subsurface > Rock core/Sediment ...
AAGCAATCCCCCTCACCAAGAACATTAGGCTTGTACTTGAGAATTCAAAACCTTAATAAACCTCAAAACATTCATGAAATAATGCCTCGTGTAATTGATTATACCGGACAGCGTGTCGGCGTTTTTGTTGACGTCCAGAACATGTACTATTCTGCAAAGAATTTATACGGCAAAAAAGTGAATTTCGCAAATATTCTGCGTACTGCACGCGGCGAACGTACGTTAATCCGTGCCATAGCATACGGCATTCGCGCTGAAGCCATGAAAGAACAGACTTTTTTTCAGGCGCTTGAAGCCATCGGATTCGAATTAAAAATAAAAGACATCCAGATTTTTGCCGGCGGCGCGAAAAAAGGTGATTGGGACATTGGCATCGCGATGGACGCGATTGAAACCGCGCCGAGATTGGACGTCGTTGTTCTTATTTCAGGTGACGGCGATTTTGTTCCATTGGTCGAACATTTGCGTCGTGCATTGGGTTGTAAAGTTGAAGTGATGGCGTTCGGAAAGAGCACCAGCTCAATGCTCAAAGAAGCGGCTGATATTTTTACTGATCTTGATGCAGACATCAGAAAGTATTTGATTACGAAGAGCGCGTAACCTTTTTATTCTCAGCCTTTTTCACCTCATCATGATTCAAAAAGTCTTCTTCAAGAACAACAAGAACCAAAAATTAGCCGCATGGCTTCACACACCATCAGGCAATGGCCCTTTTCCCGCAGTTATTCGCACCCACGGTTACAAAAGCAACAAAGACGGCAGAACCAGTATTGTATTGGCAGAAAAGTTTGCAGACATTATCTATTTTCGTTTTGACATGCACGGCCATGGCGAAAGCGATGGTAACCCTGATGACATTGACGCACTTCAATGTGCCTATGATGTAAAAAGCGCAATTACATATGTTCGTTCGCTTCCACAAGTTAACAAGAAACGCATCGCCATCACCGGCAGTTCGTTGGGTGGCATGGCAGTTCTTTTGGCAGCAGCGTGGGAAGATGTCGCAGCCCTTGTTCCAGTCTGTCCCGTGACTGATTTTCATCCATTCAGGAAAAGTGATGTAAAATACAAGTCATTGATAGGACAGCTCGGCAGCGAAAACATCTACAAAGAAACCGAAAAAATATCCTCGCCGACATTCATCATCCACGGCGACAATGATACAGTCGTTCCTATTACCCAATCAATCGAACTTGTCCGTCATTTGAAAGACGCGACGTTGCATATTGTTCCCGGAGCCGACCACATCTTCAGTCATGAATCTCATTTTCAGCACATGATTAAGCATACTGTAGAGTTCATTCGCTCAAAATTGTCTCAATGAACCCATTTGAAGAACTCAGGATTTCGGTAAAGAAGTGTCGCAATCTTTGCCCATGGACAAAAGAGCAGACGATGCTTTCTTTTTCAGAAGCGATGCTGAACGAAGCAGAAGAAGCTGTTGAGGCAGCGCGAAAAAAAGACGTCAAAAATCTCCGCGAGGAAATTGGCGATGTCATCTGGGACGCCATCATGACTGCACATATTGCCGAGGAAAACGGGCTTTTTACTGTTGACGATGTCATGAAAGAAGTTGTTGAAAAGATGCATCGCCGCAAGCCTTTCGTATTTAGCGGCAGACAGGTGACACTGGAAGAGGCAAAGCGATTATTTGCAGATGCGAAGCGGAAAGAAAAGTTAATAAACGCAGAAGAAAACAGGTAATCAATGATACCAAAAAAATATCAGCACGACAAGCTTCTCTGGTTGACTGAGCAGCGTCAGGATTTGGTAGAAAAGCATCGCGGGCAGTGGGTTGTACTCGACCCTGAGCATAACAAAGTGTTTGCGAGTGATGATTTACATGGCGCAGTCGTAGCATTTGAAAAAGAGCATCCGGGAGAAGTTCCAAGCTTCTTTAAAATTCCAACAAAAGAAGAAGAATTGTGTGCATATGGAGTATTCTTATAAACGCATTGGGCAGCGAGATTATCCTATCATCTCCATGGATATTAAAAGCAATTTGCGCACAAAGCAGACGCATGCGCTGATTGATTCAGGTTCAATGCTTTCTCTCTTTGGACTGGAAGTCGCAAATGAATTGGGGATTTTATATAAAAATGGAAAACCGACACGCATTGCGAGTGTTCATGGAGAGTTGCTCGTTTACATTCACTCATTACATCTTATAATTATGAATCACGAATTTAGTTGTCAGGTAGGATTTTCTGACGAATTTAAAGCGAATGTAAATTTATTGGGGCGGATGGACTTCTTCGACAATTTTCTCATCACGTTCGACGAAAAGCATAAGAAGGTTGTTCTTGACAAGTACTAAAATGACCTACCTCGACAATGCAGCAAGCACAAAGGTCGCGCCTGAAGTAGTCAAAGCGATGCAGCCCTATCACACAACATTCTATGGCAATCCGAGTTCCACTCATTCACTGGGCAGACAAGCTCACGACGCAATCGAAAATGCGCGAAAGCTCATCGCAAAAAAAATCAACGCCAAACCACACGAAATCATTTTCACCAGCGGCGGCACAGAAAGCAACGTATTGGCATTAACTGCCTCAGAGAGAATAATCACTTCAACAGCAGAGCACAGTTCTATCCTTAATTGCGTAAAAAATTCAAACGTCACGTACTGTCCCGTTGATAAAAAAGGATTTGTTGATTATCTTTTTTTGAAAAAAAACATTCAGAAAAATTCGTTAGTCTCAATCATTCACGGCAACAACGAAATCGGCACAATTAACGACATAGAAGCAATAGGAAAGCTCTGTAAACAAAGAGGCGCATTATTCCACACGGACGCATCGCAAAGTTTTCTCAAGGTTCCAATCGATGTAAAAAAAATGAATATTGACATTCTCACATTAAACAGCCATAAAATTCACGGCCCGAAAGGCATCGGCGCATTGTTTGTTCGTGATGGTATTCATTTATCACCGTTGTTTCGCGGTTCGCAAGAACAGCAGTTGCGTGCAGGCACTCAAAATGTTTCTGGTATTGTCGGTTTTGCAAAAGCCGTTGAACTCTGGGAAAATTCAGATAACCTTCATATAAAAAAATTTCGTGACCTACTCATCAAAAGATTGCTTTCCATTCCAAACACAATTCTCAACGGAAGCAAAGAAAGACTATGTAATAATATCAACATTTCATTCAAAAATGTACTTGGCGAAACCGTTGTCAAACATCTTGATTCCCAAGGCATTTGCGCGAGTACAGGAAGCGCATGCACCTCTCATCAGATAGAACCGAGCCATGTGCTGAAAGCAATCGGTTTGCCGAATGAATGGGCTCTCGGCGGTGTTCGTTTCAGTCTGAGCCGTTACACCACAACAGAAGAAATAAATAAGACCATTGCACTAACAAAAACAATCGTAGCAAGCCTCAGAAAAATATGATATCTCAAAAATCAATCCCTTTGTTGAGCATCATCGGCATTCTCATTTCTGTGTATCTTACCTATCTTCATTACGTGCCAGAAAAACTGGACGCGAGCTTTTGCAATATTTCAAATTATCTTTCATGCTCAACAGTCAATCAAAGCAGTTACGCTCTTTTGTTTGGAATACCTGTCGCGCTCATAGGCATTTTTGGTTTCATTCTGATTTTATACCTCTCCAAAAGCAAATCTCAATACACAAATGTCGCACTTTTTTATAGCTCAGCTCTTGGATTATTGTTCATGCTTTATCTTTTGATTGCCGAATTGTTTGTCATCAAAGCGCTTTGTATTCTGTGCACCGTCGTGCTTCTTGTGATTCTTGCGATATTCCTCATCACAGTAAAAGCGCACGGCAAAGAAAGCCTTCAGTTTTTGAAAGACATCAGATTCGAATAAGCTTTATAACCCCTTTATCTTATTCAATCCTGCCCAAAAAGCGCCTGCGGCCGATGAATGGCACTTTAGAACCTGTGCATCATGCAGGAGTTGAAGAACAGACGAGGCCGCTGGCTTTTTTATAGATATAAAGTCACGGTCTGAAGTTACGAAAGGAAGAAAAAAACAAAACGTTTAAAAATAATTTTTTCGCCTTCCTTCCGCTTCAACGACAACCACGAACAAGCGTGAGCATGTCTGCAACTATTGAAGTCGATATAACCTTTATACAATTATACGAAATGTTTAATAAGAATAAAGTTTTTTACTTTCACATGGTTGTGCTCAAGAAAAAATGGATTACTATAACAATAATCATCGTCGCGCTCATCGTTGCATACAACGTATTCTTCAGTGCTTCTTACCCTAACATCAACACTCCAAAACCAGTGTTCGGCAATGAAAAAGCAAAAGTAAACATCATCGAATTCTCTGACCTGCAATGCCCCGCATGTAAATCTGCCCATCCGGTTGTCCAGCGTATCAAAAACGAGTACAAAGATAACATCTCCTTTGAATACTATCATTACCCGTTGCGCGCAGTGCATCCATACGCTCAAAAAGCAGCAGAAGCAGTCGAGTGCGCAAACGACCAGGGCAAATTCTTTGAATATATCGACGCAGCATTTGTGCAAAGCCCAGACCTTCAGAAGAAAAACCTCAAAATTATTGCTGCACGATTAGGTCTCGACGCAGAAAAATTCAACAATTGCCTTGACTCCGGCGCAAAAACAAAAATTGTCGAAGGTGACGTTCGTCTGGGTGATGCAAAGACTGTTAAAGGTACACCAACATTCTTCATCAACGAAAAACTTCTCGACAGCTGGGATTACGATTCACTCAAGGCTGCGATTGAACGGGAATTGCGGTAACTTTTTTTTCTAAAAAAATCTAAAAAAACACACATTTAAATATTAGTTTTGCTTTCCTTACCTTCAGTTCGTTAAACATCCAATGCTAAAAAGAGGGGTTGAGTGATGAGAATTTGTAGGTACAAATCATTATTTTTAATTCTATCTCTCTTGTGTGTTTTGTCATTATCGGTTTCTGCGGCAATATTCACAGGCAATGCAACCTTGCAGGAATATAGTTTGAACACATCATCACAACTTAATTTTCCAAACCAGAGCATCAACAGTAATGGCTATGTTCGCTTCTTCAATACATCGTCCTGTGCAAACATTATGGCAGTTAATAATGCAAGACTTTATTTTTTGGGGAGTTTGACATTTGATGGTACGGTGAACAGGCTCGACCTTTTCAGTGAATTCCCACACATAGTGACCATAAACTGGGTTGATGTGTTTGGGGCAGGAAGTCCATATCAGTCAAATACGGGCTGGTGTGTTAACCCAGGTGATTTCCTTGCATTTTACATGCCTGACGTCAAGTATGCTGTTGCAGTTGTCAAGTCAGTTGATATCAGCAACAATGTAACATTAGAATATATCTACAACAATCAGGCGACTAATAATACGTTTTACAACGACACCGGCTGTTTTGTCAACCAAAATGACACTACCTGTTTTAGCGACAGGACCCAAGATTGTTACTGGGGCCAAGGCTTATGCAGACAATCTTTTGGCTTCGACGAGCACTCTTTTGCCGGCTGCGAAATGCTTCCCAAAAAAGCATGTGATGCGATTAATGAGACGGTCTGTTTATGGGATTCTGCCGCAGGAAAACAAGGATTATGTCTTGGACAACAAAACCTACACCCCGAGTACGGATTCAACTGTACCAACATCATCAATGAGACCTTCTGCGCAAACCAGGCTTTTACTGTGGGAACAGGTTTTTGCAGCGCAAATGCAACAGACCCTACTGTTTGTATCGTGAACAAGACAAAAACTTTTGCCGACATCGCAGATCCTCCTGTTTTTTCATGCTCTGCAACCACAGCATTAAACAATCAAAGCTTATGTCAGAATTTGAGCGACACGTATTACATGGCCTGCGGCTGGAACAATGTCACCAGTAGATGTGAAGATATTTTCATTGATTTTGGAAAGTTCCACGACTTTGGTGATATCAACGGCGAAGACGCCTGTAAAATGATGGGTGGCGCATGGAAAGAGGACACAGCATACGAACCGATAAGCGGTAAATTATCATCAGAGAAATGGTGTGAATTTGGTGTTGCTCCACCTACCTTTGATAAAGGGGGCAGCGGCAAATTCTTTGGGAATGCAAATAGCATTGGCGATTGCAGTCAAAGCTGTTTTGCATGTGAATTTAATACGTCAGCATCGCCACCTGCAGTTTGGGCGAGTTCTACGATAGCACAAAACAAATGCCAGGAGTCAGCAGCCTCATGCACATACCGTGCAGACACAAATGCATTTAATGGATATGGTTGGTGTGAACCTGCGGGAGGTTTCCACAGTGGTACCAATTGTGATACTTCCTGTGGCGATTGTAACATGCTCCCCGGCTCTCAGTCTGCATGCCTTAATTCAACAGCACAATGCCGCTGGGATAATGCAACAAACTCCTGTATCGGCCAAGGCGAAAAGAGCTGTAGTCAGGATTGTTTTCAGTGTTATGATAAACCCAGCTGTGATCAATCAGCCGGCAGTGGCGGTTGCCTGTGGGACACTTCAAGCTATATTTGTAAGCCCAAAGGCGGCTCATATGAAATCTGTTATGATGGCGTAGATAATGATAACAATGAAAAGATAGACTGTGCGGATTTTAAATGTTCATCTGATATGTTCTGCGGCGGCGGTATTTCAGACACAAACAATTGTTTCCAGTTCGACACGTACAAATACGGCGTAACCGCACAGGGAAACTGCACTGCAACAACCGGCTGCACGTGGATAACTGATGACCTTGGCTTCAACTATTGTGGTCCACAATCAGAGTTATGCTGGAGAAATACAAGCTTTTACGATGATCAGACCGGCTGCAATAACTTTGGTGGTGGTAACGTCTGTACCTACACAGCTGCAGGCCTCTGTGAAGAAAATAGCACGCTAACAACATCATGCAGCGGGCAAAACACACAAGGTGGCTGTCTTGGGGTTACAGGTTGTAAATGGAATGCATTTGAACATCAGGGCTTTAGTGGCAGTGGTGGTTATTGCGAACTCGCAACAATTGTTGAATGTGAAAACAATGTCACAAGACAAAATAACCAGTCCGCATGCATCGCTGTCGGCTGTACATGGCAGGGTGGTATACTAAACAATAGTGAGGGATTTGTCCAGAATTGCATCAGTCCTTGTAGCGATCCTGATATTTCGACTGAAGCGCGATGTGTTATTGCAGAAAGGGGCGGTTTTTTCAATGGCACCTGTCGCTGGTACGGTGGTCAATGCGAACCAAAAAATAGTATCGGCTCATGCCCGGACAATGATGGCGATTACACTGCATGTACGACAAATTCAAACTGCAAGTGGTTCACCGACCCATATGGTGGGCCTGTACGTTACCCCAATGGCTCAACCACTTTCCGTGATTACGTACAAACTCGTGAAACCTGGTTTGCTATAGGGTTGCAACGCCCATCCAATGGCGCAAAAAATATATCGGTCTATTCTTTGAATGGAAGTGGGACTAACTACCTTAAAATTGTCATGGCAAATATCAACGAAACCAATCTTGAGTTTCAGCCAAACATAAGTACAATCATATGTAACGGTACAACAATAGCACGTTTCAATATGTCAATCAATGCAACCAATCAGCAAGGCAGGTGTCTGCTCGGTAGCTGCCATACCTACAATGATACGTACACCTGCGCTGGTGAAAAGCTTCATTATTTTATTAACACAACAATTGAAGTTCTTTGGGAAACACCCCGCGAAAATCTCTGGGGAATTGATAAAGTCACAGGCACAGTAAATGTTACAGACACGGCCAATATTTCAACAGTGAAGGTCGACGGTCTGCTGGGCGACCAGAATCATGAACCTTCATCAAATGATACCGCAACCAATGCCACACGCATCCGTACTCAACCCGGCTACTGCGATGGTAAACTGGAACAAACATTTTTTGCTGGAATGGATGCTGAACCTCCAACCATCGTTGCTCTTGATGTGCCGGGAGATGGTCTTACAGGTCACCCCTACACAGATATAGCTGGTGTTGGTGTGAAGAAAACACCCGAAGCATACATGTATGGTATCAAAGTACAGGATTTCAACGGCTCATCTGTATGCTTTAATGTCCCATTGCAGGGGACCACAACACTTGGTGCAGGCAAAAACCAGTCAAAGTACTATCTCTATCTTGATACGAATGGTGTACAAACGGGAGGATGCTCTCCAATAGACAACACCAGTCTCACTGGTTTTGAATACCTCTTCAAATATACTACAGAAATTGACTCTACAAACAAGCTCGTTGAGACAAAACTCTCACTATCCTGTAACAATGGCACGTGGATATCCACAAGTGTCCCATTGAACTCTGATAAAAACAAAGCCTGTTCATTTGTCGGCGGCCCTATATTTGCAATTGATGCGGGTATTTTTGGAGGAAAAACTGACGTCAACACAAGCAAATCCTGGCGCGCCTATGGAACAACCGCCAGTTTGGGCGGAAATGCATCAAACATCACAGATAGAAGCTTTACCGGTGAGAGTGATTTTAAAGGCATTGACGTAGACATTATTGACTGCTGGAGTACGGAAGACAAAGATAACTCACAATGCAATAAATTCAAGCAGTTTGGATTTTCACCAGGCGAATTTGGACCTGCATGTACGGACAACAAAGACAATGATGGCGATGCACTGACTGATTGTGCAGACTACGACTGTAAATTCGACCCATTCTTCTGTGCAAGCAGCAGCAAATACATTGTTCTGGGCGAGTCGGACCCGAATGATGAAACAGCTCCGACAATCACAAGCAAGAAAGTAAATGACAAGATACCAACAGCATTATCTTTTATTTATGGTACCGACGAACCTTCAAATGCAAGTGTCAAATACTACTATAATGATTCAACCTGTGGCACGCTCAACGCAACATTTAATGATGAAGCGCTTGGCAATGCCGATACATTTGATGATTACCGACCTCAGCATATTGTTGATGTAACGGGGCTTGCAGCAAATAAGACGTATTTCTATAAATTGCAGACGTGCGACTCAAGCGACAATTGTGCAGTCAGCAAATGCATCAATTCAACAACAGCAACGACCTTTTCGAACATTACGTTTAAAATTGAGGTACCATCTGGCTGGACGATTGACATTCCATCCATTAATTTGTCAAACTTCAGCAAAAATTACGCATTGAAAGCATCAACCCAGTATTTGGACGAGATTAATATCACCATCAATCAGACGAATAGCACGTATGCAATTAAGCTTGTCGGCATCGATATATTCGAAAAACAAACACTCAACTTGTCACGCTTCATCACCGATACGGATACATTTGGTGCTGACGCTAACCAGTATCAGGCGTTCAAGCAGAAGACCGGCATGGATAAAGTTATTGTCACAATTCCAACAGACAGTGAGGACAGTTCAGTGCAACACTGTGATGATAACGGTGCAAATTGTGTAGCTGTAACCAGTAAGCTGGTATGCACATTTAAAAGTACATATACCGAATGTGCAATACCTGAAGCAGTAGGTCTTGGCTTCTCAAGCTACAAGAGTGTCGGAACAACAAGCAGCAGTCCCTCAGGCGGCGGCGGTGGTTCATCAGGCGGCGGCGGTGGAGGCGGTGGCGGAGCTGCAGGTGGTGCAAGCGTTGTATCACAAACTCAAACATGGAAAGATGTCAGTGCTGGCAGCAGCGTGACGATGTCTGTTGCAAAGAATGATTTAGCAATAACTTCAATCGTTGCAACGATGGTAAATAGTGTTACTTCTCTCGAAATCAAAGCAACTGGCTATGGAGCAAAGCCGGAAGGCGTTTCATCAATATCAGCAACAGCCTACCAATACTTAGAGCTTACAACGACGGCACAAAAAGCAGACTTCAGTGGTGCAACCATTTCATTTACTGTTGATGATACCTGGCTCAAGCAGAAGAACATTGCTGCTTCAACCGTTGCACTCTACAGGTATTCTGACGGATGGACAAAGCTATCAACAACCTACGAAGGATTATCAGGAAACACACATACTTTTGCAGCAGAAACGCCCGGATTCAGCTATTTTGCGATTGCTGGAGAACAGGGAACAGCAGCAGTCGCACAGCCTATTACGTCAGAGGTAACGGGCGCAGCGACGCAGCCAGTCGAAGAGGTTGCACAAGTGCAGTCCGCAGCAGTGGCAGAATCAGGAAAAGGTGCAATGTTCTTCGTAGCAATAGGATTGATTGGTCTGAGTGTTCTCATCATTGCAGTGGTTCTGGCACGACGAAGAAACTATTAGCGGATGATGTCCAATTATGTGTGAACTTAGATAATCTTCACGCAAGGTACGACCTATGGACTCCCAGTCTCGTTGCTACGAAAGGAAGAAAAAAATAAAACGTACGTATTTTTTTTCGCCTTCCTTCTTCTCCAACGACCAATCGCACTCATCACTTATCGCAAACTATAAAAATCCTAAACAATTACGTAAATTCATGGTGATTGGACGTTTTGTACTTCTCATTATTCTTTGTGCTTCTTTTGCTGCAGCTGACGGATACAACAATAGCAACCACGAAACACTTTCTGAACAATCAATCTCTCTTGTGCTTATTGCATCTGCATTCATCCTTCTCTGCGTATGTACTGCTGCCTTCATGAAAAAAAAGTCAGAACGATTCAAAGTTGCACTCTTCTCATTGATAGTCACAGCAACCATCGCAACAACTTTGTATCTTTCGGTTTCAACCGTGCTGCTCAACACGCGTTCTGAATCAAATGGCCCGGTTCACTGGCATACTGATTTTGAACTATGGAAATGCGGCGAGCATATTGACTTAATTGAACCCGCAGGTTTATCCAACCGTATCGGTACGCCCGTCTTTCATGAGCATGGCGACCAGCGCATCCATGTGGAGGGCGTTGTAACCCAGCTTGAAGATGTAAGCCTAAAAAATTTCTTTTATGTTGTGGGAGGCAAGCTTTTTGATGATGGGTTTGAGCTGCCAACAGATAATGGTGTTGTAACTGCATCTGCAGGTGAACGTTGCCCATTAGGTGACGGAAAACTTCAGGTATTTCTCTATCATGTGACTAATCCAGACCCCTCAAAGAACAAAGGCTTCACGTACACACAGACAAAGCTTGAAGATTTTACGCAGTACGTCCCTGCACCGTATGCGCATGTTCCTCCGGGAGACTGTATTATTGTTGAATTTGATATTGAAAAAGAAAAAACCGATAAACTCTGCGAAACCTATCGAATAGCA
>Ga0209542_10018689_pt1 | contig 11191 bp, 20 predicted proteins | sample RifCSPhighO2_01_FD_184028 | JGI IMG/M metagenome (GOLD analysis project Ga0209542, IMG submission 184028) | Soil microbial communities from Rifle, Colorado - Rifle CSP2_plank highO2_0.1 (SPAdes) (version 2) | ecosystem: Environmental > Terrestrial > Deep subsurface > Rock core/Sediment ...
CGCACGCATGGGTACTCTGGAAGAGCCCGCAATCAACAAGGGTTTTCGAGCCTCCGGTATCAAGCAGAAAGTTCGAGCCTGTCACCGTGCCCGCACCCCCAAAAAAATGAAGGGTGGAATTCATACACGCAGACGGGAGATAAGCGCGTAGAGAACGAGGGCTCCCAGGGCTCCCGCAACACCGAGTACGAGGTCAGAGACCGTATCAAGGAGACCGCCTTGGAGCGCAAATAGATACTCAAACACCTCCCATGCGACACCCCCCATAAGAGCAGTCGCACCCACCAAAAAAAGAGCGGGACGTAGCGGAAGTGAGAGACGCGATGAAACAGCGCACGCCCACGAACCCATTACAAAACCTCCGATACTATGCAAGAGCACATCAAACCACGGATATATCCAAAAAAGATCGTGCTCGATGCCGTACAAATAAAGCCACCCCAATAGCGCCGTCATCCCGAGCGCGAGAATATTAAAAAAGAGAGGCATTGGTAGATTATTCCACAGAAAATCCCGCCTGCAGCGGGATACTCTGTAGGACTCCGGAAGCTCGTCCTAGTTTTTACTAGGTGGGTGCCCTGCGAGTAGTCCATTACGACCTCCCGACTTCCAAGCTCCCGATTGTATATTAAGGACTTTGCTTCCGTAGTCCTACCCCCATTATATCAAATCTTAAAAAAACACAAGTGCAGCGAAGGCATAGTGCCATCGACGAGCGCAACGCGATTAGCGGCAGTGAGCGAGGAAAGAGCAACTATGTCGTAGCGTTTATTCGTCTACACCAAAGCGCTTGTATTTAAAGATTGGTTTCTTCCCAAACCAGTGGACTATCTCGTGTTTAGCTTCAGAAGGGGTTTCAGACGCATGCACCAAGTTAAAAACCGCGCGGCGCTCAATGTTGGCGGAGACCGCCGAGTCAACAGAGTAGTCCCCCCGAATAGTGCCCATCTCGGCGAGGTTTGGCATCGTCGGACCCACGATCTTGCGCACCATATCAACCGCGTGCACGCCTTGTACTACCATCTTCACCATCGGAGCCGACGACATAAAATCTAAGAGCCACCCGCGCACGGTGCGGCCGATGCGAATGAGATCGCTCGTGCCGAAGTCGTCCTTCACGTTGTAACCATACATAACATAGTTGGCCATCGTCTTCTCCCCGATGCGGCGCAGCCACTTTTCATCCTTTGGGTAGTGGCCGTCCATCTCGCGGCGTGATGGGTGGAACATCTCCAACGCAACAAGCTTCAAATCGCGCTGTTCAAAGCGCTTTACTATTTCTCCGACAAGCCCTTTGCGCACACCGTCGGGTTTTATCAAAACAAATGTCTTTTCCTCTTTTGGGCTTTTTGTGGCCATCTCGAGCACTCTACAGCAAACTCTTATTTTTTACAATGCGGTGAGGATTTCAGGGCCGGTTTTTGTAATGAGAACCGTGTGTTCAAAATGAGCGCCACGGGAACCATCTTTTGAGCGGAATGTGTAACCGTCTTTGTCGAACACAAGCACGCCGCTACTCTCGGTAAACATCGGCTCAATCGCAATGACTAGCCCATCGGGTATTTCTTCACCCTCTCCGCGTTTGCCATAGTTGGGAACGTACGGTGGCTCATGCACCGCGGCGCCGACACCGTGGCCGCTTAATGTTTTTACGATGCCCAGTTTATGCGCACGCGCAATCTCGGACACCGCCTCTCCGATGTCGCCCAGATGCCCACCCACACGTGCCGCGGCTATACCCGCCGCAAGTGCTTCGCGTGTTGCCTCTATTAATTCTCTTTCACGTGCATACACCTTCCCCACCGCAAGAGTGTGCGCCGTGTCCATAAACGCGCCTTCGTATGAAAGCCCGAAATCAAGTGACGCAATATCCCCCTCTTTTAAAATTTTTTCCGGTGTCGGGGGGCTGTGCACCACTTCGTCGTTTACCGAAATACAAAGCGTTGCCGGATAGGGCTTGCTCTCCCCTTTTGCTTTGTAATGCAGAAAGCTGGGAGTAGCTCCACGCGCACGGATTGCGCGTTCGGCCGCCGCATCCAAATCCATTGAAGCAACCCCCGGACCCACCATCGCCAAGACCTCCCGCACAACTTCGGCCATGAGTTTCCCCGCTTCGCGCAGCTTATTTTTTTGCTCTTCTGTTTTAGCTATCACAGTTTAAGTGCCTGAAGTATACGTTTGTGTCCCTCTTCGGGAGTCTCCGAAGCGTCTATGTCGTGTACCAAAACTTGAGGAAATTGTTTCCAGCGTTCAATCGCAGGGACAACGTTTTTTTCATACCACGTGAGACGTCTTTGTATCTCTTCCCCGCTATCATCTGAGCGAGCGCGTCCCCGGAGCCGCTCGAGGGCTTTCTCTTGTGTAATATTGAGGACGACAACGTTGACTGAAGGGCGTTGGTAAAACTCAAGCGCACGAGCCAAAACCGGCACTTCGTCGGAGTTGCGCGCGAGACCGTCGAGAATTATGTGCTCGTTCTCAGTTATATATTTTACAAAAATATCGGTCCACACCCACACCGGCAAAAACTCAGGGAGCAGGCCTCCTTCGGTGAGCACCTTTTTAACCCTCAGCGCGGTAAAGCTACTCTGCTTTGCAAAGTCACGAAAGGCTGCACCTGTCTCAACATACAGAACCGGGTGTTCTGTATCCCTCTCCTCAAGATATTTTTTGAGGAGTTGTGCTTGCGTGCCCTTCCCCGCCCCCGCCTTGCCGTAGAAAATTACCGTTTGAAGTTCCATCGTTAGTATTGTAACCCAACCGCCTGTAACACCTGCTTGTGTATTTCTTCAATGGAAGATTCTCCAGTGACCGATACAAGAGTCCCTTTGGCCTTGAAGAAATCAACCGAGGGAACCGTTTTTGTATTAAATTCATTGATACGGTTGTGTATAGCAGTTTCGGCGTCGTCGGCACGTCCGCTTCCGCGCCGATACGCGATGCGTTTAAGCATTGTCTCTTCGCTGATATCCAAATACAAAACTGTATAGGGGCGACCAAGCCATTCATGTATGTCGTGAAAAAGCTGCGCCTCAGGCAATATACGGCAAGCTCCCTGAAATACGATATTGTCTTCTTCTTTGAGCCCGACGAGGGCCCCCTCAAACAGATAGCAGGCAAACCATACGGGCATGAGTATGCCGGCATCAAGATCTGCCTGTAGCCTCCTGCCTGCGGCAGTGCCACTCTTTATAATATTGCGGAAGACCTCACCCGAAGAAAATAACTGGCTCTTAATTTTATCCGCCAACAGTTGACCTTGCGTGTCTTTGCCACATCCCGGACGACCCATAAACAGAAAGGTACGTCCCTGCATGGCCATAGTGTACCTTAATACTCGCGGATAGAGAGTTGAGCGTCAATGCGTCGTGTCAGGTCGAGGACCACGCTAACGACGATGAGGAGTGCGGTACCACCTATGGTGAGCGATTGGATGCCGGTTGCAGCCTGCATGCCTATAGGTAAAACCGCAATAATGCCGAGAAACAAGGCGCCCACAAAAGTAATGCGGGTTATCACTTTCGCCAAGTGGTCGGCGGTCGAGGGCCCGGGCCGAACTCCGGGAATAAATGCGCCGTTTTTCTGTAAATTGTCGGCGATAGTTTTTGGTTCAAACGTGATGGCGGTATAGAAGTATGTGAAGAGAAACACCAATAGGAAATAGATAATTCCGTAAAGAAGAAGATTCTGAAGCCCTCCAAGCACCGTGTTCGCAACGCTCGCAATAATCGCGTTCCCCGAAGTTGCAAAGAAACTCGCAATCATCTGCGGCATAAGAAGCAGTGAGAGCGCAAAGATAAGCGGAATGACCCCTGCCTGGTTGAGCCGGAGCGGCAGGTAGGTCGAGGCACCGCCAAAAAACTTCATCCCCCGCACCCTTTTGGCATAAGTGACTGGCACCGGTCGCTCCGCTTCGCTAATGACAACAACCGCGGCAACGACAGCAACCGCCGCCGCAAGAAAACCGAGGTAAATCGGAATTTGAGCCGGGTCAAAGCTGAATACTGCCTGGCTTATACTTGAGGGAAGCGAGGCCACGATACCCGCAAAAATGATGATAGAAACCCCGTTGCCGAGTCCGTACTCTGAAATCAATTCTCCTATCCACATAAGGAGCACCGAACCCGCCGTCACAACCGCAACATTAACCGCAAACTGGAAAAGCGGCAGGTCGGGTATAACCCCGCCCCGCTCAAGAAGCAAAAGAAACGCAATACCCTGAAGCGCCGCAATCGGAAGCGAAAGGAACCGCGAATATTGGCTAAATTTTTTACGGCCTAACTCCCCTTCCTCCTGATACAGGGCCTTGAGACGCGGGATCATGATGGTCATGAGCTGCATGATGATTGAGGCCGTAATGTACGGGCCGACTCCGAGGAGCACTATCGAGAGGTTAGAGAGTCCGCCACCGGAGAAGACATTGAGGAGCCCGAAAAACTGGTTACTTGAAAAGAAAAGTTCCAGGCGCCCTGCATCGACGGAAGGAATCGGGATTGCCGCTAATACACGGAAGATTGCCAAGGCACCAATGACAAACAGGAGGCGATTGCGTAGCGCCGTATCTGAAAACAGAAGGACTAGCCGTTGTGTAAAAGCATTCATGGGGTGATGGTACCGCCGATCTTCTCGATTTTCTCTCGAGCGGAGGTAGAAACGGTGCAACCTGTGATGTTCAATTTTTTGGTGAGCGCTCCAGTGCCAAGAATCTTAACGCGCGGTGTTTCTCCCTTGCGGTAGCGAACAACACGGCGCTCAAGAAGCACTTTCGGGTTAACCGTGTCTCCTGTTGCGAAGAATATTTCAAGAGCATCGAGATTTACCGGCAGTGGCTTTTCCTGGATACTCTTTTGTCTGTAGCCGCGCAGTTTAGGAAGTTTTTTGAGCTGTTCGCGCACCTGGGGAAAGATACGATGTCCCGCGCGGGCCTTCTGCCCTTTGGTGCCACGACCGGCGGTCTTTCCGCGGCTTCCGCCACGACCGACGCGCTTTTCTGTTTTTTGCGGGACAGCCCGCTTTAATTCGTTAAGTTGCATATCTTAGGCCTTGAGCTGACGCAGGGCTTCGATAGCCGCGCGGGCATTGTTGAGCCCGTTTTTGCTGCCGGAATGTATTTTGGCAACCACGTTTGAAATACCCGCCAACTCCAAAACCGGACGTACCGAAGAGCCGGCGACGAGTCCACGGCCCGGCGCGGGCATAAACGATACGCGCGAGGCGCAGTACTTGGCCGCCACTTCGTGTGCGATTGAAGAATCTTTAGAAAGCGTAACCGTAATGAGATTTTTCTTTGCATTCCGAACTGCTTTATCAATTGCCAAGGTCGTGTCGCCCGCTTTGCCGAGGCCCACTCCGACTTTTCCTTTTTTATTGCCAATGATTATTGCTACAGAGAAAGAAAAGCGTCGTCCGCCTGCAACAACCCGGGCAACACGCCGTATGGTGATGAGCCGTTGGTCAAATTCGCTCCGGGCGCGCGGGGCGCGGGCAGAGGGGCGGCCGGGGCGGCGCCTGCGTTCGCGAGGTGCGCGCGTTTTTTCCGGGGTTGCGACCGGAGCAGGTGCCGGCACTTCCGCGTCTTCAGAGACAGCAACCTCCGTAAGCACCTCGGGAGGCACTTCCTCTATAACAACATCTTTTTCTGGTACTTGTTCAGCCATAACTATAATGTTAAACCTCCCGCACGCACCGCTTCAGCAAGAGCCGCAACCCGGCCAGTATAGCGGAAGCCGCCGCGGTCGAACACGACCGATGAAATGCCCTTTTCTTTCGCCCGCTTGGCAATCTCCGCCCCCAGTTTCGTCGCACCCGACATCTTTTTTTCTTTAGCAAACTCCTTCGTGCTACCAGAGACTACTGTTGCACGCGCCGCGTCATCAATAAGTTGCGCGTGGATGTAGCGGTTTGACTTATAGATCGAGAGGCGCGGACGCGAGGCATTGCCTTGGACCTTGGCGCGGATGCGTGCGTGGCGACGTACTCGTCCTATTCGTTTTGAAATTGCTTTATTCATATCTATAATCTAGCGTAGCGAGAGAAAGAAAATTTATTTTCTGTTCCGAGCGAGCGACGGTTATATAAATTAGTCATATTAATTTCTATACAGCTTTTTTACCCTGCTTGCGGCGGACCACTTCCCCCTCATAGCGAATGCCTTTGCCTTTGTAGGGTTCCGGGGGCTTTTGTGCGCGCACATTGGCGGCAAATTGTCCGACCAACTCCTTATCAAATCCGCTTATCGAGAGCGTCCCTTTTTCAATTACAACCGTGAGCCCTTCGGGGATCGACATTTTAACGGGATGGCTGAAGCCGAGTGCAAGGTTGAGGGTCTTGCCCTGGACATCCCATTTGTATCCGACCCCCTCGACAATAAGTTTTTTTGTGAATCCTTTATTGACCCCCTCTATCATGTTGCGGATGTGAGAAGCCAAAGTGCCGACCGCTGCACGCGCCTCAATTGAATTACCCGATTGACTTACCGCGACACCTTCGGGCAGAACTTCAACCGAAACGTGCCGCCCCATGTCGCGCGTGAGTGTTCCTTTTGGTCCCTTCACACGCACTTCTCCTTCCGAAATAGATACTTCGGTTTTCTGAGGAATTACGATTGGTTGTTTTGCAAGTCGTGACATAAAATTTACCAAATTTCAAACAATACCTCCCCTCCGACGCGCTTAATCCTCGCTTCCTTGCCGGTCACAATACCTGCCGGGGTTGAGAGAACAAGGAGTCCGTGACCACGCTTCACGGGCCGCACATCCCTAACCCCCATGTACATCCGGCGGGAGGGCTTGGAGATGCGTTTGACGCCCTGAATTGCCGGACGGCCGTCTTTGTACACAAGCGAGAGTGTGAGCACACCGTTGGCTTTTGATTTGCTGTCTACGTCTGAAACATATCCTTCACGCGCAAGTACTTCGGCGATGGAGTGTTTCATTTGTGAGAACGGAATGGAGACACGCTCTTTGCGCGCCATCGAGGCATTTTGCAACCGCACCAAAAAATCTGAAATAGGGTCGGTTACCATGATGATTTTCTTACACCTGGTATTAGTCCTTCGTTTGCAGCTTCACGGAAACACAGGCGACACATCCCGAAGTCGCGCATAAAGGCGCGCTTTCTGCCGCAACGGAAACAACGCCGTACAACACGGCTCTTAAACTTTGGGGGCTTTGCGGCCCGCGCCTTAACAGATGTTTTTGCCATTTTTTGGATGGATACCCCTTCTGTACCTTGGGGTTATGATTCTGCCGGTATCTCGCCCCAGATGGGCTCGACCTAGCAGAAAAAAGGAGCCCCTAAGGGCTAGAAAGATACTAGCATAGCTCTCTCCAAACTGCAACGCTCAAAGGCCCTTATTTGTAGGGCTTTTACCACCCCTTGACAAGACACCCTATTTGGGTGTATAACATGGAGAAATTCGTTGTACATTCCAATTCCCATCAACCGCGCTACAGGGAGGATCCCGTGCGCAAACTCTTCACGATTCTCGGCTTTGTCATCATCGCTTCGCTCACGTTCGCTCCAGCGAATGCGCAGACGTACGAAACGACCAACGCCATCAAGGAAGAGGTCGCCAAGAACAAGGCCAAGCGGGATCAGGTCTGCGTCAAGCAGTCCGATCCGCTGCAGTGTCAGAAGGATTTCGACACCGTTTCCACGATGATCTCCGGCCTGCAATACGCCGGTCTCATGTACAGGTCACTCGATTTCAAGGTGGCCAAACATTTGATCGAGCGAGTGCTGGACAATATCGACGATGCAAAGAAGCAGCTCAACGAGAAGTACAAATAAGTCAAAGACCTCCAAACTTCAAAAGGCGCCCCCAAGGCGCCTTTCTTGTTTTCTATTTCTGCTTTCTATTTTTTGAAGGGGAAGCCGAGGTGAGTGAGATAGGCAAGCGCCTCTTTTTTATTTTTTGCTGTGCTGACAACGGTTACCGCCATACCAAAGACATCTTTAAGCTCCTCGTCTGCCGTTTCAGGGAAGACGGAATGTTCCTTTAGCCCCAAGGTGACATTGCCCATTTCATCAATTGTTTTTAGTGAGAGACCTTTGAAATCCTTAGTGCGCGGGAGTGCTATGTGGAGTAGGCGGTTGAGGAAATCCTGCATGCGCCTTCCCCGCAGTGTCACCTGATAGCCCACCCGGTCGCCAACGCGAGTTTTGAAGGTGGCGATTGATTTCTTTGCGCCCCGCGCGGCCGCTTTCTGCCCCGCAATTTTCCCGAGCCGGTCAGCAACCAAATCTTGCCGGCCCTTTTCTTTCGCCATTTTGCCCACCCCCACTGCAACGACTATTTTTTCAAGCCGCGGCGTTTGCATAGCATTCTTCCACCCAAATTCTTTTTTGAGGGCTTCAAACGCAGTTTTTTGTTTGTCTTGTATCAAATTTGCCATAAGTTCTATTGTTTTTTCCGGGCCATTTTTTCTTTATGCCGGCCTACCTCCATCACTTTGCTTGCCTGAAGTGGAAGATGTTTGTTGATTATTTGCCCGTGCTGGCCTGCCTTGCGTGGTTTCTGATGTTTTTTACGCATACCAATTCCTTCAACAAGCACAAGTCCGCGCTTGGGGAAAGCCTCCGCCACTTTTCCGATTTTACCCTTTTCAGTACCCGAGAGGACAATAACCGAATCACCCTTTTTTACATGGAGTTTATTTTTCATATGAATTCTTATTCACCCCGAGGTTTCCCGAGGGGTACTTGCTACACAACTTCCGGAGCGCGGGAAATTATCGTCTGGTAACCAAGCTCGCCAAGCTCGCGCGGGATAGGTCCGAAAATGCGCCCGGCCTTCGGCTCTTTTTTATCACCCTCCAAAACTACAACCGCATTTTCATCAAAGCGGATATAGGAGCCGTCTTTGCGGCGAAAGGGTTTTCTCTGACGCACGACGACCGCCTTGAGCACATCTTTCTTCTTCACCGCTTTGCGCGGCTCTGCTGTCTGGACCGACAAAACAACAAGTTCCCCGATTTCCGCATAGCGTTTGCCGGCGCTCCCGAGAATCTTGAAGATCCGGCCGATTTTGGCGCCGGAATTATCTGCAACTACAACAAGTGAGCGGTCTTGAATCATATATTAATCGGCAAACACGATTTCGAAATGTTTATTTTTTGAAAGCGGCCGGCAGGAACGGATATTTACCACTTCGCCGAGCTTCGCGCGGTTTTGCGGATTATCAACGAGGTAGCGTTTGGTGCGTTTTTGATACTTTTTGTATTTCGGGTGCTTGACGTAGCGTTGCACCGCAACCACGACAGTGTTTTGCATTTTGTCGGATACAACCGTGCCGCGAAGTATTTTTTTGTGTACTATTTTCTTTTCCATATAAATTCTTATTTATCCTGAGCTTTCGAAGGGTTCTTGCGGGTGTTGAGCTCGGTCAGCGCACGCGCGATTGCTTTGCGCAGTGTGGAGGCAAGCTTAACATTGCGATTTTTACTCCCCGCAACAGAAAAGCGCAACTGTCGGAGCTCTTCGCGCTTGTCGGAGACGAGTTTCTGCAAATCTTCCGGTGTATGGGTCTCTAGATTGATTTTCTTTGCCATATCAGGTTTAGTGGTGCCCGCGTGCGACCACCTTGGTGCGCAGCGGCAGTTTTTTACCCGCCTTGGTGAGCGTTTCTTCGGCAAGCATATTTTCGACTCCATCAACCTCGAACAAAACGCGCCCCGGCCATACCTCAACCTCGTAACCAACCGGGTCGCCCTTGCCTTTGCCGAGCTTCACTTCGGGTGGCTTTTGGGTAAAGGGTTTGTCGGGGAAGACACGGATCCAGAGCTTGCCGGTTTTACCCAGAGAGCGGGCGATAACCTTGCGCGCGCTTTCAAGCTGGTTGCTGCGCACGCGAGCGTGCGTCGTTGCTTTGAGCCCGTGGCTCCCAAAGGCAACGGTGACGCCGCGTGTTGCAACCTTGCCTTTCTTTGGGTTGCGGCGCATGGTGTGCCACTTTCTGAATTTTACTTTTTTAGGGAATAGCATACAGTTTTATTTAATCGGGCTTCGCACTTACTTGTCTTTTTTATCTTTGGCATTTGCGGCGAAAATCTGCCCTTTGTATATCCAGACCTTAACGCCAATATCGCCGTAGGGAAGATGCGCTTTTTCGCGGGCGAAGTCGATATCAGAGCGGAAAGTCTGTAGCGGCACCCGGCCTTTTTTGAGTTCTTCACGCCGTGACATATCAGCGCCACCAAGACGTCCGGCAAGCCCGACGCGCACGCCTTTGACATCGCGGTTCGCCATCACCTTTTCAACCGTCTGCTTCAAAACACGGCGGAAGGGTAGGCGCTTCTCAAGCCCCTCGGCAACCATATAGGCGACAATGGCGGCGCTCGATTCCGGCGAGCGTATTTCCTCTATATCGAGTTTTACTTCCGGAACAAAAAGCTTTTTCTTTTTTAAAAATGAAACGATTTTATTTTTGAGTTTTATCGACCCTTCACCGGAGCGGCCAATGATGAGCCCGGGGCGGGAGGTTTTGATGACAACACGGATAATCTTGGCGTTGCGCTCAAACTCGATGCCGCCGATATACATGCCGCGAAGTTCTTTAACCAAAAACTCGCGTAACAGAATGTCCGCCTTAAGATATTCCTGATACCTCGGCGAGATGGCAAACCAGCGATGCCGCCAGTCCCTGATGATACCGAGCCGATGTGCAAATGGGTTGACTACTTTAGACATACTATTTTTTTGCTGGAGCAGGTTGCGAGAGCTCAAGCGTAATGTGGCTGGTTTTCTTGCGGATCGGCGAGGCCTTCCCCCGTGCGCGGGGCATGAAGCGCTTAAATACTATCCCCTGCCCTACTTCGATACGCGAGATTACCAGTTCATTTGAGGAAACATGTTTACTGCGGGCGTTGGCGAGCGCGGAGCGGATGAGTTTTGCCATAGGCTCTGCCGCGCGTTTGGGGAGATGTGTTAAAAGTGCCAACGCCACATCTGTACGTTTGCCGCGTACCAAGTCGGCCACAAGTCGCACCTTGCGGGGCGATTGGCGATAGTTTGAAAGTTTTGCCGATGCGTTAGCCATAATAATTTCTATTTAGCGGCAGGCTTTTTGGCGGTCGCGGCATCTGCAGCACCTTTGGCAGCTTGTGCGGCAGCGATTTCCGCTTCTTTTTGTTTGAGTTCCATTTCTTTTTGCATCTTGCCGCCATGGCGGGTGAATTTCTTCGTCGGAGAA
>Ga0209542_10018690_pt1 | contig 11190 bp, 13 predicted proteins | sample RifCSPhighO2_01_FD_184028 | JGI IMG/M metagenome (GOLD analysis project Ga0209542, IMG submission 184028) | Soil microbial communities from Rifle, Colorado - Rifle CSP2_plank highO2_0.1 (SPAdes) (version 2) | ecosystem: Environmental > Terrestrial > Deep subsurface > Rock core/Sediment ...
CAAAGAGACGCTCGTATTGGCTGACTAATTTATCAATCACAATTCTGCTGTCTCCATTCTCCACGGTAACAGCACCGGACTTGGCGTCAATGATGTGGACACCATTTACTTTTCCAGCTTCTTGCCAAGCAAGAGGACCTATAATAAGCTCTTGCTCTTTGATTATCTTATTCGCGATTTGATCAAGAGTGGTCATGATATTAAATTTCAGAATTTTCGAGATTATCTAAGTTTAATCGTTGCGGGTTAATAAGACTGACACCAAATCCTATACAGAAGAAAGTTAATGTATAAATAAAATCAACCCAATTAGCTACAAAAAACGTCTCTTTTGTCACAGTAAATACAAAACTAAAATCTCCTAAATAGTTCAAAACAAAACCACCGAGAATAAAAAGAATGGGCCACTTGAAAAATCCGCCAAGAAACTTGAATGATAGTCCGTAAACTAAGAGAGTAATCGTAAGAATGATAATGTCTCCAATAGGATATGCTAGATCAAAAAAGACTTTAAGAAGGTCTTCAGGCGTGTACAATATAACTCCATCTCGGGCAACAACAATTAATAAATAGTACGAGAGTATTGCTATCAAAATAGGTACCGAAAACAGTGCGATTTTACCGATAGCTGTCTTAAGCTGAAATTTAACCCCAGTGGCACGAGACAGATTAATCATGCCAATAGCCCAAAGTGGCCAGCTCATAATATAAAATAAATCTGCCAAGGATGGATAAGGGACCTCAACTTGTAGAAGAATATTATAATAGGCGAAAACTAAAGTACCTATACCCCATGTCAAAAGACCTGCTGACAAGAAAAAAATAGATTCGCCCATTGAACTTTTGAAACCGCCCCATTTATTGGAATTTATGAAACCGAAGACAGATGCCAGACATGGTAAAACTCCTAAAGCCGCCCCGTAGAGAAAATTTTGAGTAGTGTTTTCTAGACCTTGAATTGTAATAAAGAGCCACCAAAAAACTAGAGCAACAAACAACATTAAAACCATGCTGGCACCAATGCCCATACCCGCATTTGGACCTGCACTTTTCATGTAGATATCGTAACTTATATTATCGGTGCAGTAAAGCTATGGCTGGGTATAAAGATATTTAGAACAAAATCTGTCATTTTTTAGCTTCTCTCGTTCTTGTTCTGTCAAGTTTGAAAAGGAGAAGATTTTGCCCTTGCATTTTTTTGTCCCGCATTTGCATCTAACTTTAAGCTCATCGGCATTTTGTGTCCACATGAACTCGGTCATCCAATATCCATAATTAATCTCTTCTCCTTTCTTTATATTGCGCGAGGCAATCAGATTAGGGAATTCATCCGATCGACTCTTAACGTGTGTATTTGGATTACACGAATGATTCCAGTACTTGCCTGTCCATTTTTTCGGCAAAAAATGCTTATTACAAGCAATTTGCACTGATACATGCGGAGTCTGGTGGTCAATGATTTTACCGAAACCTAGCATAACCACCTCTCCTTTTTTAAAGTTTTTTCTGGCAAAAAAGGTGAGGCCATACTTATGACTTGATTTGCCAACCAGTGTATTTTTTCTATTTTGCAAAGCGATCTGTGCTTCCGTCATAACTACAAATCAAAATTATCGTGCTGAAAATTACTAAATTGCCTTTATTTCCCATACACTACAACATTCAACACAAAAAGTAAAACCCCAGTAATCCCCAGCACTTTGAGCTAGAAACGGTTTACTTTTAATTAGAAGACAGCAGCACGGTAAGGTCTTTTAAAAGCTCTGATGAGAATAAGTTCTCCATCAGATAGAACCTCGGAAAATCTCTTGCGACCTACGCGTCGATTTATTTCTGCAGGAAACCCAGGGTCGTGAAAGAATACTGAGGCGGAATTAATTGCGGTAATAATAATAGAATGCGGGCTGTACTTTTTAGTTCGGTCAAAGCGCGACACATCAATATGTATAATCGCTAACCAACCGGACGCAAGATGTTTCTCAAGCATTGCAAGAGTCGGACGTTTGTTGATTAATTCTACGTTTTTTGTTTTTACCAACTTTTCTACTCGCCATCGTTCTCTATGCAGATCAGAAAATGATTTTTGAAATTCGTACACATCTGGTCTCCAATAATATTTCAAATATCGCGCACCAAGTTTGGCGAACGCTCTATAGTCAAGAATAGAAACTTTCTTAACATAGAAACCATGCTCAGCAAGCCATAGCAGAGTTTTTATATCCCATGTAACTCTGCCCCTTTTATGTCCGGTTATACTATCCAGGGTTGCATATGAGTATTGAGTAGAAGGCGCGAGAACAGATAACGCCATTTTTAAAGACGCTTGAAAACAATGAAGATCGTCCTTTAGATTTGGATAAAATGGTATTTTAAGTTTAATCATAAATAAGATGGGGTGGTGGCTGACTTGTCAGCCACCACCCCATTGAAGACGAGGCTGCCGTTACTTGCCTCGCGTGCCAGTCCCGCCACCAGTCGAGCCCCCGCCTCCGCCTCTCTGACCGCCAGAGCCGTCTTTGCCACCGCCGTGACCGCCGCTACCACCCTTACCACCCTTGTCAGCCATGGAATATATCACCTCCTTTCTATGCTGGAGTCCAATTCTAATTTATACGAAACAGTTTAGATGTCAATCCCCAAAAAGTAAAACCCCCGCCGCTTTCCTCTGCGGCGGGGGGTGTCTTGCGACGAGGGGCGTCATCACTTTCGCCCCGCTTCCATCAGGACGATCGCGGCTATGGCGGCCGCGACCCCGGCCCATTGCGTCGGCGTGAGAATTGCTCTCTCGATGAGAGTATCCCACGCCAGCACCAGACCGGAGTGGAGAAGTAGAATGATGATGAGTGCCACACTGAACGAGTAGCGCTTCTCGCGAAGCACAAACCCGAACATCGTGGCAGTTGCGATCCACATGGGGATCGACAACACCCACCACCGAACCAGCTGGGTCTTAGCCCACTGGTTCACGAGTACATCCCCGGCAACTCCGAGAGTTGCCACTGTTACGACCATTAGAAACATTCTCATGCTAACCCCTTTCTGTTCTGTTGGTTAGTGTACACCTGTAACATTGTCTGCCCCAATTATAGCACAAGAGATATTGCTATGTCAATAGCATTATGGCACTTTATTACTATCTTCTTCAAAAGCTTTTTCTCCACTTCAGAATAAAATCTTCAGGGTACCAGCGTTTTCTTAACTCACCCGCCAAGAAGAAGGAACCTGCAATTAATATCAGGTCGTCAGATTTAGCAAGCTGCATAGCGTTAGATAAAGCATTTTCAGGATCAAGATAGATTTTTGACTTAGCTCCTTTCTTAAAATATTGCCTAGATTTTACTAACAGTTCTTTTGGATGAGCGTATTTTCTATCTTTATTCTGAAACTGAAATCGAGTAAAGAATATAAAATCCGACTGTGGAATTAGTTGTTTCAAAATACTCAAATGATCTTTATTATCGGCAATCCCGATAATTAAATATAGTTTTTTAAACTTAAGTTTTTTTAAATTATCAATGGTTGTTTTTATTTTAGACCTGTTATGCGCCCCATCAAGAACCACTAAGGGTTTCTTCTGGACAACTTCAAATCGACACGCCAGATGAGCATTCTTTATCCCTTCTTTAATATACTTATCATTAATTCCTATATATCGAACGAGGGCTGTGGCAAGTTCTTTGTTGTGCTTCTGAAAATTACTTTGTTTTACTAATCCGTGCATTGGTACATTTTTCCCCCTACATATCTCGTCGAATATTTTCAGAAGTGATCGACGCTGTTCAGTCGTGAAGAACACGGATCCTCTCTTTATTATTCCGGCTTTATCGTAAGCAATCTTTTTTAAAGTCTTTCCAAGTAACTCTATATGATCGTAATCAATATTTGTAATCGCCGTAATTATTGGTTTCCTAATAACGTTAGTTGCATCATATCTACCCCCTAGACCAACTTCTAGTATCACCCAGTCACATTTTTGCCTTTTAAAATAAACCATGGCGATAGCTAGAAATATTTCAAAGTATGACACTCTACCGTACGGACCGTTTACATAAGTCTTATTGATAAAAGGTTTCAGATAATCAACTATGCCAACAAATTCGTCTGGTGATATATATTTATCTTTTACTTTGATCTTTTCGATGGATGTTGTTACGGAAGGCGAAGTAAACGAGCCGACCTTTTTACCTGAAGCCAGTAATATTTCATGTACCATATTTGTGACTGTGCCTTTGCCCGCTGTGCCTGCAATGTGAATAAATTTAAAATCTTTATCTGGATTGCCGAGAAGGTTAAGGAAATATCTCATTCTCTTGATATAGACATCCGCGTGATGTGTATCAGTCATGTAATCCCCCTGAAGAGGTAGATTAGAAAGACTTTCAAGAAAATTAACCGCTTTGTAATACCTTTCAAACTTATTCATGAGATTGCCCCTATCTTACCTTTTATGAATTTGATTAAAGGTTGACAAAAAGCTACAAACATTCTAATCTAGTAATTAGAAGACCGAGGGTCCTCGGTTACTTACTTCAACACTAACTAGATAAGAGAGGAACCAATGAAAAAGAAGAAGGAATCACTAGCACTTGGGCGGATTTTGCAGAAGATCGCTCCTCGTATCGGAGCGACTGTTCTACTGGAGCCTGAGTGGGAAATCGTTGGACAGATCACCTTCAAGAGCGGCCAGCATTCCTATTTCAGGTATAACACACTCGATCTAAACCCTATGGGAGGCTCGGAGATCGCCCGCGACAAGGATTACTCGAACTTCTTCATGAAGGCAATGGGTTACCCAATAGTGCCAGGCAGTAAGACGTTCTTTTCGGACAAGTGGGCTCAAGCCATCGGGTCACCTCGGAGAAACATCGATGTTGCCTATCGGTATGCCCGAAGGCTGGGTTTCCCAGTCATTGTCAAGCCAAACAGTGGTAGCCAGGGTGCTGGAGTCTCGCTTGCCCATAATAAGCTAGACTTCTACAAAGCTGCGCGTACCGTCTTCGATGGTGATCGAGTGATGCTCGTACAACAACCGGTACGTGGAAAAGATTACCGTTTAGTCGTCCTCGACAGGAAGGTAATCTCCGCTTATGAACGTATCCCACTCAACGTCGTTGGTAACGGGAAATACACAATCGGGCAGCTTTTAAAAACAAAACGAAAGCTGTTCGTCGCTTCAAGCCGTGATACACGGATCAAAACGGATGACCCACGAATTGCGGTAAAGCTTGCGCATCAAAAGCTGAATTTCCGGTCTGTCCCAGCCAAAGGACAAAGAGTCTACCTCCTAGACAATGCCAATCTGTCCACTGGGGGTGATTCGTTGGATGTAACCAAGAAGGTGCACCCTGCATTCGAGAAACTGGCTGTGAAGCTCACCCGTGATATGGGATTACGTCTCTGTGGCGTAGACCTCATAATCGACGGCGATATTAACCAGAAACCTGGGACCTACTGGGTTCTTGAGGTCAATTCTGCGCCAGGCTTGGATCATTACGCCAAGATTGGCAAGGCGCAGGAACAGATCGTCGAGAATTTGTACCTCGAGGTTCTGAAACACATGGAGCGCTAGATCGGTACTTTGCGCCAAGCGGACTCAATGCCGGAGCTCCTCAGCCCCGGCATTTTCTTATATACTTATTTCATGAGAAGAAAATCTGCACTTCTTGAATTACAAGAATTGGTATCACAATGTAGAGCCTCCATTTTGTATAAACCGTTTAAAGGTGAGATCGATTATAACGCTCGTTCTTTTCCTTTAGACATACATGAAAACAATCTAACACTACCAGATAACAAAGATGGAGACCCTTTTGAATGGGCAGCTAAATGTATTACCAGATTTAAAAATACAAGACCTTATATTTTAATTCCTGGGGCAAAATTTGATATGTACGGGACCCGCCACGGAAAAGGTGGCGGATGGTATGATCGTTTCCTTTCAAAAGTACCCTCTGCATGGTTAAGAATAGGAGTTATCGATAAATCTCAGATGTCAGCCACTCAACTTCTAAAACAAGAGCGGGATGAGCCGGTTAATTGGATTATTGTCTGTGATAATAAGTTGTATGAAGTACATAAAATTGACGCTATCAAGTCAAGAAGTACAAAAAGTACTCCGAGAAGGTTTGCCTCACGGAGTACTTTGAAACGAGAGGAACTCGTCTAAACTTCTGAACTTCTCAGTGGCCGAAGAACCCCCGGCCCATTTGGTCAGGAACCATGTACAGTGCGACGTTCTGTTTTGCACAGACATCAATCGTTGCTTGATCCTTTACAGAACCGCTTGATGTGAAGATGGCGGCGACACCAGCATCGATGAGTGCCTGTGGTCCATCAGGGAACGGGAAGAACGAATCGCTGTAAGCGACAGCGCCGACCACATTATGTCCGGAACGCCGAGCCCGAGTGATGGCGAGATGGGCCGCACCAACACGATCCTGCTGGCCGACACCATTGCCGATAAGTTGCCCGCTTTTGACAAGTGTGATCGTGTTACTGTTACTCGTCGAGCCAACCGCCCAGGCAAGCAACAAGTCACTCTCCTGTATCGGAGTTGCCGTACCGTACTTTTTGATCCCCTCGCCCGAAAACGTGGGGATAAAAGTGTAGTTCGGCTGTGCCAGGAATCCGCCACGCACGTAGCGAAACCGGGGCACTTGATCCAGATTACCACCAAGCTTACTGAGCGCAGGATTCACGATGAAACGGCACTTGTCACCTTTGCGACGAAGCGCCACGATAGCGCCAGCAGTAAAAGCAGGGGCGATGATGCCATCCAGCATTTTGCCGGCCAGCGCCTCACACAGGGCTTCATCAACATCGAAGTCCACCATGACCAGTCCACCAAAGATGGCGAGCGGATCACCTGCCATCATCTTCTTCAAGACCTCTCTCCGATCCAGTCCTACTGCCACACCGCATGAATTGCCGTGCTTTACACCAACAGCAATTGCCATACCAACACTGCCTTCGCGTGTCGCAAACGCTCCTGCGATGTGACTCGCCGTCTGCAACAGCCTATCGATGTCGACCCAATTGTTGTAGCTAGGTGGAGTCCCCTCAACAACAATAAACTTGTCAAGGGCGAGCGGATCATGGGTACCGGTCGAGTAGAGATACGCCGGGGTCTGCCAGACATTCTCACCATACTTGCAGGTGGCTATGCGAACACCAGAAAATCCAGTATATTTGTCGTCGTTTTTCATGACAGTTCCTTTCTTCATATTCAGTTTTAACAGACAAAGGTCTGTCAGCTTGGGAAACTATTCCCTTCAGTCTGATTCGTATGTTACTCGAAAAGCTCAGAAAGACAAGCGTGCTATATATTAGGATCAGTGCAGGTTTTTCTCGGGATAACGGGTACCTCTTTTTATAAAATTCTTTTCAATGTCCTTTAGGTCAAATTTTTCCTCGAAGTATTTCGATATAAAATCCGTATCCATACCGTTTTTGCAACTATACACATCGATACTAACAAAACCCCTATCAGGGAACGTGTGAATGCTTATATGACTTTCCATAATTATTACGTAACCGCTCCATCCCCCGGGGTCTTTAATATTATTATCTTCAGCCAAAAACACTTCCGGCATCGAGAGCGGTCTCATTCCAAGTTTCTGCGGCAGTTCTACAAGACATTTAATTACCAGCTCTTTGTCATTGAGTTTGTCTTTACTACCCCCGTATCCATCTATCATCAAATGTTCTCCGAAATGCATTGAGATTATTATAACCCTAATTTCTTTAATTCTTCAACCGCTGCGCGAGCTTCTTTAGAAAGTTTTTCCGGAATTTGGACAGAGATGCGGATGTAGAGGTCGCCCCGCTTGCCCGCCGAAGTCGGAACTCCCTTGCCCTTCACTCGAAGGATGACACCATGCTTGGTACCGGCCGAAATTTTTAAAGTAATTTCCCCATCAAGAGTATGAATGACTTTTTCTGCGCCAAGGAGCGCCTCGGTCAGTTTGATTTCTAAATCCATTATCAGGTTGTATCCTTCTTTGCGCAGATACGGGTGCTTCCTGACATGGATCTTGACGTAGAGATCACCCGGAACTCCGCCTTCGAGAATCTCGCCCTGACCGGTGAGACGAATCATCTGACCATCATCGATACCGGGCGGCACACCGATTGAGACCTCCTTTTGTCTGACAAATTTAGAGTTGATAACTACTTTTCTTTCCGCGCCGAAAACGGATTCTTGGAAAGAGAGTTCGATATCCACCGCTATGTCACGCCCGCGTCGTACGCGACGGCCGCCGAAAATGCTCGAAAGGATGTCCCCTAAATCAGACGTATCGAAACCGGCATTGCCGAAGCCGGAGAAGTCGAAGCCGAAGCCGGACGGGTCAAAGCCCGCTTGCCCTGAGCCTGTCGAAGGGTCTGTCCCAAACGTATCATATTGGGTACGCTTCTTCTTATCAGAGAGCACGGCGTAGGCCTCGCTTGCTTCCTTAAACTTTGCTTCATCGCCACCAGACTTGTCCGGATGGTGAACATGCGCAAGTTTACGGAAGGCCTTTTTTATTTCCTCCTCCGAAGCGTCGCGATTTATCCCGAGTATCTTATAGTAGTCTTTCATTTCTTCTCCTCATCCTTTTTGGGCTCTTCTTTGACTTCTGCATCTTTTACATCTGGCTTTGGCTCGCCGGAGCCTTGTGCGGAGGCGGTTTCGCCCTGTTGAGGATTTTTACTCATCCATTCTCCAATTTTCTGTAATTCAGTAGAAAGTGCTTCCGTAGCAGACTTAATCGAATCAATCACACCACTTTCTTTCTCCTTTTTTAGCGCAGTTACTTTCTCATTGACGGCAGTTTTGATATCGTCAGGAACATTTGGGCTATCTTTCAGAGATTTTTCTGTCGTATAAATAAGCTGTTCAGCGATATTTTTGGCATCAACCAAATCTTTTTTCTTTTGGTCCTCTGCGGCATTGGCCTCGGCATCTTTCTGCATCTTTTGAATTTCTTCTTTCGACAGACCGGAGCTTGCTTCTATTCTAATAGATTGTTCTTTGCCTGTAGTCTTGTCTTTAGCTTTGACATTTAGAATACCGTTGGCATCAACGTCGAAAGTCACTTCAATCTGAGGCATACCGCGTGGTGATGGCGGAATACCATCCAGAATAAATCGGCCAAGCGACTTATTGTCCGCCGCCATAGCCCGCTCACCTTGAACAATATGAATTTCGACAGAAGTTTGATTATCAGCAGCAGTTGAAAATACCTGCGACTTCGCTGATGGAATAGTGGTATTTTTTTCGATTAGTTTAGTGGCTACAGCGCCCATAGTCTCAATGCCAAGCGAGAGCGGGATGACGTCGAGCAAGAGAACATCTTTGACATCACCGCCAAGAATTCCTCCTTGGATAGCGGCGCCAAGCGCCACCACTTCGTCGGGATTGATGGATTTGTTCGGCTCCTTGCCAAAGAATTTTTTGACCGCCTCAACTATTGCAGGCATACGTGTCTGCCCCCCTACTAAAATCACTTCCTCTAAATCCCCAACTTTGAAAGGAGACGCCTCCATAGCGCGCTTTGTAATTTCCATCGCTCGATCCAAAAATTCACTGGAAAGTTCCTCGAGCTTGGCCCGTGAAAGTTTTAGTAACAAATGTCTGGGACCTGACGAATCAGAAGTGATGAAGGGTATGTTAATCTCTGTCTCGGTGGCGACTGAGAGCTCGATCTTCGCTTTCTCGGCGGCCTCATCAAGACGCTGAAGCGCCAAAGTATCTTTTCTAACATCTATGCCAGACTCTTTCTTGAACTCATCCGCGATGTAGTTAAGTACCTTCTGGTCGATGTCCTTGCCACCCAAGTGAGAGTCGCCATCAGTAGACTTAACTTCTACCACGTCATCACCCACCTCAAGTATTGAGACGTCAAAAGTGCCGCCACCAAAGTCAAAGACAGCAATCTTTTCATTTTTCTTTTTATTGAAACCGTAGGCCAGAGCGGCCGCGGTTGGTTCGTTGATGATGCGCTTGACATCGAGTCCCGCAATCTGGCCGGCATCTTTGGTGGCCTGACGCTGAGAGTCGTTAAAGTAGGCAGGAACGGTAATAATGGCTTCTGTTATCTTCTCCCCAAGTTTGGCTTCCGCATCTGTCTTAAGCTTCTGGAGAATCATCGCGGAAATTTCTTCTGGACGGTAATCCTTATCTCCTATCTTCGTTAATACCCCGCCAGTTGAACTAGCTTTCACCTCAAAAGGTACTGTAACTTTATCCTTCTGAACAGCGGGATCGGAGAAAGTGTGGCCGATGAAGCGCTTAATACCGAAAATCGTGTTTTTGGGATTAGTAACTGCCTGACGCTTGGCCAAAAGGCCCACCAAGCGATCGCCAGTTTTTGAGACAGCTACAATAGATGGTGTCGTACGCGCTCCTTCGGCATTTTCTATAATCTTTGGACTGCCAGCTTCCATTACCGCTATGGCGGAGTTAGTGGTACCCAGATCAATTCCGATTATTTTAGCCATGATATTCTCCTATTTTTACTTTAGCCGGTCTGATAATTTTCCCAATTAGTATATAACCTTTCTGTATAACTTCAAGAATTTTATGGTCTTTCTCCGGCTCATCTGTCGGCACGACTCCAATCGCCTCATGATACTTTGGATCGAATACTTCATCCATCGGATTCAATTCTTCTAAGCCATTCTGTCTAAGCAAAGAGAAAAGCTGCTCATGTACGGGCTTTACATCTTTGTTTCCATGGGCAAGAGCTATATTAAAACTATCAAGCACTGGGATCAATTCCCCAATGAAAGACAGGTTTGCAAACTTTACAAACTCGAACTTAGCCTCTTCATCACGCCGGCGAAGATTGGCAAAATCCGCCTGTGCTCTCTGCCACCCATCAAGATATTCTTTGGCTTTGCTCTCTGCTTCCTTGAGCTTTTCCTTTAACTTCTTAATTGTATCTTCCGCATGCTCTTCCACCACGACAGAGTCGTCGAGACCTTCTTTATCTAATTCAATATCCTTTTCTTCTTCGTCCATGAGAAAGTAGCATACTGAATTATTGACTAAGAATCAAGTTCTGGTTACTTGAGGAGTCTCTTTTCGATATTGGAAACTCTTTTCTCATGGTAAGCTCGGGATTCATGTCAGTTATAATCTTATCAAGAGTAAGAAGTATTAAGAAGTTCAAGTTCAACTATATTTATAATCTGCTATAGCATAAG
>Ga0209542_10018692_pt1 | contig 11190 bp, 7 predicted proteins | sample RifCSPhighO2_01_FD_184028 | JGI IMG/M metagenome (GOLD analysis project Ga0209542, IMG submission 184028) | Soil microbial communities from Rifle, Colorado - Rifle CSP2_plank highO2_0.1 (SPAdes) (version 2) | ecosystem: Environmental > Terrestrial > Deep subsurface > Rock core/Sediment ...
CATGGGCATACCAAAGAGATATGGTTTTACCCAGCGCTCTCCAAACCGGCCAACCCAAAAGCACATACACAGGATTCATGTGAACAAAGACAGCATCATAATTTCGCCGCTCCCGCCAGATATATTTATAAAAATTCCACAGCCATTTTAATTTGTTCAGACCCTTTTCTTTACCCAAAGACAATACTTGGACATTGGACGGCAGATCATATTCTCCTTTCTTCAAACAAATAACGATCACCTTCTCAAACTTTTTGGAAAATTCTCTGATCCATTCAATAAAAAATCCAAGCACATCGTCATTTTGATCAACTTTTTGGGTGATAATTAATAGTTTCATCTTTTATCCTACTAAGTTATCCACAATCAAGGTCCAACCTTGATTGTGGATAACTTAGTCTTTTAGGGCCTGAAGTTTGTTGGCAAAATTTTTGATTGTCTCTTTTTTCTCAAAATTTTTGGCTATACTTAATCCGGCTTGGCGGTATTTATTATACCATTCCGAATTTGACAATAACTCCACCGCTTTTTTGGCAATGTCTTCCGCTTTCCAATCTACGATTACCCCCGACTGCTTGTCTTTAATAATATCTGGCACAATACCGACCGGGGTTGCTAAAACCGGCACACCACAAGCCATCGCTTCTAGAACCACCCGCGGACCCCCTTCATTATAGGAAGGCATTGCCAAAATTCTTGATTGATTAATTAACCGAGACACTTCCATCGAGTCCTTTGCCCAGCCATGGAAATTAATTTTCAATTTCCATTTTTCAATTTTCAATTTAATATCTTGGGCTAAAGGTCCGTCGCCAACAATAACGGCCTTGGCGTCCACCTTTTTCACCGCTTCCAAAAACAAACCAATACCTTTGTTTTCTACTAATCGCCCGACAAAAATGAGATCATATTCTTTCTGCAAATTAAGCGGGCGAAAAATCTCTAAGTCGAGATAAAGCGAGGAGATATATTTTATTTTTTCAGCCGGCACGCCGGCTTTTTTCAAAAAGCCGGGAACTTGGTTTTGATTAACCGTTCTTACTGCCACAGCCTTAGCCGCATCGTGCTTGATAAACATTCTGGTTAAAATTCGATAAATTCTTTCTTTCCAATCTGCCGCTTTAGGGAAACCGGGAACATGATGAATTTCTAAAACGTAAGGAACTTTAATTTGGCGCCAAAGCATTCTCGCTCCAATGCCATTATAAAACGGCGCATATTCATGGACGGTCATAAAATCAAATTTCTGCTTTTTATAAATCTCCTTCCCCTTTTTTAAAATCCAGCATGGCTGTAAAATCAGAGGCCACGTCGATGGATGCACAAAAACATTCTCGAACACCTGCAAGGTTGAGCCTTGGTTGTCGATAACTTTGTCTGTTCTAGGACAAATGATGTCAATTCTATCCCAGTATTTATGAAACTCTTCCAGAGTATTATAAAATGCCCCGCGTTTCCCGACGGCCAAACTCTTATCCCCCGAGATCATAAGTAATTTAGACATAATTTAATTCTTTTGAAATTAAGTTTATGGTTTTCTCCAGCATTTTTTCAACACTGAAATATTCTACGGTTTTTTTGCCATTAGCAATAAATCTCCCCCGTAATTCCGAAATATTCCAAACTGTTTTAATCGCTTCGATCAAATTAAATTCATCGTTATATTTGACCATAAAACCATTTTCGCCCTGATGAATAATTTCTTTATTTCCTCCTACCGCTGTGGTAATGACTGGTAAATCCGCTTTCATTGCTTCCAGAATCTGATGCGAAAATCCCTCGTAACCGGTATTCAAAACAAAGATATCTGCGGCCGCCAGAAAGATAGCTAGCTCTTCGTGGGTTTTGGACCCGGTCAAATAAACTTTCTTTTCCAATCCTAAATTTTTTACCATCGCTTGAAGATATTTTTCTTCCGGGCCGCTTCCAATAATGACCAAGCGGAAAAATTGATTAATCTGTAAAAGTTTTGGCATTATTTTGATAAGCATCTTAAACCCTTTCCAGGGCGCCAGTCGTCCGACAGAAACGATAATATTGCCGGCAATACCTATTTTTTTTCGGGCCTCCTCTTTGCCGGAGTTATTGGGTTTGAAATCTGTTCCATTGTAAATTTCCTCTATTTTTTCAGGAGATACGCCCCAACCTTGTACCATTTTACTTAAATAACGGGAGGGAACAATTACTCGGTCAGCTTTCCTGACCACTAGAGACTGCCAATACCATAACCAAGCGGCCCGGCCGGTTTTTTTGGCCTTCTGCCAATCATCAATTAATAAAAAGGTCCGACCGGTTTCCATGGCAGTTTGCCAACTGGAGTCACCGACTACTTTTACGAACATTTTCTTTTGAAATAAACGGCTGGCCAGAAGCGCTGGAATCCCGCCGTTCACGACGCTAAAAACTAAAATTAAATCATGCCGGCGAGTTTCCCAAAAAACTTTCCAAGCGTAAATAAAAAATTTCCAAAACCAAGGTGTTTTTTTCCAGACCCTGAAAACTTTGTATCCGGCTTGGGAATCGGAAGGATACTTTCTGACAGAGGAATAGGTGATAATCGTAGTCTGAAAATCTTCGGATAATTTTTGAGCCAGTGTCTTAGTATAAGAAGCCGGCCCGCCGATATCCGGAGGATAAATTCCAGTAATGATGAGTACTTTTTGTGGTCCGGAACTCATAGATTATATTTAATAATATGCCAAACAGCCGCCAAACCATCTTTCCAATTAATTTTCTTCCCCTCTTGGTAAGTTCTACCCTGATAAGATATGGAAACTTCTAAGATTCGAAATTTAAATTTGGCCGTTAAAGCGGTTAACTCCGGATCGATGCCAAACTTTTTTGATTTCAAAAGAGGAAAGATCCGGTTAATAGCCTTTCTTGAAAACACTTTGTAACAAGTATAGGTATCGGAAAGCTTCAGACCGCTTAAGATATTAGATATCCAGTTCAACATCCTGCTATACCAATAGCCGTGCCTGTAAACCACCTTGTTCCGTCGCAGTCCATCTTCCAGAAAACGAGAACCGTAAACCACATCCGTTTCGCCACTCAAGATTGGTTCAATTAATTTCTTATAATCGGCTGGATCATATTCTAAATCGGCATCCTGGATAATAAAAATATCACCACTGGCTTCTTTAAACCCAGTCCTCACCGCTGCCCCCTTGCCCTGGTTTTTTTCATGGAAAATAATTTTATAGTGCGATTTGTTTAAAGAATTTAAAATATTCTTGGTGCCATCAATGGAAAAGTCGTCAACCAGCACTATTTCCTTTTCAGATATGCCCTCAATACTTACTTTTTCCACTCGCTCCAAAAGCTCCGGCAAAGTATGTTTTTCATTATAAATTGGAATAATAATTGATAATTTCATAATTCTTACAGTTTTTCTCGCTCCGTCCCTATACCCCTCTTTTCAAATATGGCTGAGCGGTGCAAATAAACGAAGATTTCTGAAATCAAGCCGGTAATAACTTATATTGTTTCATAAAGCCGACGATAATCTTCGGCAATTTTGTTCCAGTTGTACTTTTCTTCGACCAGTTCCCTGGCGTTTTTAATAATTTTTTTTCTTAAATTCTCGTTGTCAAAAACGGTCTTAATTTTCTCGGCAATATTTTCGGGATTATCAGGATCGCAGAAAAGACCGGTCTCACCGTCCGTCAAAAAATCAGGAATCCCGCCGACTGGCGTACCGATAATCGGTACGCCAGTCGCCATGGCTTCCAAAAAAGAATTGCCCAATCCTTCTGAACGGGAAGGTCTGACAAAAACATGAGAAATTTTTAAATATTTGGGAAGGTCTTCATGATCTACAAAGTCCCTAAAGATAACTCTTTCCGCTATCCCCAACGAAGATGCTAAAGCAGTAAGATATATTCGCTGCGGCCCGCCTCCCACCAGCAATAGTCGCCAATCCTCCGCCGGATAATTTTTATACAAAACAGCTAGAGATTTGATTAAGTTGTCAAGACCGTTTTTGGGTGTGAGTCTGCTGGTAGTGATTATGACTTTCGCTCCCGGCCTCAAACCAAGTTGGTCAGCTAACTGCGAAAGGTCGCCATAACTAAAATTACGGGAAAATTTCTCCACATCAACCCCATTGGGAATTAAATCAACAGGCAAGTTTTTCTTAATTGATTTTAAATACATTTCCAAATACCGACTGATAGCCGTAGCTCGATCGACATTCTTTATAATTCTGGCGCGAAAAAACCTGGTCAGCCAGTTCTGCCCGGAAAGATTCTGTCCCTCTTGCAAAGTTAAAACCACCGGACAGTCTAAACCGGTTTTTTTGAGCATCCAAGCCGCCCCGCCGGCTTGAGAAGCCTGAAAAACATGAATCAAGTCGTACTTTTCTTTTTTCAGAAGCTTTTTGGCCAAACGGAAAACAGCCAAAGGAAGAAAACTTTTAGGCAAAAGAAATTTAAAAAAATTCAGGCCGTTTCCCACTCTAAAAATATGCAGATGGCCGATATTCTCCACCGGTAGGGAATCGGCTTGAAGCCTCGCTGTTATCAAATCAAAATGATAGTCGGATAATCTCTTGGTTACCTCCCTGATGGCCGTTTCCGACCCCCCAACCAGGGGCCAAAAAGAGGTGGTGAGAATTAAAACTTTTTTTGATTTTATAGCCATTTTATGGTATTATCTTGGCATAAATGGTTAAGGAAATCAACCCAAAAAAGGCGATTTTGTTTGTTATTACCCAAGCCGAACTAGGCGGAGCACAAAAGTTTTTTTTAGAACTTTTACCTCGTCTTGACCGCCAAAAATATGAAGTAACGGTGGCCATCGGCGAAAAAAAACAAGCGGGGACATCTCATTTTACAAAAACCCTAGAAAATCAAGGCCTCAAGATTATTAGACTAAACTGGTTAAAACGAAATATATCTTTTTTGTTTCTAAAAGATTGGTTGGCCGTTTTTGAACTTAGAAAACTAATTAAAAAACTTCGTCCTGATGTTTTATTCTTGAACAGTTCTAAGGCTGGTTTTATTGGTTCATTTGCCACCGTCTTCCCCCATAGTCTAAAGACTAAGAACTATCGACTAAGGACTATTTACAGAATCGGCGGCTGGACATTTAATGATCCTTGGCCGTGGTGGAAAAAACAGTTTTGGATTATGCTGGAAAAAATTAGCGCCTCCTGGAAAGATGTGATTATCGTCAACAATGAGAACGATTTAAAACAAGCCGAAAAGTTAAAAATTAAACCAAAAGACAAATTAACTTTGATTTACAACGGACTGGATGTCTACAAGATGAACTTTATAAATAAGGACGAAGCAAGAATAAAATTATTCGAAAAAGCCGCCAGACAGTCAGCCAAAGTATTCCAAGCCAAAACTATTATCGGCACTATCGCCAACTTTTATCCCTCTAAAGGATTGGATTATCTGATTGAAACAGCTGAACATTTTAAAAATAACAACGAGGTTGTTTTTGTGATTATTGGGGACGGCCAAGAACGCCCCCGCTTGGAAAAGATGATTGCTGAAAAAATGCTTGAAAAAAAAGTTCTGCTTCTCGGTCAAATTCCAGACGCTTATCGACTGCTGCCAGCCTTTGATATTTTCCTACTCTCTTCCGTAAAGGAAGGCTTTCCTTGGGTTATCCTAGAAGCTATGTCCGCCAAATTACCAATAATCGCCACTAAAGTTGGTGCGGTGCCAGAAATTATTGAAGACGGTAAAAATGGAATATTAGTGGATCCAATCTATCCCAAACAAATGGCAGAAAAAATAGAAGAATTGGTCAATGATGACCATCTTAGACAAGAAATCGGCATACAGGCTCACCAGACGATTTTGTTCAAGTTCCCACTAGAAAAGATGGTCAGAGAAATTGAGTCGGTAACTAGTCCATAATCTTCACTGAAGACTGAATCTAACTAAAAACCGGCCTATAGGCCGGTTTTTAGTTAGATTGACGCCTCTTATGGAACTAGGTAGAGGATTCTCAAGATATTAGCCATACCACTATTCTCATATAACCTGGCAAAAAGTCCGTTGGCTTCACAAATTTGACCATTCCATGTTCTTCCTAATTGCTGACAATGCATTGCCATGTAATAGGGATAGATGCCGGATGTCGGTGGAGGCGGTTCACTAGGAACTGGCGTCGGAAAAACACAAGTAGAGCCATTCCAGGTACCACCTGAACCGGAACAGGCAGTGGCTGGATCAGGTGTGGAAGGCGGCGGTGTAGATTCCGTGGTGGGATAAGGGGTATAAGTAGTGGTTCCGCCTCCACAGTCTGATGGACAACTGGAAGACGACTCTCCGTTGCTACAAGCATTGTCTCCACAGTAACCCGAGTATGGAGAAGAAGAGGGGGAGTCATATGGTGTCGTTGTTTTACATCCTCCAATAGCCGGATCCCACCATTGTCCGGATGGACAAGATGAAGACGATGATGTCGAAGTTGGATAGGGAGTGTAAGTAGTGGTTGAACCACTGCAATCTGATGGACAACTAGAAGATGTTTCTCCGTTACCACAAACATTGTCTCCACAATAACCCGAGTATGGAGTATATGATGGGTAGGGCGAAGCTGAGGAAGAGGGGGTATCATAGGGTGTCGTTGTTTTACATCCGCTGATAGTCGGATCCCACCATTGGCCGGATGGACAAGTTGGATAAGGAGTATAGCTAACACCCGGTGAGTAAGTTGGAGATGGAGAGTAGGTTGGCTGGGCCGGGCAAGTAATCTTGCTGGTGCCGGCAGAATTATAACAAGTGCCTCCATAGTTCTCTTGATCATTCATACAGAACCCGCCTGATTCGCTATGAGAGTGATAACCTGACGGACAACTGCCAACGGTAGTAGAGGTTGTCTTACAGGTACTGGTCATTGAATCCCAATAGTAACCACTTAAGCAAGAGCCCGTCGTACATTTATTCTGTGCATAATCCCATCCCGAACCAGTGGGACACGATGGTGGTGGAGTAGAAGAAGTAGAACCGCTTGGTTTACAAATATTACTGGCCGAATCCCAATAGTAACCGGTGCCGCAAGTGGTAGAAGTTGAAGTACACTGGTTCCTGGCCATATCCCACCATTGGCCGGACGGACAAGCCAGTTTACTGCAGTCAGAGGAATAGTTGTCTTTATTGCCTGCCACCGAGTAAGTCGCGCACTTGGTGTTGGTGGTATCACCACTCAACTTACAGTATCCGCCCATGTCGTAGGCGAACTCGGAAGGACATTTGCTGGTACCGGGAGTATATGTTGGATAAGGCCCCGGGGAACCGGATGGATAAGGAGAGTAGGTCGGAACCGGAAACTTACAATAACGAGCTGTTGCATCCCATGTACCGCCTGATTTTTGGCAATCAACAGCCGGATCGCCTGATGGAGTAAATGTCGGCCCGGTAGAATATGTTGGGTAAGGACCGGGAGAATAAGACGGCATCGGCACACATGGTCCGTCTATCCAGCATCCGTTTTCGTTTCTAAACGAATCAGCATGATACTGATTAGCCGGACATTGTATATACGCCGTGGCCGGACAAATAGGAATTTGATAGTCTGGCCCAGATTTAGGTGCTTCACAAACAGTTTTTGCTTTCACATAATCGCCAGACTGAATGGCCGCAAAGCATTCGGGAGATGGTCCGACTGGGCCGCCAAAACCCGGACCGGGTTGGGTGAACCCGGGAATTTGGCCGGGAGGAAATCCGCCCTGTCCCGGTGGCTGAAAGCCCGGATAAGGTCCTTGGCCCGGAAATTGCGGATATCTGCCGTCAGAAGGGTAGGTCCTATACTCATTGGAAGTGACCTCTGATGACTTCTGTACATTTTGATTATATTCCTGGAACTTTTGCACCGCTTCTTGTCCCCGGAAACCAGAAATATTCTGCTTCGATCCAAAAGAGATACACTCCGGACCGTTAGACGAATCGGAACAATAAGAGAAACACTCGGCTTCCGACCGACAACCGCCGGGTCCGCCTTGTTGACTGAACACTTGCTTGAGTTCGTCTTTCCTTTGACTCATATTCTCACCCTCTGAAATATGTCCTCTAATTTCTTCTATGATAAAGCGAGCTTCCCGTGATTGGCCTGCCAAACCTAAACTTTCTATTTTAGCCAAAGCTCTCTTCGAGCCCTCAAAGCACCTTGTGCCGATAGTTTCATCCGCCGCGCCTCGCTCACACTGTTGCGGATCAAACCCAATTTCCGTTTTCATTATTTCAAAAATTTGACTGCCGGCATCAAAATGCCCCCGGTCTTCTTCCGGAATAAAGTCCCGGCAAGCAGTCGGGTTACTTAAACATTGATCAAAAGTGGCATTTTTTCCTTTTTGGACAAATGACTCCATCAATTTTAATCCTTTATCTACTTCAACCTGGGAAACAAAACCATTGTTGACCGCAAAACTACCGCAGGCTTTAGCTGTCTCCAAGTTACGTCTGGAAAAAGCTTGATCACAAGCATTTTTGATCTGGTTTTCCCCCACCAACTCTTTGCCATTTGGTAAAGTCAAAACAAATTTTTTGGAATAGTAATCTTTTACTTGTCCCACTTGCTGATAAGCCGCTTCCAGTTGTTTTACTCCTTTTGATCCAAAGATTTCTGAAGCAATCTGGGCGCAAACCGGAGGAATACCGGCAGATGTCGTTCCGGGATTTAAACAAAAGTTACCACAGCCAACCAATGTACCGTCACCGCACTGGTATTTGCCAGCCGACAAAGCTTCTCTAAGTTTAAGCGTGGCCGAATCCTCAAATTGAGAGGCGAGTACTCTTTTTTCTTCAGGAATATAATTCTGAACACGAGAGTCCTTGGCTAATTTAGCGCACTTTCTTAATAGTTCGATCGGAGCAGTGTCCGGATTCATTGTTTCGCAGTCCCGGAAGTTCACTCCCGCCTCTTTGGCCGCTTGCACTACGGTATTTTTCTGTTCAATAATAGTGGTGGTTAATTTAAGGTTGGTAGCCAAGGTAGGATTATTGACCTGAACCTTCTGGGCTAACTGGTTGGCTACTTTTATTAAACACTCCTCGTCTTGGCAGGCCTTAATATCGGCCAAAACCTGCCCTTTAACTTCATTCAAAAAAGCGTCAACCTGTTTAACCTGCTCCGGTGTATAAAGGTCGTGTCTCTTGCCGATTTCAGCGCAAGTATCAAGATACTGCTCTTGATTACAAAATTCTTTGGCTTGATCTTGGGAAGCAATATCCTGGCCGATAGCGGAGCTTAAGTCTTCCATAGCCGCTTCAATTTGCGCCTCTTTCGCCGCCCAAGCCAGGGGAAAAAACAAAAAGGTCGATGCCAAAAGGACACCAACCCCCGCATACAATAAAAACCTTAAGTTTTTACAATAAAAAATAGAGTTCATGGTAATAATGGGTACAGCCAACTAGTTAAAAGGATTTAAGACTTTTTTGGCCTGTTCAAACGGGTTCGACTCTACCCCTTTTAAAGGATTGGCCGCCCCGAAAGGATTGGCCGCTTTGGCCGCATCTTCTGCCGCCTTCTGCCCCGCTACTTCCTGCGCTTTTTTCACATCGGCCTGCGACCGGCTGTATCCCCGCCAATCGCCTAACCAATAAACCAAAACCAATACCACCACCAATACTATCCACCGCGTTTTATTATTGCCCATCTCTTAGAAGATCCGACAAAAAAGTCATCAGCAGAGCAAGCTCGGCTAAATCTTAAATTGTCCGAGTTAAATTGTTGCTTTAATTATATAACCAAAAAGAAAAGGACACAAAAAAACTTGTCCACACCCCACACATAACTTGCCATATTTTCAGAAAGTCGCTTTGCGACTGTGGCAAGTTATGTGTGGGGCACAGTTACTAAAGCTCCAAACCCAAACTTTTGAGAAAGGCCCGGGCATCCGGCTCAAAAGACGGATCTTCTTGCACTGCTTTACGAGCCATAGCCACGGCATCATCAATCCTGCCCAAATTAACATAGGCCGTAGCCAATGAGGCGTAATGTTGGGGATTCCTCGGATTTATTTTAATCATCTGCTCATAAATCCAAGCAATTTGAGCAAAATCATTGGTCTTGAGATAAGCGTTGATCAGTTTTTGGAAGTCGGACTCGCGTGGATTATAAGGATTAGCACTATTTATGGCCCGCTCTAAATCCTTGGCTCCACTTAAGTCCCCGCTTTCTATTTTGGCCGCTCCCAAATAAGCATGCGAGATGCCTGTTTCCGGATTCAAGTCAGCCGCTTTTTGGAAAAATTCAATGGTATGAGGATAATCTTTTTTATTCAAATAGGCCTGGGCCACTTCATAATAAGTGCGGATAAATTTCGGCGCCAGCCCCAAGGCCATCAAGGAATGTTCTAAAGCAATGTCATTATAAGGTGATTTGGGATCATCTTTGCCCAGCATAATATTCAATCTGGAGACATAAAGATGAGGCAAATAATCAACCGAGTTTTCTTTGATATTCTTTTCCACTTCGGCAATAGCAAATTCATAGGCTCTTTGAACCCGTTCTTCTTTCGTGCTAGGACCGCCTACTCCCACTAAGTATTGGGCAAAACGATGCCGATATTCATATTTGCCGGGAACATCATAAGATAAGGATACTTTTGTTTTTTCAAAAGAACCATTAAAATCTCCGGCCCAACCCCTCACAATAGCTCTGGTAGTCGCATAATTTGCTTTAGCCGGCAAAACATTGGTTTTGTAAATTAAAAACGGAATAAAGATAACTAAAAAAGCGGCTATTAAGTTAACCAGGATCGGATTTGCGCTTCTTAAGGTTCGATCTTGGATCTTTAAAAAGGTCGAACCTTGATTGTTTTCGGGGATGCCCAAAAAGGAAATATACCCCGCCACCACAAAAAAAACGATAAAATTGGCCGAGGTATCAAAAATAAAAGAGTTATGAATAATATAAGCAATGATCGCCGCTGTAAAACCGGCGCCATAAACAAGCATGCCGGGACTTTTTAATAATTTACGCAAAGAAGAAAACAGGGCCACAAACACATTGAGATAGGCCAAAAATCCGATTATCCCCATAGTCACCAAAATCTCTACGAACATATTGTGAGCCCGATCAAAAAGCGTTTCCGCCCCAGGACCTCTGAAAAATTTGGGATTGAAATTTTTGGAAAAAGGAATGTTAAAGTTTTCCGGTCCCCAACCGAGCAAGATGGTCTTCGGACTTTCTTTCCACCCCATTATCCCCGCTTCCCAGGCCCAAAAA
>Ga0209542_10018694_pt1 | contig 11189 bp, 12 predicted proteins | sample RifCSPhighO2_01_FD_184028 | JGI IMG/M metagenome (GOLD analysis project Ga0209542, IMG submission 184028) | Soil microbial communities from Rifle, Colorado - Rifle CSP2_plank highO2_0.1 (SPAdes) (version 2) | ecosystem: Environmental > Terrestrial > Deep subsurface > Rock core/Sediment ...
AAACGCCGAGAGGCGTTTTTAAAATGGCTGGATTTGCATTTCACTACTAACTACGTTCTACTAACTACCAACTACCCCTTATGTCCCTCATCCAATACATTAAAGACACCCAGGGCGAGATGCGGCACGTCGCATGGCCGACGCGTTTGCAGACCGTCGTCTACACGATTCTCGTCGTGGCTATTTCCATCGCCGTATCCCTCTATCTCGGACTTTTCGACTACATTTTCACCACGGGCCTCTCGCGTTTCTTGCTGGTCTTACCGACCGTGGAGCCCACGAGTACGGCACAACCGCTCTCGACCCCAAGCCCGGCGCTGGAGTTCACCGGCTTCTCGACGACCACGGGCCAATAGCTTTTCAGGATTTACTACGAACTACATTCTACTAACTACTTACTATTCACCATGAAGCAGACACACGGAGAAGAGCGCCAGTGGTACGCCATACACACCTACTCCGGATACGAAGATGCCGTCGCGCGCAATCTCAAGCAGCGCATCGAGTCTTTCGGCATGACCGACAAGATTTTCAACGTCGTCGTCCCGACCGAGAACAAAATAAAGATAAAAAACGGCCGCCGCACAGAGACCAAGGAGAAGACCTTCCCCGGCTACGTCCTCGTGGACATGATTGCCTCCGACGATGCGTGGAGCGTCGTGCGCAACACGCCGCAGGTGACGGGATTCGTCGGTACCGCCAATCAGGCCGTGCCGCTCCTTCCCGATGAAGTAGAGAAGATACTGAAGCGGGCGGGCGGCGACACCGTGCGCCACGCCATCGACCTCTCCGAAGGCGATGCGGTCATTATTATTGACGGACCTTTCAAGGATCTCGAAGGTAAGGTAGGGGAGATTGACGAGGAGCGCGGAAAAGTTAAAGTGCTCGTACCGATGTTCGGCCGCGAGACCCCCGTCGAACTTGAGGCAGATCAAGTCCAAAGAGTTTAATTGTATTCACTACGTACTACGTTCTACTTACTACTAACTATTCACCATGGCCAAAGAAATCACAAAAATAATCAAATTGCAGATAGCGGCAGGAGCGGCGACTCCCGCGCCGCCGGTCGGTACCGCACTCGGGCCTGCGGGTGTAAACATCGGCGAATTCGTCAACCAGTTCAACACCCAGACGCGCCCGCTCGTGGGCAACACCGTACCGGTTGTCCTCACGGTCTACAAGGACCGCTCGTTCACCTTCGTCGTGAAAAAGCCGCCGGCCTCGCGCGCAATTCTGAAAAAGCTCGGTATCGAAAAGGGCTCCGACAAACCGCAAAATAAAGTCGCCAAGCTCACCAGGCAGCAGCTCGAAGAGCTCGCGCAGGAAAAGATGGAAGATCTCAACACCTCCGACCTCGCGCAAGCCAAAAAAATCATTGCAGGAACAGCGCGGTCGATGGGGATTGATAGCGATTTGTAAACAGCTTGCGCTGCCCCTTTGCAGTGCTATTATACGTATGATTATACGTATATGATTGCGATTATGAAAACAACTGCTACGTTTACGAGTACAATTGCTCCAGAAATCATCGCCTGGGTTGATAAAACGGCGCGGGCCAAGAAGAAGACACGTCGTACGATTTTGGAAGAGGCGGTCATGAGGTATAAACGGGAATTAACCCGGCAATCTCTGGCGGAAGGCTTCAAACGTGCATCCAATGATCCGGAAATGTTTGAACTCGCCCAAATGGGGGTTGACGATTATGTCCGGATGGTAGACAGCCTTTAAAGCATGCGACAGGGAGACATTTGGCTCGCGGACTTGGACCCGACGAAAGGGTCGGAACAAAAAGGGCGTCGCCCCGTTGTCGTTATTTCAGGGAATACATTGAATAATGCGTTGCCGATTGCAATCGTCGTGCCATTGTCGTCGAAACTCAAAGGATATCCGACATCAGTGCGCCTCCGCCCGACTCGAATGAATGGACTCAAAACAGAGGCAGACGTGCTGCCTTTTCAGGTACGTACGCTTGCTACGACGAGATTCAAGAAACTGATAGGCAATGTCACGGCAAACGAGTTGCGCGAAATCATCAAAGGACTGTTTGTGGTAATGACGCATTAGGCAAAGAAGACAATAGCCGGCACCGCTCGAAGCATGGGCATCGATTCGGACCTCTAATTCCGTTCGAAATAGAAAAGAATAAGCGGCGCGGGACACAATCCCGCGCCGTTTTGGTCTTTTGCTACAAGTTCGTAGCGGGACCATGAGCGATGAGCAGACGGCCGCTGTTCCAGTCAAAGTAATCGGTAAACGCATGCTTCCACACCCGATTCGGAACATTTGCAAGGAATTGAAGTTTTGTTGGATAAACGTGCCCGTCATCCTCGATGAATGCTGTGCTTCCTTGCGCCAGCACGCCAGCATCTTGTTCGTACTTGTGCAGCCGCGCGAGTTCGTCAAACTGCGCGACTGTCAGCGTGTAGCCGTACTTGATTAGACGCCGTTCCAGTTCGGCGGGCAGGGTGTCCTCGTCCATCTCCAGCACTCGCGCTGCGAGCTTTTGATACGTAAGGTTCGCAACGATATCGTAGCCGATTATTGGTGTCGGCCCCCGGTGGCAGCAAGTCTTGGCAATCCACCGGCCCGAGAACACTTTTCCTAGCTTGCTGCGGTCGCTCATGTCGTGAAACTCGTATTGCGAGAAACACGCATCGGCGTCCCTTTGCCCTCGAGCTTCGAGCATGAATTTAGCGACGAACTTCAACGCTGCCTTTTCCTGCTTTGTCAGCTTGATTTGCCCGTCGCCGCCCCGTCGCTTCCATAGCAGGTCGGGATATCCGGCTTGAATGTATGCGACAAGGTTTTTCTGTTTCCGCGGGTTCTCGAGGAGAAGCTGCAGGAGCTCTTCCTTGAAATCCGCATAAAGAAACAGTCTTGCGAGCTTCTCGATGGTCTCCGAGATGTCCAGATAGTTATGAATCTCCGCGAAGACGTTCGACCTCCGTGTAATTTGTCTTTTCTTGCGGCCCTTCCGAGTCTTGAAGGCCGAGAGGTCATAGTCGTAACCACTTCCGTTTCCCATTTCTCCAATCATTTTGGACTCCGTTTAATAAGTCAGAGATCACGTCGGGCAAGGGGACTTGCCAGACTCGGTAGCATTGTTGCCCGATTTCGGCTAATCGTTTAGAAAGTGTGTCGTTTCAGCCACGGACGCTTGACTTATCTGATGAAAGGTGCTTAAAATACGGCATATTTCAGCTTTGAGCGAATATGTCAAAGTATTTGTCATTTCTGGAGAATAACGAGGCGGAACTGGTCAAAACACTTGGTTTGTCCGAGGGTGAGCTCTCGGTGTATCTGGCCGCGCTAGAGTTGGGCCAGGCCAATATTCAGGATATTTCCCGCAAATCGGGTACCAAGCGCGCGAGCACATACAATTTTATCGACGCCCTGAAGGAGCGGCAGCTCATTTCCGAGATAAAAAAAGGCAGGCGCAAGCTGTATTCCGCCGCGCACCCCTCGCATCTTCTGCAACTGGAACGTTCACGGATAACGTCGCTTGAGCGCATCATTCCCGAATTACTCGCCATCAACAACAGCGCCCGCAACAAGCCGCGGGTGACGTATCACGAGGGGATTGCGGGCATGGAAGAAATTTACGAGCGGATGATTCAGGACAAGCAAATCATTTACGCATGGGAAGACCTGGATCGCATGTTCGACATCATGCCTCAGTCGTTTACCAAGAATTATCCTGAAGAGCGTTCAGCAAAGAAAATTCCGCTCCGTACCATCACGCGCGACACACCATTCGCGCGGAAATTCATCACGGAGAAAAATATCGGCTACTCGCGCGAGTCGCGCCTCCTCTCCGCGGAAGAATTCGGGACGGACATAGAAATATTCGGAAACAAAGTTGCACTCTTCAGTCTGCGCAAGGATTCTCCCTTCGGCGTCCTTATAGAAGACCCCGGTCTCGCCCGCACGCTCAAAATTATTTGGCAAGAACAGTGGGATAGTCTCGCCCCTGCAGCTAGGGCATAATGGAGGCACATGGATATACGAAGTAGCTTGAAAGATTCAATTGCCAAATCGCTCGGCAGACTCGGTATTTCTGTTGAGGCGGACAAAATACCCCTTGAACATCCCGCGGAACTCAAGAACGGGGATTATTCTTCCGGCGTCGCGCTGCAATTTGCGAAACAAGCGGGGACCGCACCACGTGCGCTTGCGGAGAAAATAGTTGCAGCTCTCGGCACGATTGACGGCATCGCGAAAATCGAAGTTGCTGGCGCGGGTTTCATTAATTTCTATCTCACACCTTCTGCGCTCGCCGAGGCAGTTGAAACGGCGCGGAGAGAGGATATGTGGGGAAGCGGTAGTCTTAATGCGGGCAAAAAGATAATGGTCGAGTACACCGACCCGAATCCGTTCAAAGAATTCCATATCGGACATTTAATGAGCAACGCCATCGGTGAGTCCATCGCACGCCTCATGCAATTTTCAGGCGCGAATGTGAAGCGTGCCAATTACCAAGGAGATGTCGGGCCGCACGTAGCGAAAGCGATTTGGGGATTGCAGAAGTTCGGACTTAATGTGGGAGATAAGAAAGCATGGCCACTTGGTCGCGCGTATTCCCAAGGAGCAGAAGCGTATGAGAGTGATGCGGCCGCAAAAGAGCAAATCGATAAAATCAATACGCAGGTGTACGACCGTAGTGACCCAGTCATTAATAATATCTACGACCAGGGCAGAGAAGCATCGTTGGCGCATTTCGAATCGATTTACAAAATCCTGGGCACGAAATTTGATTTCTATTTTTTCGAAAGTGAGACCGCCGCGCGTGGTGTCGAGCTCGTAAAAAAGCACCCGGAAGTATTTGAGGCTAGCGACGGTGCGATTGTGTACAAAGGCGAGCAAGACGGTCTTCACACACGCGTATTCATCACGTCGAAAGGGTTGCCGACGTATGAGACCAAAGAACTAGGTCTCGCGGAGCTGAAGGCGGAGAAATGCATGGCGGACGTATCAATCACGATAACCGCGCATGAACAGAGTGATTATTTCAAGGTTGTTCTCGCTGCGATGCGGAAGGTCTTACCAGAGATTGCAGCGAAAATCGAGCATGTATCGCACGGCATGTTGCGTTTTGCGGAAGGAAAGATGTCGTCGCGCACTGGCAATGTCATTACGGGCGAATCGCTGCTCGCCGACCTCACAGAAGCCGCGAAGGTTCGCGCGGCAGAGAGTCGTGCTGATAATGCAGACATACTCGCGCAGCAGATTGCCGTGGCTGCGATAAAATATCAAATCCTTAAACAAGCGTCGGGCAAAGATATTATTTTTGACCGCGAGCGGGCGCTCTCGCTCGAGGGAGATTCGGGCCCGTATCTGCAATATGCGCATGCGCGCGCGCATCAACTCGTCGAGAAAGCTGGTTCCGAAGGCGTTGCCTTAAGATTTCCCAAAGGCGACGCCTCGGGGATTCCCGAGAGCGCGAACGAGCTCGCCCGCCTCCTTCACCGCTTCCCCGAGGCCGTTGAATACGCGGCGGCGCACAGCGAGCCGCATCTGCTCACGAACTATTTACTCGAATTCGCGGCCGCATTCAATAGCTGGTACGCGCAGGTGCATGTGCTCGACGGCACGCCGGAACAAGCTCACAAAGTTGCGCTCGTGGATGCGGTGCGCCATACGCTCAAAAATGGGCTTTGGATACTAGGCATCCCCGCGCCCGAGAGAATGTGATTCGTCAAATCGCATCCAATGGGATTTGACGAATCACGTCGAATTGTTCCAAAGAATTCGACGTAAACTAATCAGCCATCCAATGGAATCCTGCAATTCACGTCGAATCCTTCTAAAGGATTCGACGCAGAATGGTAAACTGCACCGATGACGCAGGACGAGGCACTCACACTACTCAAAACAGGATTGAATATTTTTCTCACCGGCGAGCCGGGGAGCGGCAAGACGCACACCATCAATAGGTATGTCGCATGGCTGCGCGAGCGAGGGGTGGAGCCCGCCGTTACCGCCTCCACTGGAATTGCAGCTACGCATATAGGCGGCATGACCATCCACTCGTGGAGCGGCATCGGCATCAAACGTGAGGTGAGCGATTACGACATCGAGATGATACAGAGCCGCGAGAAAACGGCGAAGCGGATTCTCGGCACGAAAGTCCTCATCATCGATGAGATATCGATGCTCGACGCGGCGACGCTTGAGAGCGTCGATAAAGTACTGCGCACGCTTCGCCGCAGACCGCTTCAGCCCGAAGAGCCCTTCGGTGGACTACAGGTGATTTTCGTCGGTGATTTTTTCCAGCTTCCGCCTGTGACACGCCGAAGTCGTGGCGAAGGCGGTCGGGACGAAGCAAAGTTCGCTTTTGAATCACGTGCGTGGAAGGAGGCGAATCCCGTCGTCTGCTATCTCTCCGAGCAGCACCGGCAAGAGGACGGAGATTTTCTCGACCTCCTTTCCGCGATGCGTCGCGGCACGTTTACCGCCGCGCACCGCACCCGGCTCCGGTCGCGCATTGGAATAGTTTCGAAACAAACGGTCGCGACGCAACTGTACACGCACAATGAAAACGTCGACCGCATTAATACGGAGTCGCTTGCGAGGATTGCGGAAAAAGGACGTACCTACGAAATGGAATCGCGCGGAGCCCGCGCACTCGTTGAGGCGCTCAAAAGCAACTGTCTTTCGCCAGAAACGCTTGAGCTCAAAATCGGTGCATCGGTCATGTTTACACGCAACAATTTCGATGCGGGGTATGTAAACGGCACACTCGGCAAAGTGACCGGCTTCAGCGGCCTTGGCCTGCCTATCGTTGAGACAAAAAACGGGACGATGACCGTGGAAAAAGCGATGTGGGAAGTGATGGACGGCAACAGAGTCTTGGCAAGAATTACGCAGATCCCGCTGCGGCTCGCGTGGGCGATAACGGTACACAAAAGTCAGGGCATGTCGCTCGATGCGGCCATCATCGATCTCTCGCAGGCGTTTGAATTCGGGCAGGGCTACGTAGCCATTTCGCGGGTGCGCACATTGAGCGGACTATTCCTCGAAGGTTTCAACGAGCGCGCGCTCGAGCTACACCCGAAAGTCGCGGCGGCTGATAGGCACTTCCGCGGCTACTCGGATGCGGCACGCAAGAAATTTGCGGGACTAGCACAGAGCGAAAAAGAAAAACTTGAGAAGAATTTCCTTCGCGCCATCGGGGCGAAGGAATTGCGACCGACGGGGGCGGTCGAACTCGAACAGCCCGTGAAAAGCTCCACTGAAGCACTTCGCGAAAAGTACCCCAACATGGGAAGGCCGTGGAGCAAGGACGATGACGCGCTGCTCACGAAAATGTTTGGTGAAAAGAAGAAAAATGGCGACATCGCCAAACATTTCGGCCGCAAGCCCGGCGCCATCCGCTCCCGCCTCGGACACCTCGGGCTTATTCCGAATTTCTGGAAGCCGAAGAAGAAATAATATGCACATTCACTTCACCAATCACGCACAGGTCGGGATGATGGAGCGCGGCATATCAACGTCGCGCGTTACGGAAACGCTAAAACGTCCGGATTCACAATTTCCTGCGCGGGAAGGAGCAATCGCATATGAGAAAGCTTTTGGAGCAAAAACGTTGAGGGTGATTTTCTGGCGACGCGGAAAAGCTGAATATGTTATAATCACTGCGTACTATCTATGAAAGCCACGTACGACAAGGAAGCAGATGCGATGAATATCCGCGTGAAGAGCGGTAAGGTCTATAAAACGCTTGAAATAAGCGACTCTATTCTTGTTGATGTCGATAAAAAAGGCCGTGCACTCGGTATCGAAATCCTCTTCGTCTCTTCACAGATGCCGCGCAAAAGCATCAACCAGACAATCCGCACAGGTATACCGGTTTCGGCAGTTGTCGCATAATTTGTTACGATACAACGGATGACTGATGCTCAGAAATCCAAGACTGCAAAGCGCGAGGAAGCTACCCTCGCGTCCTGGAAAGAGCGGGATATTTTCAAGAAATCCGTCGAACGGGAGGCGCCGAACGGTGAATACGTATTCTACGACGGGCCGCCTTTCGCGACGGGGCTTCCGCACTACGGCCACATCGTGGCGAGTGTCATCAAAGATGCGGTGCCGCGATTCTGGACGATGCGCGGCTATTCCGTGCCGCGCGTATGGGGCTGGGATTGCCACGGATTGCCCATCGAGAACATCGTCGAGAAGGAGCTCGGATTCAAGCATAAAAAAGAAATCGTCAGATACGGTATTGATAAGTTCAACGAGACATGCCGCGCGCGCGTCCTCACCTATGCGCATGAGTGGGAGAAGATAATTCCGCGCATCGGCCGCTGGGCGGATATGGAACATGCCTACCGCACGATGGATAAGCCGTTCATGGAAAGCGTGTGGTGGGTATTCAAACAGATCTATGACAAAGGATTGGTCTACGAGGATTATCGCTCAATGCACATCTGCCCGCGCTGCGAGACAACGCTTAGCCAGCAGGAGGTATCGGAAGGGTACAAGGATGTGAAAGATATTGCAGTGACGGTGAAGTTTAAATTAAAGAATCCCGAGAAGATTGGTTTATCAGGAGGTGTTTACATGCTCGCGTGGACAACAACACCTTGGACTCTTCCTGGGAATGTGGCACTTGCAGTTGGCGGTGAGATTGAGTATTTCGCGATGATAAAGGGTTCGGAAACATATATCGTTTCCACACAAATGTGGAAACGAGGAGACTTCGGGACTTCGGGTTTTTTGGCCCGAACTTTCCAGAATGGAGAGGCAACTCTCAAAGGAAAAAGCTTTTTCGGGCTCGAATACGAACCGCCGTTTGACTACTACAGCAGCGATACCTCGCTCAAGAATCATGAGAACGGCTGGAAAGTGTACGCCGCGGATTTTATTACGACCGATGCGGGCACGGGCATCGCCCACGAAGCGCCTGCTTTTGGAGCAGATGACTGGGAATTATCGAAGAGAGAAAACTTGCCGTTCGTGCAGCATGTGAACATGGACGGCACGATGAAGCCCGAAGTAAAAGATTTTGCGGGAATGGAGGTACGGGTAAATTCCGATGACAGTTCCGTACGGCTCGCAGCCGATATAGCGGTACTTAAGTATCTGAAAGAACACCAACTTCTTTTCGGAGATAAAGAGAGCATTACACACTCATATCCCCACTGCTGGCGATGCGACACGCCGCTCCTCAACTATGCGACCTCGTCGTGGTTTGTTTCCGTCACGAAGATAAAAGAAAATTTGCTGAAGAATGCGGAAGCGGTGAATTGGTCGCCCGCGCACATCAAAGAGGGGAGATTCGGCAAATGGCTCGAGGGTGCGCGCGATTGGTCCATCTCCCGCCAGCGATTCTGGGCGAGCGTGATTCCTATATGGCGCTGCGGAGCGTGCAAGAAACAGAAGGTGTTTGGAAGTGCTGCGGAGCTTGAGGAAGCAAGCGGGAAAAAGATAGACGACCTCCACAAGCACATTGTCGACGAAGTCACGGTGCCTTGCGAATGCGGGGCTAAGATGGGGCGCATTCCGGATGTGCTCGACACGTGGTTTGATTCGGGCTCGATGCCCTACGGAGAGAAGCACTACCCGTTCGACCCCGGTAGTACATCCTCGCAAGGCGAGGCTGACTACGGGGCAGGGAACAAAGAACCGCCGCTTCCTCGCGGATTTCCTGCAAAGTTTATAGCCGAAGGGCTCGACCAGACGCGCGCATGGTTCTACTATCTGCACGTGCTCGGCGGCGCGCTTTTCCAAAAGAACACATTTCAAAATGTCATCGTCAATGGCATCGTGCTCGCCGAAGACGGCAAGAAGATGTCGAAGAAGCTCCGGAATTATCCCGACCCGATGGACGTCATAGAAAAATACGGCGCAGATGCACTGCGGCTCTACCTGCTTTCTTCGCCCGTCATGCAGGCGGAGAATTTGAGCTTTTCGGAAAGCGGCGTCGATGAAGTCGCCAAGAAAAACATCGGCCGTCTCGGCAATGTGCTCGCTTTCTACAAACTATATGAAAACGAAACCGCGCGCGATTGGAAAAGTACGCATATTCTCGACCGCTGGATAGTCGCGCGGCTCGCAGCATTCGTCGGCGAATCGAGGGAAGGGTACGAGAGGTACGAGCTCGACAAGGCGACACGCCCGCTCGCGCTTTTTATAGACGACCTTTCGGTGTGGTATGTGCGCCGCTCGCGCGACAGGTTTAAGGAAGAAAGCGCGGACAAAACGGCGGCGCTTGCAACCTTGCGCTATGTGCTCCACACGCTTTCGAAGGTGATAGCGCCCTCGATGCCGTTCTTTGCCGAGCACCTCTTCCAAGCGGTACGGGAAGAGGAGGATGAGGAGAGCGTACATCTCGCGATGTGGCCCGAAATGCCGACGTTCTCTTTTGAGCCTGCGGATGTCCTTACAAAAATGTTCGCGACGCGGTTCATCGTTTCTCAAGCGCTCGAAGCCCGCGAGCAAGCGAAGATAAAAGTACGCCAACCTTTGACTTCTCTAACAATTGGAGCAACAGAAGAATTCTCTGAGAAAACGCTTGGGATTGATGCCTACAAAGAATTAATAAAGGACGAAGTTAATGTAAAGACAGTTTACCTAACCAAAGAACGGCCGGGTATTTTCCTCGACCTAAACATGACCGATGATTTGCGGGAAGAGGGGCTCGTCCGCGACACCATCCGCGAAATTCAGGCCTATCGAAAGACGCAGAATTTGAAACCCGGCGAACCGGCTATCTACAAAGCGCAGGTACCGGCCGAGGAGCAGGCGGTCATAGAAAAACACAAGGCGAAAATTGAGAAAGCAACGAATACGCAAATCGAATTTTCCTGAAAGCTAAAAGCTGGCAGCTGTAAGCTACTCACCATGTACGAAAAATACCACACCGAAGCGCTTGTGTTAGGAAACCGCGAGATGGGCGAGGCGGATAGGGTAATCGTTCTCTTTACCCGTGATTTCGGGCTCGTGCGCGCACGTGCTTCCTCCATCCGCACGGAGCGCTCCAAGATGCGTTATGCGATACAGGATTATGCACGTGCCGATGTGTCACTCGTAAAAGGCAAACGCGGCTGGCGGCTCGCGGGAGCGACTGCGCTCAAATCCGCGACGGGGGACAGGAAGTGCGTAGCCACATTCGCGCGTATCGCGGAGCTCACGATGCGGCTCGTCCACGGGGAGGAAAAGAACGATTATCTATTTGCGGTGCTCGCCGAGGC
>Ga0209542_10018695_pt1 | contig 11189 bp, 9 predicted proteins | sample RifCSPhighO2_01_FD_184028 | JGI IMG/M metagenome (GOLD analysis project Ga0209542, IMG submission 184028) | Soil microbial communities from Rifle, Colorado - Rifle CSP2_plank highO2_0.1 (SPAdes) (version 2) | ecosystem: Environmental > Terrestrial > Deep subsurface > Rock core/Sediment ...
TATGATGTTCCACAGTTGCGGCAGTTCGTCCAGGTGGGTGAAGCGCAGGAACTGTCCCACCCAGGTGGAACGATGGTCCTTGGCCGCGGCCCATTGCGGCCCGTCCTTTTCGGCGTCCTCGCGCATGGTCCGGAATTTATATAAGGTGAACCGCCTTCCGAACTGGCCCATGCGGATCTGGCGATAGATCGCCGGGCCGGAGGAGGACAGTTTCGTGAGCAGGCCGATCAGGAGCCAAAGCGGCAGGAACAGGGTTAGGATGAGGAACGCCAGGGTGAATTCCAGGAACCGTTTGGCATGGCTATATACCAGGCGACGGCTCCCCACGTATTTCAAGAACCATTCTTCGTCTATGTCCGACAGAGGTATCCTGCGGAAGACGCCTTCATAGAAGGAAGGGAAGTCCCGGACCTCGATGCCCAGATTCAAAAGGCGGAAAAAATTCTTGGTAAACTTCTCTTTCCGAAAGAAATTACCCGGCACCACTATCAGTTCCAGCTTGTGTTCCCGGATCGTCCTTCGCCAGGTCTCCCGATCCTCAAAGGAGGGCAGGGACCTTTCGTCCGGGAAATCCAGGGCGATCTCGTATCCCAGCTGGGGGTTCTGGCCGATGAAGGTCCGGAGCTCGGTCACGGTCTCGCCCTGTCCGATGATCGCCATGCGCAGCGGCTGCCAATCCTTGGCCAGACGGTTGAACGATCTGCGCCAGATCATCTCAAGCAGGATGAAGACCGCGATGAACAGGAGCAGGTTGGTTTTCGGGGCGATTTCGGAGATGGGCAGCAGATAAAAGAAGGCCACCGAAAGGACGGTGTTCACCAGAATGGCGGTGCCCAAGATGCGCAGAAATTCCAGGCCGTTCCGGAGCTCCCGGAGATCGTAAAGACCGGTCACGTAGAACGTGAGGAGCCACAGCGGGAAGAGCGCGGTAAAAGGCGTCAGATGCCGCTCTAAAAGCTCCCCGTAAAAATCAGAGCCGTAGCGCAGCCAGAGCACCAGGATCAGGCTCAGATAAAGTACGGCTATGTCTCCCAGGAACAGCAGGAAACGCTTCATTTTTTACGAGGATATCTTTCTTCGCCTCGAATGTCCACGGAGTCCTGATGATACGGACGGTGGAGCAGGGTTATCCAGAGAAAATTGATCGCGTAGCGCAGGCCGGTCCGGAGGAAGCCTTCCGTGCGCAAGCGGCGGCCGGAAGATAACACCGGCAGATCGAAGGAGAATTCGACCCCGCCGAACTTCACTAGGCGCCTGCCCACCTCCGTGTCCTCGCCGTAGAATTGAATGGAAGTATCATAGCCTCCCGCGCGCTCGAACGCCGAACGCCGGAGAACGAAATTTCCTCCCTGGACCATCGCGCCCATGCGCAGGGAGCGGAAAATGAGGTGGAAAGGCAGACCCATAAGATAAAAGACGAAGACCGCTCCGCGGTAAAGGACGGGTAGGTCTTTATAGCGGAAAGGACCAGAGAGGCATACCAGGCCTGGTTGCCGGTCGAACTTTCGGGAAACCTTGGCGAGCCATCCCGGCAGAAGCTCCACGTCCGCATCGATGTTCGCGATGAGTTCACCCTCCGCCGCGAGGAGCCCCCTCTGTCTCGCCCACACGATGCCCTTGCGGGGTTCTTCCACCACCCGCACCAGGGGGTCGCCGGCCGCCACCCGGGCGGTCCCGTCGGTGGAGGCATTGTTGACCACGATGATCTCGGCAGGCAGAGGAGCGGTCTCAAGCTCCCTGCGGATGGAAGCGAGACACTTCGGTAGATACTCCTCTTCGTTATAAGCCGGTATAACGAAGCTTATTTTCATACCCTCATTATAGCCCACCGGAGCCGGTTCGGCCCGCGAGCAGGTTCCGGTATACGCCCTCCCAGATCGCGGCGATGCGATCCGCGGAAAACTCTTTGACCGCCCGCCGGGCGGAGGTTCCCAGGCGCGAGCGCAGGGCGGGATCGCGGCGAAGTTCGGATATCCTTTGCACAAGACTCGAAACGTCGCCCGGTTCGACCGGAAGCCCGATCTCCGGCCGCACGTATTCGGCGAGGCCCGCCGCGCGGGCGGCGATGACCGGAAGCCCGGAGAGCATGGCCTGCATGGTCGTCAGGCTTTGGGTCTCGGAAGTGCTCATGATGACGAAGGCGTCCGCCGCGTGATAGGCGGAGACAAGTTCCCGGCCGCGCAAGAGTCCCAGGAAGCGGACCGAATTCGAAATGCCCGTCCTCTCGGCGATTTTCCGCAAAGACGTTTCGGAAGGTCCCCGGCCTGCGATCAGGAGTTCCAGCTCCGGCATTTCGGTTTTCGCCGAGGCGACGGCATTGAGCACGACATCCAGGTCCTTTTCCGGCGCCAGCCGGCCCGCATAGAGCAGAACGAAACCGGCCGCTCCGAATTTCTTCCGGGCGCTATCGCGTTCATCCGCCGTCGGCGGAGAAAAATCCCCGGGCCGGACCGGGTTCGAAATGACCCGGTGCGGAACGGAAAGGTCGAACCGGTTCATGCCCTCGAAAACCGCCCGGGAAGGAGCGCTTACGAAAGAGCACCGGCCGTAGAACCAGGCGTCGTAGGCTGAGGCGAGATCCTCGGACCACTTCGCGCGGAAGATGCCGTTCGCCGCCACGAATGCCCGGATGAGCGTGTGGTCCGTTCCGACCAGGGGAATTTTCAGTTTCCGCGCCGCAAGCAGCGCCTGTATTCCCGTTCCGTAGGGCAATTGGGCGTGGATTATGTCCGGCCGGAAGGCGAGGATCTTGCGTGCGGCGGGAAACAGGATCGGCAGGGGAAGCACGGTCCGTCCCTGGGGCCGGTGGGGCAGGGAAGGCAGGCGGATCACTTCGACCCGGCTCGGAAACTCCGGCTCCGGAGATGCGGCTCCATAGCGAAGATAATCTTTCCGGGGATAGCGCGGGACGACATAGCGGAGCTCATGCCCCCGTCGCGCGAGTTCGCGCCCCAGCTCCAGGACGGAATCCGCCACTCCGGACAGTTCCGGATAGAATTGGTCCGAGAAGAAGGCGATCTTCATGTTCCGTTCTCCATCTCTTTCTGGACGCGCTCCGTCCATTTCCGGACCAGTCGGCGGTAAAAGAAGTAGAATATCACGGCCGCGAACAGGATCGCTCCGCCGATCTGTTCGGCCTGCGCCGCTTTGCCCGCCACGGAAGCGAACGCCTGGCCGGACAGGAACCCTATCCCGGTGAAGACGATATTGTTCGGGATGCCGATCAGGATGTCCGCCAAAAGGAATCTGCGGAAAGGCATCCGGTTCGAACCGGTCAGGATCAGCCCGCTCATCGCGAGAAGCGGAGTATATTTGAAGAGCAGCAATCCCTTGAGCTCGTTGCGGGCGAGAAGCGCCCGGGCGGCGGAGACCTTCTCGTCCGAAATGCGCAAGAAGCGCAGGAATCTGGCCACTATTCTTTGATGGCCGAAGTAACCCACGGAGTAGTAGAAGATGTCAGGCAGGATATCCCCGAGCATGGAGAGCAGAAAAACCAGCCAGATGTTGAAATAACCCAGGCTGGCTCCGAACGCCCCCGCCGCCGTGGTCATGGGTCCCTCCACCACCATGCCCGCGAACATCAAGGGGTACCCGTAGGTCAGAAGCCAGTTCCAGGGTCCGAGGTCGGCCATGACCTAATTCTACACGATTTCCGCCCGGCCTATTGGCCCCCGTAGGCCATTTGGTATAATGAATTCCTATGAATCAACATAACGAAGGTTCCCAGAACGGTTTGAGCGTATCGACGAGCATATTGATCGCCGGCCTGCTTGTCGCCGGTTCCATAATCTACGTGGTCGGGAAAGGCGGGACCAACGATCCTCCTTCCGACGCTCAGGACGGGAAGGTGGCCAAATTGTTGGAGATCGGCGATCGGGACGTGGTCCTGGGCGAACGGAACGCCAAAGTGACCATCATAGAATACGGCGACTATCAGTGCCCCTTCTGCGCGCGCTTCTTCAGGGAGACGGAGCCCAAGATCCGCAGCGCATACATAGAAACAGGCAAGGCCAAAATGATCTACCGGGATTTGGCCTTTTTGAGCCAGGAATCGGTCGCCGCCGCGGCGGCCGCGGAATGCTCCAAGGACCAGGGGAAATTCTGGGCCTATCACGACGCTCTTTACCGGACGGAATCCCTGGACGGAAAGGAGCATAACGGAAATCTCAACCGGGAGCTGTTCCTCGGGTTGGCGACGGAGGTCGGCCTGGACGTTCCGGAGTTCACGGCTTGCATAGATTCCCAGAGATACGTGAGCCTGGTGGAGGAGAACACCAAGCGGGCGCAGGGCGCGGGGATAACCGGTACGCCCACCAGCTTCGTGAACGGCAGGGAGGTGAGCGGAGCCCAGCCTTTCGAATATTTGGGCACCGATCCCCGAGTGACCCCGTTCAAGCCGCTCATCGAGAGTTTCTTGCGCTGACGCGGACCCGCCGCTAGGGCCGGAGTTCCAAAATTGGATTTAAAGTTATAGAATTCGGGTGATGCTTTGGTTCGAAGTTTTTCTGGGTGTCTGGATAATGCTTTCGCCGTGGCTTCTGGGCTATTCCGGCGATTCCATCATGGTCTGGAGCAATCTCATCGCCGGACTGGGGGTTTTTCTGATCTCGCTTTGGGCCATTTTCGGGAGAGCGGGCGCGGACGAAGGAAAGGAATGACCGTCATGCAATACGATCTTATCATCGCGGGCGGAGGTCCGGCGGGAGCGGCCGGGGGAGTTTACGCCGCCCGGAAAAAAATGAAGACCCTGCTTGTCGCGGAATCCTTCGGCGGGCAATCGATCGTCTCCAACGAGATCCAGAACTGGATCGGCACCAAAGCCGTCTCCGGCCTGGAGCTCGCGGGGATGCTCGAGGGGCACTTGCGCGCACAGGAAGGCCTGGAGATCGAAGAGGGCGAGCGGATCGCCGGGATCCGGGACATGGGGGATGGCCTGGAGATCTCCGCGGAAAGCGGCAAGAAGTGGCTGACCAAATATCTTCTGCTCGCGACCGGCAGCCGGCGCAGAAAGCTCGGCATTCCCGGCGAGAAAGAGATGGACGGCAAAGGGGTCGCTTATTGCTCCATCTGCGACGCCCCCATTTTCAAGGATAAGGACGTGGCGATCGTGGGCGGAGGGAACGCGGGGCTGGAGGCGGTCCTGGATTCCCTGCCTTATGCCCGGAAGATATATCTTTTGGAGCGCGGCGAGGAGCTTAAAGGCGATGCCGTGACTCAGGAGAAGATAGGAAAAGACCCCAAAGTGCAGGTGATCACCCGCGCCGAGACCCTGGAGATAATCGGCGAGCAATTCGTGTCCGGCTTGCGCTACAAGGACGGAAGCGGTGAAATTAAGGAGTTGGCGGTGCAGGGAGTCTTCGTGGAGATCGGCGCGGTGCCGAATTCGGATCCGGCGAAGGGCGTGGTGGAAATGAACCGGATGGGGGAAGTGGTCGTGGACCATAAGACCCAACGGACCTCTCACCCCCGCATCTGGGCCGCCGGGGACGTCTCGGACGTGCTCTATAAACAGAACAACATATCGGCGGGCGATGCGGTGAAGGCGGTCTTGAATATCTACGAGGTGTTCAATCGAACGTGAGAAAGATATCTCTTATCCTCTTGCTCGTCTCGGTCATGTTACCGGCCGGGGTTTGGGCGGTGGGGCAGAGCGTTCTTTCCGGCACCTGCACTTTCGACGGTTCGCGGATGGACATCCAGCTCTCCTGGACCAACGTCAGCGATGCCACCGCGAATTCCCTTCAGAAAATGATCGATGACGGCGGCTGGAACTGGCTTCTGCAGGACCCGCCGCCTTTCGACGTGTTCACCTATGCGGACAACAATCTGGCGGTCGGGCACGTTTACAAATACCAGCACAAGACCGACGCCCAGGTCGCTTCGAACACTTTCTTGTGCCGGGCGCTGGATCCCGTTCCGACGACCCAGTCCGCGACCTCCGTCACTTCGACCGGCGGCACCTTGCACGGTTTGATCGATGCGGGCGGCCTGCCCACCGAGGCCTGGTTCGAGTACGGTCCTTCCGCGTCCCTGGGGCAGAGCACGTCGCGCCAGGATGTTTCCCGGAGCAGTACTGCGGCGGCCGTGAGCGCGGCGGTGAGCGGCCTTACCGGCGGCCAGACATATCATTTCCGGATAGTGGCGGAGAACGAGTCGGGAAGAGAGAGCGGCCAAATATTGACCTTCACCACTTCGGACCCGCCCGCCCCGACCCCTACCGTGACCACCAATGCCGCCACGGGGGTGACCTCGACCGGAGCCACCCTGCGCGGTTCGGTGAACGCGAACGGCATCGCGTCCGAATATTGGTTCGAATACGGCACGAGCCAGTCCCTGGGGCAATCCACTTCGCGCCAGTCGGCGGGCAGCGGCTCGACGACCTATTCCTATTATCGGAACATCTCCGGGCTCTCCGGCGGCCAAACATATTATTTCCGGATAGTGGCGGAAAGCTCCGCGGGAAGGGCGGAGGGCTCCATCAGATCTTTTGCGGCCGGAAGCCAGATCCCCATCGTCCTGACCGAGACCGCCACGGGGGTGACCACGAGCGGAGCGACCCTGCGGGGAAGCGTTAACCCGAACGGATTCTCGACCGAGGCCTGGTTCGAGTACGGCACGAGCCAATCCTTGGGGCAATCCACTTCGCGCCAGTCGATCGGCGCGGGAGGCATATCCGACGTGTCGGTTTCCCAGTCGCTCACCGGGCTCACCAACGGGCGGACCTACTATTACCGGATCGCGGCCCAGAACGAGAAAGGCACCGCCCGCGGCTCCATCATGAGCGTGGTCATCGGTACGGGCCAAGGCGGTCCTTCGGTCACCACCCTGGGCGCGAGCGGGATCGGCACGACCTTCGCCACCCTGAATTCTTCCGTGAATCCCGGCGGCATCTCGACCGAGGCCTGGTTCGAATACGGCACGGATGCTTCCCTGGGAACCGTGGTGGGCAAGCGGACCATCTCGGCGGGTTCCTCGGACGTGAGCGTATCCCAGAAATTGACCGGGCTTACCACTCGCCGGGTCTATTACTACCGGGGAGTGGCCAGGAACTCCCGGGGCACGACCTTGGGCGAGATCCGGCAGTTCATACCGATGGATATAGCTGGCGGCGGACCGCCCCAGATGATCACCGGGCCGGCGACCGAGGTGACCCGAACATCCGCCAAACTGAACGGGCTTTTGAATCCCTATAATTTGAAGACCACCTGGTGGTTCGAGTACGGGACCACGGATTCCCTGGGCAAGCTCACGGCCAAGAAAACGTTGACCGGGGCGATCGATTTCAATGTGGATGCGGTCCTGACCAAGCTTGTCTCCGGGCAGATATATTACTTCCGGTTGGTGGCGGAAAATTCCAGGGGCAGGAATTACGGCCTGCTTCAGAATTTTGTGACGCTCAAAACCTCCGCCCCGCCTCCTCCCGCCCCGCCTCCGAACGTTCCGCCTCCGGCGGAGCCGCCTCCGGAATCAAGAGCGACCCTGGTCATCTCGCCTCCGAACCAGACCATAGCCATTGAAGAGCAGGCGGCCTTTTCGCTCTATTATGATTCGGACGGCCCGGACGGCAGAAAGGCGCGGGTGAACGTGACCTCGGACGCGGATTGGAGTTCGAACGACCAAGGTGTGCTGATCCATGAGGCCTACGGCCGATTCCGGGGGCGCAGCGCCGGCGACGCCGGTGTCTCCGCGGAATACGAAGGCTTGAGCGCGCAGGCCTCGGTCAAGGTTTCGGCGCCCGGAAATTCCCCCTTGGTCAGAACGAGCGAATCCGTTTCGGAGAACGGCGGGATCGAGGTCAGGGGCTACGTCAATCCGAACGGAGAACCCGCGCGGTATTGGTTCGAATATGGAACGGACGAAGCGCTCGGAGAAGCCAGTCCCGAGCAGCAGATCGAAGCGAGCACCATCGGTTCGGACGTGTCGGAGCGCTTAAGCGGCCTTCGGGGAGGCACTTATTATTTTCGGGTCGCCGCCGAGAACCGGTTCGGCCGTCGGCACGGAGATCTCCTGACCTTCCGTACGGAGGGCGGGGCGGCCTGGTGGATCTACGTGCTGATCGCGGTGGTCGTTCTGCCGCTCGCGGCGGTTTTGATCTACGTGATCCTGAAGCTCATATCCCGCATCCGGTCCTAAAGGACGTCCCGGCACGGTTTTATATGCACGCCGCAGGGCGAAGGCATTCGGCCTGCGGGAAGCTTTCGGAATCCGACCGGGCTCGGCCTCCCGTGGCAGGGAGCCGGTCGGACGAGAAGCAGGCGAGCTTTTCCGCAGGAGAAAATCTACGCCGGTTCCCGCAGGCCGGATGCCGGAGCCCCTTGACAGGGGGAAGGACGGCGAGCTAAATTAGCAGTCGTAAACAAACATTGCCAATGGCCGTTCTCCGCTTCGGAGCGGCTGGGGCAGGGTCGAAGAAAAACCAAAAGACAATGAATCTTAAGCCCTTATCCAATCATATCCTCCTCGAGCCTCTCGCGGAGGAAAAGGTCACCAAGTCGGGGATAGTCCTGCCGGAAACGGCGGAGAAGGAACGTCCCACCCAGGGCAAGATCGTGGCGGTCGGTCCCGGCAAGCGCAACGACAAGGGCGAGCTCGTGCCCATGGCGGTTAAAGCGGGCGACATGGTTCTTTTCAAGAAATACGGTCCGGACGAGATAGAAGTGGAAGGCAAAAAATACCTGGTCGGGGACGAGGATGATATCCTCGCCATCATTGAGTGATGGCTCTAAAAAACACAAAATACAGTAACCAAAACAACAAACTTCAGGTCGCAAGATACAAATTGGTTTGGGGTTTGTGGATTGGGATTTAAATCAACATGGCCAAACAGATCAAGTTCAACGAAGAAGCGCGGGCGGCGATGAAGAAGGGCATCGACAAGCTTGCGGATGCGGTACGGATGACCCTCGGTCCCCGGGGACGGGCGGCGGTCATCGAGAAGGGTTACGGCGCCCCGCAGGTTACCTTTGACGGCGTGACCGTGGCGAAGGAGATAGAGCTCGAGGAAAAGTACGAGAATCTCGGCGCGGAATTCATCAAACAGGCGGCGGAAAAGACCAACGATAATGTGGGCGACGGAACCACCACCTCCGTGGTCATCGCCCATACCCTGATCGAGGAAGGGGAGAAGACCATCCGCGAGAAGAGCTTCAATGTCATCCATTTGGCGGAGGGCCTGAAGAAAGGCGCGGAAGCGGTTTTGAAGCAGCTTGAGAGCCAGCGGGAGGTCATAAATGACAATAAAAAGATAAAAGAAGTGGCCACCCTGTCCGCGAAGGACGCGGAGATCGGCGGACTCATCGCGGAGGTGATGGACAAGATTGGCAAGGAAGGCGTGGTGTCCGTGGAGGACTCGAACACCATCGGCAACTCTTTCGAGATAGTGGAAGGCATGCAGTTCGATCGCGGTTATGTCTCGCAGTATATGGTCACGAATCAGGAGCGGATGGAGGCGATCCTGGAGGACCCCTACATCCTGGTCACGGACCGCAAGGTCTCCGCGATAAACGACCTCCTGCCTCTTTTGGAGAAGGTCATCCAGAGCGGCAAGAAAGAGCTCGTGATCATCGGCGAAGACATAGAAGGCGAAGCGCTCGCTACGCTCATCGTGAACAAGCTGCGCGGCATCTTCAGCGTGCTCGCGGTCAAGGCCCCCGGCTTCGGCGACCGCCGCAAGGAAATGCTTCAGGACATCGCGGTCGTGACCGGGGCGCAATTCATATCCGAGGACCTGGGCAAAAAACTCGACGGCGCCGATCTTGCCGACCTGGGGCATGCGCACCGGGTGGTCGCGACCAAGGACGATACGACCATCGTGGGCGGCAAGGGCGACAAGAAGGCCATTGAGGACCGGGTCGCTCAGCTCAAGGCGCAGATAAAGAAGACCGAATCCGATTTCGACAAGGAGAAACTGCAGGAACGCTTGGGTAAGCTGGCGGGCGGCGTGGCGGTCATCAAAGTGGGCGCGCCTACGGAATCCGAGCAGAAGGAGTTGAAACAGCGCGTGGAGGATGCGGTGGCGGCGACGAGGGCGGCCATGGAAGAAGGCATCGTCCCCGGCGGCGGCATCGCGCTCTTCAACGCGGGTATCGCCGGCTCCGGCGCTCCTCCGAGCGACGAGGCCCTGGCCATCCTCCAGAAGGCGATGTGGGCGCCCTTGCGGGCGATAATCGCGAACAGCGGCGAATCTCCGGACGCGGTCATGGACAAGCTGCGGAAGGACCGGGGCGGCAACAACTGGCTCGGCTTCAACGCGGCGACGAACAAGATCGAGAATCTCAAGGAAGCCGGCATCATCGATCCTCTCAAGGTGACCAAGACCGCTTTTCTGAACGCGGTTTCGGTGGCGTCCACCTACCTTACGGTCGGGGCGGCCATCACGAGCGTTCCCGAGAAAAAGGAGAAGTCCGCTCCTGGCATGGGAGACATGGACTATTAGCGCGCGAACGAACGCGGATCAGAACGCGGAACGCAAAGCGCCCCGGCCGGGGCGCTTTGCGTTCTGGGTCAGCCGCTCTTCTCCAGATACTCTTTGAGTTCCTTTTCCTTCTGATCTATCGAGCCCGCGGTCTCCCGCCGGGCGAAATCATATTCGTTCATGTCGGCCAGGAGGTACTTGGAGAGCAGGGGATATGTCTCCCGGACCAGACGCGCCTTTTCCTGCTCCACGCGCCGGTAATCGGGATGGCCCTGGGGAATGGTGCGCAGTTCGGTTTCCCAGAAGAACGCGCGGAGATTCTGGTACTGCACGAAGCGCAGGCGGTGGGAAAGCGTCGAGGCGTACTGCGCAAGTTCGGGATCCCTGGCCTCGATCTTGCGGTAGACGTCCTCCGCCTTGCGGACGGCGTTCCGAAAATCTTCGGCGAGCCCGGCCGCTTCGAGCTCCGGCGGCACGTCGAATCCCAGGTAGATGTGCCACTTCTCCCGGAACTGGGTCTGCAGCCGGTGCCGGTGCAGGTCGCGCCAGGCGCCGATGTTCATGATTATCTCGAACCGCAGATATGCGTTCTCGAAAGCCCGGGGGATCTTCTGCCAGCGAGCGGTCCGATCGTGGAGCACCCGCTGGAGCAGCTCCTCTTTTTCTCCGCCGGACATGGCTTTGACCTTCGCGAGCACCTCCGGGAAGGAGGCATGTAGTTCGGGATACAGAAGTCCGGCGATGACCTTGTCCTCCCCGTCAGGATCGTATTCCA
>Ga0209542_10018696_pt1 | contig 11189 bp, 9 predicted proteins | sample RifCSPhighO2_01_FD_184028 | JGI IMG/M metagenome (GOLD analysis project Ga0209542, IMG submission 184028) | Soil microbial communities from Rifle, Colorado - Rifle CSP2_plank highO2_0.1 (SPAdes) (version 2) | ecosystem: Environmental > Terrestrial > Deep subsurface > Rock core/Sediment ...
TTGAAGCGAGTATTGCTGATGTAGAATCAGTTACAGAAAATCCTGGAACAATTTTACTTGTTATATATAATGCCAGAGCATTTAAAACTAAAGCTACTATGATTTGCATATTTTAATCACCTCCTTACTTTTTTAATCTAATTTAATTATTGGGCTAATTAAATTTAATTGTCAATCTGGTAAACTGGATATATGGATAAAAAGCTAAAAAAACTGGTTTTGAAAGCCTTTATTTTTATCCTAAGCTTATCTTTTGCTTGGTACCTAATAAAAAGCGGTACTTTGGATACTTTAGTCCATAGCCTTTTGCCTATTAGATTTTTAGCTGAATTTGTAGCAGGGCTTTTTTATACTTCATTTCTCACCTCCCCTATTGCTGTAGCCATGCTTATAATTTTAGCAACTGACAGTAATCCAATAATATTGGCTTTTATGGCAGGAGCTGGATCAGTAGCAGGTGATCTTATAATAGTAAAACTATTTAGAAAAGATTTATCGCAGGATATAAATTTAGCCACTCACCAGCTTCATATTGATAGAGTTAATAAAATTTTAAGAAAACTTAAATTAGATTTTGTTACCACAATTTTGGGAGCTATAATTGTAGCCTCTCCCCTACCTGATGAATTGGGTCTTATGATGCTTGGGGCATCAAAATTAAGTTATCAGCAAATTGCCATTATAAGTTTTATATTAAACACCGCAGGAATTCTTTTGATAGTTACACCAATTAATCTTTTATCATGATAGGCATAACTCAAAAAGAAGCCCATGAGGCATTATCAAAATACGGATTAAACAAATTGCCTAGTAAAAATGGAGTATCTATATTTGCACTTTTTTTAAGGCAGATTAAAAATCCTCTCTCAATCCTTCTTATTATTGCCATAGCCATATCACTTATGATTGGAGACAAGCTTGACGCGGGGCTTATTGCTTTAATTTTAGTTTTAAATACAGCCTTGGGGTTTTGGCAGGAATTCAAGGCTTCTAAAGAGTTAGAGGCTCTGAAAAGCTTTGAAGTTACTTTCTCAAGAGTTTTAAGGGACGGAAAAGAAGTAGAGCTTCCCTCTTCTGAAATCGTTCCAAACGATATTATAATTTTAGAATCAGGAGATAAAATTCCTGCTGACGGTAGTATTATAGAAAGCTATTCACTATCGATTAATGAATCTATATTAACAGGAGAATCCCTCCCAGTTATTAAATCTGAAAAGATAGATGAAAATCTTTTATTTTTTGGTACAACTGTAATATCTGGAAGGGCAAAATTTAAAGTTTTACAAACTGGGATAAGAACAAAGTTTGGGGCTATTGCGCAAAACTTATCTGAAATTGAGGATGATCAAACTCCTCTTGAGAAAGCTCTTTCCGCGTTAGGTAAAGGAATTGGGATATTTGCTATTCTAGCTGCTGTATTAATATTTGCTTTAAGAATTTATCAGGGTTACGAAATTTATGAAGTGCTTTTATCCTCTATTGCCTTAATGGTTGCAATTGTTCCTGAAGGTTTACCTGCTGTTGTAACAATAGTTTTGGCAATAGGTGTTCGAACAATGTATCAAAAAAAGGCTTTGGTAAGAAAGATGATTGCAGTAGAGAGCTTAGGAGCTGCAACAGTCATCTGCAGCGATAAAACAGGAACTCTTACCAAAAACGAGATGAGGGTTAAGGAAGTGAAGATAGTTGATCATCTTGAAAATGAATTATTAAAATGTGGAGTACTTTGCAGCAGTGCCAATTTAGTGGTCAAAGAGGATCATGGCAGTTTTGATATCTTAGGAGATACTACTGAAGGCGCACTCCTTATATATGCAAAGGAAAAAGGTATTGATATAGATTTAATGAGAGGCGAAGGAAAATTAGTGGAAGAGATCCCTTTTAGTTTAAAAACCAGAAAGATGACTGTTTTTTGGGAAGAAAATGGGAAAAAAGTTGATTACAGCAAAGGCGCTCCGGAAGTTATTATTTTAGAATCTGATCTTAGCGAAAAAGACAAAAATAAATGGGAACAGGAATATCAAAAACTAGCAAAAAAAGGACTTAGGGTTTTAGGATTTTCCAAAGATGGTAAATTCTTAGGTTTAGTTGGAATTGCGGATGAAGTTAGATCAGAGGTGGCAGAAGCGATTAAGTTAACAAATCAGGCAGGAATAAGAGTAGTAATGGTGACAGGAGATAATGAACTTACTGCCAAGGCTGTAGGAGAGGAAATAGGACTATTAAATGAAGGGGATGAAATCTTAACAGGTACTCAAATATCTGAAATGAGTGACGAGGCATTTGCAGAGCGAATTAATAAGGTTAGGATTTTTGCTCGAATTACTCCTGAAGATAAGCTTAGGATTGTTAGGACTTATCAAAAGTTAGGTGAGGTAGTAGCTGTGACTGGAGATGGTGTTAACGATTCTCTTGCGCTCAAACAAGCTGAGGTTGGAGTTGCTATGGGAAAAGCAGGAACGGATGTATCCAAAGAGGCTTCTGATATTATTTTGATGGATGATAATATTGCCACTCTTGTAACTGCCATAGAACAAGGCAGACTTATATATTCAAATATTCTAAAAGTTGTAAAGTTTTTATTAGCCGGGAATTTATCAGAGGTAACATTAATTTCATTAGCTGTTTTATTTGGGCTTCCTATCCCGCTTTTAGCTACTCAAATTCTTTGGATTAATTTTGTTACAGATGGTTTGCCTGCACTAGCTTTAGGATTTGATAATGCTTCTTCAAATATTATGAAAGAACCTCCAAGATCTAATTCTAATCTTTTAAGCCCCTTAACTATTCGTTTCATACTTATTGGGGGTTTAAGCATCGGCCTAGCCTGTTTAGTATGCTTTTATTTTGTAAATAGTTACTTTGGGCTAGAAATTGCCCGGGCTTCAGCTTTTAGCCTATTAATTTGTCTACAGATGATTTTGCCTTTTGCTATGAGAAAACATCATTCTATTTTTTCTAATAAAAAACTTTTAGGAGCAGTAATGTTTGTCTTGATTAGCCAATTCCTCATTATGACAGTACCTTTTTTAAGAGATATATTTAATATCAATTAAATTGAATTTCTGAAAGTGAAGTGAAAACTCTATCTGCTCCAGCTGTTTGCAGCATTTGACGAATTATTGGTTTAGTGCCTATACCAATAACATGCATCCCGGCTTTTTTACCTGCTATGACTCCATTTGGGGCATCTTCTAAAACCAGACAATCTTTTGGATCTATCTTTAGTTTTTTGGCCGCAAATAAATATATGGCAGGATCTGGTTTTCCTTTTTTAACAGCTTCTCTAGCGGCAAGAACAGAAAAATATTCTCTTATCTTAAGATGGTTTAAAATATCGTTTAAGCGATTCTTTGTGTGCCCGCCGGTGGCGATAGCCATTACCGTTCCCTTTTTTTTAAAATGCTCCAGAATTTCCTTTGCTCCACTCATAAGACGCATGTTTTTGTTTAATAGATCATCAAAAATTGCTACGCGTTCCTCTATTAAGGCATTAGTATCCTCTAAGATATTAAACTCTTTTTTATAAGTTTCTATAGTGTCTTTTTGTCCTGTGCCTAATACTTTAAGATAAAGATTTTGAGTAGGTGTAGAACCTCTTTTTTTCAGCAGGATATTATCAGCTTCATCCCAAAGCGGCTCAGAATCTAGAAGTAATCCATCAAAATCAAAAATAGTAGCTTGTATCATTAAAGGGGCTTGCCGGCGAGTCCGTAATTTAGTAAATCTCCTATAAATCCAATCATCTGAAAGGGCCAGGTAAAAATAACACTATAAAATCCCGGTGATAAAAATGAATAAACTGGCCACCTATAATAAAGAGCGTAAAGGATTGCAATTATAAATCCCAACATAAAGTAGCTTATTCCGATTGTAGATAAAATTGATGATTTTTTCATATTTATGAAGATTGAACTTGTTTTGCATCCTCTGTTTTATCTTTTGAGGATACAACTGTAGCTGCTGCTACTTTTTCTCCTGGTCTTACTCTCATTAGAATAACTCCCTGAGTCTGTCTTTGCAAAGTAGGAACTTCTTTAAGATCCATCTTAATTAGCTGTCCTTTATTAGAGGTTAGTACCAAAGTATCCATGTTTTTGTTAACAAGTTGAGCTGTAACAATCTTTCCTGTTTTGGCTGTTACCTGCGCTGCTTTTACACCCTGCCCTCCCCTGCCCTGTCTGCTCCAAGCTGAAGCTAATGTTTTCTTCCCAAGCCCATTTTCCATAACGACCAATAATTCTCCTGGATCTTTTCCTAAAATATCACAGGACACTACAGCATCATCCTTACCGAGTCTTATGCCTCTTACTCCGGAGGTATCTCTGTGTGTTCCTTTGACCTGTTTTTCGGCAAATCTGATTGATTTACCTTCATAGCTTATAATCATAACATCGTCTTCACCGGTTGTGGGATTAACCCAGCCTAGCTCATCACCACTATCTAATTTTATAGCTACTAATCCATTTTTTCTGATATTTATATATTCTTCCAAAGAGGTTTTTTTAACTGTTCCTTTTCTGGTACACATTAAGAAATATTTAAACTCTTCCTTTGCTCTTCTTGTTAGAACTGCTGTTACATTTTCTTCCTGTTCAATATTTATTAAGTTAACTAAAGCTTGACCTTTTGCAGCTCTTTGAGTTTCAGGAATTTCCCAAACTTTTATTTGAAAAACCCTACCCTTATCTGTGAAGAATAAAAGGTTGTCATGAGTTTGGGTATAGAAAATATGAGATACAGCATCTGTTTCTTTTGTAGAGATTCCAATGACTCCTTTGCCTCCTCTAGCCTGCGTTCTAAAAGACATTGGAGATTGTCTCTTTATATATCCCCCCTCTGTTATTGTTACAATTGTGACTTCATTTTGAACTAAATCTTCTTCATTAAATTCTCCTATTTTTTGTTTATAAACTCTAGTTCTTCTGTCATCTGCATATCTTTCTTTTATCTTTACTAATTCTTCTTTTATAACCTTTAATATTTTTTCAGGGTGAGCTAATAAATCTTCCAAATAAGCAATAGTTTCTCTTACCATTTTAAGTTCATCTTCAATTTTCTGAATTTCCAGGGCTGCTAATCTCCGAAGCTGCATATCCAATATTGCAATAGCCTGAAGCTCACTTAATTTAAATTTCTTCATTAAATTAACCCGGGCTTCGTCAGAATCTTTAGATTTCTTAATGGTCTCTATAACAGCATCAATATTATCAACAGCAATTTTTAACCCTTCTAATATATGTTCACGCGCCTTGGCCTCTGAGAGTTCAAATTCACTTCTTTTTCTAACAACTTCTTGTCTGTGAAAAATAAATTCTTCTAAGATTCTAGTTAAAGTTAAGAGTTGAGGGTGTACACCATCTACCAAAGCTACAAGGTTTACGTTAAAAACTGATTGCATTGCGGTAGCCTTGTAAAGATTATTTAGAAGGGATTGAGGCTTTGCATCTCTTTTAAGATCAAATACAATTCTAACCATTTGTTTTCTATCTGATTCATCCCGAAGATCTGCAATTCCTTCTAGCTTTTTATCTTTAACTAAATCCGCAATTCTAGCTATAAGAGTTGCTTTGTTAACCTGATAAGGAAGTTCTGAAACAATAATTTGCATTTTTCCACCAGGAGTTTCATCTATTTCTGCTTTTGCTCTCATAACAATTCTTCCTTTTCCGGTAGCATAAGCTGCGACTATTTCTGTTTGATCATAAATAGAAGCTCCTGTTGGAAAATCAGGACCTTTTATAAATTGCAATAAATCTTCGGTTGTGGCAGTAGATTTAAAGCCTGTTTTTTTATGAGATCCTTGTTCTCCTTCAGTTGGTAACTCAGTTGACACCTCACTAACCTCTTTATCTCCCAGCGTTTTGTCTGCTTTTTTCGAAGAGTCATTTAGACTCTTCTCTGGATGCTCAATCATGTAAATTAAGGCATCACAGACTTCCCCCAAATTATGTGGAGGAATTTGAGTTGCCATACCGACAGCAATACCAGAAGCACCGTTTAGCAAAAGATTTGGGATAACAGATGGAAGAAGAGTTGGTTCCTGAACAGTTCCTGAATAATTATCTATAAAATCAACTGTATTTTTATTAATATCCCTTAAGAGCTCATCAGCTATAGCAGAAAGTCTGGCCTCTGTATACCTCATGGCAGCTGGAGAATCTCCGTCTATTGATCCAAAGTTTCCCTGACCATCTACCAGCATATATCTCATACTAAAATTTTGGGCCATTCTAACCATGGCTTCATAAACAGGAGCATCACCGTGTGGATGTAAATTTTTCAAAACTTCTCCTACAACAGCAGCGGATTTTTGATATCTGCTCGTATGATGTAATCCTTGCTCATGCATGGCAAAGATAATTCTTCTTTGAACGGGTTTAAGACCGTCTCTAACGTCTGGAAGAGCACGGGAAACAATAACGCTCATTGCATAATCCAAATAGGATTTTTGCATCTCTTCTATAATGGGGGCTAGCTGAACTTTTCCAATGTTGCTCATTTATTTGAGGCTTAATTATACCTATTTTCGAGGCCTTTAAGCAAGGGGTAAAGGGTATTTTTTGGGCCAGTTGCGCCAGGCTTCTTTATCTCTATACAAAGCAAATTCTGATGGTAAAACTTTGTGGAGATTATCTGGATTTTTAATATGACTAATAAATAAAACTCCATTTAAATGATCAATTTCATGCTGAAAAATTCGGGCAGTAAACCCTGTATGTTTTTCTGAAACTTTTTTTCCGTTAATATCAAAAGCTTCGATTTTGATAGATTCTGGTCTTTTAACTATTCCGCAAACTTCCAGTATAGAGAAACATCCTTCATACCACTCCCCTTTCTTTTTTGATTTCCAAATGATTTCGGGATTAATATAAACCTGAATTTTTCCAACTTTCCCTTTTCCGTTAGCTTTTATATCCACTAAAATTATTCTTTTTAAAATTCTAATCTGAGGAGCAGCTAGGCCAACCATAACTTGTTTTTTCTTGTCCTTTCTTTCACCAGAAGCAATCTTTAACATTTTTTGAATAATTTTTTCTATCTCTTGGGATGATATTTTGGATAAAGGAATTTCCTTAGAAACTTTCCTTAGAAGAGGATCGCCGAGTTTTAGAAAAGGATTTCTCATTTTTTGTATAATACCTCAATGATAATATCAAGGGAAGCAGTTGAAGCAACAAGAGCTCAGTTGTTTGAGTTTCATTTTGTTCAGGGAGTTAGAAGATCTGAGTTAGTGAAAATAGCAGAGGAAGATGAAACAGTTTGTCTTATTAAACAGCAGGGTGAAAATGTTGGTGATCCAGATGATACAAATCAAGATATGACATCTTCTAGTTGTAGTGATAGAGATAAGTTTACAGAAATGGCAGAGAATTGCGTAGTTTTAGCAATAACAGGCCAAAGGGAACAAGGGCAAGTTTTATCTATGGTGGCTCATGTTTCTCCAGATGCAGAATTAAGAAAGTTACCACTGGAGCAATGGTTTAGCAGTGAAGCTGTAAATGATTTTGTGAGAAGCACAAACCCTTTAAGTAGAAGATCGATAATAGTAGGTGGCTTTTATAATTACCAGCATCAAACTGTGTCTATGTGGTATCGGTATTTAATAGGTGGTATATCTAGAGCCAGCAGAGATATTTTTGAGGCAGATCCATTAATTTTGCCTCCAAAGCCAGATGTAGGGGTTACTAATTTGTATTTATTAAACAATGATAGGAGATTAATAGTATTTCAGAATACACCGATACCCTCCTATAACAGTGGTCCTTATTATCAACGTGAATTTGATGCAGTTTCGAAAAAATGGGAAGCTCAACTTAAGAAAGCTCTGGTAAGTTAACTAAACTCTTCTGACTTTTTTTCTGGTAGCTTCTATTAACCAGTTAACTTTATAAGCAATTGGATTAATCACTAAATCCCTGGCATGTAAATAATTTACATCTTCTCCCCCAAATCCTCTTTTAAAAATTGATACTCCGTAAAATCTGTGATTTATTTCCCCTTCCGGTGCTACTCCCCAAAGATTATATTTTTTCATGCCCCTTTTTTTAGCCTCTTTGATTGCTTCCCACTGAATTAAATATGCTCCGGAATATTTTCTTCCATCTAAGGTTGAGGCGCCGTAGTGATAATCTGCCTCATCACCATAAAAAATTATGAAAGCCTGGGCCAATTTCTTATTGCCTAAAAATGCTGTGAACAGTAAAACCTGATTATCTTTTACAAAAACTTTAAACTGTTCTTGCAGGAATTTTTTATCAAATTCTATAAAGTGTTGTCTTTTTGCTGTTTCACTTTGTAGTTTGTAAAACTCATCTATATCTTCTACATTTTTACTGACAGTAATTTTAATTTTTTGTTTTATGGCCTGTTTAATTTCATATCTAGTTGTTTTTCTCATAGAAGATAATAATTGATCTTCTGATTTTGTTAAATCCAACTGGTGAGTTAATTCTGCGTGAAGGTGCATCGGAGCATTTCTGAATCCTAGTCTTTCAAATAACTTACTATTCCCTTCTGTTTCAAAAATTTGAGGTCTTACTCTGACAAATGAACAATTTTCTTTTTTAGCTATGTCTATAATTATTTGTTTAAAGACTTGGACTAATTCTTTATTTTCCCAATCAATCAGTGGCCCGCCTGGCACAGTCAGATAAGTTGCCCTTTTAGCTTTTTCTACAATACAAAGCATTACACCAACTAATATTTTGTCCTCAAAAAATCCAATTCTTTTAACTTCTTTTCCTAAATTATTATGAAATTCTCCCCAATTCCAACTCTGTAAAAAATTGGCATATTTGTAGGATATCAAAAACTTTTCCCAAGTCTCTTTGTTACTGATTTCTTTTATTGTTGTGTTAGCCATTGGTTTACCAATTTAGAAAGATTTTTAGCATTTTCTACAGAAATATTTTTGTGAGTCGGTAAGTTTAAAATAGTCTGGGAAATTAATTCGCTATTAGGACACTGATTTTGATAATCAGTTTTAGGCAAATATTTCTTGGGGGCAATTGGGGCGTCATACCAAACATCCGAAATGTAGATTCTATTGTTGTTTAAATATTTAATCAAATCAGATCTATTATTTACAAAAATCGGGAAACGCAAATTTGATGAGGATTTAATCTGTTCTGAAATTAAAGGAGATATAACTTTTGGATTTATCATCTGAGAATAAATGGACGCGATATTTTTTCTGTGATCTAGATTTTCTTCTAATTTATTAAATCCTTGTTTAATGAGATTTGTATACCAACCAGGAAGCTTGTGAAGTTTATTAGCGTCTGCACCAATCATTGGTTTTGATAATAAATTTAATCTTTTCAAAATAAAATGAAGTAATTTTCCAAGACCAATAGGATAAGTTCTCCTGATAATATAAGTAAATAATGGATAAAATCTGTCAACTAATTGTTGTTTGATGCCTACACCTTCGAGGTGTAGGCTCGAAATTGGAAGTTTGCTAATTAATGCTCCACCTGATATTCCATCAATCATTTTATCCTGACTAAATGAAAGTATTGTCATATCCCCAATTGTTCCAGCTTCCTCCCCATTTTCATATTTTGTTCCAATTGAATGTGCTATATCCTCTATTAAACATAAATTATTCTCTTTACAAATTTTAGAAATTCCTTCTATATCGTAAGGATATCCTAAGGTATTTTGAATGATTACAACTTTAATTTTTAGGTTTTTCTCAAATGCCTTTTCTAGAGAATCTGCTGAAAAATTTAAACTGCCTTTACCTATATCTAAATATTCTAAATTTAATCCAGCTTTTTTAATTGCATCAAAAACAGCAAAACAAGTAAAACCATTTATTGCAACAAAACTTCCCTCTGGTAAATTTAAGCTTTTGAGGCCTAACTCAATTGCTTCTCTGCCTTTATAAACAAGGATTGCTTTTCCTCCATATTTTTCCTCCAAAAGATTTTCTAATTTTTTAGAATTCCCGGTAAAAGTCCAAAGGGATTTTATAACAAAATTAAAATCATAATTAGAACCTAGGGAATTAAATATATTCATTAATAATTTTGGCTACCTCCTTTGGATGGGTAAATTGCGGACTGTGTCTTGCATCAATAATTTTTAACTTGGAATCCTTAATTAATCTTTGCATTAATAATCCATCAGATAAAGGAGTAACTCTATCCTCCCTACCCCAGATAATTAGAGTAGGAGTTTTTATTTCTTTTAAAATTTCTGTTAAATCAGTATTTATTAGACCAACCATTGTTTTTTGTTGAGCTGTAGTAGCATTGCTGTAATCACCTTCTCTGGCAACTTTATATATTAATCTTCGTAAATTTTCAGAATCTGAAATCTTTTTACCAACTTTTGCAAGATTCCTAAAAATAAATCTTTTAATACGTAAAGGTAATTCATTGTGATAAATACCAGCGCTATCTATTAAAATTAATTTATCAATCTTCTCAGGATATTTACTTGCAAAAGCTAAACTAATTCTTCCCCCATTAGAATGACCTATTAAAATAACTTTTTCTTTACCGATTTTTTCTTTTAACCAATCAATGTATTTGTCTACAGTCCAAATCTGGTTTATATCTTTGGTGATTCCAGGTATTTGTGGAAGATTACATTTAATTCCATTTGATTCAAGAAGTTTTATAAATGGCTGCCACTTTTCTAAAGGGTCATTTCCTGTTCTGGAGTATGTCCATCCGTGTAAGATTAAAGCTTTCATAGTCCCCACTTTCTCCTTCTATTCTCCCAAACTTTCTCTCTTCTGCAAAGCTTCTCAATATCTGGCTTGTTTGCAAGTAAGTGTTCAATGATCCCTTCCAAAAATCGAGCTCCTTTAAATAGTATAACCTCCTGGCCTTTTATATGATTTTTAATGTAATCTAATGCTTCTTTTGGCTGATCAAATTTTATAAATTTTGATTTAGGATGGGTATATTTATTTAGTCTGGGTCCAACCAATATAACTTGTTTTGCCCCAACATCATCAATCAGCTTGCTTAATTTTTCATGTTCTATTTCCTCATCAGGTCCTAACTCAATCATATCTCCTAAAACTAGCCATTTGTTTTCAGCTGAATATTTTTTGAACATATCTAAAATTACTTTCATAGATGATGGGGTGGCATTATAACTACTATCAATAATGGTAGTGTTTTTAATTCCTTTGAAAGTAGAACTTCTTCCAGGAGGAATAATAAAGT
>Ga0209542_10018697_pt1 | contig 11188 bp, 6 predicted proteins | sample RifCSPhighO2_01_FD_184028 | JGI IMG/M metagenome (GOLD analysis project Ga0209542, IMG submission 184028) | Soil microbial communities from Rifle, Colorado - Rifle CSP2_plank highO2_0.1 (SPAdes) (version 2) | ecosystem: Environmental > Terrestrial > Deep subsurface > Rock core/Sediment ...
TTACTATTAATGCTTCAGATGGAAAGACGCCAAGTCCAATGAACTTTAATTTTACGGTAATTAATGTAAATGATTTACCAAGTATAGGGGCTTTACAGGGGAATAATTTTACAAGCAGTGATAATGGGGCTGAGATAGGTGTAATGGAGGATGATTTTGTACAGTTTAGCTTCTTTGTGACTGACGATGACTTAAGGATACTGGTATCTCAGAAGTCTTTTTACAATGAAGTGTTTAAAGTTAATATGACTTTGCAAGGGCCAAATAGTAATTTGTTTGATTTTGTGCAAGATGCGGAATTTGTTTCTGGACCTGGCACAGAGAATAAATTGTTGTTTAAGGCATTGTTTACTCCTCAAAAGGCAGATATAGGCAATTATACTGTGAGTGTTAATATTAGTGATGCTAGCAATGCTTCTTCTCTTTTGAGTTTCAATTTGTCTGTAAAGGAAATAAATCATTACCCTGTTTTAATGGAGCTAGAGGATCAGGCTAGTACAATTGATAGGAATTTGTATTACGACATAAATGCAACAGATGTTGAGGATGGAGATGACAATGAGGGCAACTTAACCTTTTCTTATGTGTTCTTAGGTGATGGGGATGCAGATAGTTTTATCAATGAGGATGAGGAGATATTTAATTCTACTTCTGGTGTTTTAAACGTTACATTTGTTCAGAGTCAAGGAGGGAGATACCACTTAAACATAACTGTAAATGATTCCACTGGGCTTCAGGACTCTGGGGATTTCTGGGTTTATGTTATTGACCTTCCAGAAATAATTTTTCCTCTTAATAATTTTGTATTTAATCTTAAAGAAGGTGTAATTGCTAATTTGAGCTTTATTGCTACTTCAAGTCCAGGGTTTAACATATCTTACTTATTTTATATTAATGAGGCTTTTAGAGGAGAGGTTGATAATTATTATGGAAATGGCACAAAACTTATTTGGCAAGCTTTGCCAGATTATGTTGATGAGACTTATGGGCTTCTTGGAAATTTGAGTTTGGTTGCTGCAATTACGGGCTATGAGTTCTTAAACAGCTCTAAGGATTGGGGAGCCAATATTAGTCATGGAAATGCTCCTGTTTCATTCATAAAGAATATTGGTGATAAACAAGGGATTTATGGCAAGGATATTCTTATTGATTTGAGAGAACATTTCTCTGATGTGGATGCATTTGACTTATATTATAATCAGAGTGTGCAGTTTATTGTATCAAGTAATTCAACTTTAACTGCAATAGCATATAATGTGAATGGCAGTTGGACTCTGGCCTTGAGCGCTTCTGGACCTGTTGTTGAATACTTGAAAGTTAAAGGAACTGACTTTTATAGCAATGGGAGCGCAATTAGTAATGCAACTAGCAATATCTTTGAGGTAGAATTTACAGACCCATTAATAGTGCCTCAGCCTGTTCCTGTCCCAGTTCCTGTTCCGGTTGGGGGCGCTGGAGGATCACAGACGGAGAAGCTAGTATCCTTTAAGATAATTCTTCCTGGGCCTATTTCAGCTAGAAAGGGAGAGGTTGTAAACTTACCAATACAACTTGTGAATGATGGCCATACTGCTCTACATGGGATTGATTTGTTAAGTCTTATTGTAAAGGATGGAAAGGTTAGAGATGCAGGTGTAACTTTTGATAGAAGCTCTATCGCAGATTTGCCTATTGGGGGCAGGGAAAATTTGACGATGTCGTTCAATGCTAGCAATGATTTAGGATTCTACGAGATAACGATTAATGCTACAGTTAAGGACCCTAAGTATTTTGACTGGGGCAAGATATTTATTAATGTTGAGGAAGGGGACACGATTGTTGAGAGACTTTTGTTTACAGAAGAATTTATTGTCCAGAATCCTGAGTGCATAGAGCTTAAAGAAGTTGTTGACGAATCTAAGAGATATTTGTCTACAGGAGATTTTGCTAATGCTCAGATTAAGATTGACGAAGCAATAAATTCGTGTAAGAGTGCTATATCCCAACAGTCGCTTATTTCTAGGAATAGGATTAAGGCAAAGTTCCAGGATAATGTATTTCTTTATTTGCTAATTACTACGATAATATCTGTTATATTAGGTATAGCCTTTTATCTTTATAGAATGATTTCTTTAAAGAAGTCTCTTAACGAGATAGAAAATGCAGATTTTGAGAAGGTTTAGAGTGATTTTACTAAATAGAAATTATAATTAAATAGGCTAAGATTTATTTTAGGTTATCTAGCATTTTATCATAATCCTTTGTCCACTCTGGATGTGTAATCCACTTAACATCCTGTCCATCTCCTTTCTTTCTTGGAGCAATATGAAAATGAGCATGGAAGACATCTTGTTGTGCCTCTGCACCAGAGGAATTAATAATCTGGACATTTTTAATTCCTACCTTTTTTTCATATAACTTAACTAATTTTTTTATAACAGACATAACCTCATTCAACTCTTTTTGTGGAATGTCAAAGATATTCGTATAATGTTTTTTTGGAATGATTAGTGTATGGTATAGGTTCATAGGATGAATATCTAAAAAAGCATATACCTGTTTATTTTCATACACTTTCCAGGATTTGGCTTCACCCTTGACTACTTTACAAAAAATACAATCCTCCATCTGGTGTTTAGTTAAATATACTTTTTAACACTTTCTAAAACCTTTGTGTTTCTTTAAAACACAATTTGAAAAAACCCGCAGAAGCAACAATACAAAGGCTTCAGAAGGTTTAAATAATAGGCGCGATTTATTTGTCTGTTTACTACAAAAAGAGATATGCCTAATAATATCGGAAATGTCGGATCTGGGATTGGATATAGAAGACCTGTTGTTAGGCAGAACTATGTTCCTCCCGCTTATTCTCAGCCTTCGGGGAGGGAAGTTAAAGTTCTTTCTGAAAAGTATTCAAGTGGTGATGAAAATAAACCTAGTGCTGATGATATAAAGAGATATGCAATTTTAATCGCTAATGTAAAAAAGGAAGTTGCTAAAGCAATAACTGGCCAGCAGAAAATTGTTGATAGTCTTATTAGAGCTTTAGTTTGTGACGGACACGTTCTTGTTGAAGGAGTTCCAGGAATTGCGAAGACACTAGCAATAAAGACTCTTGCTATAGCCAGCGGATGCAGTTCTAAGAGAATTCAGTTTACAGTTGACTTACTGCCTACAGATATAACAGGTATTACCACTTATACTCCTGGGAAAGGTTTTGAAACTGTTAAAGGTCCTATATTTGCAAATTTTGTTATTGCTGATGAAATTAATAGAAGTCCGTCTAAGACACAAAGCGCTTTGATTGAAGCTATGCAGGAAATGCAGGTAACGATTGGAAAGGAGACATTTCAATTGCCAAGGCCTTTCTTTGTAATGGCTACTCAGAATCCATTGGAGCAGAGCGGAGTATATACTCTACCTGAAGCACAAATAGACCGTTTTCTTTTTAAGTTAATTATGGGGTATCCCGAATATGAAGAGGAGAGGAAGATTATGGAAGAGAATATGACTTTAAAGAATTTTGATGAATTTGGTATTAAGGCTGCTTTATCTGCGCAAGAAATAATTAAAATGCAGAAGCTTACGAAGAGGGTATATTTGAGCCAAAAGATTAAAGAGTATATTTTGAATATAGTCAAGAGGACAAGGACTAAAGATTTCAAAGATGGGCAGTATATTGAGTGGGGCTGTTCTCCTAGGGCAAGTATTTCTTTGTATATTGCTTCTAAAGGAAATGCTTTGATGAGGGGAAGAAATTTTGTAATTCCACTTGATGTTAAGGAAGTTGTTCATGAAGTTTTGAGGCATAGAATTATTCTTACTTATAGAGCGAAGGCAGAAGGTATTACAAGTGATAGAATTATTGATGAGATATTGGATAAAGAAAATATCTAATCCCGGACTTTATTTTCTAGAGTAATCGGAGTTCCTTCGATTCTATATTCACTTACGTCTGCCTCATGAGAGATACAAATAGTCCTCATATTAACAAGGCCATTATAGCCCAGAGTATCTAATTCTTGTCTTACTCTTTTTCTATAGCTAAGATTTTCTTCGTCTATTTCTTCATATTTTTTTGACATGTCAAGAATTGTTCTTTCGCAAACTCCTTACTTTAGTTTGCGAGAAAGAAAAAACAATTCTTGAGCATGCTCAAGAACCAGACACACCATACAATTTATTGTATGGTTCTTGACATGAAGTATAGACTGTCTGCAAAAGTATATTTTTTATTGGGATTTCTTTTGTTTAGTTCTTCTAAAGAGCCGTTATATAATACAATCCAATTTGTCATGAAAAAAGGTTTGGTTTATTATTATTTAAAGGTTGTTATTGCTTAATAGCAAACATTTTTAATGAATACTTCTTTAGTAATTTAAACAAAAGAGTAAAATGGAAAAGGAAAAGTTAAATGTTGACATACCGAGAGCAATTAGTGATTTTGAGGCTGCTGCGAAAGAATTCGAATTGAAGGAAAAAATTTATAAAATTATCTTTAGAGGTAAGGGGCTAGACTTTGATAGATATAGGGATTATGCTCCAGATGAGGATGCTACAAGCATAGATTGGAAGGCAAGTAAAAGAGCTAATAAACTAATTGCAAAGCAATACATTGAGGAAAGGGAATTGAATATTCTTTTTGTTATTGATGTAAGTGAGGATATGCTTTTAGGTTCTGGAGAGAAGTTAAAATGTGAATATGCTGTTGAAATATTTGCTGCCTTGGCACATCTGATAATAAACTCTAATGACAGGGTGGGAGTAGTTCTTTTCAATAATAAAGTTAAGGATTATATTCCTCCAAAGGGAGGAACTAATCATTTCTTTATGCTTTGTGATAAATTATCAGACCCTTTAATTTATGGGGGCGGCTCAAAGATGGACGATATGCTAAGATTTCTTTTGGATTATATAGGTAAAGGGATAGATGCGGTGATAATGCTTTCTGATTTTATTAAGATTAAAGAGAGCCATAATGATGCTATGTTCTTAGTTTCTAATAAATTTGAAACTTTTGCAATAATGGTTAAAGATTTGCTTGACAAAACTCTTCCTGATATAGACAGAGAAATAGTAATTGAAGATCCTTCTTCTGGACAGCAAATTCTTATTAATCCAAAGATGATAAGAGAGATATATGAGACAGAAGTTTTTGAAAAAGATAGGCTTGCAAGAGATATCTTTAGAAGAAGCAATATTGATCTCTTGGAATTGACTACCGATAAACCTTTCTCTTATTCTCTCGCGGGATTTCTTGCCGAGAGAGCTAAGAACGCAAGGGAGATTATATAAAATGGAAATTAGTTTTCTTTATCCTAGATATTTATTCTTTCTTTTTTTAATTCCTTTATTCATCTTTATTCATTTTGCTACATTAAAAGCTTCTAGAAGTACTGCGCTTAAGTTTGCTAACTTTGATGCTATTGCAAGAATAAAAGGTGTGGACTTTTTTTCTAAGAATATAATAATCTTATCAATAAGCGTCTTAATTGTATTTCTTTTAATAATGGCTGTCTCGGGGTTGACTTATCACACCGTTGTTAATACAAGTTCTTACTCTTTTGTTATAGCAGTAGATGCCTCGCAAAGTATGGAAGCTAATGATGTTGCTCCGGATAGAATGAGCGCTGCTAAGAAGGCTGCTGGGGATTTTATTGATTCTTTACCTTTTGGTACGAGAGTCGGAGTTGTTTCATTTTCTGGAAATGCTTTGATTGAGCAGGATGTTACTGATAGCAAGAGTCTGGTTAGGGGGGCTATTGATAACATCGGAATAAGTTCTATTGGAGGGACTGATATAATAGAGGCGGTGATAACCTCTACTAATTTATTAAAAGGAGAGGATAGCAAGGCAATTATCCTGCTTAGTGATGGTCAGATAAATGTCGGAGGGACCGACGAAGTAATTCAATACGCAAATAAAAATGATGTTGTAATACATACTATTGCTATTGGTACAGAGGAAGGGGGAGCGACAAGTTACGGGATATCTAAAGCTGATTTGGATACTTTAGAGGCTTTATCTTATAATACTGACGGGGCATCCTTTATGGCTACAGATGTCAATGAAATTTATGATTCCTTTAATAACGCAATAACTTTATCTGATAAGAAGATTTCTATTAATCTTAGTGTATACTTGTTGGTTGCCTGTATAATATTGTTTTCTTTGGAATACTTTTTGATTAATGGGAGATATAGGAGATTGGTTTGATTTTATTACACAAATATTTAAATAAGAACTAGCTGTTTTGGTTTTATGAGTTGGCATAATTGGTCTGACAGTGAAGAGCATTTAAATCTGGATTGTTATGAGGAGAGATTAGCTATTCTTTCTAGATATGTTCAAAGAGTAAGAAGTATCTCTAATAAGTCTATTGCTATATGTGCATTAAGTATTGGTCTTTCGTGTGCTGGAGTTGGGACTGGCCTAATAGTTGGTGGCATTAATCCCTATGCTAATGCCGGGAAAAGATACGGTGAAATTAACGAGACATTAAGAGTTGTTGGGGGTTATAAAGAAAGTTTACAGAAACTTTCTAATTTAGATAGCAAGCCTAATTATGTTACGGATTATTTAAATAGCTTAAAGAGTAATAATCTAAATAAGTCACTGGATAATATCATTGAGTCAATTGAAATAGACAAGAAGGATTTTATGGAGGGTCTAGAATTTAGAGATTATGAAAGAATACGTCATATGGGGCTTTTCTTAAGTATGGGCTTTGTAGGTTTAAGTCTATTGTGTGCTGTTGGTTCTGCAGCCTATCATCGTTTTAGTCTTAAGAAGGCAAATAAAATAAGAGACGAAGAGATGTCAAAGTTAGGGGAGAAAAACGGTGAGGATTGTGAGCCTCCATCTTTACCTAATTATATGCTTAACTAGCTGCACTTAGAATAGAACTAATTACTTTATCGTCTGGGTAGAATGTTTGAATGCCTCTTTACTTTTGGCTGTTTTAATCTCTTTTCTTCTTTAACCTTTTTAGGCGTGCTTTTTATTAAGGCTTTCTTGAATTTCTTCTGATGTTTTGGTTTATCTTTATTTGGGTATCTTTTATGAAAATGTATTGAGAATATTACGCGAACAGCGATAATCGAGGCCAGTATTATTGACAGATAGAATATTATCTTTCTTAGATTATTTTCTTTTGGACTTGTTTGGATTGTATATACACTAAATTCTTTTACAAATTTTATCTCCTTTCCATCATAATCTCCTATTAATTCAAGCGTATAATCTCCCTCGTCTAGGCTTTCGATTTCTTCACTTATTACAACGCTTCTTGTTACTTCTAATTCTCTCTCTTTAGACCATATTATCTCATCGTTTTTCTTAAGATTTTCAGATAATTTAACGTGTGTGGTTATGTCTTTATTTAAACCAAGAATAAATGAGAAGTTTAGAAGTTCATTAGTGTTTATTTCGGGAAAGTCCAATAGGTTTATGTCCAGACTTAAAGTGGCTTTTTTGCTAACCTCTACAATTCTGCTTGCTCTTGTCTTGTGATCTTCAAAATTAATCTCTAAGTAAAAGGTATATGTTCCTTCTTCGGTATTGCTAGGCAGGAATATGCTTGTTGTTTCTGTTTTCTCTTCAGACTCCCCCATATAAATAACATCTGAGCCAGAAGTTGCTGTTTTGTTATTTTGTTCAAGCCAGAAGCTTATTGCAACATCTCCTTTTATCTTGCCTATTCCTTTTATAAGATATGTGAAATCAATGAGTTCTCCCGGGTTGATTGGCGAGTCTATTCTTATTATCTTTGCATCAAATAATTTTACACATCTATTATTATAGCAGGAATAATCGCTTTTACAATCGGAATCTTTAGTGCATTTAGGTCCGCCTCCTCCGCCTCCATTGCCTCCAGGATTAGGATTTCCATTAGATAAAGTAATTGTATAAGCTACTGGTAAACTGCAATTAACATTATTAGTTGTGTCATTAGCACAGAATAATACTGTATGTGTCCCTGAAGATTGAGAAACTAGCTCATCTCCATCAAAACTAACATTAGAGCTGTCATCTATAGAATAAAGTTTACTGGATATTCCCACATTATCGCTTACTGTAATATTGAATAATATAGAAGCTTCGGTATAAGCAGAATTGTTAGCAGGAGAAACTACTGTTAAGCTAGGAAATATGCTATCAATTGTTAAGTTAACATAATAAGTTAGGGAAGACTGTGTATAGTTCTGGCTGGCCATATAAAATGCAGAAATATTGTAAGTGCCTGCATTGCTAAAAGTGGTTAAATTTGCTAAAGGAGAAGTGCCTGTATTAATCAAACTTCCATTATTATAAAGTCTAAGAGTTGCTCCAGAATCCCCTGTTACTAAAGTTTCATTTAAATATATAGAACTGCCTTGATTGATTGTTACATTTCCTGCAGTACCATTTAGGGTTAAATTAACTTGACTTGCTGTTTGATTTATAGTAAGATTAAGCAATCCGGAAAATGAAGAATAGTTTTGATTGTTAGGGGCAGAATAATTAACTAACCATCCTCCTGCTCCCCAAGTATAATTCAATCCCATATTAATAATACTGCCATTAATATTTATACTAACTGCGGTTTGATTTGCTCCGCTAAATGATGCATTGATTTGCTGAAGATAAACAATATTCAAGTTTGCATTTACCCCGTTAAGTAATGGTGTAATGCTCTGGCTTGCAGTATTTACGATTAATGTTTTAGAATCATTCGAATAAGAATAATTTGCAGATGAAGTTACATTACAGCTATAAATATAAGTTCCTCCGCCTAGTGTAATATTCAATTCTAAGTCGTTTGTTATATTTATATTGTCTCTAAACAATTGTTTATATCCTTCAGGATTTGTTGTTGTACAAGTGGTATTAACTGCAGTGGGATAAATAACTGTTGTGCTAGGTGTGATTGTTAAGGTTGTATTTGAGCTATTAAGTGCAACTGTATATGCGTTAATAGAAGTAATATTATAATTATGGCTTGTTCCATTGCCATAAGCGCTCCAGTAGTAATTATAAGTTCCCGCACCTAAATTGGAAATACTTAGATTAAAGATGTTTCCAGTTGAGTTGAAAGCAGTATAATTAGTTCCATTAAACTCAAATTTAACTGTCCCGTTTGTTGATTGTATTGTTATATTAAATCTGTAAACTGCATTTGGTGAATATTGCGTATTATTTGCAGGGGCGCTGGAGAAACTAGAGAATAGAGGATATTCGTTGTCGGCTATTGCTGTTGAATTTACAGTATAATATCTTACTGCTGATATATTAAAATTATGGCTAGTTCCATTTCCCCAGCCTAACCAGAAGTAAGGATAAACTCCACTGGACAAATTTACTGTGACATTATACATTGTAGCCGTTAAATTGGTTGCTGTGAAGTTAGTATTATTAATCTGCAAATAAATAGTTCCATTTATGCTTTGTAAAGTAACATTGAATCTAGCAAGTCCATTTCCGGTTAATGAGCCATTATTATCCAAAAAACTGCTAAACAACGGATACTCATTATCTACTGTAGAAATAGTAATATTTCTTGTTGAAGTAGAATTTTCATTATTTAAAATATCGGTAACAGTAACATTGTAATAATATATCCCATCGTTTAAATTAGTAAAATTATAAGGGGAACTGTAGTTATTTGTGTGAAATGTTGAATAAAAATCTGCTTCTGCCATAACATAAATATTATCGCCATAATTATCGAATGTTAAACCCTCGGGTTGAGTCATATCTGTAAGGGATAAATTATTTATAATAGTTCCATTTAAATAAAGATTGACTGCGTAAGAGTTTCCTACTCCGCTTGTAATAAATAAAGTATTTGTATAATTATAATCAAAATATATGTCACTTAACCTTGTTAATGCAGTTCCTTGACTCCCGTTAAATACTTGGGTAGCATTAAATAAGTAGGTTACTGTTGCTGGCGAGGTGGTGATATTTACTTTATACACTTCCATAGGAGTTATTTCTTTTACGATATAAAATATCTTTCCTGAACCGTCTCCTGGCCCGGCATAAGTAACTCCTTCAATTCCATTGTTTCCTAAATTATCAAAACCTAAATCAATTTTAGTAACCAAGTTTGTGTTTGTAGCATCTATGGAAGTAAGTGTAGAATTGATTAATATTATACTTAGGTTCGCTCTTCTTTCTTCGCTTATAACGAATCTGTGCCATTCTCCAGAACTGTTAATATAATTTATTGCTTCTGTGTCTTCAAAGTTAGGCAGAGTGATAGTTCTTTTTAAAGTTCCATTGAGGTATATTTCTTGTATGTTTTCACTTCCTGCAGTGTTGTGAATAGTAAACAAAGTGTTTGTAGACGGATTATATGCTATACCGCTACTATCTGGATTAAGCGATAAATCGCTATTGTTTATAACTTTAGAGTACCTATTAAAGTCTAAGCTATAATGATTAAAAGTTGTAACATTATTTACTAAACTGTTAGTTGAATTATACAATCTAAAAGTAATATTCGCAAGGTTATTCTCAGTTATATCCACTATAATATTTGTCCAGTTTCTATTCACGCTAGTGTTGTAAACATCACTATTAGGATTATAAGAAGTTAAAGGAAGTACAGTATCTTTGAAAAATGTTATACTACTAGAATTCTGGTTATTACTTGTATCATTGCAATATACAATCCAGGTATTACTCCCTTCTATAGAGGTGACGGAAGTAAAGTTTGTTCCTGCTGAAACTGTACTGCTATTTGCTGCACCGTTATTAATAGAATACCAACACGAATTGGGATTAGTATCATTGTAAGTGTAATTTAAAGCGCTTATATTGGTAGAATAATTTGTATTGGTAGGATATGTAATTACAACATTAGGCTTTGTAGTATCTCCTGCAACTGCGCCAAATGAAGTATTAACATTTAAAGTATAATTAGAAGTAGAAAAGTTACAATTGTTTGAATTGTCACACGCTAAAACATTCCAGCTATAAGTTAAATTGTCAGTCATGTTGACTTGGAATATTGTTTCATTTGTAGTGCCAGTTATTACTGCTGTTTGATTAGCGTGCCAGGAAACTCCATTAGCTGCCTTGAATGTTGCTATTACAGCATACATTTGGTCGCCTGTATCTGTAACAGAATATTTTGAACTTTGAGTTCCTGTAGAAGTTAATGTTTTATTTGCTACCATTAATCCTACACCTCCTACAAGACCTGAATCTCTAAATGTAAAT
>Ga0209542_10018698_pt1 | contig 11188 bp, 10 predicted proteins | sample RifCSPhighO2_01_FD_184028 | JGI IMG/M metagenome (GOLD analysis project Ga0209542, IMG submission 184028) | Soil microbial communities from Rifle, Colorado - Rifle CSP2_plank highO2_0.1 (SPAdes) (version 2) | ecosystem: Environmental > Terrestrial > Deep subsurface > Rock core/Sediment ...
GAAGGGGAGAAGATTGGTTTGTTTCAGGGGTTCGACGAAATAAGTGAGGCAGAATTTGTCGCCGAACAAACAGAAAAATTAATCAAGAAAGGAGTTTCAGCAGAAGAAATAGCGGTGCTCTATAGAGCAAACTTCCAATCACGAGTACTGGAAGAAGCTTTCATGAACCACGGTCTTCCTTATCAGATTTTAGGTACTCGTTTTTTTGAACGTAAAGAGATTAAGGATATCATCGCCTATTTGCGTTCGGCTCTAAATCCAGATAGTCTCTCAGATTTAAAACGTATTATTAATGTGCCAGCGCGTGGCATAGGCAAAACTACAGTTCTCAAAATATTTTCTGGAGATGAAGCAACACTCGCATCTGCTATGAAAATAAAACTTGCCAGCTTTCGATCTTTACTTAAAGAAATTGAACAAATTTCTAAAGAGAAAAAACCGAGTGAAACTCTTTCTTTTATCATTAAAAAATCTGGATTAGAACAAGAGTGGAAAGAGGGTGGAGATGAGGGCCGAGCTAGACTTGAAAATGCTTATGAATTATCAAACTTTGCTTCCCGATACGACCCGCCTCGCCTTGACGAGCAGGGACGAGTCGAGGCGGGCCATCTTCCTCCAGAAGAAGGGATTTTAAATTTCCTGGCTGATGCGGCTCTACAGAGTGACCAAGACGAGCTTAAAGAGGAACAAAAAGCAGTTCGACTCATGACAGTGCACGCCTCTAAAGGATTAGAATTTGATACCGTCTTCATCTCGGGACTTGAAGATGGACTTTTCCCTCACGAACGCATGAATGAGGAGAGGGTCCGGCCTGAAGAAAGAGAGGAGGAGAGACGACTCTTCTACGTGGCACTTACTCGAGCACGCAAAAAAGTTTTTCTGTCCTATGCCGAGACTCGTACTATGTTTGGCAATAGGCAAGTGAATATTCCTTCAGGATTTATTTTTGACATTCCGGAAACGTTAGTAGAGGAAGAGGTTGGTGATGAATATAATGTTTCTCGAAAACCTTTACTTGAAATTGACTTTTAACCTCATTACTAGCCACTTGGAAGCTCAACCTCCAAGTGATAGAATTGTACGATCATGAGCATGAGAAAAGTCGCCCTTGTGGAGAACGAGTTTTATCACATCTATAACCGAGGAGTGGATAAACGATCCATATTTTCTGATAAAAATGACTTGGAAAGGTTTTTTCAAAGTATGCAAGAATTTAATTCTATTAAACCCATAGGCAGTATATTTGAAAACTCATTTAATAAAAACAAGACAAATAAAGGAGTTTCTCATCTGGTTCAATTTGTTGCATTTTGCTTAAATCCAAACCATTTCCATTTTATTCTTACTCAACTTGAAGAACGTGGCATCGAAAAGTTCATGCACAGACTTGGTACTGGTTACACTAAATACTTCAATGAAAAACACTCGAGAAGCGGGGCATTGTTTCAGGGAAGATTTAAGGCCAATCATATTAACTCAAACGAATATTTATTGCATGCTGGCACATACGTGAACTTAAATCATAAAGTGCACAAATTAAAATCCGGTAAGGATCTTTTCCTCTCGAGTTGGAACGAGTATATGGATGCGGATCATCCGGGTATTTGCTCAAAAGATATATTATTGGGTCAGTTTAAATCAAGAAAAGAGTATGAAAAATTTGCGGAAAGCACACTGGAAACTATTCTAAAAAAGAGAGCCCATATCGCGAATGAACTGGAAAATGTAGCCAGAAACAACAACTTGGAGGTTGAGCTTCCAAGTAAAATATGAGAGCGAAAAAATCATTAGGACAGCATTTTCTAAAATCGGAACGCGCGCTCTCGAGTATTGTCGAGACCGGGGAAATTAGTAAGGGAGATACAGTACTAGAGATAGGACCGGGCACGGGCAGTTTGACGGAAAAGCTTTTAGATACTGGGGCTAAAGTAATGGCGGTAGAAAAAGACGATGACTTATACGAATTACTAAAAGATAAATTCCAAAAAGAAATTTCATCAGGCCAACTGAATTTGGTTCATGATGATATTTTAGAATTTGACTTATCCAAGCTAAGAGCTGAAAGCTATAAGCTAATAGCTAATATCCCCTACAACATTACCGGTGCTATTTTGAAAAAATTTCTTGGGGCAGATCATCAGCCAGAGAGAATGGTACTCCTAGTGCAGAAAGAAGTGGCCGAAAGAATAGTAGGCAAGCCCCACTACACCAAGGCTACGCGAGGTAAAAAAGAAAGCATTTTATCTATTTCGGTGAAAGCGTATGGTGAACCTAAATACATAGAGACTGTAAAAGCAGGCTCTTTCGCACCGATGCCCTCTGTGGATTCGGCAATTATTGCGATAGAAAATATTTCTAAGAACTTCTTTAAAAACTTCCCGGAAAAAGAATTTTTTCAACTACTCCACGCGGGATTCAAATCCAAACGTAAAAAACTTTCTTCTAATCTTTCTGTGATCTTTGAAAAAGATGCAGTTCTAGAAGCATTCAAAAATCTTAATCTGGATGAAAATCTTCGCGCGGAGAATGTGGGAGCCGAAACTTGGAGGAAGATTACTTCTCTGCTTCTTTAGAAAAGTCTGCTGGTACCAACTTTGGTCATAAGACCAATAGTAGGAAAGGGTACGCATGCAACCCCAACATACATCCAGCAAGCTTGCACTCCTGGGATGTAAGAACCGAGATGCCAAACACCTGGAACACCAATCATATAATAAGGGTAAGGAACGGTTGAGTAAGGAGAATAGACCAGTGGACCAGTAATGGCTACGGGCCCTCCTAAATAAAGCGGGGTAAACCAGACCGCCATAGTAAAACTGCAAGTACATGGTATAGGGAAAGATGCGAGGCCTCCGAATGGTAGACCTTGAGCATGTGCCGGTTTTGTGAGAAAAACAAAGGTAAAAGAAGCTAAGATAAGGATTGCGACAACTTTTTTCATATTATGATATCCAGCTTATATGGATCTTTATTAATACCATGCTCATTCTGGACGAAAATCCAGAGTACTAGTTTGTAAGGACGACCAAGCATTGATTTCTTAACCTGTTCGTATTGAGAAAGTTCATTGAGGCGAAAGGTTAGGGTGTTCCCACTTGCAGATATAGGTGTTGAGTTGCCTAAGGTAGTGGCTACCGTGTTTGAGGTAGTAAAGCCAGTACCTGCAAGAAGCACAGTTTCCCCGCTAATAGAGGCGCTGCTAATAGTAGGCCCTGACTCGGGGGTACTCGTAACCTTTATAAACACGCTTATATCTGGATTCTCGGAAGAGCCCAACACATTAGAAACAGAGACCTTGTACTGACCTTCAGTCAGGGCCGGGACAGGTACTATTAAGCTAGTACCATTAGCCGAAGAAGCATTTAGAACACTTCCTCCATCAAAATAGACCTTATTTAGAGTTTTGCTGAAGCCTGAACCATCAATAGTGATGTAATCGCCTGGTTTCACTTCAAAGGGAGTGGCTCGGAAAACCATCACTCTATTAACCCTCATCCCAGGAGCCGAAGAAGTTTGCACGCTTGATAAGAAACCTAAAGAAAGTGGGATGGCTGCGAAGAGCAGGAGTGGGACAGAAAGAAATCTCATACGCCCAATTATACACCAAGAGCTGAAATAATTTCTGATATAATAAATGCAATGTCGCGAATCAAACTTACAATCGCGCTTTCCATTGCTGTCGCTCTTATTGGTGGAGCAACTTGGTCTAGGTTCTTTCAAACCACACCACAAGAAGCCTACTTGGTTTCTGTTCCAGAAATTGAGCAACTTTCTTCTGAAGAAGAGTTTTTGGAAGATTTTGTGGATACTGGGGCCTCACTTTCTACAGGACCCGCGGCCCCACTTTCTGAAACAGACTTGGTCGGCAGGCAACTTTTTTCAGATTATATTGAACTTGCTTCAATGGGGCAAACTAGTTCAGAAAATCTTAACACTCTCGCTACTAAATACGCCAATAACATCTTGAATGGGCCATCGGTTGGGCGTATAGAAATTAATCAAATTATTATTGTCCCAAATTCGGAGGAAAATTTGTCTCGCTATAGTCAGAGTATAACTTTCATTAGAAATAAATATAAAAATTTAGCGGAAGGACAATATCGTACGAGTGAGATTTCAGATGTTAATAGCCCAGCCTTCAAAACCTTTATGAGCGCCGCTGGGAAATTATACCGAGCATCTGCAAATGAGCTTCTCGGTGTCCAAACACCTATTTCTCTCGCCGAAGATCATAGGGCTCTCATCAATAATTATCTCGGCAGCGCTCTCGCGATGGAAGCACTTGCTAATATTAGCAATGATCCTGTAAGCGCATACGCGGCGTTAAACACTCAAGCAAAAAATACTAAAGAAGAAACAGATTTACTTTTGAAAATTCAGATGGCCATGATAGCTAATGGTATAATTTGGTATAATTTTTAGAACTATCGTATGAATCAGATAAAATTTATAACTCTTGCATTGATTCTTACTTTTACCTTTGGTTTACCTTTTAGAACTTGGGCGATAGACACTTTGCCACCAATACCAGTTTCAGATAGTGCTCTTCGAGACAAAGAAGCGGGCATTACTGTGTTCGGCTTTACCGTTCCGGGCACTGGCTGGGATGCCTTAGCTAATGTAATTGTCAAAAAACTTATAGAAAGCATGGTAAATTCAACCGTAAGTTGGATTAATAATGGTTTTGAGGGAAATCCAGCTTATGTGACAAACCCAAAACAGTATTTCACAGACATTGCTGATGGTATTGCTGGAGATTTTATAGCTGGTAGCGACCTAAATGTTCTTTGCTCGCCATTCCAGACACAAGTCAGACTCGCTTTACAGAAAAGTTATGTGCAACTTAACCCGTTTCAATGTACTTTGACGGAAGTGGTTGGGAACATCGACGCTTTTTATAACGACTTTAGCGAAGGAGGATGGGATGGGTGGTTTAGTATGACTCAAAACAATGCCAATAACCCGTACGGAACTTACCTTGATACCAAACTTGAACTTGATTCACGCATCGCGAGTGCTATAGGTATCAAAAACCAACAACTAGATTGGGGTAAAGGATTTTTATCTTTTGAAAGATGCGCAGGGACTGAAGTACTTGATACTGCCTCTGGAAAAAAGACTTGCATTGGTGCCAAAGAAATTGTCACTCCTGGTACTGTTATAGAAGGCCAGCTTCAAAATGTCTTAGGGACCGGTGTTCGACAAATGGAATTAGCGGACGAGTTTGATGAATTGGTAGGCGCATTAGTTGGACAACTTTTACAGAAAACTGTGTTTAGCATCAAAGGTCTTTTCTCTGGACATGACCCTGCTCCTACCGGAGGAGGTGGGGCACTTGATATTGATGGTGACGGCACTGCAGATGGTTGGGATTACGATGGCGATGGTTTACTTGATCTTTGTTACTTTGGTGGGGTAAGCACTACAAGCGGACCACCATGTAAGGGATCGGCCTCATCTGGCGGGGGTGATGGTGGAAGCGGGCTTACCTGTGCCGATGTCCCTACAGCTCAATCATGCTCTGCTCCAAATCAAGAAGCTCTCGTGCAAAGAGTAAAAGATTATTTGATTGCTCAGAATATTAATATTTCTGGTATGTGTGGGGCGTTTGAAATTACCAGACGTGTAGCATGGGCGGCGGGAGCGGGACTCTTAACCACTAACCATTCAGGAAATTGTAATGGTTATGCTGCCGGGAACATTGCATACCCGGATGACTCGGAAGTTGATATTCTACAAGATGAAGGTGGAGCTAATAATCCGATATGGAACCCAGGGTTAGATAATCCAGAACCAGCAGTTCACTACGAACCAGCTCCTAACCCTGGAGACCCGCCAGGAAGCTATTAAATAAGATGAAAAAATATTTTCCACACATCTCTAGCCTCATTCTCACCTTCATACTTATTTTGCTTGTAGTCTTAGTCGCACCAGATTTTGTTAATGCTCAAACTACTCCACCAACTAATCTTGAAACTCTTACAAAAGCTACTGAGGGAGGAGGTTGGGGTAGTCTTTTATATCTTTTAACTCCTGTTCGATGGGTAGCAGGGGGCCTAGGTGTGGTGGCTGTTGCTATCCTCAAGTTAGCAAGCTACCTCACTTATCTAAGTGGCACGGTTCTAAATTACATAGTTCAGTACACAGTTGTTGACATGAAGCTTCATATCGAAGAGGCTAATGCCGTAAACAATGCCTGGGGGGTTATCCGCGATGTCGCCAACATGGGCTTTATCTTCGTTTTGCTCTATGCGGCAATACAAACCATTTTAGGTATAGGCAGCGACACTAAGAAGCTTATCGTCAATATAATTGTCGTCGCTATTCTCATAAACTTTAGCCTCTTTTTTACCAAACTAGTTATTGATGCCTCCAATGTCCTGGCTATCACTTTTTACGATGCCATAGCGCCTGGAGCGCTTAGTAGTGATGCCAGTATCGGGTTATCCACCAGCTTAATGCAACCATTAGGAGTTCAGTCGATTTGGAAAATTGCAAAGAGTTTTGAAGGTGAGCAACTTCTTACTATAGGAATCATGGGTACTATAGTTTCCCTGATCGCAGCATTTATCTTCTTTGCCGTGGCTATTATGTTTGTCATCCGTTTCGTGGTACTTATATTTGTCCTCATCCTCTCACCTATAGCATTTATGGCATTCGTCCTACCTCAGCTCAAGAAACATGCGGATCAATGGAAAGATGCTCTCATAGGTCAAGCATTTTTTGCGCCCATATACTTTCTACTCACGTGGATAGTCATCGTGGTTGCTCGTGGGATGCCAACTAACACAGACACTTGGGCTAATGCTCTAACAGGCGTAGCTGGACCAAACGGAGAACTTTTACCTCCTCCAACAACATCAATTGGAATTGTAGTGAACTTTATAATAATAATTGTGCTTCTTATTACCTCTCTTATTATCGCGAAAGAATGGTCAGGCAAAGCAGGTAGTGGGGTAGGAAAATTGACCAGTTGGGCTATGGGCGCAGCGGGAGGAGCTACTCTTGGTGTGGCTGGGCGAGCTGGTAGATACACTCTTGGTGCAGGGGCAGAAGCATTTAAAGAAAGTAAAGCATACAAGAGGCTCGAAGCTGCTTCTCCTAATTCGAGATTGGCACGACTCACACTTGCAGCCGCAGACAAAACTCGTACTTCTTCATTTGATATACGAGGATCTCGTGTTGGCGGAATGTTATCTGGAGCGGGGCTTGAAGCTGGTCAAGCAGGTGGCCAAGGCGGTATCGCGGCAGAAAGAAAAGCCGTTGAAGAATTCCTTGAGAGACCAGGAACAGAATCTCGCAAACAGAGATTGGAGAGAGGGAGAAGAGCTGATACTGAATTGGCTATTAGAGACAACTTAGCTACTGTGGCTGAACACGACAGACTAGTGACTCTTGAGGCCGTAGCTCTGGCTGGTGGACCAGCACTTTCTGCGGCTGATATTGCTAGACTAGCTGCTATTCGAACTACTCTAAACCCAGCAACAGGAAGAACGGCAGTTGATGACTTTGAAACAGCAATTAACAATGCTACAACCAAAGAAATTGAGGCTATTGTCGAATCTAATAGAACATTGCTTAAGAGTCAGGAATTTGCTAATAGAATCAGTGTCCAGCAGCTTGAAGCAATTAATAAGAGTGATAAATTCACTGAATCAGAAAAAGATGATCTAAAAACTAGAAGATTCTCTGCGGTTAACGATGGCGTATCTGCATTGGCAATACCTGCCGCAGCAAGAACTCCAGCTCAACAAGTTGCGGTTGATAAATTGAGAGATGCAACAAGAAGCCTTGCTGACCCAGAACTAGAAATGATAAACTCTGCACATTTGAGTAATCCTGAATTCGTCAAAAATATGCGCACTGCTCAGTATGACTCAGTTCAGAAGAGCCCAAGATTTACTACAACTCAAAAGAATGGTCTTCGTACAGCCAGGAGAGCCCCATTGTTGGCGGCTATTGCTGCTGGAAGTACTGCTCCAGCAGCTGTTACTGCTGCGCAATTAGCAATGAAGGAGCTGGGTCCAAAAGAGATTGCTGCTCTCACTATGCCTGACCTATTAAACCCGACTATGTTGCACTCATATACTCAGCAGATGTTGAAACGAATGGGGCCTGATATGAATCCTGCTGATATACTTCCATTAGGTACTGCAATCGTAGCAGCAGGAGGACCAGCTGCAACATGGGTAACATCTATAGATGGTAGAAATAATGGTTTCTCATAAAATGACTTTTACCCAACAACAAATTAAGGCTGCTTACAAAAGACTTCTACCGGAAGTTCAGGATTTAATAATGTCCAATGAGACTACTGAATTAATTACGACAAGTCTAAAAGAGGTTGGATTATCTGAGGAACAAGCAAATTTGGCAGACAGTGAAATACTTTACGCTCTTTATTGTCTGCAAAGTTTGGGCGATGCAATAAATAATATTGCTAAATTAAGTAATAAAAATTCTAATGATTTATCTAAGTTAAAATCTGTAATTCAAGACAATATTCTAAGTAAATATAAAATTAATATAAAAGATTTTATAGAATCAAATAAAACCTCTGTTGCTACTGCTCAACCTTCAATAGAGAAAGCTTCTGTCCCAGAAATTCCTCCAACCAATCTCCCCATGGTCGAAAAGGGGGAAGTGGCGCACGAAGTTCCACACGTGGAGCAACCGGTTATTACTCCTACTACACCCATTCCTCCTCCTTCCACTACTCCACCTCAACCACAAACTAAGCTGGAACCGAAGGCCTCTCTGCCGGACTACCGTTATCCCGGAGGTAAGGACCCATATCGTGAGCCATTAGTGTAAAATGTAATTATGCGTTTTCAAGTCCCACAATTTATCGAAGTGGAAGACAAGATCTTCGGACCACTCACTTTCAAGCAATTTATCTATGTTGCCGGTGGGGTAGGTATGGCTGTGATACTCTTTATTTTCTTACCAAAATTTCTGGCTATTATTATCTCTCTCCCAATAGTACTTTTTGCTGCAGCACTGGCTTTCTATAAAATGAACGACAAACCATTTATCAATGTAGTAGAAGCGTTTGTGAAGTACACACTTACTAATAAACTTTATATTTGGAAGAAGGAAGAGAAGGTCCCCACTGCCAAAGAAGGAACAGGGGGTAAGCCATTAACCCAAGTTTATGTGCCGAAACTTTCTGAATCAAAATTAAAAGAATTGACATGGAGTTTGGATATAAAAGAAAACCAGAACCCAGTAACTAAAGACGCGGATGATGGGTTATAATTAGAACATGTCCCCAACTACAAGTGCCACTCAGGAATTTGTTCCCATAAAGGAAGTGCGTGATGGCATTGTCATGTTGAAAGATGGTGGCCTGCGCTCCATTCTCTTGTGTTCCTCTCTAAACTTCTCGCTCAAATCTGAAGATGAAAGAAATGCTATCCTCCTCCAGTTCCAAGACTTCCTCAACTCTTTGGATTTCTCGATTGAGATAGTCATCCAGTCACGGAAACTTGATATCCGTCCCTATATAGCTCTCTTAGAAGGGCAGGAGAAGAACCAAACAAATAACCTGATGAAAATTCAGGTTCGGGAATACATTGAATTCATCAAGAACTTCACCGAAAGCACCAACATCATGACCAAAAACTTTTTCATCGTGATACCTTACAGTCCGGCCACTCTGAGCCCCATAGAGACCGGAGGCATTGGCGCACGCTTCGGACTAGGTGGTACGAAAAAGGAACAGGCCGCCGCCACAGAAGCAAGCTTCGACGAGAATCGTAGTCAACTAGAAGAACGTTTGTCGGTAGTTGAGCAAGGACTTGTCCGCACCGGTATTCGAGTAGCACGGCTTGGTACCGAAGAAGTTATTGAGCTTTTCTATAAAGCCTTTAATCCTGGAGAGACTGAGAAACCTCTTAGAGTAAATTAATATGAGTATTTTCGATAAATTTTTTGGGAAGAAAGAAGAAAAGAGGTCAGACATTTCTTCTATATTGCCTCACGAAATATTTGAGGCCGGGGTACTCGAGCTCAAAGATATTATTGCTCCATCAGCACTCAAGGTTACACCGAAAGAAATTAATTTGGGTGAGAAAATTTTACGAAGTTTCTTTGTGATTTCATATCCGCGTTTCCTCTCTGAAGGCTGGTTCTCACCTATTATCAATATGGACAAGGTTTTCGATGTTTCTATCTTCATCCATCCTATCGAAACTTCGAAGGTGTTACGCCAATTTCAGAGAAAAGTGGCCGAGGTTCAGAGCCAGATTCATACTCGAGAAGAAAAAGGTCTCGTTCGTGACCCAATGCTCGATGTGGCATACCAAGATCTTGAAAACTTACGCGATCAACTCCAGCAAGCACAAGAAAAGCTTTTTGATGTCGGTCTTTATATCACTATCTATGGGGAAAGTGATTCGGAACTTGATAAAGTAGAATCCGAAATTAAATCCGTACTCGAGGCCAAGCTTATTTACGTCAAACCCGCCCTCTTCCAACAGGAGCAAGGGTACAAAAGCACCTTACCTCTCGGGAACGACCTACTAGAAGTTCATTCTAAACTGAACTCATCTCCTTTATCCTCCCTTTTTCCATTCACTTCTTTTGACCTTACTTCTGATAAGGGAATTCTTTATGGTATTAACAGACACAACTCATCCTTAGTACTCTTTGACCGCTTCTCGCTTGAGAACTACAACTCCATCATGTTTGCCAAATCTGGAGCCGGTAAATCTTACGCCACCAAACTTGAGATCTTGCGCACATTGATGTTCGACACAGATGTGATTGTGATTGACCCAGAACGAGAATATGAATACATGGCGGAGGCTACTGGCGGAAGATATTTCAAAATTTCCCTTAACTCCGAACATCATATAAACCCGTTCGACCTTCCAGTGCCGGGCCCAGGGGAGAGTGCGGCCAACGTGCTTCGTTCCAATATCATTAACTTAGTCGGCCTCTTCCGTCTGATGATGGGTGGTCTTACTTCAGAAGAAGATGCCATTATCGACCGAGCTATTACCGAAACTTATGCATTGAAGGATATTACGGTGGAATCCGATTTCCGCACCATTGAACCGCCACTTATGTCTGACTTTGAAATGGTGCTTACTGGTATGGAAGGTGGGGAATCGCTTGCCCAAAGACTTAGCAAATATACTAAAGGGACTTGGTCAGGATTTATCAATCGACCATCGAACGTCGA
>Ga0209542_10018700_pt1 | contig 11187 bp, 10 predicted proteins | sample RifCSPhighO2_01_FD_184028 | JGI IMG/M metagenome (GOLD analysis project Ga0209542, IMG submission 184028) | Soil microbial communities from Rifle, Colorado - Rifle CSP2_plank highO2_0.1 (SPAdes) (version 2) | ecosystem: Environmental > Terrestrial > Deep subsurface > Rock core/Sediment ...
GTCATTGTAATGAGGATTTAATATGCGGCGGTGAAGGGGCTGTGTGTTATCCTGCACAAAATAAATTATGCGCTAGTGGTTTAAGTTGTGATTCTGTTACAGAGATTTGTGTTGGTAGTGGTGTTGGAATAGTTGGACCTACTTGTCAGATAGATTTAACTTATGTATATGATATAGGGGAAAGATATGATAATGGTATTTGTGGTGAAGGTAATACTTGTGATGTTAGTCAAGGTATTTGTGTTGTAGTTCAGACTCAAGAACCAGTTACTACTCCGGGCGGTGGAGGAGGATCTTCAGGTGGCGGTGGAGGAGGATCTTCAGGTGGCGGTGGAGGAGGATCTTCAGGTGGCGGTGGAGGCGGCTCTGTTAGTCAGACTGATGTTCCTATTGAAGTAAGTGAAGGGGATGTTGAATTAAGTGAAGAGGTAATTGGTGCATATGCAGAAGAAACATTAGATGCTGAAACTATTGGTGACATTGAAGAGGTTAAATCTAGTCTTGAGGTTGAAGCATCAGCTGATGTTAAATGGGGAGTAATTATAGGGGTTATTGTAGTTGTTTTAGGATTTTTAGGACTTGGAGGGTATATGTTATATAAAAAAGGGATATTTAGTAATAAAAATTCAGTAACATCTAATGAGAGCATGATAACCAATGAAATAGTTATGAAAAAAAATAAAAAACATCATTAAATTTTAATATTTTTTTCATTTAAATAAAATATTTTAAACCAAAATTCTAGATTAATTAAATTCCATAGTTGTCTACTATAATATAATTTTGAATTTGAGAAGTTTTTATTTATATGGTCTAAATATTTTTGATTTATTATTTTAAGTTTGCTAAGTTCTGATTCTTTTAGAAAGTTATTTTTTATTTCTTTCAATTCATTTTCAAACCAGTAATCAATTGGTACAAAAAAACGTTGTTTTTTTGTGTTTATTATTTGTTTTGGAAGTATTTTTTTTACACTTTCTTTTAGAATATATTTGGAGGTTAAATTTTTTATTTTATATTTTTCTGGGATTGAAAAGGCTAGTTCTACTAGTTTGTAGTCTAAAAAAGGAGCTCTTGCTTCAAGACTATGAGCCATAGTCATTTTGTCTACTCTCATTAATAGGCAGTCAACCATTTCAGTTTTTGTTTCGAAAATCATTAATTTATTTAATTGTTCTTTTTTTGTTAATTCTTTTTGAATTTGTGTAAAAAGTTGGTTATTTTCTGTTAGTTTTTGAGAATAGAGTGATTTTTTTTCATCATCATCAAAAAAAGATATTAGGGTTAAATAATTTTTAGTAATTTCTTTTTCTTCTAATAGATTTTCAAATCGCTTTATACCTTTTTCTCCTAATCCTTCTGAATATTTAAATATTTTATTTAAAATTTTTTTAGGTGTTTTTTTTGCTATTTTTGGTAGTATTCCCTTAAATGGAATAAAATTTAATTTATTTTTTAACATTAGGATTTTGTATTGTTCATATCCTCCAAATATTTCATCTGCACCTTCTCCTAAAAGGGAAACTGTTATTTCTTTTTTTGCTTCTTTTGCAAGAATATATGTAGGGATACAAGCTGGATCTGCTATTGGTTCGTCCATGTGATAGATAATTTTAGGAAGTAATTTTATGTCTTCAGGATAGACAGCAATTTCTTTATGAGTTGTATTAAATAGTTCTGAAATTAATTTTGCATTTTTTGTTTCTTGATTATTATAATGTGAAAAATGTACTGAGTAGGTTTTTATATCTTTTTTTTGGGTTAAGGCTGTTATGATTGAAGAATCTAGACCTCCAGAGAGAAAGATTCCTAATGGTACATCGCTAATTAATCTTTTTTCAACTGCATTTTTTAAGAGATTATAGATCTTAGTTTGGTAAAATTCTTTTGATAGATTATAATTTATATTTAGATTTATGCTCCAATATTTTTGAATATTCAGATTAGGATAGGTCAAATAATGTCCTGGTTGTAGTTTGAAGATGTTTTTTATTATGGTTTTTGGGCCATTAATGTGTCTAAGGGTTAAGAATTCATCTATTGCTATGTAGTTAATTTCTTTAATAATCTCTGGAATTAAAAGTAGGGTTTTTAGTTCTGAAGAAAAATAGAGTTTTTGGTTGATTATTGTGTAATATAATGGTTTCTTTCCTAATCTATCTCTTGCTAAAAATATTTCTTTTGTTTTTTTATTATATAAACAAAAAGCAAACATTCCATCTAAATATTTTAATATTTTCTCTTTATATTCTTCATAGCCGTGAATTATTACTTCAGAATCTGTTTCTGATTGGAATATATGATTTTTTAAGTTCTTTTTTATTTCTTTGTAATTATATATTTCTCCATTAAATATTAGAACTAAATCTTTTGTTTCGTTGAACATTGGTTGAGAACCTTTTTCAGATAAATCGATTATTGCAAGCCTTTTATAACCTAAAGAAATGTTTTTGTCGATGTAGAATCCTTCCTGATCTGGGCCTCTATGATCTAGACTTTTAGTCATTATTTTTATTAAGTCTTTATTATCTTCACCAAAGATTCCTGTTATTCCACACATTTTAAATTTCACTCAAATTTTCTTTAAAAAATTTTATTGGATGTTTTATTCTATAGGATTCATCATAATAACAAGGCCATACACAGTTTTTGCAATTATTTTGTTTTAGTGGGTAATATTTATCTAAGTCTTTATAATTTATTTTTGTTGGTTCTAGATCTTGACAATACATGACATAACCATCGTCGTTTATAGATAGATAATTTTTTCCAGCATCACAATACCATTTAAAATCAGGATTTATTGCATACAGATAAAGAGATTTAAGATAATGTTCTGAATATATAATTTTTTTAGTTTCTTTTTTTATTTTTATTAATTCTTTTATTGTTTTTTTTAAACCTTCTTTTTGCTCTTTAGTTGTGAATTGTAATTCAGGACAATAGTTTCTAAACCAAAAATTCTTTCCTGATGTAATCATATTTGGCGCAAATCTAAGGCCTTTTTTTATAACAAATTTGGCTATTTCTGGGACTTCTTTATAATTTTTATTGGTTATAGTAGTTAGTGCTGAAATTTCTAAATTTTTTTTGTGTTTTATTAATAAATCAAATAGTTCTGGATTTTGACATTTTTCTTTTTTGTTTGGAATTAATGATTGAGTTGAAATGCCTAGATTAATTAAACCTGCTTTTTCTAGTTCTTTTATTTTATTGTTGTTGAGGAGAATAGCATTAGTTATAAGAGAACTTATTATTTTTTTTTTAGAAATATACTTTATAAATTCTATGACATCTTCTCTTATTAATGGCTCTCCTCCGACCATACTAATGCTTCTGTTTCCTAATTTATAGAGGATATCTGAACAGTCTTTCCATTCCTTTAAACTCAATTCTTTTTTTGAGGCTTTTTTATAGGCTGTACAATATGAACAACTAAGATTGCATCTTCTTGTATAAAAAAGATTAGTAAATGTTATTGTTGGTTTTATTTTGGCCTTTAATAAACTTATTCCATATTGCGAGGCACTTAGAATTAGTTTTTTATTCATCTTTTTTGAGAATTTTTTCTATACTATAAGGCTTTCTGTCTGATACTTTTGTTAGTTGAATTTCTGCTAAGAAACCAGTAGTTAAAAATAATGTTCCTGTTATTGAGAATAAGACAGCTAGGAAGATAAGAGGACCAGCTATATAATCTTTTATAGAAGTTAATAATTTAATAAATTGTTCTATGAATAAGATAAATGCTATTAGATATTGAATAATTGCTAATTTTGTAAAAAAATAAGATGGTTTTTCTTTGTATTTTAACCAGAAATTTAAGTAGATTAGATCTGAAGCTCCTTTGAATAGACGTGTGTAATTATATTTAGATTTACCATGTATTCTTGGGTGATGTTTAATTTTTATTTCTGTTATTTTATATCCTTTATTTAAGGCAAATAAAGGGATAAAACGATGCATTTCTCCATATAGGCCTATATCGTCTAGTATTTCTTTTTTTATTGCTTTCATCCCGCAATTTAGATCGTGTAATTTTATATTTAGTATTTTTCTATTTAATTTATTGTATATTTTTGATGGTACTATTTTATTTCTATTATCTTTTCTTTTTATACGCCAACCATTTACTAGATCATATCCTTGATTTATTTTTTCTATAAATCTTGGGATATCTTCTGGATTGTTTTGCAAGTCTCCATCTAAGGTTATGATTATTTTACCTTTAGCTTCATTGAAACCAGCTAAAAGTGCAGGGGATTTTGAAAAGTTTTTTCTAAATTTAATTATTTTTATATTTTTGTTTGTTTTGTATACTTTTTCTAATTCTTTGAATGAGTTATCTGTAGAACCATCATCAATAAATATAATTTCATATTTTCTGTTAGATAAAACCTCTTTTATTTTATTAAAAAGAGGGGCTATATTTTTTTCCTCATTCAATATAGGAATTACTATACTAATTTCCATGTTTGATTTGTTTTTAGCTTATTTTTAATTATTTTGTTAATTTTATATGTAGAACTTTATTATTCTCTTTTGAAAATATATTTTCTTTTAAAGTAAGCTTTATATAGTTTTTCATATGATTACTCTTAAGTAATTAATGTATTATATATTGGAGGAGATTATTATGATCAATAGAAGGCAAGTTATTAAAGGTATTAGTGTTATAGGTGGTTTATATTTGGTAGAGGGAGTACAATGCATACCGATAGGTCAGATGATAGATGTTGCTACAAGGCATCAACATGGGGTTAATGGCTTTTCAGTTGATGGGGATGGAAATATACAAGATTCTGGTAAAATTATGGATGTACATCCTGCAAATGAATGTAGTGATTCTGGTGTTTTATGCCATACAGATCAGTCAGGTTTAGGATCTGGTTGGATTGATGAGGGCCTTGAATGGAGGGTTGCTTATGGTTTTTCTAGAGATTTTTTACCGAATGATCGTGCAATACCTATTGATTTAGATAATCCAAATATGATTTCTCATGATGAAGTTTGTGGTAGGGTACTTTTTAGAGATAGTTTATTTTATCCAACAAATAGAAGGCTTATTGGAGAATATGGTCTATTATTGGGACCAGAACAACAGTCTGATGTAAATTGTGGTATGGCTGCTAGTGCTTATTTAATAATAAATGATCCATTAGTTGAACAAAATAAAGATCAAATTGAAGTTGTTCAACTAAGACCTTGGCTATCTTTTCCTAATAAAGAGAATTATTTAATGGTAGGTCATTATCCTGGAGAAGAAACAGCTGATTGGTATACTGGTGTAGGTATACATGTTAGATTTGCTTATAGGGAAGCAAATGAGAAATTGGATAGAGATCCTTTCTATAGGATAAGCGAGGTTAATTTATCACCAACAGTTTTAAAGTGGAGAGCAGATAACTTAGATGGATTGCTTAATGCTGGTTTAACTATAGATAAAGTACTTGCTGAGCCTTCTTTAGCAGAACAAGCTGGTATTCAATTAATGCCACAAGAAAAATTACTGAAATTAATGTATATATCTTATGTTACTGATGATCCTGATTCTTTATTACAGGATTTTTAATTTTTTTTAGAAATATTTATTAGTTAATAATTTTTAGTTTTGTTTATGTTGAAATTTAAGTTTATAGATGATATTACATCAGATGTTAGATATAATGCTTATGGGAGGGATATAAAAGAGGTATTTGAAAATTCTGCTTTGGCTTTGTTTAATGTTATTGCTTTGGTTGAAGATTTAAAACCTTTAAAAAAAATAGAGTTTAGGATTGATGGAGAGGATAATAGGGATTTGTTATATAATTTTTTGCAGTATTTAATTGCTTTAGTAGATATTGAAGGAATGTTTTTTGTTAAAGTGGATATTTTAGAGATCAGGGATGATTTTTTAGTTGCTAATGTTTTTGGTGAGAATATTAAACCTGAATTTGGGAGGACTGTTGTAAAGGCTGTTACAGGGCACAATTTTGACTTAATTAAAAAGAAGGATAAATGGGTTGCTAGTGTTGTTTTAGATGTTTAATCCGATAACCTCGGAAGATGCTAAAAAATTTGTAGAATTGCTGAAGAATTAGAAATTCTTGGCATGAGAGAAGGAGAGTATTTTTTAGTATTTTGGCAAGTCTATCAACAAAAAAACAACGACTTCCGAGATGTAAATTGAAATTTACTCTTGTGGGAAATTGTCTTTGTACTCCTGATTTACTCGTCTTCGCTTTAGTATGACGAATGTCTTTAATTATTTTTATATTTTTGTTTGTTTTGTAATTTATTTTTAAGAGAATTTTATAATATTAATTCTACTAAATCTGATCTATTCATATTCTTTCTTAAATGTTCTATTTTAAGCTCTGTTATAGGTCTATACATAATAATATCTATACCTAGATCACTTTGTTTAAGTAAAGCTCCTGTTTTTATATCTGTGATCAAACAAATTTTTTTTATATGTTTTTTGTCTTTAAGCTCTTTTGCTCTTCGCAGATATTCTCTTGTTGTTTCTATTTTGCTTTCGCTGGTTAAAATTAGAAGATATGGTTTTAGCTTTTCTGTTGCTTCTATTACTCTTTCCTTAGTGGTTATAAAATATTGATTCTCATTAAAAAATAGAGGAAGGTAGTTTTCTAAGGTTCTTGTTTCTGTATCAACTGCTACTATTCTTGTTGTTTTTTCTATTATTTCCATATTCTTCTTATTTTTTTTATTTGAGCATATTTAAATAATTTATCTATGTGATGTTACTATTTAGTGAGTATAGTTTTTTGGATTAAATTAGAGGTTTGAATACTTTTTTAATATAGAAAATTAGAAGTGTTAGTAAGTGGGCGAAAATGATATAAACAACTAAATGATTTAAATTCTATGAAAGAAAAATTAAGAAAGATTTCTGATTATGAATATGTTTTGGAAAAAGATAATGAAATGAATGTTTCTGGTAAGGTTATAATGAATGAGAAACTGTTTAGTGGTTTAGAAACTGATTCTATTTCTCAATTAAGGAATGTTTGTTGTATGCCTGGAGTTGTTGATCCTGTTATTGCACTTCCTGATGCTCATATTGGGTATGGGTTGCCAATGGGTGCTGTAGCTTCTTTTGATTTAAAGGAGGGAGTAATTAGTTCTGGCCTTTGTGGTTTTGATATTAATTGTTTAGAGGGTAACTCTCAAGTTTTACATGAATTTGGTTATCATAAATCAATAAAAAATTATGAATCTAGTTTTAAGAATGATAAACTTGTTAGTATGAACCCAACTTCTAAAGTAATAAATACAGATATAGCTTTGTTTTTGAAGAAAAAGAATAATGGAAAAAAAGTATTTAAAATTAAAACAGAATTTGGAAATGAAATTGTTGCAACTGAAGACCATCCTTTATTTTCTAAGAAGGGTATAGTTAAATTAAGCCAATTGGATAGAGGTGATGAGATTTCTTATTTCGCATTTAAAGGTGTGGATTATGAAGAACCACAAGATTTTATAATTGTTGATTTAAATGATATTAAAAAGGAAAATTCTAGAATTGAGTTAATAGAAAAAGAATTATTGCCTTTAAAGTCTACAAACCCAAAATTACCTTACCTATTGAAAATTTTAGCATATATTTTAGGAGATGGACATGCTAGACGAACTAAAGAGGGTTATAGTAGTCTTTCTATTTATAGTGCAGATATTAATGAGTTATATCCTATCCAAAAAGATCTTGAATATTTAGGCTATAATTCTCATATTTATACTCGTGAAAGAAACCATGAGCTAAATACTTATTATGGAGTTAATAGATTTAGTGCAGTTGAAAATTGTTTAAGAATTGGAAGACAGTCTCTTTTTTGTTTGTTTGAAGCAATGGGTTTAGTAATTGGAGATAAAGTTCATCAAGAATTTTTGATTCCATCTTATCTCTTTAAATTACCGTTATGGCAAAAAAGATTATTTTTAGCATGCTTTTTTGGGGCAGAATTATCTTCACCTAAAACTGAGACTAAGCGAGGCTATAATTTTTATGGACCCGTATTATCTTTGAATAAATCTGAACAATTGAGATATAATTTGAAAATGTTTTTAGAACAGATTAAAGGTTTGTTATGTGAATTTGGTGTTAAATCTAATTTAATTAAAGAAAGGGAAGAATACACTGGAAAAAAAGGAAAAACCTTTAGATTAAGATTGCAGATCTCTTCTAAACCTGAAAATTTGATTAAGTTTTTTTCAGAAGTAGGTTATGAGTATAGTATTAAAAAAAGATATTTGGCTAATGTGACTATAGCTTTTTTAATTAAGAAAATTCAAATATGTAAAGAAAGGGAAGATTTTATTCAAATAGTTAAAGAATTAAAAGGAAAAGTTTCAAGAAAATCTATTTTTGAGAGATTAATTACTGAAAATGTAAATCAAAGATTTATAATTCGCTCTTTGTATGAATTAAGGAAAACTTCTTCAAGAGTTGCATTTAATTCTTTGAAATTTAATGATTTTTTAGAAAAAAGAACAGAAGGTTTAGGTAAAACTGGTCAATTATGGGCGAAGATTGTTGAAAAAGAAGAAATTGATTTTGATGATTATGTTTATGATTTTACTGTGGTGAATGAGCATCATAATTTTGTTGCTAATAATTTAGTAGTTTCAAATTGTGGAATTAATATGTTGGTTATAAATAAATCTCCAAAAGAGATAAAAGTCAATTTAAAAAATCTAGTTTCAGCTATTTATAAGAATGTTCCTTGTGGTGTTGGAAGTAAGGGTAAATTAAAATTAAATAATTCTCAATTAGATGAGGTTTTAGTTAGAGGACTTAATTGGGCTGTTGAAAATGGTTATGGTACTAAAGATGATATTAAACATACTGAAGAAAATGGTTGTATGGAAGATGCAGATTCTTCTTCTGTTTCAGAGATGGCTAAAAATAGGGGAAAACAACAATTAGGTACTTTAGGTGCAGGAAATCATTTTTTAGAAATACAAAATGTAGAAGAAATTTATGACGAAAAATTTGCAAAGAAGTGGGGGTTAGAAAGTAAAGATCAAACTACTTTAATGTTGCATTGTGGAAGTCGTGGACTTGGACATCAGGTTGCTTCAGATTATTTAAAAATTCATGAAAAATGTTTAGATAAATATAAAATAAAATTATTAGATATGCAATTAGCTTGTGCTCCTTTTGAGTCTAAAGAGGGGCAGGATTATTTTTCTGCTATGAAATGCGCTGTGAATTTTTCTTTTACAAATAGATTAGTTATGACTCAATGGATTAGGGATTCTTTTAAAGAAGTTTTCAAAGAAGATGTTGATATAAAAACTGTTTATGGTATTTGTCATAATATTGCTAAGATTGAAGAGATTAATGGTAGAAAGTTAATTGTACATAGAAAGGGAGCTACAAGAAGTTTTCCAGATTTACCTGTAATAATTGCAGGTTCAATGGGTACTTCAAGCTATTTATTGAAAGGAACTAAAAAGGCTTTGGATTTAACTTTTGGAAGTAGTGCTCACGGTGCTGGAAGGGTAATGAGTAGAACTAAAGCTATAGAAAGTTTTAGAGGTAATGATATTAAAAGAGAATTGGAGGCTAAAGGAGAGGTTATTAAAAGTGCTTCTAATGAGGTATTAGCTGAAGAGGCTCCACAAGCTTATAAGGATGTTGATGAGGTAATTAAAACAGTACATGAGTATGGAATTAGTTTAAAAGTAGCTAAGATGATTCCATTAGGGGTTATTAAGGGTTAAGTTTAAAAATAATTAATTCTTATTTTATTTATGGATGAAATGAAGATTAATCCTTATTATAAAAAGATTTTTGGAGATTGGTTTAAGAATATGATTATTCTACTATTAATTATTGTTTTAATTATAATTCTATTTTTTGGTTTAAAGAATGATTGGCTTAATCAAGAGTTAGGATTACAAATTGCTTTTTTAATTTTAGGTTCTTTATTAGGGGTGTGGTTTTCAAATGGCAAGAAATGAAGAGGCAATATTAGGGATAATTGGAGCTATTGTAGGAACGCTATTAGTTGGCATTTTTAGTGTAACTTATTCTATTTTAGGTGCACTTTTAGGCGCTTTATTAGGTTATTATTTGGGAGGTAAGATGAAATGAATCAGAATCAAAAGAATATGGTTTATATAATAATTTTTGCTTTAATAGTTTTTATAGCCTTAGGAATTATAGTTTATGTTAAAATGAAAGGTTAGTTTTAAAGAGTTTTTGTTTATTTAATTATTAGGAGTTTATTAGCAAATTTGATTAAAATTCAGAATGAACTTAGTTTAAGATTTTCTTGTTTTCCTAATGAGTTCTAAATTTTATTTGAAGGTTCTTGCGTGGTATATTTATTATTTACAAAACCTTTAAAATATAGTAGTGATGTTTTGTATTATGGTTAAAAAAAGAGAGAAGTTTTGTTTAGTTTTAGGAATATTTATAATTCTTTCAGGTAATGCCTTTGCGGTATTACTTTCAGATCAAGGAACTAATTTAAGGGAGACTGCAACGGGTAATTTGACTTCAATAGCAAATTTAACAATTAGTATTTATGATAGTTTAGCAGGTGGTACAAAAATTTTTGAAGAAAATTTTACAAATGGAATAGCAAATGGTTCATGGAATGTTATGATAGATCCTAGTTTGCAGTTTGGTGAGCTATATTATAAGGATTATATTATTAATGGTGAGGATTTAGATTTCGATAGTATTGAAAGATTAAAATTTCAGTCTCCTCTTGGAAAAATAAATAATATATCTTTTATTAATTTTTCTTTGATTAATTCTTGTCCTGCAGGAAGTTTTATTAGAACTATTTATGAGAATGGTAGTGTTATATGTGCAACAACTAATTATACAAATTATGCTTTGAAAAATTCATCTGAAACTTTTAGTGGAAATATTACTACAACGCAGTATGGATTTTTTGGTTATTTAGGAAGTTTGGCTTCTAGAATAACAAATATTTTTGTTCAAGATTTGGATGTTTCTAATAATATTTCTGTGACTGGAAATGTATCTGCAGCTTATTATTTTGGGGATGGTAGTTTATTGTCTAATCTTCCATCTGGAGGAAATGCTACTTTTAATCAGACTTTAACTGATACTTTATATTCAGGAATAGAATGGGATTATAATCAGACAACTGCTGCTAACAAAACAATATGGGAGATTTACAATGTTGCATGGCTTTCTACTTT
>Ga0209542_10018702_pt1 | contig 11187 bp, 8 predicted proteins | sample RifCSPhighO2_01_FD_184028 | JGI IMG/M metagenome (GOLD analysis project Ga0209542, IMG submission 184028) | Soil microbial communities from Rifle, Colorado - Rifle CSP2_plank highO2_0.1 (SPAdes) (version 2) | ecosystem: Environmental > Terrestrial > Deep subsurface > Rock core/Sediment ...
TTCCTTGAAGGCGACTTCTCCACCGCCCTGCAACATCTGGAGTCTGCGCAGCTGACGTTCGCGCTTGAAACAAAAGGCGAGCTCAACCCTGTCTACTTCCTTCTCAATAACTGGCAACAGGTGTTGCTGGCAGGTTTGTTTGGGGGAATCCTATTGTTCCTGGGAGTGATGCGCTTCAGGATATACGTACTGGACAGGAACCTTGGTTTGCTTGCGGGGGAGGAGGGAATACTCCTAGGCCTGATGAAGCAGCTGCAGAAAGAAAGCTTTGAGGAGAAGAAGATGAGCATGGAAGAATATCTGACCGCGATGCAGCAGTATGAAAACAAGCTGAGCGAAGCTGTGCAGAGGATCGTGGAGTACGAAACATTGCGGAGCTCGATATTCAGGCTTCGCAGAACGACAGACCGCCTGAAGGACGAGCGCGACCGTTTATACGATTTAATGACAAAGACGCAATCACAATACCTGGAGAGGAAGATGATCGAGACGCATATCTACCAGAACAAGATGCGCTCCTTCGCAACGCGTCTCAGTGAGGTAGAAGAGATGCTAGCTTTCAAGGAAGCGCAGCGGGCTATAAGGGAGTCAAAGTCTGCAGTGTGGAGGGCGTATTACAGGATCAGGTGGTAGCTACGGATTATCAGAAGATTGGATTCAAGTGCGGGATTGAAGTTCATAACAGACTAGCTACAGAGACAAAACTTTTCTGCCATTGCCCTGCTAGATTTTCCACAGAAAAACCCTCTTCGATAGTCAGGAGAAGACTGAGGCCAATTGTTGGAGAATTGGGAACTGTTGATATTGCCGCACTTCAAGAGTACCTGAAGAACAGGGTTTATGCTTACCAAGTCTTTTCAGATACAGTATGTTTGATTGACATAGACGAAGAGCCTCCGATGGAGATGAATAGGGAAGCATTAGTAGTTGCTCTCCAGGTATGCAAGCTTCTTAATGCGAAAATCCCAGATGAAATACAGGTAATGAGAAAGATAGTTCTTGATGGGAGCGATACAACATCCTTCCAGAGAACAGCCATAGTTGGCTTGAACGGTGTCCTAGAAACTTCAAAAGGTTCTGTTAGGATTACGAATATTTCCCTTGAAGAGGAGTCCGCTGGGATTGTCAAGAAGGACCAGAGTGAGATTGTCTACAGATTGGACAGGTCGGGCATACCTCTGATAGAGATTGGTACCGCTCCTGACATTAGGGATCCTGCCCATGCAAAGGAAGTTGCTTCTCTTCTAGGCATGCTTGTAAGATCCACTGGAAAATCTCAGAGGGGAATCGGAGTAACAAGGCAGGATGTCAATGTTTCTGTCACCGGAGGAGCAAGAGTGGAAATAAAGGGCTTCCAGGATATTGACATGATTGAGAAGGTTATTGAAAAAGAAGTGCAGAGGCAGCTTGATATTATTTCCAAGAGCGTAAAACCCAAAGAAGAGACAAGGGCTGTAAGGGAGGATGGATCAACAGAATTTATGAGACCCCTTCCAGGAGAACACAGGATGTATCCAGAAACAGACGTCCCTCCAATTCCTGTCACAAAGGAAGTTCTAAAGAATGTAAATATCCCGGAGACATGGCAGGAGAAGTCAAAGCGATTTGAGAAATATCTTCCGAGGGTCATGGCGGAGCAGATGGTAAAGTCCGATTATTCAGAAATATTTGAGGAGCTTATGAAGAACAATGATCCTGTTCTTGTTGCAAATACGCTCCTTTCAGTGTTGAAAGATCTTAGGAGAAAAGGCATGAAGACGGAGAACATTGCAGACAAACATCTTATAGAGCTTTTTTCAGCCATTAGGTCAGGGAAGATGTCCAAGGAAGCAATACCCAGTGTTCTTGAGATTGTTGGAATAGAGAACGCCTCTGTTGAAGAGGCCTTGAAGAGGAGCGGTTTGCAGGGGATGTCTGAGGCTGAGCTGAGAAAAGCAGTCAAAGGCGTTCTAAGCAGGCATCCTGAACTTGTTAAAGAGAAGAAGATATCTCCACTAATGGGCGAGGTCATGAAAGTTGTTCGAGGCAGGATATCGGGCCAGGTTGTGAAGAAGGTCCTAGACGAGGAATTGGGCTTATAAGCTGGGAATGCTCATTGCGGTTAAGAATAAGTAGGCCCTCGCAGATTCTCCCCAAATCTCTCATCAACCTTTACAATTTCAAAAGGTGTCAGTATCATCTGCTCAACATCCTCCCCCCTGAAATCTGAGGCTATAACATGCCAGTGACCGGGTATTGTGCTGTACAAATCCTGCATAATGCAGAATAGTGGGACATGGCTGAATTCCTTTTTCCCTATCTCCCTTAGCTTTGCCTTGGCATAATCTTCCAACTCTTTAGGTATATCCTTTCCGTGCTTGTTTACAACAACCATTATTCTCTGTTTATGCCCCTTTTTGTTCTTTGTTTCAATAATTGTGACCTTTTCATCCCTATATAATACAACTTCTTCGGGCCTATGGTCTATTGTACAGAGCTTGCACTCCATTCATTCACCTACTATAGTTATTACGATCTCCCTTTTCCTGTCTCTAACGTCGTTCTCCAGAATGAATATTCTTTGGTATGTTCCTAGGATAAGATCTGAATTTTCTACCGGAATGCTCTTCTCGCTTCCCAGAAGAATAGCCCTTATGTGGCTATGGGCGTTTTCAGGATGAGTCCATATCTTCTTGGAGCTCGCTACATCTTCCAAAACATTCTTTATGTCTTCCAGAAGATCGGGTTCGTTCTCATTTACAAGAATTGCAGCCGTTGAACCCAATGCTGCTATGCTGCATATCCCGGATCCTATCTCAGACTTGGCAACAACATCCCTGACACTATCTGTTATATCCACAAATATGCCGCTCTGCGTCTTAACAGCTATTTTTTCCCTGCATACTGCCATGCCAGTATTCTTGGTCCTATGGCATTTAACCTTATCGCCGAGAAGCCCCTTTCGTAGGAAGCTCACCGCGAAAGCTGGGGGCAGTTCACGCATATATGAGAACGTTGGGTGACGTAGACCACCACAAAGATTAAATTCTACGGAAGCGTATAATTAGTATCACTGGTAGGTAGATATGTTCAATAAATACTTCACTCGGGACGAAGAGAAAAGGGAGAGAGGGGTAGATATAGATGCATTTCTCTATGCGCCATTGAAGGGCTCAGAAGCAGCCGCCAGCGCAGCAAAACCAGTGCCAGCGAAAACAAGCGGAAAGCCCGCGTCTGCAGGCAAGGGAAAACCTAGCATCAAGGACTACAACTCTACGAAAGCATATCTGGAGGCAACTGGGAGGGAATTAGATGATTATTTCGACTGCTCTCCTGAGGGAAGATATGTTGAATCTGCAATAGACTATACGCGTTTCGTAGCCAGGACCATAATGGCTGGAATATATGATCATAAGAAGGCAGAAAATGACAACAAGAATGTAAAGAAAAACAAAATAACTGAAGAGGAACTGACTCAGGCTCTAAGAGCCAAGTCTATGCTTGATGAATTATATGAGAAAAGAAAGAGGTCTGCTGGAAGAACAAGGGAATTCCTTGACGCCTATATACAGAAAATAGAATTTCATGGAGGACGCATTGCAGACGTTTACAACAAGACCAGAAAAAGGCAGGATAGGTTGAAGAGCCAGCAGATTGCAAGACTTGAGACTGTGAAGAAGGCTGTACTGGATGTAGGTGCTTTGAGAATCGGCGGGGCAGCTGGATTGTATGAGATATGGCCTGATGCATTCCAGGATGTGGATCTGCATGTGGGATCGATACATATTCACCCAAAGGACTGGGCCTTAATGGCTTCTGCCTTATGGATAGTAGGAACTACAGTCGTAGCCGACAGGTGGAGACAGAGAAGAGAAGATAGGATAGCGAGGCAGGAGGAGGCAATATGGAACGAGGCCGGAGAGAGCGTTACCAAGATTTATGAACAGGTAACAGAGCAGACAGCAGACAGGTGGCTAAGAATATTCAGATATCCTACCGTAGAACATATGCAGGGTAGTCATGGATTCATCCCGTTAAGACCAGAGAAAGATGGAAACGGCTCGTATGCCTAGCCCAAAGCGGCTTCCTCAATAACAAACTCACCAGAGCTGGTCTGTTTATCCCAGATTTTTTTCGATTTCTTTATCGTTATCCTTCTCCTGAATATGGGGCCAAACAGGACTTTGCTGTCATATTCCCCGCCCTCCCCGCCAAGGTTCATCCTTGTCTTCTTTGCAATATCTATAAGATCCTTGATTGCGGCTTCATCCAACCTTCTTCCCAGCCATCTCTCATCCAGTCCGTGCGCAGCAACTCTTGTGAATATAACTTCAAAGCCGTCCTTCACAATGTTGCGAAGATACTGCTCGAACTCTGTGTGCCACAATGGCGCTAGAAGCTTCAGACCGAGTTCGTCGCAGACTCTCTGGACCCGTATCCTCTGATAGTCAGAGGCAAGGGCACCGCAGACAACTCCTTCTGCCTTGATCTTGCTAAGAAACTGTTTTAAATCTTCAACCTCCTCTTCCTTTTTTCCAGCGCTCTTCGCTTCTATGATCTTCAGTCCCATTGCTTCTGCCTGCAGTTTTGCAAGGAATGTGTTTGAGGTGTCATACATGTAGCTCTCATGGTTCTTGCTGTAAACTGTGAGAAGTGTTACAATCTCGTGTCCTTGTTGCAGGGCTTTGTACAACGCATATGTGGAGTCCTTCCCTCCAGAGAACAATGCTACTAGTTTCATGCAAATCTTTTGTAAGCAACCCTTTAAATAGTATTTAAATACTAGTTTCGCTCTTTAAAGATAGGTGATTCTAAATGGGTTTTCGGATAAAAGTTGAGAATGTTGTTGCTTCTGCGACGCTTAATGTCAGCATAAAACTTGAAAAGCTGGTCGCAAACTGGGATGGAGTTGAATACGAACCTGAACAGTTCCCGGGCCTTGTCTACAGGTTAAAGGAGCCGAAGGCTGCTGCTTTGATCTTTTCTTCCGGAAAGGTTGTTTGCACAGGGGCAAAGTCTCCGAAGGATGCAAAGTTGGCTGTTGCGAGAATCGTAAAGGACCTTGCGAAGATCAACATAAAGGTCCCTCCAAACTACAAGGTTCAATTGGAGAACATTGTTGCCTCTGCAAAACTTGACCGAGAATTAAACTTAGACATGATCGCGTTCAACCTTGAGAATACGGAGTACGAACCCGAGCAGTTTCCCGGTCTTGTCTATAGGATGGAGGACCCGAAGGTAACGTTCCTTCTTTTCGGATCCGGAAAGCTGATCTGCACAGGCGGAAGGGGAATTTCCGATGTGAAGAGGGCTGTCGAAAAGGTTGACAAGAAGCTGAAGTCATTGTCAAGGAAGAGCAGACCATAGTTTTCCACTGGAAAACAGAATATGGAAAAATTTTCCTCTGGATAAAGGCATTTAAATCTACAAAACAATAAAAAAGACATGATTTCTAAGCAGATGCTTGAACAAAAAGAATCAAGAGTAGATGAACTGGAGGACTTCTTCAGGAAGTATTACCTAAACCAGATTTTGACTGCGCAGGCCGAAGGGAAAAAATCCATTGAGGTTGACTTTTCCCTTCTCGACCGCTATCCGAATATCGCGGATTTCCTCATGAACGAACCTGCGACAGCCCTTGAAGAGATGAGGGACGCTGCGAAGAATGTGGGATCAAATGAGGGGGAGGAGCTGGAGATAAGGATCTTCAACATCCCCCAGCAGTGCCACAAGAGGATCAGGGACCTGCGATCAGCTCACATAGGAAAATTGATTGTTGTTGACGGAACTGTTAGAAGGGCCTCTGACATAAGGCCTGAGATATACGAAGCTGTTTTCAAGTGCCAGAGCTGCGATTACCTGAAGACCGTGGAGCAGATCAACAAGCAGATAAAGACCCCGATGTTCTGCGATTGCATGGGCGACTGCGGGAAACATATGGGAAGTTGCAAGGGCAAGTTTGATTTTAATCCAGTTTCCACAAAGCTCAGGGACATGAGGTACATTGTGATTGAAGAGCCTTACGAGATAGTAACTGGGGACAAACCTGGAATGATTACTGTCTATCTAAAAACCAGCTTAACATCAACAGAGATGCAGAGGAAGACTGATCCAGGCGCAAGGGTCAGGGTTTATGGGGTTATGAGAGATATCAGAAGGGTCGTGAAGGGAAAGCCCGGAACCCAGCTGGATGTTATCATAGAAGCCAATAACGTGGAGAACGCTGAGATCGAGTGGGAGGAGATCGATCTCACGCCCGAGGACGAGAGGATCATCAAGGAACTGTCAGCGGATCCTGATGTATACAAAAAACTGACAGCTTCGATCGCTCCTTCCATATACGGGCTGGAGAAAGTCAAGGAGGCGATTGCTCTGCAGATATTCGGAGGAGTTCCCCACAAAATGCCGGATGGGACAAGGCTGAGAGGCGACATTCATATTTTATTGCTTGGGGAACCTGCTTGCTTAGTTGGGGATGAAAGAGTGGTTTTGGGCAACGGGGCAATAATGAAGATGGAGTCTATAGGAGAGAAACATCTTCAGAATATCAACATACCTGTGTATCTTGCACAGGGCTATCAGAGAGGCATAGCTAAGATATTTCACAAATATGACTTTCAGCAGGTTATGGAAATCATAACTGAAAGCGGCAAAAGTATAAAGGGCACTTTCAATCATCCTCTGCTGACCAAGGATGGATGGAAGCGCCTTGATGAGCTAAGGCTGGGCGATGAGGTAAGAACAGCTATATGGATACCCTGTAGCATCCACAGTTATGTAAAAACCAACTGGGAACTTGATAAAAATATGGGCCCTCAGAGCAAAGAAATAAAGATACCTAGGGTTGTTGATGAGAAATTAGCCAGCGTACTTGGATATTTGCTGGCAGATGGTTGGGCGCAAAAATATAGGGTGGGCGCTGTATTCAATTATGAAGAACTGGACTTATTGCCAACCATGCAAAGCTTCTTTAAAGAGCTGTTTGATGCGGAACCCAGATTCAACTATAAGAAGACAACCAAAGGCATGAATACAGAAATGGTTTTTAACTATCGTGCTTTGGGCAGCTTACTGCACTTCCTACGGGTAAAAAGAGTTCCGGATCTTATAATGAATTCTAGAAACAGCGTAGTAGCCGCATTTCTTTCCTGGCTATATGACGGGGACGGCTCTGCAATTCCTACAGGAAGAGGTCGCAGAGGAATTTATTATAAGGCGAAGGATGTGGAACTTTTGCGCGACATGCAAGTCTTATTCCTCAGATTTGGTATCCATTCAAGAATTTATGGGAATAATCTTGTGATAAGACAGGCAGGATCTATACAGAAATTTGTCAAATCCATAGGGTTTAATTGCAAGAAGAAGAAAATAAAAATCGAGAAGCTGGCGGAAGAGGTTGGCAAATTGCCCAGAAAGAGAGGCGGGCAGTGGTGGGAGAGGATTGTAAAGATTGCTTATCATCTTCCAGAGACTGTATATGACATAGAGGTTCCAAAGCAGAACAGATTCGTAGCAAACGGCATTGTATCTCATAATACAGCCAAATCGCAGATACTGAAGCTTGTCTCAACCATAATGCCAAGAGGAAAATATGTTTCCGGAAGGGGGACATCGGCTGTCGGACTTACGGCAAGCGTAACCAAGGATGAGGAGTTTATGGGCGGATGGGTGCTGGAGGCGGGAGCGATGGTGCTTACCAACAAGAGCCTGCTTTCCATAGACGAGTTTGAGAAGATGTCCAAGGAAGACCAGATTGCGCTACATGAAAGTCTAGAGCAACAATCATTTGCACATTCATTTGAAATGATAATAGACGATAAAATAGTCAAAATTGGAGATTTTGTAGAGAACATCTTCAAAACCTATCCGGAGAGAATTATAGAGGGTGTAGATTGTTTAATATTACCGATAAACGATCTGGGTCGTAAAATATACACTACTGACTTCAAAGAAATCTTCCCAGTAAATATAAACAGAGTCAGTAAGCATAAAGCCCCTGACACCCTTATAAAAATCAGAACTCAGCATGGCAGAGAAATAGTAGTTACACCAGAACATCCTTGCTGGGTTGTTAGAGACGGTAGAATCACTACAATACCAGCCATAGAAGTTAAAAACTGCGAGTTCTTTCCTATTCCCAAAAAACTTCCTATAGACGGTAAAGTGCAAATGTTCAAACTAGAAAATAATCTAACTGACAAGAGAATAAAGAAAGTGTCTTTTCCAGATCATAATGGACCTGAATTGTGTAAATTCATAGGATATCATATAAGCGATGGAGGCTACGAATTAAATAGAGGTATAAAAAACGGGATTAACTTTGGCAATGCAAACAAAGACCTCATAAATGATTATATAAACACTACTAAGAAACTGTTTAAAATAAGCCCCTATGTGCAAAGGGTTAATGACAAACAAACTTCTGTTAGATATGTATCTGTTCAGTTGGTTGACTATTTGAAACAGATAGATCCTATGCTTTTAGAAAGTGATTTCAAAAAGAGGATTCCTTTAGAATTACTTAATTGCAAGAAAGAAGATATGGCAAAATTAATTAGAGCACTTTTTGATGGAGATGGAACTAGTGTAAATGTTTTGAGAAATGGGTTACGAATATCCTTGTCGACCCCAAATAAAGAGCTGGCAAAGCAGGTCCAAGATCAATTGCTTAGATTTGAGATAAGATCGAGCATACAAAGAGACGGTTTATATTATAAAGTCGATATATCGGGCCAAGATAATATCAAGAACTTCTATAATGAAATAGGATTTTTATCAAAAAAGAAAAGCTTGCGAGTATCCAAGTATTTATCCAAGGATAAAACATATCGTTCTGTTGTTAATGTAGTTCCTAACTGTGCATTGTCACTACGCAGCCTTTTCAAAAAACTTAGAGTTGCTCAAAGAGAAAACATAGGATATACATTGGGCAAACATAATTTATATAAGAAAACCTTACAAAAATATGTATTATTGTTGAATAAAAAGGTTAATCTTCTGCAAAAATCTTTAGAATTGCTTGATAGAAATCCAATGTTATACTCATCTAAAATGAGAGAAATCCTTGATATATCGAGGAATGAACTAGCTAAAAATATGGGCTTATCATCATATTTAGTTGGTAGATGGGAAGAATCCAATGATAAAATAAAGATAGATATGCTAAGGAATCATCTACGTCGTTTGATATTAAGATCTTTGTCTTCAAAGCAAGATTTGATTGAATTAGAGAAATTGGCATTTGGAGATATTGAATGGACAAAGGTTACTAAAGTGGAACCAATAAAAAATACTACAGATAAATGGGTTTATGATGTTACAGTGGAGCCTACGAGGTCTTTCGTAAGCGAATGCTTGGTTCTTCATAACACCATAAGCATAGCGAAGGCTTCGATAGTTGCCACGCTTCCCTCGCAGACAGCTGTGCTGGCTGGGGCGAATCCGAAATACAGCAGATTCGACAGGGCAAGGCCCATAGGCGAGCAGACAGACATACCCCTGACCCTGCTGTCCAGGTTTGATCTGAAGTTTGTTTTGCGCGACATACCTGACAGGGAGCTTGATGAGAAGATGGCTACGCATATCATGGAGGCAAGACTGAGGCCTGACAAGGTTGAACCTGTCATCTCTGTCCAGCTCCTGAAAAAATTCATTGCATACTGCAGGAAGAACTGCTCGCCTGAAATGACAAGGGATGCGCTGGAGGAGATGAAGAACTATTACATCAAGATGAGGTCCATGTCAACGGACGAAACGCTTGCCATTACGCTTAGACAGAACGAGGCCCTGATGCGTCTTTCAGAGGCTTCTGCCAGAATCAGGCTTTCTCCGGTTGTGACAAAGGATGACGCTATGCGCGCCATAGACATAATGAGCTTCTCCATCAGGGAACTGGCTTATGACTTTGACACAGGGAAGATAGATATTGACAGGACAGAAGGGATCGCAAGTTCGCAGAGAGGAAAAATCAATTTGCTGCTTGACCTGATCATCAGGATGGAGAAGAAGTTCGGAAAGCAGATATCTCGAGAGGAATTAAGGATTGCTGCAAGGGACGAAGGAGTGGAGGAGTCTGTAACAGACGAGCTGATTGAGAGATTGAAGAGGGATGGGACGCTCTATGAGCCGTTCCAAGGATTCATTGCGAGGGCGAGATAGATGGAGAACAGAAGGTTCACTGCTTTGAAGGTCTCTGTGGAGGAGCTGACCGGAGGGAGGTTTGTCAAGAAAGGGGGGATGGAGGGGAGCTATATACTCAGTCACTTTGGAAGGAGAATCTCCAGGGCAAGGATAATGGCCTTGGTTGTGGACAAGTACATTTCCCCTGATGAGAAATACGCTGCAATCACCCTGGACAACGGCAGAGACACAATACGCTGCAAGTCGTTCGTTAACATAAAAATATTCAATGAGATCAACCCCGGGGACCTCGTTGATGTGATGGGAAAGGTCAGGGAGTATGGAGGGGAGGTCTACATCATGCCCGAGATCGTCAGGAAGGTCCCTCCCAACAGCGAGACGCTGCGGATGCTTGAACTCAACAGGATTGTGCTTGAGCAGAAGAAGAAAATCTCCAAGTTGCGCGACATAAAGAAGCAGATCACAGACCTGAATGAACTGAAGAAGGTTATAATTCCTTTTATGCCCTATGAGGAAGCTGAAGCGATCCTTGAGGCAATGGACGCTTTCACAGAGATACAGGACGATGAGATTAAAACAACCGAAGCCAAGGACCTTATACTGAAGGCTATTACAAAATTGGATGAGGGAACAGGCGTGGAGTACAAAAGTGTCATAGCTGAGGCAGGCGTTGGGGAGACTGTTGCGGACTTGGCTATACAAGAGTTATTGCAGGATGGTGTCTGTTTCGAACCGACGCCTGGAAGAATAAAGAAGCTGTGATCTGATGGTCCGAAAAAACCGCAAGGAGAAATCCAGATGGAATCTGGCGCTGATTGATGGTTCATACAAACCTCCTAAAGAAGCGCCGAGGTATTTAAGAGGTCTCGATATAATAAGGAGATTATGATGAACTACGAAGAGCTATTGGAAAAGGCAGAGAGGGAGATGCCCAAGAGCATCCAGAAGGGGGAGCGGTTCGAGATACCGAAGGCTGAGATTGCTATTGAGGGAAACACCACCATTATAAAAAATTTCTTAACAATTTCAGGGGCGTTCAGAAGGGAGCCGCAACAAATATTGAAGTTC
>Ga0209542_10018703_pt1 | contig 11187 bp, 8 predicted proteins | sample RifCSPhighO2_01_FD_184028 | JGI IMG/M metagenome (GOLD analysis project Ga0209542, IMG submission 184028) | Soil microbial communities from Rifle, Colorado - Rifle CSP2_plank highO2_0.1 (SPAdes) (version 2) | ecosystem: Environmental > Terrestrial > Deep subsurface > Rock core/Sediment ...
GTGCCAAAGGATTTTAGTTGCTAAAAATTAACTGATGGTCTCGCTCCTAGGCGTTCTGCCCCACTCTTATAAGTTTTTTTGACTCGCCCTCACACCACCTATATAAGTGTGGGGGGTAAAATTGCGACAAGCGTTGCTTGCTTGAGGCGTTGTTAAACACGTAAGGTCGGCTGGTGTGTTCGATAAACAAGTGCTATTCTCTTTCTAGTTCCAAAACGGGGATAAGTGGACATGACCAACGAAGAGCTTGTCAGGGCAGTGACTAATGGAAGGGGCGGTTGTTGCATACTTTGTTGTCATGAATGCGACTGTTGTCACAGAGACGGCAGTGTACATATTATGGCTTGTTGTGTCAGATGCAATTTATGCGGCAGGAATATCAAAGAATGGCTGATGAAGATACACAGAACAGATTGTCACAAGATCGGATTAAGAATGGAGACCCTGTAGGGTCTTTTCTTCTTATAAAAAGCAAAAAGCCCCGCCTAGACTTGCGTCATTGGCGAGGCTGGCCGCACGGAGCGAGCTCCTTGTTGTTTACTCGATTTATTTGGTATTATTGAACTATTGTGGCTATCGAGGAAATCAGAAAAACTAAAATAGAAAAAGTTAAGAAACTCCGTAAGGCCGGTATTAATCCTTATCCGGCGGTTTCAAATCGTACCCATTCTGTGGAGGAAGCGCTTATTAACTTTGACAATTTAAGCAATTCTAAAGAAGAGGTGATTTTGGCGGGACGAATTATGGCTAAACGCGAACACGGCGGTTCTGTTTTTTTTGATATAAACGATGGTTCAAAAATCCAGGCTCTTATTAAAGAAGACGTCATCGACAAAGACGACTTTAATCAATTCAGAGAGTTTATCGATATAGGAGATTTTGTAGAAGTTAAAGGAACATTATCTAAAACCAAAACCGGTGAAAAAACGCTATTGGCTATTGACTATCGGCTACTCACTAAAGCCCTTCTTCCTTTACCGGAAAAATGGCACGGCCTTCAGGACACCGAAGAAAGGCTCCGCAAAAGATATCTCGATTTTATTTTCAATCCCGAATCTCGGGATGCGGTTGAAAAGAGGGCTGTCTTTTGGAACGCGGTCAGAGAATTTCATATCAAAAATGGTTTTCTTGAAGTAGAAACGCCGGTTCTGGAAATAACCGTCGGCGGAGCTGACGCTACTCCTTTTCAGACCCACCACAATGCTTTAGATATTGATGTCTACCTTCGTATTTCAGCGGGAGAATTATGGCAGAAAAGGTTAATGGTTGCCGGTTTCAATAAAACCTTTGAAATAGGCAGAATCTTCCGTAACGAAGGAATGTCCGTCGAACACGCGCAGGATTACACCCAATGCGAAGCATATTGGGCATACGCGAATTATAAAGATATGTATAAATTTTTGCAGGAATGCTATCGGTATGTTGCAGAGAAAACTTTAGGGACTCTCAAATTTAACATAAACGGTTTTGACGTGGACTTAGGCTCTGACTGGCCGCTGATAGATTATGCTGAGGAAATCAAGAAGCAAGCTAAAGTCGACATTTGGAAGGCAAGCGAGAAAGAAATTAAAACCAGACTGCAGGAACTGAAAATAGAATTTAACAAAGCAGAAAACAAAGCGCGCCTGATTGATTCTCTTTGGAAATGTTGCCGCAAGAATATCGGCGGTCCGGCCATACTTATCAATGAACCGAAGATAACTTCACCTTTGGCGAAAGTCTCTGCTGAAAACCCGGATATAACTGAAAGATTTCACTTTATTATTGCCGGTTCGGAAGTAGGGCAGGGCTACAGCGAACTTAACGATCCTATCGATCAGAGAGAGCGTTTTGAAGCTCAGGAGAAAATGAGAAAATCAGGTGATAAAGAAGCCCAGCCGATGGATGAGGACTTTGTTGAAGCCCTTGAATACGGTATGCCGCCTACAGCTGGCCACGGTTTTAGCGAGCGCTTGTTTAGTTTTTTAATGAATAAACCGATCAGGGAAACGCAAATTTTCCCATTGATGAAGCCAAAAAGTTAACACAAATCTACGAACGGCATGCGAATACCACGGATAGTTATTTGTAGCATTCGCACAGATTTGTAGATTAGTGTTACGTTGTAAGCGAAGCGAACATGTTAGACATAAAATTTATTCGTCAAAATCCGGAGGTTGTTAAAAAAGCAATTAAAAACAAGAACGTTGATTTGGATTTGGATAAGCTCCTTGCCTTAGACGTAAGAAGAAGAGAACTGATAGAATCCTCGGAAGCGCTCAAGGCCGAGCAAAACAAGAAGTCTAAGGGTCCGCAGTTTAACGTTGACGAACTCAAGAGTCTTAAAGAAAAATTTAAAGTACTGGAAGGCGAACTGTCTTGCGTGGAAGAAGAATTTGTTCAGTTGATGCTTCAGATTCCGAATATCCCTTCCGATGATACTCCGATCGGGCCTGACGAAACGCATAATGAGGTTCTTCGAAAATGGGGTGAAATTCCGGCGTTTAGATTTAGGCCCAAAGAGCACTGGGAACTTGGACAGGAGCTGGATGTTATAGATATGGAAAGAGCATCTAAGGTTTCAGGAGCAAGATTCGCTTACAGAAAAGGAGCGGTTGTTCTGCTTGAGATGGCTGTTATCCAGTACACGTTCTCGGTTCTTACTGATGAAAAAATAGTCAAAAAAATAGCAAAAAAGGTAAAACTGGATATTTCAGCCAAACCGTTTAGGCCGGTCTTGCCGCCGGTTATGATTAAACCCGACGTTTTTCAAAAAATGGATCGTTTGGAACCGAAGGAAGAGAGGTACTATATTCCCAGCGACGATATTTTTCTTGTCGGCAGCGCAGAGCACACTATAGGCGCAATGCATATGGGCGAAACATTCAAAGAAGAAGATATGCCAGTACGTTACATTGGGCTTTCGACCGCATTTCGTCGGGAAGCAGGTTCGTATGGAAAAGACATGAAAGGTCTTATCAGAATGCACCAATTTGACAAATTGGAAATTGAATCATTCACCCTTCCTGAAGATTCTCAAAAAGAGCAGGAACTCATTGTGGCGATAATTGAATATATGGTTCAGGAACTCAAACTGCCGTATCAAGTACTGATAATGTGTACCGGCGATATGGGCAAACAAGACGCGCGCCATATTGATATTGAAATTTGGATGCCCGGACAAAATAAGTACAGGGAAACTCATACGTCTGATTTAATGACAGACTTTCAGGCAAGACGGCTGAACACCAGAGTCAAAAGAGATAACGGCGAAACCCAGTATGTCCACATGAACGACGCTACGGCCTTTGCCTTAAGCCGTGCCGTCGTGGCAATCATGGAAAATTACCAGACAGAAAAAGGAACGATTCAAATCCCCAAAGTTCTCCAAAAGCATATGGGCAACTTGAAAGAAATTAAGAACTAATAAATTGCGTGTCTATGATGCCAAAAATATTAAACGCTACGATAAGTTAGCTGAGAAAAGGCGCAGAGTTTGGTTTCTCAAAATCCTCTTTTTTATCGGTTCGGCAGTTGCTCTTGCCGGCCTTTCTTTATATCTTCTTTTTTTCTCCGGGCTTCTGGACATCAAAAACGTTTTTATAACCGGACTCGATCAAGTTGACCAGAGTGAGTTTGAAGCGGAGTTGGATGCCCATTTGGGTTCGAAGTGGATGAGTTATATTGAGAGCCAGAAAAATTTGATTTTTTTCAATTCAAATAAATTTAAAGCTGAAGCTTTAGCTTTTTTCCCTGAGATTAAGGAGATTTCTATAAATAAGAACATTCCACACTCTTTGAATGTGAATGTTGTTGAGAGAAATGTTGCCGGTATATGGTGTTTTGCGCCGTCGACCGGATGTAAGTATTTTGATGAAGAAGGCAATCTCTGGGGCGAAGCCGCTAAATCGACCGGATTTCTAATTTTAAATATCGATGACTTAAGGCGAGATATAGATAGAATAGATACCAAGTTGCTCCGTTCTATGATGTTTATATCGGATTACTTAAAGAAAATAAATATCTCTATAAGTAATTTTATGATTCCTGAAGACTTTATTGGGGACTTAAGAGTCACGACTTCAAGGGGCTATGATTTGTTATTGAGCGTCGGTCCGGATACGACTGGCCAGCTTGAGGTTTTGGGAATACTTCTGGCTCAAAAACAAAACGATCCCGACTTTAAACCCCAATACATCGATTTGCGCATAAACGGAAGAGTCTACTATAAGTAACTACTATAAATAATATGTGTCTACAGATTCCGCAATTGCAGAATCTGTAGACACATGGCTAGTTAATTTTAACCAACCGAATGGTGGATATTAAAAAAAGTGTTCCCCTTGCTCCTTACACTACTTTTGGCATTGGTGGGAGTGCCAAGTTTTTTGTTGAGGTAAATAGTATCCAAGACTTAACCGAAGCGGTAACATTTGCCAAAGATAATAACTCGCCGATTTTTGTATTGGGTGGCGGGAGTAATATTCTTATTTCTGACGGTGGCTTTAATGGGCTAGTTATTAAAATTAATGTTCGCGGGATAAATTATCTGAACACGCAAACTGGTTTATGTATTCGGGCCGGCGCCGGTGAAATGTGGGACGATGTTGTGGCAAAAACGGTTGAATTAAAAGCTGGCGGTCTTGAAAACTTATCTTTGATTCCCGGAACTGTCGGCGGGGCCGTTTATCAAAATATCGGTGCTTATGGAGCGGAGATCAAAGATACTATAGAATCTGTTCTGGTTTTTGATATTTCGACCAGTAATATTGTACGACTCTCTGGAGATGAATGTGGTTTTGATTATCGCTTCAGTATTTTTAAGAAGAATAGAAATTTTATAATTCTTGAAGTAGAACTATTATTATCAAAAGAGTGGAAACCCAATCTCTCTTACCCGGATTTAAAAGTGGTCTTTGATAGCAAAACCCCGACCATAACAGAGGTACGCGAGGCGGTTGTAGGGATAAGAAAAAGAAAAATTTATTACCCCAAAGAACTTGGTAGCGCTGGTTCCTTTTTCAAAAACCCTAGCATGAAAATTTCTAATTACAGATTTCTAATTTCTAAACATTCTGATTTGAAAAGTCGTCATGTTGGCAACGGTTTAGTTAAATTATCTGCTGCCCAACTCATAGAAAAAGCCGGTTGGAAAGGGAAAAGAATCGGCAATGTGGGAGTGGCTGACAAACACGCTCTAGTTTTAGTTAATTATGGCGGTGGTAAATCTAAGGAATTAGACCATCTCGCGGCAGATATAATAAAAAGCGTGAGAGCGAAATTTGACGTAACATTAGAGCCCGAAGTCGAAAAAGTACCTTAAAAGGCTAATTTTGAGGAGTATTGCAAAATGTATGCCGGTATGCTATGATGGTATCATAGTAGCTAGACTAGCGTTTCTTTCCGTGCATCCTTGACGGAGGGTTTACAGAAAGGGATAGAGTATGTTATACTCTTAACCACTAGTACCTTACATAAACTTGGGTCCGAAAGGGCCCGAAACAAGCCAGTAAAGCGTTGTAATCCGGACTTCAAGTAAGAATTAAATGTCTGAAAGGATCGAAGGGTATAGCTAGCTCTTATAAGTTTTATTGGTTTCTTTCGGGCCCATTTATAGGGCCTAACAAGATGGCTGCAGCACGGACCCGCGCCTGGGAGCCGGGACGGCAGGGACTCTGCCGTGGAGAAGGGCAACAACCCGAAAATCTGTTGTTGCAGCCACCGAATGCGGACCGCCCTTTTGGGCGAGTCTCGCACAAGATGCGGGAGGAGTTTACGCTAGGCGATACCAGCGGCAGGGTAGTCCCACCGGGACCGGACTTCGCTGGATCACGCAGGCCTCTGAACTTGCTCCCGCACCCGCGGCAGGGACTGCCGCCAATCGGTCGCCTCAACCAAGCGAGGAAAGACCAACAACGCACCGGGACAGGTGGTCCGGCGTGATCGTGCGAAACGCGAAAAGTAGCACGGCTACGTTTCAAGCTCACCGCGAGCAACCACTCGTTTGATTCGTCGTCCAGCGCAACCCACGCTGGACGTTTTTTTAAGTGAAGGACCGCGAGGCTGTGACAAAAACTAAGGCACAAACTTCCAAATGAAAATTGAGTTGCCGATTGTAGCGATAGGTTTATATGCGTCGAGCCAAGCATAGCTTGTTTCTGGTTTTTCTCGCGAACCCATGTAGAAAGATGCTGAAACGGCTATATAGCCGCCATTTGGGTTCTCTGCCAGAAACTCTTTTGCGCCGGCGTACTTCTCGGAATTTATCCAGACGAATTTATCTTTTAAATAATAATTTTGGTCAGCCCAACCGAAGTAATCAAAATAAATTTTGCTGATATTATTTTTTTCAACCCAGTCAGATAATCTTTTCAAATCCTGCCCCCAGTCCAAATTGGAGTCAACGACATATCGGTAGCCTCCAGACGGTCCGCCTGCGAGCTGATTGAAGTAAGTTAGGTAGTAAGGATAGACTTGGATATTTTCTATAACGTACCAACTGAACAGAGCTATAAGTAATAAGTTATAAGCTTTAAGTTTTTTATTATGACCTATAGCTTTTAGCCTATTGCCTACAGCTGTTAACTGACCAGCTAACAAAATAAATACAAACCCATACGTCGGCAGAAGATGTCTAACACCGATATTCAAGTTAGCTCTAACACTCAAATACCAATACATCACTATCCACAACATCATCGAGAACTCAACAAAATGATTTCTTAACCATTTTTTTAGAGATTCGAGATTAGAGATTAGAGATTGCGCCTTGGTTACCAGATACAGCAACACTATAATGACCAACCCCCAAAACGCCAGGGGCTCTTTGATGCCATAAACAACCGGGAAATATTTCTTCCAAGCATGATTTCTAACTTCGCCTAAGAAAAAGGTCATATTACCGCCTATGCTTCTCTGATTGACCATCAGTATTCCAGTGGCGTATTGGGCAAGTGGCCTTATGACAGGTTTGTCGGACGCCCAAATCACGGGATCAGCGAAAAGCCGGTTTCCATATGAAGCCAGATTGGATTGCGCATCGCTCTTCTGTTTTTCTGGCGGATAGTTCATTGTGTGTAGAGCGTAAACCGGCCAGACAACAAGGATGACTCCCGCGGCCATCAAAATCAGTGAGCGGATAAATAAAACAGCCGACGACCTGAAAGAATGAAAATTTGCCACACACCACGCAACGACCATTAACACGAATAGTGGAGCAAGAAGGACGACAGAAAACTTGGTTAGCTGGGCGATGCCGAAAGCCAACGCCGCAATCCAAAAGTTCCAGAAGCCTTGCTTCTGGAGAAATTTAATGAAGAAATAAGTTCCCAATAAAACCCCGAATAATGCGGGAACATCCGTTGTTACAAATCGGCTATGGGCGATTACCGTTGGAGAAAAAGCGAACAGAAGCAGAGCCAACAAACTTGCCTTCTTGCTTCCGTATAACTCTCTTGTCCAGCGAGAAATTATCCAAGCTGACAATACAAAAAAGATAAGCATTGTCATCTTCGCGGTTCTAGCTATAACATCAACATTATTTGTCGGATTGTAAATAAGAGTTCTTCCGAAGTTCCACTGGCCGTTTATGTCGGTGGTCCAATATTGAGTGGAAAAAGCCGACTGATTTATCGCTAATAGAGAAAGGGTTAGGCCCGCCAGGTCTTTCGCCAGCGGCGGATGTTCTGGATTCAGTCGGTAGTCGCCATTAGTAATATATGAATATCCCGCTCCGACATGGGGTATTTCGTCAACGATAAAAGAGTCATTCCACAGACTGGTTATAGCCAAAACCAGGGCGGATAATACAATAAGTATTGAAATTTTTTTGTAGATTGTAGTTAAGTGTCTACAGAATCCGCAATTGCGGATTATGTAGACACTGTTATGTGTTATATTGTTTTTTAAATTTCCAAAACGGCTATCGACACCAGCAGTGCGATTAGCGCAAGGAGTGGCCCAGAATCTAAACCCTCATAGTGTTTATGTTGGTGCGGATAAACCAGGTGATTCCACTTGTTTAATTTATCAATAAACCACCATATTCCTCTGGCAGTTAGTATAAAGAGGGGTGGCAAGATCATGTGGACGCTTGCCTCTGACGGTCTATCAGCAGACAACAATATCGGCACAAGCATTACAAAAAACCAGGAAAAAATCAGTGTGTGAGCTACGGAAAAATGGCCGTGTTTTCTTTTGATCCAGTGAACAAGTTCCTTAAAAAACCCAATAATAAGGAATATCGAAACCGGCCAGGAAACAAAATTATTGCCAGCGAAATTTACCAGAAAGATCTTACTCACAATCTGTTTAAAATTATTGAAAATATGGACAAATGGTGCGGCGTTATCAAATACGGAACCGCCAGCGGTCAAAAAAATTCCCGGATTCTGCCATAGATAAAAGATAACAGGCAGCGATACGACTGTTGTCGTCAGAAACAAAAGCACAAAACTCTTTATAATATTTGTCTTAGTCTCTTCGTACTTGGAAAGAGAGAAGTCGATTTTTAAGTATCTCCAGTGGTTGTAAAATACCAGCAAGAAGACAAGCGGCGCCAATAAGTAACTCCTGCCGGTATAAAATCCTGCTCCCAGAAACAATCCCGCAATAAAGAAATTAAAAATGCGGCCATATTTCAGCCCGCTCCACAAAAAGCAAAAAGCGAATATCAGGGCAAAATTAATAAAGAGATTCTTTTCGCCAATCATTGACACGAAAACAGAAAGCGAAGAGACTGAAACCAAAAAAGCCGATATAAATGCCAGCTTGCTGTCAAATATCTCTTTGACTAAAAAATAGAATCCGACAACAGACGATACCCAGATTAAAATAGAAAACGTCAACACATAACTATTGTATCAGATTTAGGCGGCGATAAACGAAGAAGATGTGGATATTGCCGTTGCACAGATTTTTGAACTGAGTTATTATACAACCAACATGGCGGAACGATTAACTCAACAAGAACGGCCCTCTACTCCCGAGAGGAGTCGGGAAGAAGTATACGTCGAGACCCTTAAACTAAAAAGGGATGTCATGTCGTCTCATTATACGATGAACTCGTTGAGACGGGAGATAGACAACCGGATAGAAGAGATGACCGATGAGCAGCTTAATACAGACCCCGAAGTTGCCAAATACAAACAAGTTAGCGACGAATACAGGCGAAGGAAGCAGTCATTTCTCGAGTCACTCGAAGGCCTGTCCGCTGAGGACAAAAACAAGCTAAGCAGTCTAACGAATTTAACCAAGCTCGAAGTCGAGCTGTCTTCCTTTAACGTACTCGTCGCCGAACCCGAAAGAACAGAGACTCCAGCATCGCAAACCTCTGATCGACCTGAAAGAGAAATTACCCTTGAGGAAGCTGGGAGGATGCTCCAGATTTCTAGAGACAGAAATCATCAGCTTGAGACAGCTTATTGGGGATCAAAAATAGCAGAGTTGCAGGAAAAACAAAAAGCCGAAGAAGAAGCCAGAAGAAAAGAAAATATTAACCGTAGAATTAAAGAAATTGAGAATATTCTTGTCGAGAAGTACAGAATCTTATATCAAGAGGTGAGCGTTATTGACCGCCGTTCCTTGGAAGAAGAAATTAAAAAGCTTGAAGACGAAAAATCCCGCCTGGAAAAAGAACTGGAATCTCCGGAAGGGAAAGTAGGTAAATCATGGGGCGACAGGATAAGGGGTGTTTTTGGCAGAAGAAAAGCTGAAATTAGTCCTGTCTCAATTTCCGCTGAACCCGAACAACAAACGACAACAACAGTAGAACAACCCCAGGCCGAACAAGAAGGTTCAAAGAGGGGCACAGTTTTGGGATGGCTTGCTGAAAGAGGCAAAGGTATACTATCGGCCGGGGTTTGGGAAGTTCGCCAGGCGTGGCGATTTCAGCGAGGCACTAAATTTGCGGCAAACGACCTTGAGGCATTATCTAAATTAGTTCATGTTGAAAATGCCGACGAGGCTCAAGGAAAAGCAAATGAAATTTTAGAATTGATGCGCGAGAATAACATCACAACTGTTACTGCTTCCGAATTTCTTAATATTGCCAATCAGGTTACTTACGAAAAGGCCGCCGAAAATAACGACAGAATTGACTACATGATTAAAAACGCGATGGATGCGCTGAAAGACAGGGTCGCTAAATATCGCGGGCAGGCAACAGCTGAAACCGTTCTTACGCCTGAAAATTTGAAAAACGCAGAAGCTGATTTAAGGACGCAACTCAACAAATTTAGAGACGGCGCAACAATGAAAGACGTGGAAAGCTTTGCCAAAGTAATGCGCGATAACATGGATAAAAAATGGTGGCTAAGATACGTTTACGCTCCGCTCGAAGCGTCTTTATTAGGCTATCTGGGATATACATCATATCTGCTTTGGTCCAGATGGTTTGGCGGCGGCGATTTAATTCCAGGAGGAGAAGATATCGCTTTGTCGCCGGAAGAATCCGGCCAGAGATATCTGGACCATAATATGTGGGAAGAATCCAGAGAGCATCTTAAAGAGCTTGGCGTAGAGAATCCGACAAATCAAGAAATCCAAGCCGTGGATAGCGCTGCTGCCCAAGAAAATAATATCAGAGTTGTAAATCCTGAAAACAGCCAAACTATATGGCCGGATACTGCGGGCGGTCAGACGAAAGATATAAGCATGGTGAAAGGCCTTATAAAATGGGGAGCGGCTCATAAAGCAGCGCTTGCGATAAAAGCCGCCAGGCTAGGAATTAAAGTCGCGACAGGGTTTTAGCCGATAACTAAATTTAAAAATTTATGGACGAATTAAATCAAGGACAACAGCAAGTAGCCGACAGGGTCGGAGAACTTTTGGCCGAATCGCCGCTTGACAATGAGATTAAGCAGGTTTTAGTTGAAGGAGTTGGCCAGCTTCCAAAAGACTTATTGTTTAAACTTCTAGACGTTTTAGAAAATGAAAGGGAAGAACTTGAGAAGGTTGCTTTTGAAGTGAAATTATTTTTAAAAGAACAAAATAATAACTGGGAACAAACAGCAAAAAATCAACAGAAAGCTGCAGATACGATAGTAGATATCTGGGCAGATAAGCTTAAATAGGAGATAGTTTATAGGAACTAGAAGTTAGACTTTAGGGCAAAAATCGGCTTTTTAAGCCGATTTTTGGACCTATTGACAACTATGTATAAAATATGATATAATTAAGACATACAGTTGAGACAGTACCCCACAACAA
>Ga0209542_10018704_pt1 | contig 11186 bp, 18 predicted proteins | sample RifCSPhighO2_01_FD_184028 | JGI IMG/M metagenome (GOLD analysis project Ga0209542, IMG submission 184028) | Soil microbial communities from Rifle, Colorado - Rifle CSP2_plank highO2_0.1 (SPAdes) (version 2) | ecosystem: Environmental > Terrestrial > Deep subsurface > Rock core/Sediment ...
CGCCGCCACGCGCGGAGTACCGCACGTCCGCCCTCGCCCCGTTTCCGCTCTCTATGCTTTTTCTTTTTCGCGGGGGGAATTCTTTTTGAAATTGAATGGGCGGAAACGGGGCTCGGTCGGGCCTTGCCTTTGAGGGGCAAGGCGTGCGGCTCTAAATGCGGATGCTATGGTGCCTCGTGTCTATTTCTTCGCTAGTGGTTCGTCAGGGCACGGGGTGTCACCCTCGGCATCCGCCTCGGGCATTTCCGCTAGGGCTACTCGCGCCTAGATGTCTAGGTGCGGTGCTGTTCCTCGCAAGTGCGCCGTGCTCGGCGCTTGCTCGGGCACCGCTCCGTTTGGGGGGAGAAAGGAATCCTCCCCCCAGCTTCGGTCTCCTCCTCGCAGTGGTATGCGAGAGTATTCAGTGCTTTATTGCGGATAGTGGTTTGCGTGTGTCTTTGCCTTCGTTGTACGTGCCTTCGGAGTCCGCCCTCGCACAACCCCCCTCCACGTTTTCATACCGTTCCCTCGTGGTGTCGCTTCCGCTACCAAACTTCTGCATTGCAAGAGAACGGCGGCGCTCATCCGTAGCCCTGACGCCCTAGCGGAAATGCCCGAGGCGCTGCCGTATGCGCTTGCCCCGCGCTCGTGTATGCTCACTCGCTCCCTCCCATGCGCGCGCATAATCCCGCCCGCCTGTTCTTTCAGACAGGCGGGCGGGGCTCCCTTGTTTTCCTCGCATAGGATATACTTTTCATAATGATCCGACCTATCGTGCAGGACATAATTCGCCTTGTCGCTCTAGCTGTTATCGGCCTCGCCGTATTCTGGGCGGGGCTCTGGATATGGGGCAATTGGAATGATGAATGGTCAGGATTTAATGCGCAGTTCACGGTGAGCGACGGCTACTGCAACATCGCCGTTGTGCCCATCGTGGGTGATATCACAACGCTTCCATATCCGGAAGACGACACGGCAGACCCAGCGAGCCAGTATCCGATCGCGGCCGTGGACGAAATCCTCTATCAGCTTCGTCTCGCGGAATACTACGACCCGTACATAGAGGGTATTCTTGTCAGGATAGATTCGCCCGGCGGCTCGCCGGTCGCATCGGAAATACTTGCTGATGCGCTCAAGGCCTCGCCCCTTCCTGTGGCGGCACTCATACGTGAATACGGCGTATCCGGTGGCTATCTTGTAGCAACGGGTGCGGACACTATTTTCGCCTCGTCACTTTCTGATGTCGGCTCCATCGGTATTACGATGTCGTACGTTGAGAATGTCGAGAAGAACAGGAAGGAGGGCCTGCGGTACGTGCCTCTTTCTTCAGCTCCCTTCAAGGATTACGGCGATCCGAACAAGCCGCTCACGGCAGCCGAGCGGGTGCTCATCGAACGTGACTTGAGGGTGTATCACGACGAGTTCGTGCGTCAGGTCGCAGAAAACAGGAACATGCCCGTGGAGGATGTCGCGAAGCTCGCCGACGGCTCCTCCATGCCGGGTGCGCTCGCGCTTGAGCATGGGCTCATTGACGCTCTGGGTAATCAAGCAGCTACTCGAACATGGTTTGCCGAGCAACTCGGTCTCTCGCCCACAGACATTGAGTTCTGCGAATAAATCTGACGCCGGTGCCCTCGGGAAGATTCGAACTTCCAAGATAGGGGTAGAGGCCCGACAGTTTATCCGTTAGCTTACGAGGGCATGTGCGGCGAGAAGGAATCGGACCTTCACCCTTTCCCACATCAGAGGAACGCTCCACCATTGAGCTATCGCCGCAAACAAAAAGCCACCCAAAACAACCGCAATGTGCGCGGCTGTCTACGGGTGGCTATCTAATGTTCCTTCGTTGCATTGTCCCTCAACAATAACAAGCTTGGAAATTGAGCGCAAGGTCAGTGAGTTTGAACTACTTTGCAGTTACGAAAACTGCAATCATACGGCACTATAATTCGAAAAGTAAAATATTTTCTTGGTGAATCCAAGACGGTTAACCAATAATGGTATCCGTCCTTGTCTTTCTTCTCAATCGCAAGCACATAAACAGATTTAAAGCCATGAACTCCTTTTATTAGCTTGTTTATCTCTGTGGGCTCTACAAGGCCAACTGCATCCGAAAAAATTACCAGCTCAACTCCTTCTGCATATCCAATTCCTTTTCCCGCTTTCAATTGAAACTTACTGACAACAAGGTTATTGATTTTTTGGACGACGCCCTGAGGAGTCTCGTGAGTTGGAACATACACATGTTGAAAAAGGTGAGTCAATTCAGTCGTTTGATCCAGAAGACCACCATCAGTACCATCCTCCCTATCGTCAGCAACCATCAAACACGAATGCTTCGCTACATGGACTAGCGGGACGCATAGCAACCAGTTTACAAGAATTTCTCTTGGGAGCAGAGGAAAACCTGCGGGTTTTGGCCCAGTTTTGAGCAGGGTGGGATTGTCCTCATACTCTCTGATAAGTTTTTCTATAACGTTATCGTCTGGGCTTTTCGTGTAGCGAAAACTACTTTTTTGCATGTCCAATCCAAATGAGTAATCCCGACCATATTAAAAAGGCAAGTACGCCGATAGAGAGTTCGTACCAACGGATACCCTTGTCAGACTCGAACATAGCAAAAAGAAATGCAAGAAGTATTAGTCCGACAACAAATACAATTGTTTGGGTCATTGTCCTTTCGCTGTGTTTTGGTTTATCGTCTAGAAAATTCATAACTACATTTCGAGTTTTTGTCCTATCCTTTTCCAAGGAACAAACATGAGCATGGCAATAAGTATGGCGAGTCCGTGGAATACCGGAGAAGACATTAACTTTGGTAAATCGTAAATAGTAAACGGGCCAAAAATTGTTCCGCCAAATAAAATCAAAAACTCAACACCAGCAACCAATAGTAAAAAGGCGAAGGGGAAAAGCAAAATGTTCTCAGCGGTTTTTCTCAAGTTTTTAATCATGTGACTGTGCAAGTCTTAACATCGCTTTTGAGTCGCCTGATAACATTCCTTCAACATCAGTCAGAAACTCTTTTATTTCGTCATAATTTTTACAGTCGGCAATTTTATCTGCAAAAACTTGAAGCCAGTGCCGCTTGTCATTTGGTTGTGTAACAGGCGGAGGTGTAAACCAGCCATGAATTGCTTTTGTTGCGTCGCCATACATAGCCCACACCAAGTTTTTGGTATTGAACATGCTTAGAAAACCTCCACCCGGTGGCAATTTCCAAACTCTTATTTCGGAACAATAAGAGCCGCGATATTTGACGAACAGGCGAATACAAAAATCCGAAAACTCAATCGTTGCCCGCTTTTCGTTGATTGATGTAATTTTGCCCATAATTATTTAGTCAGAAACATGACTATAAAGTAACCCGCAAAAATCGCTATAACCAGCCAGAGACCATAAAATTTATTTTTTGCCGAGAAGCATATCGAAAAACTTCGCATCTTTTGGGATGGGTGTACCAAATTCGTTTTCTTTTTCGTCTCCTTTTTCAAAAAGCAGTATGAGGAAGAAGATGATGTTGACAATCGGAATCAACATGAAAAGAACACCCCAACCGCTGTCTCCGCGATCATGGAACCTGCGGATATGTAAAGAAAAACCGAGAGCGAAAACCGCTACCAACAAAGGGTAATACAGAAATTGATATACAAAGGTATCGATAAGAAAAGCAGTAACGAAGGCAAACAAGAAGGCCATCAAAACATAAAAGAGTATGCCAAGCGCATAATTTTTTCTATCAATTCTTCCCTTAAATAGTCGTTTGATAATTTCCATAGTTCAATTTAACTAAAGCGTACAAAGTTCTTCCGCATTTTCGAATACTGTGCAGTCATAATTGCCCAAATCTCCCTGTTGGCACCTTGCCAATTCTTCATTATTGATTCTTACACAATGGTTATACCGATACTTGCTAGCAATAAAAATGATGCCTATCAGGGCTATAAAAAATATAAGCAAATATGTTCCCTGTTTTTTCATTGGTGCTCTGGGACAAATATCCACTTAAAGAAGTTATGTTTTTTCATAGATTGAGTTTTTAGCATTCTCCATAATTCTACTTCACAAAATAATCCATACCCTTTCCATACACCCTCGCAAACTCAGCTAACTCTACCGCATCCACTCCACGCTCGCCTCGTTCAACTTTTGAGATGTACGATTGCGGCTTCTTGAGTCGCTTTCCTGCACCTATCTGTGTCAAATTCGCTTCAAGACGGGCGTGGCGGAGTTTACGAACCAGTTTTTGATACTTGGGTAAATACTTTTTTTCTCCTGTAGACATACTAACACGGTATAGACGGTTGTGGAATATACCAGTTTGGGTTATCGTGAATAAGGATGTGAGACAAAAACGGCTCAACTTTGTTGAGCCGTTTTAAGGGGTTCCGACCGAGCCCCGTTTCCGCCCATTCAATTTCAAAAAGAATTCCCCCCGCGAAAAAGAAAAAGCATAGAGAGCGGAAACGGGGCGAGGGCGGACGTGCGGTACTCCGCGCGTGGCGGCGTTCGAGCTACCACGGAATCGGAGCGTACGATTTAGGTACGATCCACCACGCGCTCGGCGCGTGCGAAGTCAGTCGCTTTGCAACTGGAAAAAGGTTCGAGCTTGGTCGTACAATGTAGCCCGAATAAAACTTGACTCATTTGGGGCGTATTTTTGGCGCGCGGCGCGAAGCGCCGCGTAAGGAAACGGGGCGGTTTCTTGGACAATTCTCTTTTCCAAATACAGGTTCAAAAATTCAAAAGCCGAAGATTTTCCGGAGGGAAGATTTTTTGGAGGGAGGTCTTGCAAATCTTTATGTGCGCTTGACCCACCCGCCCATTCGCGCGCACGTTCGCTAAAGCGAAGCTCCCTACCACACAAGAGTTTTCAACTTGGTATTTATCCCCAACATAATCTCAATTTGCTTTTTGAATTTCTCGTGCTCGTCTCCGTTAAGCGTTCTGACCCGCCCATCAATAAAGTCGTATCTAATATCGTTAAAATCTTTAACGTAAAATTCGCCGTCGTTGGTCTTTACAATATATTCGTGATTTACAAACCGAATATTTTTGATGCCAAAGTTTTTCAGCTCGTCTGTTCCGATCTGTTTACCTGCGGAGACAAAATCATGTCCAATTTTTCTTAACTGATTATCGAGATCGCTCACATCGGCGAAATCATTTTTCGCAACAAAAATCGCCTTGAGCAAGAGTTCGGTGTAAAAAGAGAGCAGTATGTAGATATTTCTAATCCAAGCCGCATCTGGTGTTGTGTGATTGTTAAGATAGTTGAATTCAATAAAGGAGAGTCCGGTTGCGACTCTTGTGGTGAGGCGTTGGCCTATCTGTTTTTTCTCATCTTCATTCATAAAGATTTTATTCGTCTCTGTCGTCCAACCTATGGAACAGATTACTAATGAGTATCAAACGGCCTAACGCTTCGTGGTGTGGTATTTGCGCCTCGTCGCCGTGGCTTAAATTGTTTCGCCACCAATGCATGAGCCCCATCGTCAGGAACTTGAAGCCGATCTGTTCGTTCTTTTCTTGCGTGCTAGAGAGCGCGTTTAGCTTAATTTTCGGATCAGTCTCCGAAAACGCCAGCGCCATAAGGTCGGGACCTTGCTTATCGTTAAGCATGGAGAGCTCCTGAACCGTTTTTTCGAGGCGCTCCAAGGCTTTCCTTACAGCCTCGTTCAAATGACCTTGGACAAACATTTCTTTGCAATCCGGCATCATTTTCGGATGAAGGGTAAACGCTTCAAGAATTTTTTGAATCTCGATCGGTGGCGGTACGATTCGAGGTCGCTCTTTCGGTAGTTTCAGGTCAGCGATTTCCTTCCGCAAATCAATTTTTAGTGCGTGCAGTTGTTCGGCAAATTCTCTCGCCTCATCCTCCAGAACAGGATTTCCTTCACGATGCCGTTTTTCTATCGCCTTCGGCAAAATATCGCGAACGAGCTTCTTCAAAGTGCGCGGCTTGTAGCAAATCAGATTTTCTAGAAAAATTGCAAAGGCTTCTTTTTTGTTTGCCGATTTCTTTGGTAAATATTTATCGAGCTCGTTCTCCTTAGCGACATTCGTTAGAGAGAAGGAGCTCCGGTAACCCGCAAGCGGAATAAGGCGACCAAGTTTGTCCGCCAGAGCACGAATGTTTTGTTTTTCTGAAGCGGTAAGCGTCTGCCTCCGGCGCACTTTCTTTGTGCGGACTCGTTTTTTGGCCTTTTTCATATCGTAGTGTTTATTCTGAATCCGCATCTCGCTCGACAGATACCGTTCGCGGCATTTATATTCACCGCATAGTTAAACTCAGGCTCTCCGCAATTTGGGCATTTGATTGTCCCGAGCTTATTTTTCTGTGCGAGCATCGTTTCTATCGCCTTATTGCGATTTTTGACATACTCATCAACGGTTGCTCTGTTGTTGAGGTATCCTTTCATCCACAAATCCGTGGTAATGCGACCGGCAGCGGTTTCCTTGTAGGGTATTTTCCCCTCATTCAAAAGTTTTTCCCAATACTGTCTCGTGCGGCCGTATCTTTGCGACACATCTCTTGGAGACATGAACTGTGTATCTGGTGGGAGAAAACCTTTACTCAACATTACTTCACGGTTTTGCCGTATAGAATCAGCGAGTGCTAACTCTTTTTGCTCTTTCGTCACGTTCTTGTTCGGAAAATATAGCGAAAGTGAAAGAGTCCCCTCGCTACTCACCGAACTGTGCCAATGAAAATCGTATTCCGGCTTCTTCTTTTTGCTCATATCCACAAATTAGCACAAACGGTTGCCAAAGGCAACCAGTTTTGTGGTATGATATTAAGTAATGAAGTATTTCCTCTACGCTCGCAAAAGTACTGACACTGAAGACAAACAAGTTTTGTCTATTGAAGCGCAACTGGCGGAATTACGCGCGATTGCAAAGCGCGATGGATTAGATGTCGTTGAGGAGTTTGTGGAGAAGCGAAGTGCGAAAACTCCGGGGCGTCCCGTGTTTGAAGAAATGATGCGCCGCGTTGAAAAGGGCGAGGCGAGCGGAATAGTCTGCTGGAAAATAGATCGGCTTTCACGCAATCCGGTAGATAGCGGGCGCATCTCGTGGCTTTTGCAACAAGGAACAATAGCAAAGATTATCACGCACGACCGCGCGTATCTTCCGCACGACAATGTGCTTTTGATGAGCGTGGAGTTTGGCATGGCAAATCAGTTTATTCGCGATTTGAGTTCCAACGTAAAACGCGGACTTCGCGCGAAAGTAAAGAACGGCGAGTTCCCATCAACCGCGCCTGTCGGCTATCTTAATGATGTGCGAGCGAAAACGATAGTCATTGACCGCAAGAAATCAAAAGTGATTCGTGCGGCGTTTGAATTGTACGCCAAAGGCAATTCGCGGCTCGAAGATGTTTCTAATTTTCTTTTTGATAATGGCGTGCGGAGTTTCGGCGGCTTACCATTCCACAAAGACCGCGTGAAGTTCATTCTCACCAATCCGTTCTATGTCGGCTTGTTCAAATACGGCGGCGAGATACACGAAGGGCGGCACACGCCGATTATTGAGAAACGATTGTTCGACAAGGTGCAGAAAGTGATTGTAGATCGCGGACATCCGCAAAAGGCGGTCGTGGAGCCGAAGGCATTGTGCGGGCTTCTCTATTGTGCCGAGTGCGGCTGTATGATCACCGCAGAGGTGCAGAAGGGCCACACCTACTACCGATGCACCAAAAAGAAAGGGGCGTGTTCACAGCCGTATGCGCGCGAAGAAGTGCTCGTTGAGCAGATAGACGACATCCTCGCGAGCTACGCCATGCCATCAGTGTGGCAAGAGGAGTTTGAGAAACTTATCGCCGAGGACGAGCGCACTTCTTCACATGAGACTTCCGCGTCCGTTCAAGAGTTGCGAGAGCAGATGCACGACTTCTCCCGCAAGCTCGACCGACTCACCGATTTATATATCGCACAAGACATCGAGCGCGGCGACTATTTGTCCCGTCGCCGTACTCTTGTGCTTGAGAAGAAGTCGGTCGAGGAACGTATCACGCTTCTTGAACGGAACGCCGGATACTGGCTCGAACCCATGCAAGCATGGGTAAAGGACGCTTCATTGCTTGATGAAACGGCGAAATCGAAAAATAACGGGGACAAATAACGGGGACAGGCACGATTAATTCACGGCAATCGTTGCATAATAATTTTGCTCCCCGAGTAGGACTGCGAACATCTGAGAAACACCACAGGAGTACTTCATTTTTCTATGGCGGATTACCGCCAAGAGAAATTGGTCGCCCACGGTTTTCCCATTCCTTCCTCCACGGGAGACCAAGTGTTCTCCCGACCCCACTCCTGTTCGAATCCTCACGAGGTCAAAAATGCAAAACGCCCCAATGGGCGTCTGCATTTCTTATGCTCCCCGAGTAGGATGCTCCCAAGAGCTCGTTTTGATTCCGTCGAATCAAAACTCCTCTCAGGCCTGCTCGCGCGACCCGTTCTACTGAACGGGTACCCCGCGCTCCCTTTCGAATCCTACCGGAGGAGAGAATCAGTAAGACCCTGATGACATGCATCAGGGTCCAACTGTTTCTAGCTCCCCGAGTAGGATTCGAACCTACAACCCTCTCGTTAACAGCGAGATGCTCTACCGTTGAGCTATCGGGGAATCGAAGCAAGTATATCCAAGGATGGTATAATTTCCAATATGCGGAATGCTCTGGTTTTCGTTGGAGTCGGAGCGCTTGTAATTATTATCGGCGTGTGGTTCATAGGCGCGAGTCCCGCAGAAGCTCCAACGACTTCCGACATTACAAGTTCATCCTCCACACCTATGTCTGATACTTTAAAACTTACCAGCACTGACTTTGAAAACGGCGCTTCTATTCCGCCCGACTTCACGTGCGATGGCGACAACACCTCGCCGTCTATATCATGGAGTGGTGTTCCTGAAGGTACACAATCGTTGGTATTGATTATGGATGATCCGGACGTTCCAAAGCAGTTGAAACCGGATGGTGTATTTGATCACTGGACACTATTTGACATTCCACCGGAAACGGCTGAGATCAAAATGGGAGGCACAGTCGGGGTATCTGGAGCAAATGGGGCAGGGAAAAATCAATACACGGGTCCGTGCCCGCCAACGCAATATGAACCTTCCGAGCACCGCTACTTCTTCCGTCTTTACGCGCTCGACAGCATGCTCGGGCTTCCCGAAGGTACTTCTAAAGGTGATGTTCTCGCCGCGATGGAAGGGCATGTGTTGGGAGAGGCAGAATTAATGGGGAAGTATAAGAGACAGTAAACGGTTTACAATTAACGACATACAGTGGAAATATATGCTCATTCGGATGAAGGTGAAAGCGGGGGCACGCAAAGAACGCATTGTAGAAATTGGGCCCGGGAGGTTCGAAATAGAGGTGAAGGAAAAGGCAACACAAAATGCCGCCAACGGGCGCGTTGTAGCGCTTATCGCTCGTCATCTTCGCGTACCCGAAAAATCTTTGCACATGGTTTCCGGTCACCATCATCCAAGAAAGACGTTACGAGTGATATAATTTAGATAAATATGGATATTCGTATAAAAGCGACGGATTATAAGTTCACTTCTGATGTCGAGACGTATCTTACAAATAGACTCAATGCCTTGGAGAAGTTCATCGGCGGTAACGCGGAGATTGCGCGGTGTGAGGTGGAGCTTGGGCGCGACGCAGGTCGACCCCGACACGGCAAGAATATTTATTTTGCGGAGATGCGCGTGATTTCTCCGGGAGAGAATGATGTGTACGCGCGCAATAACTCCGAGAGCGTCAACGGCGCCATAGACGACGTAAAGGAAGAGGTTGAACGGCAGCTACGGAAGCGGAAACGAACGAACTTGTACTACCTCCGGAAAAGCGGCGCGATGCTGAAGCGATTAATGCGTTTTGGGCGGGAGTAACGTTTTTCCGCTAATACTCGACATAAAAAAAGAACGGCGGCGAGGTTCCGAAGCCCAAAAACCTCGCCGCCGCCAAGTAGACAGTGTTCGTGCCAACCCATCTCTGTGTGGCCCTCAGGAATGGGCAGGTGCGGTTTCACTGTCCATCAGCCGAAAGGGAGAATTCGGCCAATACTTTCCTCTCGCAACAGTACCGCTATGTTGGCGAATAGCAAGGTGTCCGTAATGGTTATGCTGGTTGTGCTCCCGAGCGCAAAAACTCATTGTACGCCATCTCTTTTTTCCCCTCCGGTTTAACGCGGTCGATCATAAGTTTTCCGTTCTCAAGATGGGCTCCCAATATGTTGACGCGGATTTTACGGCCATCAAGTTTGCCCTCTCGCTCAAAATACGCATATGTTCCAGGCCATCCTTCATAAGCTCGGATCTTGAGAAGATTTGTATATCCATCCGCGGACAGATCCAGAAGTCCGTCCTGCTTCTGTATCTTTCTCGAATAGGTTGCAAGATCGTCGTCCTGCGGCACTGCATCGATATTTCCCGCGATCCATTCGGGAAGTATCATAGAAAGAAGCTTTCCGCCCTCAAACAGCAGGAGTTTTTCGAGTTCCGTGTTGCCGAGAGGCCAGTTTTGCACCTCGATTTTCTTTTGGGCGACGATAGGGCCATGATCCACTTCCTCATCGACGAGCATGATGGATACGCCCGTTTTCCTGTCGTCATTCAGTATCGCCGAACGTATCGGAGAGGGGCCGCGCAAACGCGGCAGGAGAGAAGGGTGGACGTTTAAGAATCTCCTACGGGGAACATCAAGTAGGGTTTTGGGAAGAATTTTCCCATAGTCGACGGCGATTGCGACATCCCAAGGGTCTTCTCGGAATTCTTTTATGAACGTGTCAGAAATACTTTCGGGCTTTTTTGTGGGAATGGCATGTTTTTCCGCCCACAGCGCGACAGGAGAAGGTACAAGAGAAAGTCCTCGCCCCCGACGCGTGTCTGGAACCGTGACGATAAGTCTCGGCAGGAATCCCGCGCTCTTAAGCGCTTCAAGCGCATATACTGCTATATGCGACGTCCCAAAAAATGCGAAGCGGATATCTCGGTTCATACAGTGGCAGTGTACTATGCGACCGTCATGTCAAAAATGGAGACCGCTATCCCAAGCTAAGAAGCGGAGTCCCTCACTCGCGTGCTTGTGTTGGGGCGAAGCGAATATCGGGGGTGCATACGTTACTGCTTCCTATCTTCATTTTCCTTGTATAGTTCTGTCGCCTTATCAGTGTATAGAATCCCTCCAAGAT
>Ga0209542_10018705_pt1 | contig 11186 bp, 8 predicted proteins | sample RifCSPhighO2_01_FD_184028 | JGI IMG/M metagenome (GOLD analysis project Ga0209542, IMG submission 184028) | Soil microbial communities from Rifle, Colorado - Rifle CSP2_plank highO2_0.1 (SPAdes) (version 2) | ecosystem: Environmental > Terrestrial > Deep subsurface > Rock core/Sediment ...
GCAAGCGGCGTGAGAAGCGGTGGGCTTCGTCCCTGAGATGCTGGAGAAGGCGGAGGCCGGGATGAGAACGGTCGAGGCGGATTTCTTTGAAACCACTTGAGAGCGGAATAATGATCGTTTCTTCACCCTTTGCCAGGGCAATTATGGGGGGCAGGTTATAGGTTATATGTTTTAGAGAAGGAATGATGGACAACTGAGGACGGCCTCCGTCGAGAACGATCAGGTCGGGGGGCGGCCAATCAGTGCGGCGGAGGCGACGGTCAAGAACTTCTGTCAGCATACCCACATCATTGTCAGAAGGGGCTTTCTTGATAGTAAAATGACGATAAAGGCGGGAGTTGACATAACCATCGTAAGCGACGGTCATGGCGGCGGTAGCGGATTGCCCGCGAAGATGGGAAACATCGTACATTTCGATACGATGCAAAGGGTTGTCAGTTATGAATTCATGGTTTATGGCAGACCGGAGAGAGTTGAGAGCTTGTTGGCGCTGGTCCTGAACAAGGTTGGGGTTGGCTAGGTATTCGTCGGCAGAAACCGGTGTTGATCGGAGCTGGTTGAGAGCAGAAATACGGTCACGAAGCAAAGAGGCGGCTTCGAAATCCATTTTTTTGGCACAGAGGAGCATGTCTTTTTTTAACGAGCGCAAAACGGAGCTATATTGACCCGAGAGCAGGCGGCGGAGACGGGAAATATTGGAGCGGTAAAGTGAAATTTGGTGGGGATTGAGATTTTGTCCCGGGCAGGGAGAACATAACCCGAGATGGGAATAGAGACAAGGTTTGGTAACGGGACGAGGGGATGAGCAGTAAGGTGTAACAGAACGAAACTGGCGCAAAATCCTGGTAGGAATAAAGCGGGTTAGGAAAGGACCGGCTGACGCTTTCCGGGATTGGTGAGTAATAACCGGTTTGGGGTATTTCTCGCGGGTAATGTGGATATAATAAGGAGATTTATCGTCTCTGGAGGCCAAGTTGTAGGGAGGGCGGAATTTGGAAATAAGACGGGCTTCCAGGAGCAAACTTTCCGTTTCCGAACCGACTTCAATATGTTCCAGACTACGGATATTGCGGACCAGCTGAGCTGTCTTGAGGCCAAGCTTCTCCGGGGAGCGGAAATAAGAAGATACCCGATTTTTTAGATTTTTGGCTTTACCAACGTAAAGAATCCCGCCGGAGACGTCTTTGAAAATATAGACTCCAGAGGTGGTGGGTAACTGCCGCAATAACGACAACACCGAGGCTGGCGGCGATGATGACGAGAACATACCAGGCAGACAGAGATTTAACAGAGACATTATACTTAACCGTTTGGGTGCCAAGGGTAAAGGAAAGGCTTTTGGCGGAAAAAGTGGTGAGGGGAGAAAAAGACAGATCCAGGGGATAATCTAACCTGGAAAAAGGAGGTAAAACCGGAATTGTTTCGGGGAGAGAAACAGTTGACTTGAGACGGGTAAAGTTGGGTTTCAGGGGCAGATTATACAGAGCTACTCCGGAAGGGTTGGAGAAGGTAACGGAGGCGGGAAAAACAGACCAGGGAAGCAATTGACGCGGCGCAATCCAGGAGATGCGGGGGGACGGTTCGGGGAAGGCCGTAAAGGCGGATATTTCAACAGAAACGTCTTTTGAAGCAGTAACCGAATCGTAAAGGCCGGCGGAAACAGGGTATTGAGAATCCCGGCCGTGGATGACAAAAGCAAAATGATTGAAATCAAACTTATGGAAATAATCAATCCCGCCGGTGGTCCGTCCCCAAGTGGGATCGATGCTGATCCAGTTTTTGGAATTTTGGTCCCAATACTCCGGCCAGGCGTGGAGAGTATCCAGTTTCAGACTGGTGGGTTTGAGGCGGGAATCCGTGGTATAGGCAAAACCGTTGATTTCGCGGGCGGGAATCCCGGAGGCACGGGCCAGAGTGATAAAAAGGTCGGTAAACTCCCGGCAGAGACCGGCTGCGGGAGCGTCTAAGGCACCAAGAGCCCCCAGCCGGTCGGAAGATGAGTCAAGACGCGAGTAATCATAAGACAGAGTTTTGACCACGTAATCATAAATATCCTGAGGGGTACGGTAAGTTTGAGACAAGGAGGTAATACGGGGGTCGTTTACAGGCCAATAATCGTCGGATTGTAAAAGCGGCTGAAAATCCGGTGATATATTCCCGGGAAAATGAAGATCAGGCTGGGCCAGAATATGCACCTGGCCTGAAGCGGTGACCGAAAGCGGGGAACTAGGCGGGATGTCAAACACAGCCAACCAGTTGCCGTCTGTATCGGCAGAGACGTTTTGCGGCAAGGGGGAAATGGAGCTATACGAAACTTTTTGGTAGGCAGTATCGGGAGGCAGGGCTATTTCGAACTGTTCATTTTGCGAAGAAGTATTTTGGAGGGAATAGTTGAGGGTAAAATTGAAAACCTGGAGATCGCCAAATGCGGCAACTACCCCGGTTTGGGATAACGCTTGGGCCGGGTAAGTGAAAACGTTGTATCCGGGGAGGGTGGAGGAGGCGGACGGGGGCGGAGAAATATACGCCGGTTGACCAAAGGCCGATGGAGTCTGCAGGCGGAAAGTATAGTTTTGGGCAAATTCAGGGTTGGATATCTTGGGAAGGTTTAGCTCCCAAATTTGACCTTTTTGAACCGCCGGCTGACCTTCATAAGTTACGGAAAAGCTGCGGGTCTGATCGCGCCCTACCAAGGGTTGGTTGAACTCGATGTTGACCAGGTAGGACTCAGGTGACCCGGTGGAAATTGAAGTTTTCAGGTTTCCCGCGGAGTCAAAAGCACGGAGATTTTTAGGCAGTTCACCCTGAAAATAAAGCTGATATGAAGAAGCATATATTTGGGAAGTGAGATTGGTCAGAGTGACCTGCTGGGTAACCTGCGATTTACCGGAAGGCAGGTATTTGTAGTCAAGAATGATAGAAGTTTTGAAGTCCGGCGCAGAATGGGCGAGTGAGACTGAAAAAAAAAGAGACAGGGAAAAGGCAAGTGCAGAAAACCATCTGGGACTCATGAAGCAATTGTACAATGAAAGGTTCGATTGACGATAATCACACACCCGGTGTGTGATGATTAGTGGTGTTTGATAAAATTTAAGGTTTTTTGATATTCTGCCTGGTTTAAAGTAAAGGATAAAAATGAATTTAAATCAGTGAAATTATTCATAAGGTGTTGAATGTTCAGAAAATCGTATTTGATTTGATCAGCATAGCAGGGGAAAGAAGACCAGCGATATTTGACCAGCTGATTCAGGTTTTTTATCAAACCGGAAGAGTAGGGATTTAGATGAATATACCGACTGACGTGGAGAAACTGGGGACCTGACGTGATTCTGACGGCTTTGAAAGAAGCTTGGAAAAGAGCTCCATTCCTTCTGTTCAGGATGTTAAAGTATTTAACATAACTGTCTTGAAAATCGTGGATGAAATTTTTTATACCCTCGTCAGAGGATTGATTGAGTAAAAAATGGAAATGAGTAGGCATGAGACAGAAACAAATAATTTTCGAACGATAGCTGCTAAGAGAGGAAAGGATTTCTGTTTGGGTTTTGAGAGTTAGCCTGATAAAGTAGGAATAACGGATAGGTGTTTGGGAACGACAGTAAAAATCAATAAGGTTGACGGCGCGTTGAAAATGATTTTCTGAAGTAAATGCTGATTGGTTGGCAATGGTGCGGTTATAGACGTGATAGATTTCACCGGATATTAATGGATACGCACGTCTGGGCATGACAAATATTATTATCACACACCCGGTGTGTGATGATGGGTGATGGTGGGTGATGGAGGGGTTATTTTAGGTATTGGCCGGTGGGGGAGGAATTGATTTTGGCAAGAGAAGAGGGAGTTGCCGCAGCAATGAGCTGTCCCCCGTCGTCCCCTCCCCCGGGGCCTAACTCTATTACCCAATCGGCATTTTTTATGACATCCAGGTTGTGTTCGATGACCATAACAGTATTGCCGGTGGAGACTAATCGTTTTAATACCAGGAGGAGTTTTTCGAGATCGGCAAAATGCAACCCCGTAGTGGGTTCATCCAAAATATAAACGGTTTTTCCCGTAGCCCGTTTTGAAAGCTCTGAAGACAACTTGACCCGCTGGGCTTCACCGCCGGAGAGGGTGGGGGCCGGCTGGCCCAGGCGGATATATTCGAGTCCAACGTCTTTTAATGTCCGGAGTTTTTCCGAAATTTGCGGTATAGCTTTAAAAAAATCCAAAGCTTGCTCTACAGTCATGTTCAGGACGTCGGCGATGTGGCGGTCCTTGAAGTGAACTTCCAAAGTCTCGGAATTATAGCGGGAGCCGTGGCAAATTTCACAGGTGACGTATACATCGGGCAAAAATTGCATCTCAATCTTTATCTGACCTTCACCCTGGCAATTTTCGCAGCGGCCCCCCTTGACATTGAAGGAAAAACGGCCCGGAAGATAACCCCGGACACGGGCTTCGGGAGTATGGGCAAACAACTCCCGAATAGGAGTAAAAAGACCGGTATAGGTAGCAGGGTTGGAGCGGGGCGTGCGGCCGATAGGAGACTGATCTACGAGTATAACCCGGTTTATCCATTTAACCATTTGTTCATTTGGATCATTCAATCCGGATAGTTCCAGATTCTTAAATTTGCCGGGTTTTTCTTTGTGATCGGGATTTAATTCTGCCGCAAGAGCCTGGTAAAGAATATCGATCAGCAGAGTCGATTTACCGGAACCGGAGACACCGGCCACGACGATGAATTTGCCTAGAGGGAATTCGACATCAATCTCCTTGAGGTTGTGTTCGGAAGCACCTACGACTTTTAACGCTCCCTCCAATCCCCCTCTTAATGTCTCGCCTTCTGCTCGTGTCTTACCCGTAAGAGGGGGACGCAAGAGAGAGTTATTAGTGAAGGTTATGGATTTTTTCCCGGATAAATATTGACCGGTTAATGATTTCGGGTTACGAATGATTTGGGCCGGGGTACCGGAAGCGATAACTCTGCCCCCGTGATCACCGGCACCCGGACCGAAGTCGATAATCCAGTCGCTGGAGAGCATCATTTCCCGGTCGTGCTCGACCACAATGACCGTATTGCCCAAATCCCGAAGGCGGTTTAGGGTGTCAATAAGGCGGCGATTGTCTCTCTGATGCAGGCCAATGGAGGGCTCGTCAAGAACGTAGAGAACTCCTGATAGGCCGCTGCCGATCTGGGAAGCCAGGCGGATACGCTGGGATTCTCCGCCGGCAAGGGTATTGGCGGGACGGTCAAGAGTCAGATAATCCAGACCTACGGATTTTAAGAAATTTAAGCGCTCGGCTATTTCTTTGATAATAGGGGTGGAAACCGCCTGTTCACGGCTGTTCAATAACACCCCCTCTGATCCCCCTCTTAAATTCTCGCCTACTGCTCGTGTCTTCGCCGTAAGAGGGGGACGTAAGGGGAAGTTATTAATAAGAGATTTGGTAAATTCTAAGGTTTGGGAAATTGATAGGCTGGTAACTTCTACAATCGATTGCCCAAATATGGTGACTCCCAGTGCTTCCGGCTTAAGACGGGCCCCCTGACAGGAAGGGCAGATTTCCTTGCGCATGAATTTTTCGATTTCCATACGGATGAAATCGGACTGGGTCTGTTTGTGACGGCGGGTAAGATTGGGAATGACACCTTCCCAGTTGTTCGACCTATCACCATAAAGAAGGTAATTTTTTTGAGCCGGGGTGAGGTCTTTGATAGGGATACGGATGGGAATAACCTGGCTGACTTTGCGGGCGAACCAGGAATCGTAAGAAAAAATATTGGCAAAGGGCAGAACACCGCCCTCACTGATGGTGAGATTGGGGTTGAGGATAAGACGGTCATCGATTTTGAGTAATGTTCCCAAGCCGGTGCAGGTAGGACAGGCGCCGTGAGGTGAATTGAAAGAGAACATCCGGGGTTCTATTTCCGGCAGGGACATGTTGTCTAAGGGACAAGAGAAACGTTCGGAAAAGAGATGATCTTTTAATACCTTTGGTTTCTCGGGCAGATCAAAAGATTTGTCCAGGACCTGGGCTAAAATACATAATCCCTCTGAAAGTTTGGTGGACTGCTCGACGGAATCGAAGAGACGGGTGCGGAGGTCACTGCTTATAATTCCCCCTTCTCCCCCTCTTAAGTTATCGCCTTCTGCTCGTGTCTTCGCCGTAAGAGGGGGGACTTTTGTGGTTTGATCAAGATTTTTTTTATCAATTACCAGTCTGTCTATAACGACGTCGATGGTGTGTTTATTGTTTTTTAGAAGGAAAATATCATCAGACAGACCCATGATCTGACCGTCGATGCGAACCTGGGTATAACCTTTTTGGCGAAGACTACTGAAAAGCTCCGTAAACTCCCCTTTTCTGTCCCGGACAACGGGAGAAAGGAGAAGGAACCTGGCGGTTTTGGAATTGCTAATTTCTAATTGACCTAATTGGAGAATTTTATCCACTATCTGCTGGACGGAGAGACGGGATATTTCGCGGCCGCAGACAGGACAGTGTGGGTGTCCGATCCGGGCAAACAGGAGACGGAGATAGTCATAGATTTCGGTAACGGTACCGACGGTGGACCGGGGATTGTGAGAAGCGCTCTTCTGATCGATTGAAATAGCGGGAGAAAGGCCCGTAATTTGGTCCACGTCAGGTTTGTCCATGATGCCCAAAAACTGGCGGGCATAAGAGGAGAGAGACTCGACATAGCGGCGCTGGCCTTCGGCATAAATAGTATCAAAAGCCAGAGAACTTTTACCGGAACCGGATAAACCGGTGAAAACCACCAGCTTGTTTTTGGGGATGTCGATGTCGACATTTTTTAGGTTGTGTTCGCGGGCGCCGCGAATGTGAATGAAGTCAGGCATAAGTTTCCAATCTCCCTCTTAATTTCTCCCTTCGGTCGTGTCTTCGCCGTAAGAGGGGGAGATGGTTAGTGAAAAATAGAAGTACTTATTTTACAGCGGGTTTCGGGTTTTGTTCAAGTGGCAGGAGACAACTTATTTAGGAGGTTTTTTGCAGCGGTGGTCGCGGGTGACATGTTTTTTTTGACACTCGGGCTTTTTTTTGGGCGGTGGTTGCTGTTGATTAACCTGATCGCGGTGAAAAGGGGTCTTAGGGGACCAATTTTTGCAAAATTCGGCAGACGGCATTTGTATTTTATCCCATAGAGAGTAGGAAGTTGTCAAGATTTTTCTGAAGAATATTTAGGACATGGTATGATTGGAAACAAATGGCATCAGAATTGTTTCAAGATACGGGATATCTGATAGGAAAGTGGAGAAGAGAAGCGGCGGAATTGTCCGAAGAAGGAAGGTATCTATCGGTGATTGCAGTTACCGCATTAGCGTCGTTAATGGTGGGTTTTGTTGGTGCTTATGAGATATTTGAAGCACCCGGTGTTTTTATCGGGAGAGGTTTGAAAGAAGTCGATGAATTTTTCGTGAGGAGAAAGAAAAAATAAGTTTAGGGGTGATGACTGAGATCTTGGATTTTGTCGCGGATGCGGGCGGCGGTCTCGAAATCCAATTCCCCGGCGACAAGACGCATTTGGCGGGACATGATTTTTATTAACCTGGTTTGGTCCGAAGGGACCAGCTGGGCAAATTTATCCGGGTCGACGTCTACCACATCCGTCGTTTTGCCGGAAAGAATATCGCGGGGATCGAATTTGACAGGTGTATCAATAACTTTTTCCACAATCCGATCTCGGATGGGCTTGGTAATACTGACAGGAGTAATATGTTGTTTACGGTTGTAGTCGAGCTGGATGTCACGCCGGCGGGATACTTCGGAGATCGCCTCCGCCATAGACGCGGTGACGGAATCCGCGTACATCACCACCCGGCCCTGCTCATGACGGGCGGCTCTACCCATGGTCTGAATAAGGGAAGTCTTGGAGCGCAAAAAACCTTCTTTATCGGCGTCGAGAATAGCAACTAAGGAAACTTCCGGCAGGTCCAGGCCTTCCCGAAGGAGATTAATGCCCACGACCACGTCGTAAGTGCCGCCACGCAGATCTGAAAGAATATCCAGACGCTCCAGGGTATCGACATCCGAATGAAGATAATGGACTTTGATACCCTGCTCTTTTAAATAATCTGCTAAGTCTTCGGCCATACGCTTGGTGAGAGTGGTCACAAGCGCGCGCTGACCTTTGGATGTCAGATCCCGGATCCTGGATATCAGATCCTGAATTTGGCCGGTGGCGGGTAAAACCGTAATTTGGGGGTCAACCAGACCTGTGGGGCGGATGAGCTGTTCGACTACATGGCCGGTGCTCTGGGACAGCTCCCAGTCATTGGGAGTGGCGGAGGTGTAAATCGCAGGACCCATTCGCCGTATGAACTCCTCGAACTTTAACGGGCGGTTGTCCAAAGCGGAGGGGAGGCGGAAACCGAAATCTATGAGAGTCTGTTTACGGGATTGGTCCCCATGATACATCCCCCTGATTTGGGGAATGGAAATGTGAGATTCGTCGATGATAAGCAGATAATCTGCGGGGAAATAATCAAGTAGCGAATACGGAGGATCACCGGGAGACCGGCCATCGAAATAGCGGGAATAGTTTTCGATGCCGTTGACGTATCCCAACTGAGCAATCATTTCGAGATCGTAGGTGACACGCTGGTTGAGGCGGTGGGCTTCAAGAAGTTTGCCGGATTTTTTGAGGCTGGAAACTTGAAGATCGAGGTCGAGGCGAATTTGGGAAAAAGTATTTTCGAGGTTTTCTTGAGGGGCAAGGTAGTGTTTGGCGGGGTAAATAATAACTCCCCCTTCACCCCCTCTTAATTTCTCGCCATCTGCTCGTGTCTTCGCCGTAAGAGGGGGTGCGCTAGGGTTGGATATCGTTTCACCAGTTAGAGAGTTGATTTTTTCCAGTTTGCTGATTACATCCGAGGTAAGATGAATGCGAACAGATGTATCCTCGTAGGCCGGAAAAATGTCAATGATATCACCGCGGAGACGGTAAGTACCGCGGCGAAAATCGAAATCCGAGCGGGAGTATTGGAGATCATTTAAACGCATAACGATTTGATTCCTGGTGACTTTCAACCCAACGGCAAGCTCTAAAATAGACTTGCCGTATTCCACCGGTGAGCCGAGGTTGTAAATACAGGAAACCGAAGCCACAACAATCACATCGCGGCGGGTCAAAAGATTGGTGGTGGCGGCCAGCCTGAGCTTGTCGATTTCTGCGTTGATATCGGTCTCCTTTTCAATATAAGTATCGGTGGCGGGCAGGTAGGCTTCGGGTTGATAGTAATCGTAATAAGAAACGAAGTAAGAAACGGCAGATTCGGGAAAATATTCCTTGAATTCCTGATAGAGTTGGGCCGCCAGAGTCTTGTTGTGGGAGATTACCAAAGTCGGCCTAGCTAAAGCCTGGATGACGTTGGCCATGGTGAAAGTCTTGCCGGAGCCGGTAACACCTAATAGTACCTGGTGGCGGGCGCCAGCTTTCAGGCCGGAAATTAGTTTTTGGATCGCCCGGGGCTGATCACCGGTAGGCTGGTAGGGAGATTTGAGTTTGAACATGGTATTTGGGTATGTTTCGGTAATTATATATTGGCTTGAATGTAAAAAAAAGGGTGATATACCCATTTTACTGAAGTTTGCATAATTGCTTGAAGCTGAAACGGGTATATATCCAGCGTATCGGTATTGTGTAACTGTATACGCCGGCTATAAAATCCCGGTATGGAGAAATTGGGAAAAATTGCAGACAGAATGGCTAGAGGTTAACCAATTTCTGAGGGAGACTTACCCCTGGATAGGGATTCTACAACGCCGGATGAGGAAATATTGGCAATATTAATAAAATGCAGGGTTGTGGTTCATAATTCGACCTGTTTTGCAGAGGGAACATGCGTTAACGCGAGGGATCCGGGTTGTGGATACAAGAAAAAAACAAAAGAAAACTAATATCCGCTCTTGATATTTGGGACAAATTAAGTGGTTGTTACGGGTAATAGACGTAGTGTTGACAATGAGAGGTTGAGTTTTATAATGAGACCCATGTCGCCGATTTATCTCGAAGAGGAGAGAGACGAGAAAACGGGAAGCGGATGGATGAAGAATATAGTAGTAAAGGAGGGTGAGGTTAGAGGAGAATATTTCACTCTAAAAATAGAAGATGTGAAGAAAGCACCACTTTTAAGTAAGATGCTTGCGGGATGTTTTGGGGCCACGGATAGAAATGTTTTTTCAGATGCGGAGATTTTAGCGGCTGCGCAGGTAGCATCGTTAATCTCTGATCAAGTTAGGATTAACGGTGGACGCGGCGGAAAGGTGCAAATTAGAATGAATGGCAGTAATGGGAGTGCGAAAGTGATTTTGGAAATTGATCATTCTGAACTAAGCCGCAAGATGGGGTTTAACCCGGGAACGTGGTTGAGGGGATTATGGCACTGGTGGGAGGAGTAAGGACGGGATATTGAGACGGTCAGGTAAAAGAGTCGGGATTGACAGTTTGGAGATCGTAGGCCCAATCGGGGTGTTCGTCGAGGAACCGATATAGTTTATTTCCTCCAAGTTGTTTGGCTTTCTCGAGCTGTAAAAGCATTCTTTGACGGGCTTCTGCTCTCTGAGCTTCAGTTAGCTGCAAACCAGTTAAAGGAGATATCCCTTCTGAACACCTTGATTTTTCTAATCTGGCTGCAAGTAGAGCTTTAAGCGCATGAGCATAATCGGAATCTTGCTCCATTTTTCTAAGTTTGAAGACGTTTATTTACAAGTTGGGCTACCGCATAGTGGCTAATTTTGGGATCTGTACCTAACAGAAGAATGTCCGGCTCGGTGATCGGCATGTGAGCGACTGCAAGTACGGCGTCTGAGAGTTTACAATGGCTCCTGGGGAATCTGACAAAGTCGCCTGGTTTATGATCGGTTGCAGTGAGATGAGGAAAGGCGACAATACCTCTGGCTTCGATAGTCCCATGCCGACTGCAGTATCCTTGAGCCATAGCGGGATATTAGACAAACAGAGAAAATTTGTCAACCACTTGACCCCGTTGGTTCTTTCCATTCGGCTTTTCAATACTATTCGTATACGCCTTATGGTGCGAACTTACGGGATCTGCGCCCCGATGTGACGTCGGGGCTTGACATTTGGGATAACTTCGGTTTTAATAGTAATAATGCCGGTAACGTTATATAACAGGCAAAGGCAAATATTGGACTTTATCGCCCAGTATATCCAA
>Ga0209542_10018707_pt1 | contig 11186 bp, 14 predicted proteins | sample RifCSPhighO2_01_FD_184028 | JGI IMG/M metagenome (GOLD analysis project Ga0209542, IMG submission 184028) | Soil microbial communities from Rifle, Colorado - Rifle CSP2_plank highO2_0.1 (SPAdes) (version 2) | ecosystem: Environmental > Terrestrial > Deep subsurface > Rock core/Sediment ...
TACGCGCGCCGGGACTGCATGCAAGTCGAGCGGTACTCCGCGAAGATGTCGCTTGTCTTCAAGCGACCCGAAATTCTTTGCCGGAGGTGCCGAGCGTTTTTGCGAGGCATCATGATAGTATGCCGCCATGGCAATCGTTATTGTGGGGCTTGGGAATCCGGGGAAAGAGTATGAGAAGACGCGGCACAATGCGGGACGCGATACGGTCCAGCTTTTGGCACGGCAGGGAAGCTTTGATGAGTTCGTTTTCAATAAAAAAGCCAACGCTCTTGCTGCGGAGGGAAAGATAGACAGGGAGAAAGTGATGCTCGTGCTCCCCGAAACGTTCATGAATAATTCTGGCAAGGCCATGAGCGCGTTCGTAAAAAGCGTACGGGCAGCGAAACAGCTTTTGATCATTCATGATGACCTCGACGTGCCGGTCGGTACTATCAAGATGGTGTTTGCGCGCGGAAGCGGCGGGCACAAGGGCGTCGAGAGCGTGATGCGCGCACTCAAGACCGATCAGTTCGCGCGTATTCGCATCGGTATCAGCGGTCAAGGAAAAAAGAATCAGGCAAAAAAAGTCTCCGGTGAGGAGAAGATACTGAAGCACGTGATAGGGAAATGGAAACCCTCCGAAGAGGCGCTCGCGAAGAAGGCGATAAAGAAAGCCGCTGAAGCGGCGGCGCTCTTCGCGACCGAGGGAATTGATGCCGCGACGCAGTTCGCGAATACGAGATAATAAAGGTGGTGCGAGAAACATGGAAAGAGCGTGCATCTATATATAGATGCACGCTCTTTCCTCTATTCGGGGGCGATGGCCTCTTTACTTCTTTCCTTTGCGCGGGCCCGTGTACGAGAGCGTCATGCGCTGATCTTTCGGCTCAAACAGGGTAATCTTGAAGGGATAGCTCTTGCCAAGCTCCAAGGTTTCCTTAAGTTCTTGCGGGTTCTCAAACTCGCTGATGTGAACGAGGCCGGCCACACCCTCCTCTATCGATGCTAGGGCGCCGTGTTTGTTGTATTTGATAACGACGCCGGAAACATCCATACCTTTCTGGTAGCGCTCACCTGCCGAATGCCACGGATTCTCTTTGAGCGCCTTTATCGAGAGCGATATTTTGCCGTCTTTTATCTCTATCACCTTCACGCGGACCGAATCACCGACCTTGAAAAGTGCGCGGGGGTCTTCAACGAGACCCCAATCAAGTTCGCTGATGTGCACGAGGCCTTCGAGTCCGGTTTCGAGGCGCACGAAGACACCGAAGTCGACTGCGCCCGTTACTTCGCCATCGATAACGTCACCCACCTGATACTTATCAATAAGAGATGCCTTTTCCTCGTCTTCTGCCCCTGTGCGTTCCGAGAAGATGAGCTTGTTCTCGCGCGCATCCGCCGTGATGATGCGGATCGGCAGCGTTTTCCCGACGAACTTCTTGAGCTCGGTAAGGATCTTTTCCTTATCGCCTTCAGGCACGCGCGGATAGTGCTCTTTCGCAAGCTGGGATGCGGGAAGGAATCCCTGAATGCCCTGCCACGAGAGAATGAGCCCGCCCTTATTGGCGTCGTCGATGGTGAGCGTGTAGATGGTGCCGGCGGCGATCGCCTGCTCGGCTTCGCCCCAGATGGCCGCCTGCCGCGCCTCCTTGAGCGATAGTTCTATGTAGCCGTCACGGCCGGAAAATTCAACGACTTTCGCCGTAATAGTATCGCCGACATTCGCCTTGCGAAGTACGTCTGCCGCATTCAGATATTCGCGACCATAGATAAGGCCGGTCCCGAAGGGAGGGAGGTCGACATAGAGCCGGCCGCGGGCAAGGGCGAGAATAGTGCCCTCAACCAAGTCTCCGGCGCGCGGCGGCGTCGGGATGGAGTCGATCAAAGACGCCATCGGATGCGATGGGTCAAGGAGTATCGGCGGCGCAGGCGAAACCTTACGGGTCTCCGTTTTCACGGAGGATGTGTCTTCTGACATCGTTATACAGCGGTGCAGATTTTCGTAAGTGGGTTTCAAGGCCTTACGGCATTGAGGGTTAGTCCACCCCTACTTCTCACGCACGCGAACCCGCATACCGTATCAAAAGAGAGGAGAAAACGCAAAGACTCGTGTGTAGGATAAAGGTGTAGGACAAAAAGGACCCGCATGTGCATGCGGGCCAGGCGTTGGGTAATGGTGGGGGTGTCTTCAAGGGAAGACGCCTTGCTCAAAGAGCAAAAGTTCGCACAAAGAGCAAGACTCACGTACACCATCGCTCATTCTCAAAAAGAGTCGGAGCTGGGTGCCTGGCTACTGTAGCATCTCCAACATCTTTGTCTCCATATCACTGTGTATAAGGGTCGCGTACCATTTCAGCGCTACCCTGTCACCACATAGAATGGTAAAATGTACACAATGGTCATCACCCACCACGGCGGGCAGTGCTTCAAGGTCACCTTCGGTGACCTCACGCTCGTCTTTGACCCCATATCGAAAGGAGGGACCCTGCCGGCCGTGCGATTCGGCGCCGATGTCGCTCTCATTTCACGCAGTCATCCCGACATGAACGGCGCCGCCGAGGTCGCGTATGGCGACAAGCAGCCCTTTATCGTTTCCGGTCCCGGCGAATACGAACGAGGCGGCGTCACCGTGCAAGGATTCCTTACGAAAAGCCGTTACGGACTCGCAAAAGGGCAGACCGAGGCGGTGAATACCATCTACGCTGTCGAGCTTGAGGGCATGACGCTCGTCCATCTGGGCGCTCTCTCCGAGACCGAGCTGCCGAAAGAAGCGCGCGAAAGCATCGATGAGGTCGATGTTCTCTTCGTTCCGGTCGGGGGAAACGGCGTGCTCTCCTCCGCGGAAGCGGGGAAGCTCGCGACCGCCCTTGAGCCGCACATCATCGTGCCGATGCATTGGAGCGGCATGGGAGATCCGAAAGCTCTCGAACGCTTCCTGAAGGAAGAAGGCGGTGCGGACGAGACGACGGACAAGTTGACACTCAAGAAAAAGGATGCGCTTACGAAGGACGGTGCTATAATTGTGATAACACCATGATGGATTTCATCGAGCGGTTGCGAGCCAGACCCGAGCACGTACGCAGGCGTGTCGCGGTTGCGGCTGGCGGCGCTGCCGGCGGTATCGCTCTCGTGGGGTGGCTTACCATCGTCGCCACGTACGGGCTCTTGCCAGAGAGCGCCTCCTACGCATCCGATGACCTTTCAAACATCCGCTCCGCACTTGAAAACGCCGGAGAAAATGCGCCTAACTTGGCCGGAGTTGCGGGAGCGGTATCCGCGGGAACCGCAGACGGTCTTACGGTCATAGAGACGAAGACATCCTCCACGCTTTCCGGAGAGGGGACAGACGAACGTACGGTCATTCCGTTCTAGGAAGCTATGCCGAAAGGGAAGGACACGTCTCCCGATGCTACACCGGCGCCAAGCGCCGGTGCGCACGTTATCAACCAACCCATTGTCGCCGAGATGCGCTCGTCGTATCTCGATTACGCGATGTCCGTCATTACGAGCCGCGCTCTTCCGGACGTTCGCGACGGACTGAAGCCGGTGCATCGCCGCATCCTTTTCTCCATGCGCCAAAATGGGCTCACGGCGTCCGCGAAGTTCCGGAAATCCGCGACCGTCGTCGGTGACGTGCTCGGGTCGTACCATCCGCACGGCGACTCGTCCGTGTACGAAGCGATGGTGAAGCTCGCGCAGTATTTCTCGACACGATACCCGCTCGTGCTTGGGCAAGGCAACTTCGGTTCGGTCGACGGGGACCCAGCTGCTGCCTACCGCTATACGGAAGCGAAGATGACGCGGCTTACCGAGGAACTCCTCGCCGATCTTGAAAAAGAGACGGTGGACTGGATCCCGAACTACGACGGTTCGAAACAGGAGCCGACCGTACTGCCGTCCGCCGTCCCGAACCTCCTCCTCAACGGCGCGCTTGGCATCGCGGTGGGCATGGCGACCAACATCCCTCCGCATAACCTGCGCGAAGTCGTAGGCGCGACCATACATCTTATAGACGACCCAGAGGCTTCGACCGAAGACCTGCTTGGCTACGTAAAGGGTCCCGATTTTCCTCTCGGCGGCATCGCGTTCGGTCAGACCGACATCAAGCATGCATACACGAACGGCAAGGGGCCGGTCATCGTGCGGGGCGAGGCCGAGATAGTCGATGATGGTAAAAAAGACACGCGCATCGTCATCACCTCCATCCCGTTCCGCGTGAACAAAGCGGACCTCATCACGCGCATCGCGGATTTGGTGCACGAAAAGAAGCTCGAGGGCATCCGCGACCTGCGGGACGAGTCCACGAACGATATCCGCATCGTCGTCGAGCTCAAGGGCACGGCGCACCCGCAGGCCGTCCTGAACAATCTCTACAAACACACAGAGCTTGAGACGGCCTTCCACTACAACATGCTTGCTCTCGTCGACGGCGTGCCGCAGACGCTGTCCCTCAAGGGGATGCTCGAGCATTTCGTCACGCATCGCCGGACGGTCGTCAAGAAGCGCACGGAATTCGACCTCCGGAAAGCCGAGGAGCGCGAACACATCCTGCTCGGCCTCTCGAAAGCACTCGACCACATCGACGAGGTCATCGCGACCATAAAGAAAGCGCCGGACGTTCCGCAGGCGGCACTCGACCTTCAGAAGAAATTCAAGTTCTCCGAAAAACAGGCGGCGGCCATCCTTGAGATGCGGCTCAGCAAGCTCGCCGGCCTCGAGCGCAAGAAGATAGAGGACGAGCTCAAGGACGTGCAGGCCTTGATCGAGAGATTGAAAGAAATCCTTTCGTCGCCGAAGAAGATCCTTTCCGTCGTCAAAGAGGAATTGAAAGCGCTCTCAGAGAAATTCGGCGACGACCGCCGCACGAAAATCGTGAAGGGCGGCGTGCAGAACATTTCCGTCGAGGACTTGGTGCCGGACGAAGAGTCCGTCCTCGTCCTCACTGCGGGCGGCTACGTGAAGCGAACGAATCCGGCGGAATACCGCAAGCAGAAGCGCGGCGGCATCGGGGTCATCGACATCGCGACTAAGGAAGAAGACGTCGTGACGCATTTCCTCGTCACGTCCGCTCATTCCGACCTCCTCTTCTTCACCGATTTCGGCAAGGCCTACCAAGCCAAGATGTACGACATTCCGGAAGGGAAGCGGGCGACCAAAGGGAAGAGCATCATGAATTTCCTCCCGCTTGCGGGCGACGAGAAGGTGACCTCTATCCTGCCGGTGCCGAAAGGCGCCGAGCGCGAAGCGGTGAGCGTGTTCTTCGTCACTCATCAGGGTGCGGTGAAGCGGGTGGCAGCGAAATCGTTCGCCGATGTCCGGCGCTCCGGCATCATCGCCATCAATCTCAAAAAAGGGGACCGGCTCGTGTCCGCGAACCTCGCCGCGGAAGGCGACACTATCTCCATCGTTACGAAGAAAGGGCAGTCCATCCGCTTTGAGGTAGAAGACGCGCGCGAGATGGGCAGAACCGCAGGCGGGGTTCGCGGCATTTCGGTGAAGTCGAAAGACGAGGTCGTTTCGGCGGAAATCATTCCCGCCGCTTCGGAAAAAGATGCCTCGCTTCTCGTCGTGATGAGCAAGGGCTACGGCAAGCACACAGCAATAGGCGAATATAAAGTGCAGGGAAGAGGCGGAAGCGGCATCAAGACGGCGGAAGTGACGCCGAAAACCGGGGAAATCATCGGCGCGAAAGTGCTTACGGGCGATTTCAAGGAAGATGAGATAGTCGTGATTTCCAAAAAAGGTCAGGTCATCCGCACATCGGTCGGTGAAATCCGGTCGCTTGGCCGCGCAACCCAAGGCGTCCGCATCATGAAGCTCCGCGACGGCGACTCCATCGCCTCGATGGTCGCGCTCTAAGAATGAAAAAGATTGTCGTGACGGTGCCGGTAGAAAGCGCGGTGAAAGTGCGAGAGGCGACAGGGAAGGCGGGAGGAGGAAAACAGAGCAACTATTCTTTTTGTAGTTTCAGCGTGAGGGGTGTCGGGAGATTCAAGCCGGAGGAAGGCGCGCACCCCGCTATCGGCGAAGTCGGAAAACTCGAAGAAGTGGAAGAGGAGCGGATAGAAGTCACTGTCGCAGACGAATTCGTTTCTGAAATAGTCGCGGCTATCCGCGCGGCGCATCCCTACGAAGAGCCGGTCATAGACATCTATCCGCTCGAGTGATAGAACCTTTCTGGGGTTATTTACGGAGAGAACCATGAGCGACACTATCACCACCCGCCGCTCATGCGGCGGCTGCACGACCTGTTGCAAGACGCTCGGTGTCGACGCACTCGACAAGAAAGAAGGAGAGGAATGCCGATACTGCGATACTGGTAAAGGATGCAAGATTTACGCATCGCGTCCCCAGATCTGCATCAATTACGCCTGTGACTGGCTCAACGGCGCAGGGACGGAGGACGAGCGGCCGGACAAAACCGGCATCGTCGTCACTCGGGTCGGCAACCGTACAACGGGCGGTCTGTATCAGATCGTCGAGTCGGAGCCGGGCCTTCTCGCAAGTCCCTATGGGAAACGATTGGTCAACAAGGGCCTGGCCCTCCCGATGGTGGTCTGCTACTGCGAAAAAGGGGAACCGCCGCATCTCATTATCCCGTCGGGCGCAATCGTTCATCGACGAGTACTCAGATTTATGATGAACGGTATGCCGTATCGAAACGAGGATAGGGTCTGAAGAATCCAAGTGCTGAGACGCGGGCCGTCCTGCAGATAATGCACGGACGGCCCGATTTTTTACTTCACGCCGTGCTATGTTGTGCGTATGAGTTTCGCGGATCCTTCGGCGAATATCCTCCAGCTCGGCCTCCGTGAAGGCATGAAAGTCGGCGATTTCGGCGCGGGAAGCGGGCACTATGCGCTTGCCGCTTCGGGAATCGTGGGCGGCGAGGGCAGGGTATACGCGATAGACGTGCAGGAAGACGTGCTCCGGCGCCTGCGGAACGCTGCGCGGCACGAGGGGCGCACCAACATCGAGACCGTATGGGGCGATCTCGAACGTGAGGGCGGCACGAAGCTCCGCGACGACGTTCTTGATGCCGTCATCGCTTCCAATATCCTCTTCCAAGTGGATGATCGCAAAGCGCTCGCGACGGAGGCGAAGCGCGTCCTCAGGGAAGACGGCAAACTCCTCCTCATCGACTGGGCCGGTTCCTATGGAGGCCTCGGTCCGCCCGCTGACCGCGTCGTTCCCGAACATGCGGCGGAGGAGCTCTTCATCACAGCCGGATTCCATAAGGTGAAGTCGTTTCGCGCGGGACCGCACCACTATGGGATAGTATTCACGAGTCCCTGACATGAAAACCATCTCCTTCTTCCAAGCGGGCGTCGTCGCGGCATTCGTCATCCTCGCCGTCGTCGGCCTCTTCACTTTCGCGACCTACACGGGTTCTGGCGGAAGCGCGTCCTTCGGCACCGTCGTCATCTGGGGCACCTTTCCCGGAACGAGGATGCAGCAGGCTCTTTCAGCGTTCGGGCAGATCGATGAGCGTTTCAAGAGCGTCTCATACGTCGAGAAGCGCGTGGAATCTTTTACGGACGAATACGTGAATGCGGTCGCGGCGGGAAGGGGACCCGATCTCGTCATCATTTCGCATGAAGACGTCGCTCGTCTGCGCAATACGTTCTATCAGATCCCGTACGACACGATACCGCAGCGTTCGTATCTCGATACGTTTGCGGATGGCGCGGCGGTCTATCTCGGGAGCGCGGGCGCCTATGGCATCCCGTTTGCCATCGACCCGCTGGTGCTCTACTACAACCGCAACATCCTCTCGTCGTCCGGTGTCGCGGCGGCGCCCGTCTCGTGGGAAGCGATCGCGGGACTTCCACCCAAGGTCGCCCGGATATCCGACCAGCAGAACGTGACGCAGGCCCTCATCGCTCTTGGCACCTACGCTAACGTGCATAACGCCCGCGGCATCCTTTCGGCGCTTTTCATTCAAGCGGGGATTCCTATGGCATTCGAGACGTCGCAGGGAGCAGTACGCGCTTCGCTGACGAGTGGAGAGAGCGCGAGCGGCGGCGCGCCCGCCGAGGCGGTCATACGCTTCTATACCTCGTTCGCGAACCCCGCCCAGTCAACCTACACATGGAACGCGAGCGAACCCGATTCGCGGCAGGCGTTCGTCGCGGGCGAGCTCGCGCTCTACCTCGGCTACGCTTCCGAACTGCCGTTCATCCGCGCGGTAAATCCCAATCTCTCTTTTGATATGGCGAAATTCCCCCAGCCGGTTTCCGCGGCCACTCGCGCCACCTACGGACGTATCTATGCGTTTGCCATCCCGCGCGCGACGGTGAATCTGTCAGGCGCCTACGCGGCGGCAGTCGCCCTTTCGGCCACGGAAGCCGAGGGCATCCTTGCGACCGCGGCGGGCGCGGTCGCCCCCGCCCGCCGCGACCTCTTGTCGCAGGTGCCAGCCGATCCTTACGGCGCTATCGCCTACGGCGAAGCTCTTATTTCCCACGGCTGGCTGTCCCCAGAGCCTGCCCTGACGGACGGCATTTTTGCCGCTATGATTCAAGGCGTGATAAGCGGTACGACGCAGCTTTCCGAAGCGGTCGCGAAAGCGGAACAATCGCTGAATGCGGCCTACGCCCCATGATACGGACGGCGTTTGTCGGAATCCTTTTTCTCATCGGTGTCACTCTGACGCTTCCGTCCTCGGTTGTTTTTGCCCAAGTGGGAAGCGGCGGGTCAGCTACCTCTGAAGTCGGAAGCGGCGGTTCTACGAATACGGGTGTTGGTGGTGGCGGCTCCGCAAATCAGGGCGGCAAACTTACGAATCCGCTCAAATCGAGCTCGCTCGAGCAGCTCCTCGTCGACGTTCTCGGCTTCGTGAAGGTCATCGGCGGCATCATCATCATGATCATGCTCGTGCTGGTCGGCTTCAAATTCGTCGCGGCGCAAGGGAAGGAGGAAGCGCTTCGCGAGGCGCGTGCCATGCTCATGTGGACCGTTATCGGCGCCCTCATACTCCTTGGCGCAACGGCGATACAGGAAGCCATCTCCGCGACGGTGGGGAAGCTCTGATGCCATGACCTTCGCGGAATTCGTGAACGCAGTCGTTGGATTCTTCAACTACTATGTCGTTCCCGTGATCTTTGCCATCGCCTTCCTCTCGTTTTTGTGGGGCATCATGAGCGCATTCATTTACCATGGTGAAAACCCGAGCAATCAGGAGGCCGGACGGACATTCCTCCTCTGGGGACTCCTCGGCATGGTCGTCATGTTCTCCGTCTGGGGGCTTGTGAACATGGTCCTGCGCACTTTTTTCAGTGTATAATCTATAAGCATATGCCTACGACCTTCATGCGTTCCGCTTTCGCTCTTACTGCTTCGGTGCTTGTCCCGCTCGTCGCATCCGCGCAGGCTTTTGCCGGAGGATTCAATTCAAGTGGGGACTGGTATCTGTCGCTCTGTCTGGGAGATTGCACCATCGGGGCCGGCATCGGGGGGCTGTTTGGAACGGTGCTCGGCATCATCAACGGCATCCTCGTCCCGACTCTCTTCGCCGTCGCCTTCATCGTCTTTCTCTGGGGCATCTTTCAGTTCTACATCTTCGAGGGGCAGGATGTGGAAGGGCAGAGAAAGGGTCACATGCTCATGCTCTGGGGCCTCATCGGCTTTGCGGTCATGTTCTCCGTCTGGGGCATAATCAATATCATCGTCGCGACGTTCGGTCTCAATAGTCCCTATCACCCGCCCTTCCCGGTACTCTGAATCGCGCTATCCACACGGTTTGCGCCCGATGATTGACCGTTCGTTGGAAATGCTAGAATGGGCTTATGCCTTAGCATAGAGCGCGGGGCATTACCAACCAACCCTCGTATGATGCAAAAATTCATATACACCAGTGCGGCGTTCGCCCTTCCGCTTCTCGCAGCGGCGCAGACGATAAATAACCTGAGCGAATTCGGTTCGACTGTCATCGGCATTATCAACAACGTGCTCGTGCCGGTCCTCTTCGCCATCGCCTTCATTGTCTTTATCTGGGGCGTCTTCCAGTACTTCATCTATGGCGGGCACGACGAGGAGGCGAAGGAGAAGGGCAAGTCCCTCATGCTCTGGGGTCTCGTCGGATTCTTCGTCATGGTATCTGTCTGGGGCTTGGTGAACATCCTTGTCGGTACCTTCCAGACCAACACGGCGCTTCCGACAACGCCGCAAGCAGACTTCTAACCAACAAGTACGTATTGTCCCGCGCTTACCACCAGCGCCCCCGGGAACGGGGGCGCTGGTCTGGTATCATTGGGGCATGTCCGAGGCCATACTCCCGTTCGCCTGCAGCATCGTGCGCGAGATAGCAAACCCCATCATCCTCTTACTCGGGTCTGCGGCATTCGTCGTGTTCTTGTGGGGCGTCGCGCGGTTCATCGCCACCATGAGCGTCGGAGGCGAGGCGAAGGAAGGGAAGAGCGCGATGTTCTGGGGCCTGGTCGGCCTCGTCATCATCTTCGGCGCATACGGCATACTCAATATCGCTCTGGTTACCTTCGGTCTTGACCCCTACACGGGTCCCGGTTGCGACAGTTATTAAATACAAAAAGAAGAAGCCCCACAACGCGCAATGCGTCGCAGGACTTCATAGTTGCACGAAAGGACAGAGATTAAGAGCGAGGACGACAGGGCCCATCATCGAGCCAGTAGCTTGCCGTGAGCGTTTCTGCTCCGGCAAGAGCCTCGAAGGCAAGACCCATTCGGTTATGCCCAGCGACGAATCCCGCAGGCGCCCGCCTGACCCGGTAATCCCCGAGTTCGAAGCAGAGCTGCGGATCGGAGAGGGTAGCGACCGTTTCGTCGGGACCCACCACCTCCGTTCCTCCTTTTCCAAAAATGCAGGTATGCACCTCGGTTGAGAAGGGAAGACATCTCGTCTTCGGTTCGGAAACTACCGCGGCTGTTGCCGTCGGCGTTGCTGCTGGCGCGGATGTCCCGTCGCCGACCACGAGGTCGATGAGGGCATTCCGGACCGGCTGAGCCTCGATGAGTTTCGTCGCGGTCGTTCTCGGGTCGGTAAACATACCGAATCCGAGAGCGAGCACCGCGGCGAAAGCGGCGAGACCGACCAGGTTTGCGAGCCGGATTCCCCCTACCGCTCCGAAGAGCGGAGAGAAGACGTGCTGGGTCACAAACCGTAGGCCCCAAAGTCCGGCGAGGATGATGAGGATGGCGACGAAAAGTCCGAGACCGTCCCACGTATCCAT
>Ga0209542_10018709_pt1 | contig 11185 bp, 8 predicted proteins | sample RifCSPhighO2_01_FD_184028 | JGI IMG/M metagenome (GOLD analysis project Ga0209542, IMG submission 184028) | Soil microbial communities from Rifle, Colorado - Rifle CSP2_plank highO2_0.1 (SPAdes) (version 2) | ecosystem: Environmental > Terrestrial > Deep subsurface > Rock core/Sediment ...
GCGCCAACGCCGGACCGGCCGGGAGGCCGTACGGGACCGTTTCATCGGAATTCCGGATACTCTCCGCAAAGCGGCCGCCCGCGCCGTCTCCCTGCGGAGTTAGCGCAGTGCTCCTTGCCCGGGGACGTCGAGGCGATACAGCGCGAATCCCTTGCCCAGCATTACCGGTTCCCCCCACGGGACAGGCTGCATGGTGAGCATCCGAAAGAGGTTGGAGCGACAGAGCCTGGAGTTGAGGTAGTAGCTGCTCTCTCCAAGATAGAGGCAGCCGCCCACGCCCCCCTCCATGTTGCGATAGATGCTGTCCTCAGTGAGCATGAAGAACGAGAGAGGGATGACCAGGTCGGCCTCCCCGAGGTAGGCGGCCTCGGCGGACTCCTCGGAGAGCGCCACGTAGAAACGCTCCTGAAACCTGAGGACGGTGAGGTTCTCTGTGGTACGCCTCTCCGGCTGGTCAAGCAGGATGAGGGTGAGGTCGGAGACGTTCGCAAGCACGTTGAGACGCAGGAGCCTGGGGAGGTCGGACTCCCGGATGAGGGCGAAGTACAGCGGATCCCGCTCTCCCGGCTCATCTCCAGCGTCGAAGGAGTCGCTTCCTAGGAAGAAGCGCGTCGTGCGCTCAATCCTATCCACGTCCTGCCCCCCGACGCTCGCCGTATAGGTCGGCATGCCAGCGTGCCACTGCACGATGGATGAGATATCCCACATGGTCAGCACGCAGGCTCCCGGCGGGAGCTGTCCTCGCAGCTCCTGAAGGGTAGAGACGAACTGCCCAGAGGTGAGCGGCATGAGCAACCGCGAGGACTGCTGCAGCGAATGGGCGACTGAAAGCATGACCAGCACTGAGGCGATGAGGAGGAGTTTCCGACGTGCGCGCACCCATACCGCGAGGGAGGCGATAGGGAGGATCATGGGGAAAGATGCGAGGAAGAGGAACCTTCTGGCCAACGTGAGCAGCGCGAGGCAGGAAAGGAGCCATCCCAGGACCAGGATTCGCCTATAGTCCATGCCTCTGACCATGGTGAGGAGACCGGGCAGCATGAGCAGGAGGAGAGGCCCGAAGCTCACCCAGAAATCGCCTGGGGAGGGAGGCCTGAACTCGGATACCGTGGAAAAGAAGGCGCTTTCCCCAATGACGAGCTGAGTCAGCATCCCCCAGCGCGTCCTGAGCACGAATGCCGCTCCTCCGCCAACTGCGAGGAAAACGACGAGGATGGCCCTTCGCGCAGATTGTGGAGGAGTTCTTTGCCACACCGATGCAGACACGGCGAGCAAGACGGCCAGAAGACCCCCGACAATCCATCCCCAGCGAAGGAAGACCGCGCCCGCACCTGCCTGGGGGGTGATGAGCATCGATAGGCCGAAGAGGACATATGACATGACGAGGGAGGTCAGTGCGCACAGAGGGGGGATGGTCTTGCCGGCTGGCCATGTCCAGCGGAAGAGGAGCGCGGGGAGCACTGCCGCCCAGTATATGAAAACAAGGATGGGGAATCCGTTCCAGACCATCGCGGTGATGCCCAGCGCCGCCCCTGACAGGAACCCTTCGCTGCACTTCCCATCAAGCGCCCCCAGCGCCCAGTAGAGGGCGAGGAAGAGAAAGGGCAGGCCGAAATGCTCCCCGCGGAAGGTCAGTGCGGCAGAGCGTTGGATATAGGCGAAGCTCACGCCGAAGAGCAGCGCGCCGAGGAGGGCCCCGTCTCTCGAGAACAGCCGCGCGAGGAGCAAATATGCCGTGAGGATGCCGAAGAGCGCGAAGAGCAGCGTCGCCACAATCATCGCGGAGCGCACATCCATCACCGCGGAGAGGACATAGGGGACGAGATACATTCCCCGGGGTGCGCCTTCTTGCACCCCCCAGGGGCAGCGAGCGAGAGGATTGTGATTTGTCAGCGCGCCCTCCTCACGGGCGTTCCGCACCACGCTTGCGTGATAAAAAGAGTCCGCGCCGAGAAATTCGCCGTGCAACAGCGGGAAGAGACGAATGGAGAGCGAGAGGACGAGGATGACAAATAGCCAGCCGATGAGCTTACGCTCAGCCGCAATCCGGGGGAGTCTCCTGTGCAGTTCCTCAAGATTCTGCCGTGCGCGTGCTTTCCAGAACTGGGATTCTATAATCAGTCTGCCCACCCGCGCTGCTCGATGAAGGCCTCCACCGTTCCCCTTGAGCAGCCGCGCCTGTCCTCTCCGAGGTTGTTTCCCGGCTTCAGGTTGAGTATCTGCTCGCAGGAGCATCCGCCGGTTTCAGTCAAGGTGAACTCCGAATCAAAACCAATCATTCCTGCTTCAAAGACGCCGTCTCCGTCGATGTCAGCATAATGATGCGGATTACGTTTCAAAGTGGGCAGGCTCTCCGGGAGTAGGGTGTTCGAACAGAGGTCTTCGCCATGCAGCACGCCACCTCATTATCTCTAACTCCTTATATAATTTCGGATGAGTATGGATACCATTCGTAACTGCTAACGGGTTTTTGTCGTCGATAACCGACGACAGGGCTCACTTTGTTTATAAGCGAGGGTGGCATCTTTTGTGCCAATAGTGCGTTTCTCCTGTCGGACGCAATCCCGTTAGCAGATACTACCATTCGCAAGATTCTTAAGGCCCAGAGTTAGGGGTATAAGGAACATGGCGGGAGGAACGCAACTCATACAACCCGCGAAAGAAAGCGTGTTCCTCTGGATTGCTCTCCTGGGGATTGTGTTCCTCCTTTTCGCCCTGAAACACCTCTCTATCTTTCTCAATCATCTTGCTGTGAGGCAGATAGTACATGTGTCTCGGAAAACAAGAAGCAGTTCCTGGAAGTCATTGAGAGGGAACCTGGCAGCACACTCCACGGCCATTTTCACCCGAGTTGCGTGTGCTTGTAAGAAGGGTGTCCTTGGCCTGGCAGCACGCTCCACTGTCTTCTCAAGGGGGGCAATACATGGTGTGCGCCAGACCACGGAACTCGTGTCAAAGAAACTGTTGTATTACGGGTCGAGGGGTATCAGAGATTACAGATGCCTTGTGCTTGCCCTACTTATCCTCTTTCATGTGGGGGGCAATATTTACGTCGTTTCTAACGGTGATCCAGTCTATGGCGATGCCTCATTTTTTCTCGATTATAGTATGCAAATGCACAGGCACCTCAGGGAGGGGCGGATTGGCCAGGCTCTAACGGTGGTTGAGAGATACGGCCCCTTCTATTTCTATCTCACCCAGCCGTTCTATTTCCTCTTCGGGATGAACCCCCTCAGCGCGTCCCTCCCCAACGATGTCTTTTTTGGGATATTGATTGTCGGTGCATTCTTCGTCGGGAGAGAACTCCTTTCCGACACTGCAGGATTGCTGTCCGCTTTCCTCGTCTCGTTCTATCCACAAGTCTACGGGCTGTCCCGTATATACATACTCGATTTCGCTCTCACTGCCCTTGTCTGCGTGGACCTCTATCTCCTCCTCAGGACACGTGGCCTCACTGAAAACGCGGCCTCCGTCCTTCTGGGAATCTCTCTCGGGGTCTCTGCGCTGATAAAACCCCAGTTCATCCTCTTCCTGGCAGGCCCGCTCGCTGCTGTGTTCCTCAGCGGCTTCCGCCTAAAGCAGTCCGACAGCACAGCCAGGAGGAAGGCGGGGAACCTCCTCAGGATCATCGTCATCTCCTTGCTCATCTACTCGCCGTGGTTCCTTCCCCGTCCAGAATTCATACTCGGTGATGCTAAGAGATCCATCCTTGAGAATTTCGGGGGCAAGAGGTATCTGCATCAACCCTGGAGTCTGCAGGATGTCCTTTATTGGCCACACGTGCAGAATGTCCTTCATTGGCCACGAGTCATGATGGGATATCAGTTTCTGTATGTCCTCGGGGCTCCCTTCGTCGCAGCAGCAGGGTGGCTCGTCTTCACGAGGGCAGTTCCGAAACGTGCAAAGCACATGCTCATCTCTTTCCTTCTCGTTCCATTTTTTTTCTTTACCTTCATCGTGCTCTACAACAAGGATCCACGATTCATCCTCCCGCTGACAGTGGGCATAAGCCTGATTTCCGCTCTCTTCCTGGCAAGCATACGCCAGACGATGCTGAGAAGGATTCTCATTGCACTGGTTGTCCTTGTCGGGCTTGGGCAGTACGTGGTGCTTTCTTCCAGTGCTGAGGACTTTTGCGCCAATCGGGAGAGATTTATACCCCCCTATTTCAGTGCGGTTGACCCTACTAATCAAGAAAGCTGGAACTTTGGGGTCTTCCGCCCCTCGCCGGAGCCTCCTGGGCTGAAAGAAGCAGCTGCTTTCCTGATAGAAGAAACAGAGAAACTGGGACGACAACCCATGGTCATCGGGACACGCACCCCATTGCAGCCCCTCCATTATCTACGCCATCCAGAGAAGGGACTCTCCTTTGATTTTGGCAGCCCGGACAGGACCTATTTCCCTCCATACAATCGTGCTGTTGACTACGTCCTGCTGCTGGGCATGCCCCCTGAGGGAGAGCATTGCACGAGCTATCGTGAGGTCGGAGAGAACGAGAGCATCCGCCTCTTCGAAGAGAGGCGTGGCAATTACACTCTTGTTGCCTCATTCCCCTTCTTCCCCTGTGCCACAACATGCTCTCCGGGAAAGAATCACACCATAGAAATATTTAAGAGAATCCCCTAATCGCGCCTCTCGTCCGATGGTAAGGGTCTGTGAAAAAACGTCCGTTTCTGCCCTCATCTGTGCGAAGAACGAGGAGAATTCCCTTCGTGAGGTGATTCTTGGTGTCAGGCCCAACGTGGACGAGATTATTGTGGTGGATGGTCATTCGGCAGATGGCACAGCTGAGGCAGCGCGTAGCTTGGGATGCGTAGTCCTCCTCGACCACGGCAAGGGGAAAGGAGAGGCTGTTCGCCTCGGTCTTGCTGCGTGCAGCAAGTATCTCGTCGTGCTCATCGATGCTGATGGCTCCCATGCTCCGGAAGACCTCCAGTCACTTCTTAGCCCCCTTGCCAATGAGACCGCGGACCTCGTCATAGCCTCCCGCGCACTCGGAGGGAGCGATGACGCAGAAGGGTTTTTAACTGGGGTCTTTAGAGACCTATTCGGCAGGCTTATCACTAGGCTCATCAACCTGCGGTTTGGAGCGAGGCTCACGGACAGCCAGAACGGCTTCAGGGCCCTGCGGCGGGATATCGTTCCTCTGCTCGGACTCAGTGAAGATGGTTTCACCATCGAGCAGCAGATGGTCATCAGGGCACTCAAGCGCGGGATGCGGATTGCCGAGGTGCCGTGTTTAGAGCGCCGGAGGAGCCATGGTAGTTCCCATATCAGCCTTATCCGCCATGGCCCCAGATATGCCTGGTGCCTCCTGAGGGAAGCGCTCACCTCCTGACGCGGATGCGAACAATCCGGTCAGGCAGAAATAATCTAGTGCCGCTTACCTCTTCATGTCCCAATCTCGTGAAGCTGAAATGCCCGAATTCATCCTCCTGAAGCTTTATCCAGTGGCTTGGAATGGTAATAGGACACCAGGGAAACTTCGGTCCCTCGTCTCCAGTGAGGGCGCTACGCCGCGAGATAGTTGCAGTTCAGGATGAAGCACTCGCGCGCGCAGCGCTGGATCTGGTGCCTGCGCGTTCGTGCCTCATGCGAGCTCCAGAGCTGCGCCGGGTCATGCGTGAGCACATTACCGATGGGAGGCATGTTCCAGCAGAGGAGGAAGTCGCCCCTCTCGTTCAGGTGCAGGGTACGCAGGCCGACACGGCACGCGCCCGGATGCCTTCCCGGATTGAGGAAGTAGTGGCGCATCCCCTCCAGATGAGCGAGCGTATTGTTGAGCGGCGCGCCTTCGAGCTTCATCGCCTGCAGCCGGTCCATGATGCCGTTGACCTCCTCTTTGTCCGACGGCCAGTGCGGGGAGCGCCGCCACCAGTCCCAAGAAAAGTCCGAGGAGAAATCGTTGCACAGCGCCTGGAGGGTGATACCATTCAGCCCCTCCTGCGCCGTCCAATCGACGAGCGCAGGCAGCTGGGGAAGGCTCTGCCTGGCAACCACCGTGGTGAGACAGACCCGCGTCGACTTCTTCTTCGCATTGAGGAACCGCAGCGCGCGGACAGCCCGCTTGTAGGAGTCCTTGACCCCCCTCATGCTATCGTGGGCATCTTCGAGGCCGTCGACCGAGACGTTGACGGTATGCAGGTCAATCGAGGTGAGCTCCTCCGCGACCCGTGCGTCGATGCGCCAGCCGTTCGTGGTGAGGATGACCGATATGCCCTTTCCCGTGGCGTGGCGCAGGACGTCCAGAAGGTCTCGCCGCATGAAAGGCTCACCCCCCGCGACGTGCAGGGTGAACTCCCCCAGCCAGCGGTGGAGGCGGTCGATGAGCTCCTTGACCTCATCAGTGGAGAGTTCGCTCCTCTTCTTGTTCTTCCAGATGTCGCAGTGCTCGCAGCGGAAGAAGCAGCGATTGATGATGGAGAGGTGCACCTCAGCGGGCTTCGCGGACGGCTCTGTGAGCAAGTGCGGGACATTCCCGTCCGCGGGAGGAATCCACCCCGTACTGTCCTCAGCGGGCCGCGGAATCCTGCCGTGGAGCCAGCGGGTCTCCTTCAGGAGGGCGTCCGCCTCCGACCGGAGCGATGAAAGCATCTTCTGGAGCTCGAGGGCCTCCGCATGGGAGAGTGTCGCCTCGCGCTCCGTCGCGAGGAACTCCTGGACCTTCTGCTCGTGGAGGCCTTGCAGCTCCAGGTGCCGGGCATGCGACTCCTCGAGCCTCGCGAGAGCAGTGCAGAGGTCCTGCTCCTTCGCCGCCAAGCGGACCTTCAGGTCGACAGCGCGCGCCTCCTTGGTCCCCTCTCGCATGGTCGCTAGGAGCATCCTGTCGGCCATCCTTCTGAGTGGGTGCTGCCGCAGGCTCGCGAGTTCATGGGAGAGGTGGCCGAGCTCCCGCTCCTGGCGGACGATGCAATCCTGCAGCCGGACTATTTCCTCATGAGCCTGACGGTCGCGCTCTGCTGATTGCCACATCAGGTCCGAGACCGCGCGGCCTCGCTCCTCCTCTAGTTCCGAGCGGAGCTTGCTGAGGCCCCGGGCGCCTTCCTCTTCCAGCCGCATGTGAGTCTCCTCGAGTGTACGCTGCTTTTCCATCTCAAGGTCCGCGACGCGGGCGGCGTGGGACTCCCGCTCCCGTTCCAGCGCGAGGCCACTGCTCCTCCTGAGCCGAGACTCTTGCCTCTTCAGCTCCCTCGCGAGGTTGCGCTGCCACTCCTCCTCGAGCTGCCTCACGCGATGCTGGTACATCAGCCGCTCGGTGCGGAGCCCCTCACCCTCGTACACGGCGACCTTGCGCAGGTTGGAGAAGAGTTGCTCCAGAAGCACGGGCAGTTTCTCGCCCGCAGAGACCATGAGCGCCTCGATGACGACAGGCAGGCTCTCGTAGAGGATGCGGTACTCCTTCTCGACATAGAAGTGAGAATGGGTGCTGATGGCCTCTGGAATCTTTTCCGGGCAGTGCTTTGCGAGAAGGAGAAGCCTATTCCGCTCAGTGTAGTACCGCGAAAATGACATGCCACCCTGCTGGAGCTTCGAAGCGGTGCCGTTGTAGAAGTGGTGCACCGCGCTCGCGGGCACGTAGAGCAAGGCCCATCCCTTTGCCCTGCAGCGGAGGCTGTAGTCCACGTCCTCGTAGTATGCGACGAAGCGCTCATCCTGGAGCCCCACATCCTCGATGCACGCCCTCCTGAAGAGGACGGACACTCCGCAGAGGCTATCTGCCTCCTCCAGTTTGTCGTACTGACCTCGATCATCTTCCTCGAAGCCGCGGTCCCCCCAGTGGTGGTTAGGCTGCTCGCGTTGGCCGGTGGTGTGGATGCGCCCTGACAGGAGAAGCACCTTGCTTCCCGCCCCTCCGGCCCGGGCGTTGCCCTGGAGCGCGCCCACGAGTTCATTGAGCCATGCGCGCTCCACCGTGGTGTCATTGTTGAGGAGCGCGATGAACTCTCCTTTCGAGGCGGCAATCCCAGCGTTGTTCGCGCGGCAGTAATGGTTCTCCTCGCGTCGGACCACCCTCACCTTAGGGTACACACGCTCAAGCCACATCTTCGTGCCGTCCGTGGAGGCGTTGTCCACCACGATGATCTCGATGCGGTCCTGCGGGTAATCGAGCGCCATGAGGGAGGGCAGACATTTCTCCAGGTGGTGCTTCCCCTCATGGGTCGGGATGACGACACTCACCAGCGGGAATCCGTCTCGCCCGAGCATGCTGGGCGCGACCTCTTTCAGGTGATACGAGCCACACCCAGCGCATTTCCTGCGCGTCGTGGTTGAGTGCTTATACGGCCTGATGCGCTTGCCGCAGTCTGCGCAGACGAATTCGACTCTCCCCACAGAATTCCCAAATTCCCATCACCTATTAAAGCTTTGCTGGAGACAGCAGGAACGGTCACGAGAACGCCGAGAACTCCCTGCCCAGCACGGATTCAGCGACCTTCAGCTTCAACACCTCCTCGGCGCCTTCGTAGATGCGGCACACTCTCGTGTCCACGAGGTGCCTTCCCGGCCGGTAGAGGAACGACCAGCCTCTACCCCCGAGTATCTGCACGGCACGGTCGCAGGCGTCCCATGCCGCAGCGGCGGCGAACAGCTTGGCTTCGGCCACCGCGTTGTCCGCGGCGCGGAAGGCCTCCTCGGTCTTCGCGCGCTCGTACTGGTCCACCAGGCCGGCGCCACGCTCCACCATGAGCCGGGAACTCTCGATGTGCAGCTTGATGGCGGCGATGTGCTCCTGAATGAGCTGGTGCTTCGCGATGGGCTTCTTGTGCTGGATGCGCTCCTTCGCGAAGCGCACCGCCTCCTCCAGCGAGTCCTCCATGACCCCGACCGCGCCCGCAGCAACAGAGAGACGGCCGCCCATCAGGGCGTACTTCGCGATGGACCAGCCGTCATCGAGCTTGCCGAGCACGTTCTCCTTCGGCACGAGATAGTCCTGCAGCTCGAACATCCCGGTGTTGGTCGTGTACATGCCCATCTTCGCGTGGAGGTCCTCGTTGAGGAATCCCGGCTTGTCCGTGTCGATGACGAATGCGCTCACCTTACCGCTGGGGCCCTTGGCGAAGACGATGATGGCGTGCGCGATGCCCGAGTTGGATATCAGGTATTTGACGCCATTCAGCACATAACCATTCGGGGTTTCCTTGAAGGAGGCCTGCATCGCGAGCGGGTCGCTTCCCGCCTCCGGCTCCGTCAGCGCGAACGCGAGGATGCAGTCTCCCTTCACCGAGGGCAGGAGGTAACGCTTCTTGAGATGCTCTGACCCAAATTTCTGGATGGGCCGCTGGCCGAGCTCGCTGTGCACCGAGAAGAACGTCCGTATACCGGCGCCTTCTCGCGCAAGCCGCATCATCACCTTCGAGAGGGTGAGGCTGTCCAGCTGCTGTCCGCCGTAGCGCTTCTCCACAGGCAGCGCCAGCAGATTGTGCTTCTTCGCCAGCGGCAGCACCTGGTCGTTGAATTTCCGTTCCAGGTAGCAGAGGTCCTCGATGGGCCTGAGCTCCTGGCAGAACTGCTCCACCTCATCCATCAGCGCCATGGCGTTGCCCTCTCGGTGAAAGTTTAAATAGTTTCCTGGCATTTCCGAGGCATGCTTCTGGAAAAGGACTATGCGGTCAAGGCGACGCCGGCCGAGCTGCTGGCTCTCCTGACCGACACCGAGCGCGCTGCGCGCTGCGTGCCCAACATGCAGAGCTTCGAGCGCATCGGCGAGAAGAAGCTGAAGCTCATCGTCGCGCCGAAGTTCACCTTCCTCCAGACTCGCATCACCATGGAATGGGAGCTGCTCTCGGCGGACATGTCCGGCGGCAAGCTTGCCATCAGCGGAAGAGGCATCGGCTCCAGTTTCGGAGCGCAGGTGACCCTCAGGATGCAGCCTGCTTCGCAAGGGTCGAGCTTGCATCTCTCTCTGGACATCACCACAGGTGGACTGCTGAAGCAGGTTCCCCAGAGCGTCATCCTTGGCGGAGCCGGCAATCTTGCCGACGAGCTCATCGTTGGCGTAGAGCGGGAATGCCGCAGTCCGAGGGTGAAAGCATGAAAGCCAACGTGGGAAAGGACAGCCTTGACATCACCCTCGAGGGCCTGGAGAAGGTATGGGCGCTGAAGGGCTCACTCAATGTTCCGCTTGAGCACATTGTCCATGCTGATGCGCGACAGCCTGAGAGCAGCCTGCTTGACCTGCGCATCCCCGGAACGCACCTGCCGGGCATCATCCGGGCCGGAAGCTATTACTGCCGGCGTTCGGGCGGTTGGCAGTGGGAGTTCTGGTACCTCACCCGGCTGGAACCTCTAGTCATCGAGCTGAAGGGCGAGCATTACGGCCGTCTGGTGCTAGGCGTCAAGGACGCGCGCTCGCTTGCGGACAGCATCAACGGCGCGCTGAAGTGAAGAGTCATGAGCGCCGCAATGCCTCCCGTACCTGGGAGGCGTCCCAGCCGGCTTTCACGAGGACGTCATGGATTTTCTCTTCCGAATAGCCCTTCGCACGGCAGCTCTGGACGTACTGCGTGAGTGAGTTGCTGGGAGTTGGCCGTCCGGTCTTGGCGTTCTTCCGGCCGCGCTTCGAGAAGAGCGCTGCACCGAGGACTCCCCCGACGGCCAATGCGGCCACGATACCCAGAGCACCGCGAAGGGAGGGACGCGGAGAAGCCAGGTCTATTGGTGATGAGGTCTCCCCAGACTCAGTAATCGGGGCCTCGGTGGCCCGCACAGTAATGGCGAAGACAGAGAGTCCCGCGGAGTCCGCTTCGAAGTGGTCAAAGCTCTCATCCGAGCGCACATGCGTCGTCGGGAGGTCCTGCCACGCCCCGTCCGCGAACCTGGTGAGCACCACATCCTGCCGCGACGCCCCCTGCTCCTGGAGCCAGGCGCGCTCCACCTTGAAGGTGAGCTTTGCGCTGGTGACTCTCTCGTTCGCAATCTCGGGATGGTCCACCTCGATGTAGCGGCGGACCTTGCGCTGCGGCTCCGGCGTGCCCGCAGGCGGTCTCTCGCTGTTGCGGAAGACGAGCTCGACGCGGGTGAACTCCTCGTCCACCTCAATGGTGACCTTCTCGAGGGGCATATCCGGCCTCAGGATGGAAATTTCCTGCGGCCTGCGAGCCTCCAGCTTCTCGATGATGTTCCGAATCTCACGCTCCTGCTCCTTCTCATCCGGCCGGACGCACTCCCCCAGGTAATCGCCGTGCTC